>Ga0265292_1002199_pt1 | contig 14204 bp, 7 predicted proteins | sample Munlanlewell296A_FD_189080 | JGI IMG/M metagenome (GOLD analysis project Ga0265292, IMG submission 189080) | Leachate microbial communities from a municipal landfill in Southern Ontario, Canada - Leachate well 296A | ecosystem: Engineered > Solid waste > Landfill > Unclassified | place: Canada...
CCTGAAATTCTGATATTGCTCAGAGATTTCCTGCAGGCAGATTACAACATCATTTTTGCCGAAAACGGCCTTGAGGCTTACAATAAGGTTTTATCCGATAAACCGGACCTGATTGTTTCGGATGTGATGATGCCAGAAATGGATGGCATTGAACTTTGTTGCAGGCTTCGTGAAAACTTTGACACCAGCCACCTGCCCATAATCCTTCTGGCGGCCAAAGCTGAATTAGAAGATAGAATTGCCGGCTTGAAAGCCGGAGCCGATTCTTATATCCCCAAACCCTTTCACCCCGAACATCTGAAAGTTCGCATCACAAAGCTCCTGCAATTAAGAGCCGGCATTTTGAATCACTTTGGCAAACAAGATGACAATCCCGCCCTGGTGAAGGAGATTCCTGACCCGTTTTTTCAGAAATTGCTCAGTTACATTGATGAGAACACCGATGATGAAACCCTTTCATCTGAAAAGCTTTGTGATAAACTTGCCATAAGCAAGACTTCCCTTTACAATAAAACCAGATCAGTGCTCGGAACGACTCCGCACAGCCTGATATTCCAGCGCCGTTTAAGCAAAGCCGCTACCCTTCTTAAATCATCCACAATGACGGTGAGCGAAATCATCGACCAAACCGGTTTTGTCAGCAGAACTCATTTCTATGATCTGTTTAACAAGGCTTATGGTTGTTCACCTTCAGACTACCGTAACAAACCGGTGGATTATTCCTGAAATCGAATCATTTTGTACTATATCGGACAAGATCAGGAACAGGGCGGACACCCGTTTTATGCAATCGAATGTAGATTTGTAATCGACAAAACAGACTATTAGTCATAAAACTTTAAACTTTTGGCACTCATTATGCAATTAATTAAAATAGTTCCCGGAGCATTTCTTTTGGTTTCTTTACTTTTTTCCTGTGGACAGCAAAAGAATACAATTCCGGAGGGTCAGTTTGCCTGGCAGACTTTCAGTAAAGACAAGCAGGAACTATGGCACCAATGGAATTATTCAGAAGAACGTTATTGGGGCACATTTTCGAAAGGCCTTAAAGCTTCTCCAAATATGTTTGAAGAATATCCCTGGGCAATTGGACCCATCACAAAATATGATGACAATCCCGTGTTGGCACCAACTCCAGGTGCCTGGGACATGGGTCGTTTTTCCGGTGGTGTTCACAATGGATCCATCATAATTAAAGACTCTATCTTTTATTATGTGTATAGGGGGGAGCGTCCCATTGATGTGAAACAGAATACAGAAATTGACTACATCTGTGATATTGGGGTAGCTACCAGCAAAGACGGTATTAATTTCAAAAAAGACACTACGTACAAGGGACTTTTTCGCACTGGCGAAGATAGAAGATATAGTTATGAAGATGTAAATGTTAGCAAGTACGGCGACACTTATTATTTATTCTGTAATCAATGGTACTGGCCCGATGCGAATGATTATAAGATCAATGGTACCTTTCTTGCCACTTCCAAAGATCTTATCAACTGGGAAAAAATTGGTATTGTTTTTCCGAATGCCACACGCACACACCGCAACGCAGTAGTGCTGCAGGGCCCGACAAACGAAGCAGTAAAACTGAACGGTAAATTTGTTATGTATATTAATGGAGGCTTAATGGCTTACTCAGATGATATGATCCATTGGGAATCTAAAGAGATTGGTAAGGAACCTGATTTTCCCGGTGGAGAATGTTCTTTCGCACTAACTGATTATGATAGTAAATATCCTGACAACATCATTTTATTTACCGGGGGTAATCATACAGGACATTTTTATGCTGTAGGCGAAGTTTTGTTCTCTAAAAAAAATCCGGAGAAACCAGTGGCTTATCTTCCCCGTCCTGTATTAGCTGCTAATCCTAAATTTCCTTATGAGCATGGTTTTTCTGTAGAGGCACCTTTTAAGCCGGTTTCAAGTTTTGCAGATTGCATATTTTTTAACGGTTTAACAAAGTACAAAGGAAAATGGTGGTTCTATTACGGAGGAAGTGAATATTATACTTGCCTGGCTACCTCAATTGATAAAGAGTAATGTTTGTTATAGGATTCAAAAAATGCAGTTGTAGTGTATAAGCTTTGAATAAATTTTTTATGAAAGATATTTCAAAACGATTCCCTGAAAACCCGCTGCTAAGGCCAGCCGATCTGAAACCCGGTATTGAAGGAATGGAAATAGTGTGCCTGCTCAACCCGGGTGTATTTCGGTTTGACGGGAAAATCTGGCTGTTATTGCGCGTAGCCGAGAGGCCAAGGCAGATCGAGGGTAAAATCAGCTTTCCGGTATATAATATTAAAGGTGAAATTGAAATTCTGAACTTCGATAAAAATGATCCCCAGCTGGATGCTTCTGATCCAAGGATAATCAACTATAAGAATAAAGATTACCTGACTACCCTCTCCTACTTACGACTGGTGTGCAGCGATGATGGGGTTCATTTTCAGGAGCCGGCCGGATACCCTCCCATTTTTGGCAAAGGAAAACTGGAAGGTTTTGGCATCGAAGACTGCCGGGTAGCCACTATGGCTGATGGGTTTTGTCTTTCGTTTACCGAAGTATCTGAGTTTGGGGTAGGTGTGGGGCTCATCAGGACCAAAGACTGGAAGAACTTCAGCCGCGAAGGGATGATTTTTCCGCCTCATAATAAGGACTGCGCCATATTTGAAGAAAAGATAAACGGGAAATATTATGCCTTGCATCGTCCGAGCAGCCCTGAACTGGGTGGAAACTACATTTGGGTGGCCGGGTCGCCCGACCTGATCCACTGGGGCGGGCATAAGTGTATTGCCACCTCGCGCCCCGGCTTATGGGATTCGGTGCGTGTGGGTGCAGGCGGAGCACCCATCAGGACTGAAAAAGGCTGGCTCGAAATCTATCATGGTGCCAACGCTGACCATCGCTATTGCCTGGGTGCCCTGCTACTCGACATCAATGATCCTTCAATAGTTCTTGCACGCAGCACCGAACCGGTTATGGAACCCACACAATCGTATGAAAAAACCGGATTTTTCGGAAATGTGGTATTTACCAATGGCCATTATGTGAAAGGCGACACCATCAACCTGTATTACGGGGCAAGCGATGAAGTCATCTGTGGAGCTACATTATCGATCTCACAAATTCTTTCAACTCTGATTTAAAAAGACATAACCGCAGATGCCAAACAAATTAACCACTGAATACCGCTTTTTCCTATCCATGCCGCACAATATGCGGGTGCTGCTTATTACCAATATGCTGTATGCCCTGGTATTGCCTGTGGTTGAGATCTTTATGGCTGCTTACATCATGCGTTATTTTGCCGATACCAGCTATGTGGCCATCTTCCAGGTGGCCATGTATACCGGCATTATCATTACCTCGCTGACGAACGGTTTTTTGCTGAAAAGTTTCAAGGTTGCGCACCTGTACAGTTTCGGTATTCTGCTGAGCGGCTTGTCGATGGCAGGGATGATGTTTGTGAAAGACATTACGCTGGTTGGGTTGATTATTTCAGGTACGCTGATTGGCGCAGCATCCGGATTTTTCTGGACCAACCGCTACCTGATGGCGCTAAACACGACCAATGATGAAAACCGCAATTACTTTTTCGGGCTTGAATCGTTCTTCTTTACCATTTCAAATATTGGTATTCCACTGGCTATTGGTGCTTTGCTGGTCTCGATTGACGGGACACAACTTTTCGGAATCGATTTTAGTATTTACTCAGGCTATCGCATCGTAACGCTTATCGTGTTTGCTATTACCATTCTGGCCTGTTTTTCGCTGGCCCATGGCAGATTTGAAAACCCGGGTCAGAAAGATTTTCTGTATTTCCACTTCGACAGGCTCTGGAACAAACAGATTTTACTGGCATCCCTCAAGGGCCTTGTACAAGGTTTTTTGGTTACGGCTCCTGCCATGCTCATCATGAAATACGTTGGGAAAGAGGGTTCCCTGGGACTGATTCAGGGAATAAGCGGAGGATTGACGGCCATTCTTATTTACCTGTTGGGCCGGTTTGCCAAGCCAAAACACCGCATTCTTATCTTTGGGGTGGGTATTACACTTTTCCTCATCGGAACTATCGTTAACGGCATTGAACTGTCGATGATCGGGGTAATGGTATTTGTTTTATGCAAGGTGTTTTTCCAGCCCCTGCACGACCTGGCCTATTTTCCGATTATGATGAAGGTGATTGATGTTGTTTCGAAACGTGAAAACCGGAATCAATACGCCTATATCCTCAATCATGAATTTGGCCTGTATGCCGGCAGGGTTGTGGGATTGGGTTTATTCATTTTCCTGGCATTATACGTTTCGGAAACCTTTGCGCTTCGCTACTCCCTTATAATTGTTGCATTGGTTCAGATGGTCGCTATTCCACTGGCAAAGAACATTATGAAACAATCTTATTCTGAAGAAAAATGAACAAAAGAAGTTTTATAATATCAGTTCTGACGCTGCTGACAGTATTATGGTCCTGCAGTCAGCAAACAAGCGAACCTGTGGCTCAGACCTCGTTGCCCCGCATTGATCAGATGCCTGCGTTGCCGCAACCGCTGAAAATCATCGACTGGAAGAAAAAAGCAATCCTGTTCGACAGCCTGGTCTTCAATTTCAACAATCAGGCTTCCTACGGACCGCTTATCTGGCTCGATAGTTCCAGACGGAATTTCAATCAGGTTACATTCGGGCTCTATACAGTGATTGGCGATGCACGGCAGGGACCAAAGAAAAACAACGGCGAATTTCACGAAGCACTTACTTCACTTAATGCTCTGTTAAGTGCCGGCCTGCTTGGCATCGACAAAACCAATCAGCATGGCTTCAATTTCGTAAGGATGGCACAAAACTATTTCAACAGTGACACAAAGTGGAATATCGTAATGAACAACACCAGCCCTGATGTGGCAATGGCAGGTGGCGGTTATGGCCGTGACTGGTGGTATGATGTTTACCCCAACGTGCTGTATTACGGGGTTGCAGCGCTTTTTCGCGATGTTGAGAACACGGAATTTATCCAGCGCACGGTAGCTGAACAATTTTATAAAGCCGACTCCGTGTTGAACGGAAACTATGATTATTCCTATTTTGATTACGCCAGAATGAAAGGAATGCGTAACCATATTCCCTTGCAACAGGATGCCGCAGGTGGACACGCCTGGGTTTTGCTCTCTGCCTGGCACAAATTCGGGGACGAGCGATACCTCAGAAGAGCTAAAAGTGCCACAGAAGCTTTACTTAACCAAAAAGAGAGCCGCTTTTACGAGATTCTGCTTCCGTTTGGGGCTTATACAGCCGCTCGCCTGAATGCAGAGAATGGAACCAATTACGATGTTACCCGCTTACTCAACCACATCTTCGATGGCTGCCAGTCGAAAGATGGCCGATATGGATGGGGAGTGATTGCTGAAAAATGGGGCAACTACGATGTATATGGCCTGCAGGGAAGCATTACCGACGGCGGTGGTTATGCATTCTTCATGAATTCTGTGGCTATGGCCTGGCCTTTGGTACCGCTGGTAAAATATGAACCGCAATATGCCCGGGCTATTGGGAAATATATGCTGAACGCGGTAAATGCATCGCGCCTGTTCTACCCCGACCAGATTGAAGAGAAGAACCAGTGGCTGCCGCAGCTTAAAGATTTGACCAAGGGTATTATTGGTTACGAAGGCTTGCGAAAAACCGATGACATGAACAATCCTGCGTTGAAAGGCATCTCTCCGGTTGCCATTGGCGATGGGCCAAAATGGGTTGCCGGCCAGCCACAGGAATCCATGTTCAGCCTCTACAGTACATCAATTGCCGGTGTATTCGGGGCAATTGTCAATAAAACCGGGGTTGAAGGAATCCTGGCCCTGAATTGCAATGCTACCGACTTCTATGCCGAAAACAAATACCCGGTTTATCTCTACTATAATCCTTATGAAGAAGACAGGACGGTAACCTATTCGTCGGATAACAGCATTGACTTGTTTGATATCGTCTCAAAAAAATACCTGGCAAAAGGAGAACGCGGTAATGTAAATATCAGGTTGCCGGCAGGCGAAGCCGCACTGGTCGTTGTACTTCCGGCAGGCACGCACCTGAAGGCCGAGGGATCAAAAATTAAAGCCGGCAATGTAATAATAGCCTATAAATAACCTGAAAAGTCGCAAAACTGTGATATCTTTCAATAATAGAAAAAAATGAAAAAACAGTTATTACTGGTACTGATACTTTCGTTATCTGTATCGCTGTTTGCACAGCGCACCCTTGAAGGAACTGTAAATGATGCCAAATCCGGCGAAACCCTGATTGGCGTTTCGGTTCAGATTAAAGGAACCGCATCGGGTACCATTACAGACATCTACGGGAAGTACCGCCTGACATCGGATCAACTGACGGATTCATCCGTAATTGTTTATTCTTATGTCGGTTATACCCCGTTGGAGCAAATTCCGGGCAATCGCACGGTGATTGATATTAAACTTGAACCCAGGCAGTATATGCTTGATGAACTGGTTGTGATTGGATATGGGACTGTCAAGAAGCGCAATGTATTGGGGGCAGTTACCAGCGTAAATAATAGAGAACTCACCAAATTGCCGTTGGCAGATGTTGCCCAGGCTTTGCAGGGCCGCGCAGCCGGGGTACAGGTGACACAAAATACGGGTGCTCCCGGCGAAGGAGTCTCGGTTCGCATCCGGGGCGCCGGGTCCATCAATTCAAGCAACGACCCGCTCTATATCGTTGACGGTATGCCCACGGTTGATGCACTTAAAATTCTTTCGCCCGGGGATATTGAAAATATCACAATACTTAAAGATGCATCGGCAGCGGCAATATATGGTTCCCGCGCCAATAACGGGGTTGTGCTGATTACCACCAAAAAAGGAACTAAAGGTGCAACCAGGGTCACCTATCATGGACAAACCGGCTTCCAGAAAGCTGTCAGGCTCACCAAAATGGTAAATACCACCGATTATGTCACCATCTATAACGAAGCCGCCACCAACGACAATGCACTCCTCCCCGAAAGTCTGCGACGCAGCCTTATCACCACCGAAGATGCCGTAGGTTTCGATAATGTGAACTATGTAAAAGAACTGCTCCGGACTGCACCGGTCAATTCCCATGAGCTCTCCCTTTCAGGAGGGAATGAATCGACCAATTACCTCCTATCCACCTCACTTTTCGATCAGCAGGGAATTATAAAAGGAACCGGCTACACCCGCGGAACAGTGAGGCTTGCCGTGAATACAGAAGTAAATAAATGGCTGAGTGCAGGGATGAGTATGCTGGCTGGACTTTCAAGTAACGATATCATTGGAAGTTCAGGAGACGGCTATGGCGGTAACGGCGGAAGCGTGGTCAGGTATGCTTTCTTCCGTAATCCTGCCATTCCCATACGGTTTGCTGATGGAACCTATGTCGACCGCCCAGCCGGATACTTCGGACGCCAGGTTTATGATTCGTTCCTCGGCGATGGATATAATCCCATAGGCATGAGTGCTTTAAACGACAATAACCGCAAAGACGACAGTTATCTTGGCAAGGCCTTTTTCACTGCCAAACTAACGGATAAGCTAAAATTTACGACCAATCTGGGGATGGATTACCGAAATTCCTACAGCCGCCGTTTCAGCCCGACCTGGGGTACCCTGGACCGCATCAATGCAAAGAACGGTCTGAGTATCGGCAATGAAAGTGTCGCCAACTGGACCGTGAATAACATTTTTAATTACGAAACCACTTTCGGGAAATCGCATACCTTTTCGGCAATGGTGGGGTTTGAAGCTATAAAGAACAGCGGGAAAGCACTGTATGCAAGCGATATGGATTTCCCAGTCGAGCAGGAAGAGCTTCTCTTTATCGGTAACGGACTTGGGATTAAGATGAGCAGCCAAAGCGAATATGCTTCAACATTGGCTTCGTTTTTCGGCCGGGCCAATTATGACTATAAAGGGAAATATTACCTGTCGGGCATGCTGCGCCGCGATGGTTCATCAAGGTTTACAGGGGCCAACAAATGGGGGACTTTCTATTCACTCTCAGCCGGCTGGGTGCTGAAGCAGGAGCAGTTCCTCCAGGATGTTGACTGGCTCAACAATCTTAAACTTCGCGCAGGCTACGGCGCCATCGGTAACCAGGAGATTGGCCTCTATGCCGCCAGCGACAGGATCTCTCCCTATTTCAACTATCCTTTCGGCGGTATATCCAATAGCGGCTATGCACAAACAGCATTGGGCAACGCCGATCTGAAGTGGGAAACCAGCTATCAGTATAATACGGGAGTGGATGCCGAGCTCTGGAAAGGCGCATTGGCCTTTTCACTCGATTACTTTTATAAAGTCACGGAAAACATGCTCGTAAAAGCACCTAATCCTCCGTCGACCGGTTATGCTGAATCCGCATGGATCAACAGTGGATCGGTATTGAATACCGGTGTTGAACTTGAAGCCATTTACCGACAGGCGAAAATCGACTGGGGTTACTCCATTGGCGGGAACCTCACTTTCCTGCACAATGAAGTGCTGAAATTGGATGCTCCGCTCTCAGGCGGAAGGGTTGATACAGGCATCTATGCAACGCAGACAGAGGTAGGTCAGTCTATCGGCTCATTCTACCTGCTCGAAATGGATGGCATTTTCCAGAATGAAACCGAGATTTTACTTTCGGCCTACCAGGGAAACAACATTAAACCCGGCGATGTAAAATTCAAGGATCAGAATGGTGACGGGCGAATCGACAATAACGACCGGGTATACCTCGGCAGTGCCATCCCGAAACTGATGGGTGGGGTCAACCTGACGGCCAATTATAAAAACTTCGATTTGAGCGTATTCTTCCAGGGTGCTTACGGCAACAAGATCTATGTGCAGGTAAATCATGATATTGAAGGCTTTTACCGCGGCTTTACGGTTACACAGCGCTATTTTGATGAGCGCTGGACCGGTGAAGGTACCTCCGACACACAGCCCAGGGCATCCTGGACCGCTAAATCAAACAACGCCCGGCCGTCGTCCCGTTTTCTGGAGGATGGCTCGTACATGAGGCTGAAAAACCTGCAGATCGGCTATACCATACCTGCGAAAACACTCAAAATCACCGGCTTAACACAGGTTAGGCTGTATGCATCGGGTACCAACCTGATTACGCTGACCAAATATCCTGGCCTTGACCCGGAAATGACCGTCAGCGACAACTCCAAATCCGAAGGCGACCGTGCCGCCGGCATCGACTGGGGAACTTATCCTTCCGCAATGACTATCATGTTTGGAATTGACATCACATTTTAATCACATCAGGCTATGAAAAGGAATTTTTACAATATTAAGGTTATCCTGGCGTTGTGTATAACCATGACCATGCTGAATGCCTGTAACGATTTTCTGACCGAAGACCTGAAGGGAAGCTTTTCTTCAGCGACTTTTTACCAGAATGACAAACAGGCAATTCAGGCCGTGAACGGAGTGTATAATGCCATAACTTTCAGCAGCTTCAATAACGCAATATGGGTGATTGGAGATGTCGCTTCCGACGATGCGGTAAAAGGCGGAAATCCCGGCGATCAGGCTGAAATTACTTATATCGATGAGTTCACTACCGATGCCAACAATGGAGTGATCAGCAATTACTGGAGTTTTGTATATGAAGCAATTGCCCGTGCCAACAATGTGATAGCCAATGTTCCCGCAGTTACGATGGATGAGACACTGAAGAACCGGAGCATCGGAGAAGCCAAATTTATCAGGGCATACAGTTACTTCAACCTGGTGAATGTTTTCGGTAAGGTTCCGCTGAAACTGCTTCCCCAGCTTACCCACGAAACCATCCATGTGCCGCTGAGCGAAATAACTGACATTTATCTGCAGATTGAGTCAGATCTGTCGGAAGCAGCCGCTGTTTTGCCGGTTTCTTACCCTTCGGCAGATATTGGCCGTGTTACCCGCGGCGCTGCTGTGGCCATGCTCGGGAAAGTCAATTTATATCAGCAAAAATGGTCAGGTGCGATCACCGCCTTTCAGCAGGTTGAAGCCCTCGGGATTTACCGGCTTATGCCTTTTTATGCAGATATCTTCAAGCTGAGCAGCGAAAACAACAATGAATCCATTTTCCAGATCCAGCATCTGTCAAATCAAAATCCAATGATAGGGAATGCTCTAAACCAATGGTTTGCGCCCGCCAATGAAGGCGGCTATTATTTCAATGCTCCAACACAAAGCCTGGTTGATGCTTTTGAAAAAAGCACCACCGGCGAAGTTGATCCGCGCCTGGATGTTTCAATCGGCCGCGATGGCCAGCTCTGGCTGAACGGGGAGATTTTCAGCGGTTCTCTGTCTCCCACCGGATACCTGACTAAAAAGCACCAGCAGCCGCTTTCTGAAGTTTCCTCATCGTTAAAGGGCGATGGCGGCCTCAATTACATCTACCTGCGTTATGCCGATCTTCTGCTGATGAAAGCGGAAGCATTTAACGAAATGGGCAATGCCGATTCAGCAAAAGCAAACCTTAACAGGGTCAGACAGCGTGCCCGTACCGGTTTTATCGGCACTCCTCCTGCTGACCTGCTTACCGATATCACGGTTTCAGACCAGAACCAGATCAGAACTGCCATCCAAAAAGAACGCAGGGTTGAGCTGGCCCAGGAGTTTCACCGCTATTTCGACCTGATGCGCTGGGGAAAGGCTTATGCTGAAGCAGCGCTCGGACCGGATTTCAACTACGAAACCAAACGGTATTTTCCGATTCCTCAGGCGGAGATAGATTCAAACCAGGGCATAAAACACTGAAATCAAAAGATTAAATCAATTCAATCAATTATCAATTATCAATTATCAATTATTAAAAATTATGAAAATGAAAAATTTGATTAAACTGCGCACTTTGCTGCTTATGCTAATTGTAAGTTCAGCAATGATCCTTGGGTCGTGCAAAAAAGAACCCGTAATCGTTGATGGAGATCATACCGCTCTCAACGCGTTAATTGTTCAAGCCGACGCACTGGCTGCTTCTGCAACAACCACCGGTTATCCTCAGACAGCGATTGATGCTTTTAAGGCCACCCTGGCGACTGTGAAAGCTTCCAATGCTACTGTAATTCCTGATTTAACAATCACTAACCTGATTACCCAGTTAACCGAAGCCATGAAAACTTTTGATGCACAGGCTTATGGCTTCATTAATGAGTCGTTGTATCTGAATGCCGGCTGGCACTTCGATGAAGGAACCGGAACGACCGCTACTGCTTTCTCAACCGTGAAACATGTTGGCACCTTTACCAAAGGAAATTCAGTCATCATGGGTACCGCTGCTGCTATGCCCACCTGGGGTGAAGGTGTAAAAGGCGGAAAAGCTATCTATCTGGACGGAGGAGCTCACCTTGAAGTTCCTTATACGACAGCTTTCCTGCCTGTTAACTTATCCATCTCAGTATGGGTTAAACCATTAGTACTCCGTGCCGACAACTATATCGTTTCACAAAACTACTGGCAAGGATATAAACTGCAGACCCAGGACGGAGGAAAACCGTTCTTTACTTTCAAAAAGGTAGATGGCGGGATTGTAGATGCCGATAATGAAACGGATAACTGTATTAAAGTGAATGTGTGGAATCATATTGTGGTTACCGTGAACGCAACAACCAAGGAACTGAAGTTCTTTGTTAACGGCACTCTTACAAAGACCTGGACAGAATCCAACAAAGGCATCGGACCCCTCCTGCAAACCCTTACTCCTGCTCCCCAGCCGTTTATCATTGGTGGAGTGGCAACGGATGCTGAACTTGCCGCCAATTTCATGGAATGGACAACAGCCGCAAACCTTGGCTACTTCAAAGGCGCCATCGACGAGCTAAAAATCTACAACATAGCATTGGCTGATGGACAGGTTTCGAAACTTTACAACGACGAAAAGTAATAGTTGATAGTTTTGGTTAAATAAGTAATGTAGATTAAGGGGTGAGGCTCAATGGTTCCTGCATAGAGTTGGCGGGAAATTGAGCCTTCCCTTTTTTTAAATAAAAAGCAATCCATTATATCGTGCCTAAACCAACCATTTGTTAAGTACCCACCCCAACCCCTCCCTAAAAAAGGGAGGGGCTCCTCTCCGAGTGAAATTCAGAGCTCACTCACCCTCCCTGTTTCAGGGAGGGTTGGGGTGGGTACCTTTCGGTTGTCAGTAATGAGTATCTTTAAGTTGTCAATTATTAATTTAATGAAATGACCCGTCTTAAACTTGTTTTGCTCCTCTGCCTCTTCACCATGCAGTCATTCCCTCAACAGGGGCAATTAAGTATTTCGCGGATAGATCAAATGCCCGATTCACCTTTACCTTTCCAAATCAGGGACTGGAATAGAGTGGCTCGCGATTACGACAGCTTTGTTTTTAACTTAAATAAAACCGGACAATATTTACCGTTGTCTCGTCTGGGTATACAGGGGCAATTCAATTATGCCGATAATACCCCTTTGTTTCTCGATTCTTATGTGGGTGCTGATGACCATCTCAATCAGGCAGAAGCTATAAACATCATGCCGGCCATTGTTGGAGCCTCGCTTGCCGGTATAGATAAAAGCAACCAGGATGGCATGAATTGGGTGGCTATGACCAAAGATTTTTTTAACCTGAAAAACGGTCAGAATGTCTATCTGAACAACTATTCAGCCACTTCGGGCAGCGACTGGTGGTACGATTTAATGCCCAATGTTTACTTCTATCAGTTACGATCTCTCTATCCCGATGCAGCGCCCGAATTTAATACTCAATTCACTACCGTGGCCGACCGCTGGCTTTATTGTGTAAACCAGTTGGGCGGAAGTACAACACCCTGGACGTTGCCCAATATGAACTACCGTGCTTTTAACCTGGCCACCGGGCTGCCGCTGGCAACAGGCGTTCCGGAGCCCGAATCAGCAGGAAGTATCGCCTGGCTGCTTTATAATGCTTACCTCGAAAACGGAAACAAAAAATATTTCAAAGGCGCCCAGCTTGCCATGGATTTTCTGGCCGGTTTTGGATCAAACCCCTCGTACGAACTTCAGCTGCCTTATGGAACGCTTGCTGCAGCCCGCATGAATGCCGTTGAAGGTACAAATTACTCCCTGCAGAAGCTGCTCGACTGGTGCTTTAACCGGGGCGCCCTGAGGGGATGGGGATCTATTGTGGTAAAATGGGCCGATTATGAGGTCTCGGGTTTGATCGGCGAAGCCAATGATGGCGGTGACGATTATGCATTTGTGATGAACGGCTTTCAGCAAGCTGCCGCACTGGCGCCGCTCCCCAAATACGACAAGCGGTATGCCCATGCCATTGCCAAATGGATACTGAACATTACCAATGCCAGCCGGCTGTTTTACTGGAATGCCCTTCCGGAAACGCTCCAGGATTCATACACATGGGCTTCAGTAAACGACCCAACGGCTTGTATTCCTTATGAATCGATGAAAGAAGTGTGGCAGGGGAAAACCCCGTTTGCCACCGGAGACGCCATCGGTGGCGGCTGGGCGGCCACAAATCTGTCGCTCTACAGCGGTTCAAGCGTGGGATATCTTGCCGCGGTGGCAAAAACAACCAATGTTCCTGAAATCCTCCAGATAGACCTCAATAAAACTGATTTTTACGGAGATATTTCCCTCGTTTCTTACCTGTATTTTAACCCAACACAAGTCAGCCAACAAGTAAACGTTAATCTTCCATCAGGCACATTCGGGGTGTACGATGCCATCACCGAAACCAATCTGTTTTCAACAGCATCAGATTCCATCCAGTTAACAGTGCCGGCCGGGGAAGCCAGGCTGATCAGGCTTTATGCGGCGGGACAGATAACTGAAGCCCGCAATGGCAGGCTATATGCCGGCAATGATATACTCGACTATCATTATCAGTACGATTATACTGCAAACCTCCGCATAAAATCTCTTTCGACCGATCATAACCCGGTTATTATCAATTCAATGTTCACGGCCTGGTGCGAACCGGGAAATATCAATCCGGACGAACCCGTGCAGTATGATTGGTTTTTGGATGATATATTGATTGAAGGCAAGAACCAGTCGCAGGTGCAGCTTACCGCACCAGGCACCCCATCACAGCCTGTACTCAAATGCCGGATAAGCGCCAATGGCCAGACCGCTGAAGATACGATTCACCTGCAGATAGTTGAGCGCATTCCAATCCCACCGGTGGTGACTGGCATACAAGCCGGTTCAAAATACACAGTTACG
>Ga0265292_1002200_pt1 | contig 14195 bp, 13 predicted proteins | sample Munlanlewell296A_FD_189080 | JGI IMG/M metagenome (GOLD analysis project Ga0265292, IMG submission 189080) | Leachate microbial communities from a municipal landfill in Southern Ontario, Canada - Leachate well 296A | ecosystem: Engineered > Solid waste > Landfill > Unclassified | place: Canada...
CAACAAAAGCCATTGCCGAGGAGAAGAAATTTACGTATTCCACGCCAATACCCTGACGAATATATGGAACAAAGGTTTTTCCGGAAAAGGCTCCGATATTAACTACCCAATAAAATAATGCAAAACCACGAGCGCGATTCTCCTCGTTTGTAAGTTTAGCAACTGTTCCGGTAATTAGTGGTTTGATAAATGAGCCGCCGACAAGTATGATAAACAAGAATAATAGTACTAGAACTTTAGCATGAAACATTCCGAGGAGCGCATAACCGATAGTTAATAATCCAAACGCGAGTATTAATCCATTCTTGAAACCGATTTTATCTGCTATTGCGCCGGCGAAAGGAGGTAGTAGATAAAGACCGGCAAAGAAAACGCCTGCAACAATTCCGGTTTCTTTATCATCAAATCCAACAATATCTGTTAAATAAAGAGTGAGGACGATGAAAAATCCATAGTAAGCTGCTCGTTCGCACAGTTCCATAAAATTTACAAGCCAAAATTCTTTCGGAAATTTCCAGCCAATTAAATTACTCTGTTCAGTCATAAGGCATCCTTAAAAGTTTCATGCAAGTTATAGAATTTCATTCATTAAAAAAATGACTGATAAAAATTTTGCATTACTATGAGATTTGAGAAGAAAAATTCCATAGATTCAACTCCGGAAATATTGAACAACAAGAATCTTTTGGATTAAACCGGAGTTTCAAATGAAGATTTATTCGAAACATGAACTAAACAATTATTCACTTTCTCTTACTTATGATGATATCAGTTTGATCCCAACAGAAATATCGCGAGTAAAAACCAGATTGGAAGTAAATATAAAATCAAACTTTCTTGGAAAAGAATTAACTGTACCCATTGTTTCTAGTCCAATGGATACAGTAACGGGGATTGCAATGGCGAAAGAGCTTTCTAATTCTGGATGCATTGGAATTGTGAACAGGTTTGATTCTTCGTTAAACGAATTGTTTTCAAATGGAAATGTTATTGAAGGCATTCAAGCTGTTTCGGTTAGCTTAACTGCAGAAGATCGGCTCATGGAAAAAATCGCAGCTAACAATTTGATTGTTTGTATTGATACTGCAAATGCAAATAATGCTCATGTCCTTAATAAATGCGAAGAGATAAAAAAGAAATATAAAGTAAAAGTTATTGTTGGAAATATTGCACATGGCGGAACGTTAAAGCAGCTTGTTGATGCCGGTGCTGATGCAGTTCGTATTGGTATAGGTGGAGGAAGCGTATGCACTACTTCAGTTCAAACGGGAATTGGAATTGGGCAAGTCTCATCTGTATTAGATACCTATTTTGCACGTGAGGAACAAAAATTAAAAATAGAATTAATTGCGGACGGCGGAATTAAGAGTCCTGGTGATGTTGCAAAAGCTCTTGCTTCCGGTGCAGATACAGTAATGCTAGGAAGAATGCTTGCAGGAACAAAAGAAACTCCGGGAGAAGTAATTAAATACAGCGATCAGCTTTGGAAAAAATATCGTGGCTCAGCTTCGTTCGGTGTTAAGATGAAAGGGGAATTCATTGAAGGTGAAGAAACAATGGTTCCCTACAAAGGAGCCGTGAAGAGTGTTATCAATGCTATATCGGATGGATTAAAAAGTGCAATGAGTTATTTGAATTGTGAATCTTTAGAAGAATTAAAAAAAATAAATACGTTTGGAGTTCTCAGCACAAGTTCTTATTTAGAAAGATTACCGCGTAAATAATTTTTTAGAAACCCAATTTCTTTAAGAAATTGGGTTTCTATATTTATTTCTATTCTCTCTTAACTCTCTCGATTGTAAATGCGGGAACACAGACAGAAACGTATTCGCATGGTTCAGCAAAAGGATTTGAGTAGCGTACACGACTTCCTTTCTTCACACAAATTGATTGGTTCTTTTCTAAAATTATCTCTTCACCATCAACTTCAAATTTTTTCTTACCGCTAATAATATATGTAATCTCATCAAACTCAGGTGTTTGAAATGGTTCGGACCATTTTGGGGGAGCGATCATATGTGCAAAACTGTAATCGCCGGCATTAATGCTTGCCTCACCAAAATGTTCTTCGATCAATTTTCCATCTTTCGTTGGAACGATGAAAGGTTTTTTCTGTAGTTCGTAGTTTTTCATTTTGCTTCCTTTTGTCACTCTGAACGGAGTGAAGAGTCTCATTTATTGAGATGCTTCGTTACACTCAGCATGACGGTTTTAAATTTTTGCTCTCTTCAAACGCAGTGAATTGCTTACAACTGAAACTGAACTTAACGACATAGCCAAAGCACCGATCATCGGGTTAAGCATTCCTAAAGCAGCCAATGGTATTAAAACAATATTATATACAAATGCCCAGAATAAGTTTTGTTTAATTGTTTTAATCGTATTCTTCGAAAGATTAATTGCTTTAACAACTGCTAATAAATTTCCTTGCACTAAAGTAATCTGTGCAGTTTCAATGGCAACATCTGTTCCGGTACCGATAGCAATTCCAACATCTGCTTGTGCAAGCGCGGGTGAATCGTTGATTCCATCTCCAACCATTGCTACTATTTCACCTTTACTCTGATACTCCTTCACAATATTTGCTTTCTCGCCCGGTAGAACTTCAGATCTAAAATCTGTAATTCCAACTTTATCTGCAATCAACTTTGCAGTTTTAGAATTATCTCCGGTAAGCATAACTGTTTTGATTTTCATTTTACCTAATTCTTTTATTGCTTCCGCAGAGGTTAATTTTAATTTGTCTTCAATAGAAATTAATCCTTTCAATTCTCCGTCTACGCCTACGAATACAATTGTTTTTCCGCTCTCAATTAATTTATCATAATGTTTATTCATTGCATTTGTTTTGATTGAATACTCACTCATCAAATTTAGGTTTCCGATTATCACGGAACGATTATTTACGATTCCTGTTAATCCAAAACCGGATAAGTTTTGAAACGACTCCGGTTGTAATAGAGAAATATTTTTTGATTTCGCTTTTTCAACAATTGCAAGCGCTAAAGGATGTTCTGATTTTGATTCGAGGGAAGCGCTCAAGTAAATCAATTCATCTTCTGAAATATTATTTACTACAATCTCAGAAACAATCGGTTTACCTTCAGTGATTGTTCCTGTCTTATCAAAAATAATTGTGGAAATATTTTGTGCGAGTTCAAGACTTTCGCCATTTCTAATCAAGATTCCGTTTGATGCTCCTAAACCTGAACCGACAATTATTGCAGTTGGGGTAGCTAATCCCAGCGCGCATGGACAAGCGATAATAAGCACAGCCACAAAATTAACCAGAGCTTGACTGAAAGAATTATGACCGCCAATAAACAGCCAAATCAAAAATGTAATTATTGCAATAACAATTACGATCGGTACAAATACGGAAGCAATTTTATCTACTAATTTTTGTATCGGCGGCTTTGAAGCTTGTGCTTGTTCAACCAATTTTATTATCTGTGCTAGAACAGTATTATCTCCAATCTCAGTTACTTCGAAATTGAACGAACCGTTTTTATTTATTGTACCGCCAATTACTTCTGAATTGATTGTCTTTTCTATGGGAAGACTTTCGCCGGTAATCATTGATTCATCCACAGATGAATTTCCCCAGACAATAATTCCATCTGTAGGAATCTTCTCTCCGGGTTTTATTACTACAACATTTCCGACTTTTAGATCAGAAATATTTACAACAGTTTCTTTGTTATTGATCAGAACATTTGCTGTTTTTGGTCTTAGCTCTATCAGTTTTTTAATTGCGGAATTAGTCTTTTGTTTAGCACCGTGTTCAAGTAGTTTACCCATTAAGATTAGTGTGATAATAACGCCGGCGGTTTCAAAATAAACATGGGGTGATTCACGGTGAAATGAAACTAATTCCGGAAATAGAGTTGCAATTACACTGTATCCGTATGCAGCGCCGGTACCGATTGCAACAAGCGAATTCATTTCAAAAGAAAAATGTTTTAGGTTAATCCAAAAAATCTTATAGAATCTTTTTCCACTAATAAAAATAATTGGCGTTGTTAATATTAATAAAATCTTATGAGTTATATCTGCAGAAAAATTCCAAATGTTTTGAAAGAAGGGATAATCTATCAGCATGCTAATTATAAAAACGGGGAGTGTTAGAATCAGAGCTAAAAGAAAATCTTTTTTGATTTGATCATAATATTTATCTGTTTCCAACTCTATACTATTCTGGACTAAATGTTGTGAATCTTTTTGAGCGTTCAAATTTAGTTTTAATTTGTAGCCATAATCTTCAACTGCTTTTGCAATTGAATCAAGATTGATATTATCATGTTCAAGTTCAAAAGTAACATGTTCTGTTGCAAGATTAACGCTAACATTTTTAACACCTTCAAAACCACCAATAATTTTTTCAACACGTGTTACGCAGCTTGCACACGTCATACCCTCCACAGGCAGATTTATTTGTTTCATTGCAAACCTTTTTATTGCTGAACTTTATACCCGGAATTAGATATGGCATTTTCTATTTCTGATGGACTTACCTTAGTCTCATCAAAATTTACTTTTGCAAGACCTATCTCTACTTCTATTGTTGTAAGATTTAATTTTGATAATTCTTTTTTAACAGCAATTACACAGTGATTACAGGTCATTCCTTCGATTTTGTATTTTTTTTCGATCATTATTTCTCCGAATTTTAGTTGTCCGTAATTTAGATGGTAAATAATCAGAAATGATTCAAAAGATCAAAAATTAATGTTCGTTTTTAGATTTATTATTTTGGTCTTTCACTTTCAAAGTAAACATATCATTTTTTCCTTCATCAGAATAATTATCTAAAATGTTGCCGCCTAACGACTTTAGGTTTGTAGTCTCATCTTTATTTATTCCTGCTTTAATATTTCTATCATCATTATTACCAGAGATAGAATTCAATACTTCAAATCTACTATTTCGAATTAATTTCTTTTTATTGTTTTTACTGACTTTATCATACTTAATTTTTTTTATATCAGATTCAATTTTGTTCAAGGGTTCAATTTTTTTCTCTTTCTTAATATGTACGGGCTTTTGTAGGCGCGGGATAGATACGGACTGCAAGTTCTCTTTTTTGTCGGGAATGGATTTGTTCTTTACTTGTACAGGACTTGACTGAGGGATTTCATCAACTCTTTTTTGTTTTTTTCTTAATGAGAAGTATAAAAAAGACAATGCAAAAATTGTTAATACAACAACAATAATTAACACAAAATTTATTGGTATGATTTTCATATAGGAAAGATATTAAAATATATTTTTCCTACAAACTAACCAGGAAGGCTCAACTTCAAATTGCTTTCCTAATACGTGAAGCTGATAGTGCTACCATTTCATAATCATTATTATCACTATAATAATTTAATAGATTCATTTCAGCTAAGTTAGATTCATGTTTGGGTAAATCCTCATAGTTATTTCTTTCTTCCATAGTATTAATATTTTTGGTTTCATTCATACTTTCAAACCTACGCTGTTCAATAAACCGATCAGTAGTATTACTATCATAATCTACTGAGCGCTTATTCTTATAATACTTTTCTGCTGGGTTCGATCTTGTATTATAATCGTCTTGATCTATATTCTGCCTTTCTGTGTTTCTAGTAACAATATTTTGAGTTATATGATTTTTAGCTGGGAAATTATTGTTAATAGTAGTTGGTAGACTTGATTGTCTCTGTTTTACAACCGGTTCCACAGTACGATAATTTATTGGTATTGTATAGGCAGCAAATGCTAATTGATGTTTTGATATCGGTTTAACATTATGTGATGATCTCACCACAGCTTTTGCTTTGTATGATATATAAGAGATAATAAAAACAAACAAAAGAAACGATGAAAATATTAATAAACATGTATAAATAATTGGAACAAGGGTCATTTCTTTATCTCCTTTTTTACTTATTAAAACAAATGTTATACCATTGGAAATATTATGAATTCAAGCTGTTTTTGCATCTATTAGAATATTTAAGTCTGTTTTTTGTATTAAAGTGAAACAATAAATCACAAGTGAGATTATTATGATGCTTTAAAAAATTAAAGTCGTTCTATTTATTTGTTTTGGTTCGACTTTTTAATATTTTTTGCTTCGCAATTACTGTAACTTAGCTTAAAATTAGAGGTTAGAGATGACGAAAGCCGATATAGTTGAAAAAGTTGCTACCGGAACCGGATTGACAAAACTAGAAACCGAAGCGATAATTGAAGGATTCTTAAATACTGTTATCCAATCATTGAGGGAAGGAAAAGGTATTGAAATTAGGGGTTTTGGAAGCTACAAAGTAAAAAAGAAAAAAGCTCGTTATGCTCGTAATCCCCGCTCGGGCGAAAAAGTTTACGTTGGCGAACATTATGTTCCGACCTTTAAGTTTTCTAAAGATTTCAAATCTGCTGTTGATTCGGGCATGAAAGATATTTCAGTTAAAGATTAGCGTGTTTTATAAATTCTAAGAGAGTTTAATAATGATTATATGTAAAGTTTGCGGTGAAGAAATAAATTATGAAGTAAAATTTTGTCCTCAATGTGGTGTTGCTGTAAAATCAATGGATGACAAACAACATTTGGACAAAAAAGAGAACGATTCATTATCTAATTCTTCCGAGACAAAAAAAAATAATCAAAAAGGAAAAAGTAAAAAGGCAAGTCATCAAGAAAAATTGGTAAGAACTTTTTCGTCAACAAAACTAATATACTTAATTTTATTTTTGTTGATGGCAGGCGGAGTGATTATATATTCTTCCGGAATGTTTGATAATCCGGCTTCTGTTACATCGTCTCAATTGAACAATAATAATCCTACTCACGCAGGAGTAGATCTAAATAATCTAGAACAGATTAATTCTTATGAAGAAACACTAAAGAAAAATCCGGGTGATAAAGAAACATTATTACATCTTGCACACTTGTTAAATGATTCTGGACTGAAAACAAAAGCTATCGAGAGATATAACGATTATTTAAAACTCGATCCAAAAAATGCCGATGTACTTGTTGACATGGGAGTTTGTTATTACGAAACTGGGAAGAATGATGAAGCTATAACTGCGATGGAAAAAGCATTAAAGTACCAGCCAAGACATCAAATTGCACATTTAAATTTAGGTATTGTGAACATGACAGCTGGAAACGCCGCAAAAGCAGTTGAATGGTGGAAAAAAGCTGTAGAAATAAATCCATCAAATGAGATTGGTAAAAAAGCAGAAGAATTAATTAAAACACATTAAAAGGAGAATGTAAATGCCTTGCGGTAGAAAAAGAAAACGCCACAAAATGGCTACCCATAAGCGTAAGAAACGCTTGAGAAAAAATCGTCATAAAAAGAAATTGAGATAAAGTAATGGTTGATGTTTGATGATTAATGTAGATTATTTTCCATCATCCATCAGCCATTGTCCATCTTCTCTTAATAAGCCACCTTAGCTCAGCTGGTAGAGCAGCTCATTCGTAATGAGCAGGTCGGCGGTTCGAATCCGCCAGGTGGCTCTATCCTTCCAAAGTCCATTTCTACTTTTCAATATTTCTATACACAGCTTCCAAAAGCCCTAATTGTCTCTTAAGCATAATTCCCCTTTTTCTTTCATTTTTTGCAAAAATAATCTTGACAATCCCAATGAAAAACAGTTATTTTACATCTGGGTGGGTAATAGTGTTTAATAATCCCAAATAGTGGATAAGCAATGTTCATAGGTAGTTTTAAATACTCTGTTGATGCAAAAGGAAGAATAAGTATCCCTTCTATTTTTAAAAAATATGTTAACGAATCTGCGAACGAAACTTTTGTAATGACTCGCGGAATTGTTCAATGTATTGATATTTATCCTCAAGATTTTTGGCGGGAAGAAGTACTAACCCGAGTAAATCAACTTGATGATTTTGATCCTGAAGAAGCTGCTTTCAAAAGAATGCTTTTTGAATTAGCTGCAGAATATAAACTTGATTCTCAATCAAGATTATTAGTCCCAAAAAATTTATTGGAATTTGCCGGGATAGAACGGGAAGTTTTTATTCTTGGACAAAATAAGAAGATCGAAATTTGGAACCCCGATCTTTATGAAAATCAGAAAAAAGAGAACACAAAACCGTTTGCTGAAATTGCAAAACAGATAATGCAGAAAAAACCGAAATGAGTTTTCATGTACCTGTGCTTTTGAAAGAGAGCATTGATTATTTAGTAACAAAAAAAGATGGAATTTATTTCGATGGTACTGCGGGATTTGGCGGACATTCAGAAAAGATTTTAGAAAAAATAAACAGCAACGGAAAATTAATTGCTACAGATAAAGACTCTAATGCTTTTGAATACTGTAAAGAAAAATTTAGCAGTGATAAAAGGTTTTCAATTTACCGGACAAGTTTTACAGACATTGATTCAATATCAAAGATTGAGTTCATTGACGGTTTTGACGGCATCTTAGCTGACTTGGGAGTGTCTTCTTTTCAATTGGATTCGGTTGAATCCGGATTTACTTTTAGAGAAGATGCAGCTCTTGATCTCAGGATGAATATTGAAAAAGGAATTACTGCATCAGATCTACTCAATAAATTTTCACAAGAAGAGATTACAAAAATCCTATTTGAATACGGTGAAGAAAAAAATGCCAGGATGATCGCTCAGAAAATTATCAACTTTCGAACAATAGAAAAATTTTCCCGAACATCTCAACTCAGAAAAATAATTGAACAGATTACGCCTCAAAGATTTCATACGAAAACATTATCAAGAGTTTTTCAAGCATTAAGAATTTTTGTTAACAATGAATTAGATGAATTGAAAATATTTTTAGATAAGTCAGTAACTCTATTAAAACCGGGAGGCAGAATAGTTGTTTTGGCATATCATTCTCTTGAAGATAGAATTGTTAAAGAAAAAATTAGGTATGAAAGTTTGGATTGTATCTGTCCGCCCGGAACACCGATTTGTATTTGTAATAAAGTTCAAAGATTAAAAAAGATTACAAAAGCATTAACACCTAATGAATTAGAAATAAATATTAATCGTAGAGCTCGCAGTGCTAAAATGCGTGTCGCAGAAAGAGTTTAATGAAAAAAGGATCATCACTTAAAAATTTTATTGTAATTATTACGGCTGTTGCAATTTTACTTTTTACTTACGTAGGGGCTGTAACAGAAATTAAAAGAATGAATAGACTAAAAATAAGTAAGCAAGATTCTCTCAACGTAAAGCTCAACTTAGTTGAAGGAAGAATGGTAGAGATTCAAAAATGGACAGCCGAAGAAAAAATTGTTGTTTATGCTCAGGATTCAATCGGTCTTATCCGTCCTAGTAATAATTTGGAAACAATTTCAGTATCAAAAGATCAAATTAAACAAGTTGAAAAATTATTAAGTCAGAAATATGATTAACTCGCGCGCACTAATAATAACCGGATTACTTCTGTTTGTCTTTATCCTGTTGATCGCGAAACTATTTACGATTCAGATTTCCAAACATGAATATTATAAACTTATTGCAGAAAGACAGCAGAATAAACCGCAGAGAGTTAAAGCCGAACGCGGCACAATCAAAGATGCAAACGGAGAAGTACTTAGTTATACAATGGATAATATTTCATTTTATGTGGATAGAAGAATGATGACGCCGCAAAGAGTTGATTCGGTTGTTTCCGTTTTCTCCCGTGTCTTTGGCAAACAGAAAGAATATTATAAAAAAATAATTGATGATGGATTTACAAATGTTTGTCTGGAAAAAAAAGTTTCTATGGATAAAGCTTTCCAAATAAAAAAGAATGTTATTGAAGGACTCTTCTCCGAAGAGGACTTTACCCGTATTTATCCGTACGGAAGTTTGGCTTCGCATGTATTGGGATTCGTTAACCGTGAAATGGTTGGAGTTGAAGGAATCGAAAAAGTTTACGAAAATGAATTGACTGGAACTAACGGGATGTATAATTACGAACGTGATGTAATGGGAAGAATTCTTTCGATTGATGAAAAAATATCTAAAGCAGCAGTACCGGGAAACAACATTAACTTAACGATTAATAAAACATATCAAAAAATTTTAGAAGAAGAATTATCAACCGGACTGCAAAAATATAACGGTCAATCTGCTGTTGGAATTATAATGAATCCTAATACCGGAGAAATTCTTGCTCTTGCAAATTCACCCGATTTTGATCCGGCTAACTATGAATTATTTCCTGCAGACTCAAGACGTAACAGAGCTATTACCGACACATACGAACCTGGATCAACTATTAAAGCAATCATCATGTCAGTATTATTTGATCGCGGATTAGCAAAAGAGAATGAAGTTATTAATACAGAGAACGGAACATTCGTTTACAAGAACGTAAAGATTCAAGATACTCACAAGTACGAAAACCTTACAATTCGTCAAGTGCTGGAACAATCAAGTAATATTGGAATGGCGAAACTTTCAGAAAGAATTGATGATGAAACTCTTTATAAATATTTACGCGATTTCGGATTTAGTAATGCAACATCTGTTGATCTTCCAAGTGAAGCTAACGGACTTCTAAAAAAACCGGGAAGTTTTTCTGCCGTAACAAAACTATTTATTTCATTTGGTTATGAGATAGCCGTTACACCGCTTCAAATGATTGCTGCCTTTAGCGCAATAGTTAACGGCGGAACATTATTGCAGCCGTTCATTTTAAAATCAATTACAGACCAAAACGGTAAGGTCATATTGGAAAATCAAACAAAAAAAATTAGAACTGTTATCGAAAAACCTACTTCGGATTTAATAAAAGATTTTATGGTTGGATCTGTAGAACATGGTACCGGTATAGAAGCTCAACTGCCGGATGTTTTTGTCGGCGGTAAGACCGGAACATCACAACAACTTGTGAATAAATCATATTCAAGTAAGCAGCATAATTCATCCTTCATAGGATATTTTCCCGCGGAAAATCCCAAAGTTATTTGTTTTATTCTGATCAACGCTCCTCAAGTAGGTCAGTACGGCGGTTTAGTTGCAGCACCAATTTTCCGTGAGGTCGCAAAAAGAATGATCGAAACAAATCTGAGTTTAGTTCCTAACAAAAAGAAAATTGAAAGAAAGCAAAATTTAATAGATCAGCTTGTTGCCGATATTAAAACTGCACCTAAGACAAAATCAGTATCATTTTCAAACGTTGGAGACAAATCATTAACAAATATTTCTACAAGAAAAATTTATAATGAGAATCCAACGACCATGCCTAATCTTATCAATCAATCAATGAGAGATGCAATAGCACGTTTAAATGAAATAGGGATGCAATATAAAGTTGTTGGAACTGGCAAAGTTGTTTGGCAAAATCTTGAACCGGGATCGTATATAATTCCGGGTACTGTCTGTCTACTTAAATGTGAACCACTATTAAAAAAAGTAACTGCGAGCTCAAACTGATGAAGCTTTCTGACTTGTTAAATAAGGTGAAAACTATTCAAGTTGTAGGCAATGCCGAACTGAAAGAGATCACCGATATAACAATCAACTCACACACTTCATCTAACAACTCGCTCTTTTTTGCTATTGAAGGATTCAAAACTGATGGACATAATTTTATCAACGACGTAATTAATAAAGGTGCTGCTGCTATTGTATTACAAAATCCGAAAGCTATTCCGGACCAAATATTTTCTCACTCAGGGTGTATTAAGATTGTTGTTAAAGACAGCAGAAAATCGCTTGCTGAGTTCTCAAATATTTTTTACGGTGAACCATCAAAGAAATTAAACCTGATCGGTATTACCGGCACAAAAGGAAAAACCACCACAGCATTTTTTGTAAAGAATATTTTTGAACAAGCCGGATTTAAAACGGGATTAATCGGAACCATTGCTAACTATATCGGCAAAAACGAAGTGAAGACATTGCTTACCACTCCGCAATCAAATGAGATCAATTCTTTATTAGCGCAAATGGTGAATGAAAACTGTTCGCAATGTGTCATGGAAGTTTCTTCCCATGCTCTCAGATTGAACAGAGTAGATTACTTGAATTTTGGAACCGGAATTTTTACAAACATCACATCCGATCATATGGATTATCATAAAACTTTTGAACACTACCTTGAATCGAAGAAAATTTTATTTGATATGATTCCTGCTATCGGAAAAATTATTTATAACATAGATGATAATAGTTCATCCAAGTTGATAAAAGACTCATCAGCGCAAAAGTTTTCTTTCGGAATAAGCGAGACTGCTTCATGCAGAATAAAAAATATCACGTATTCACTCGAGGGAACAAATTTTGATTTGAGTTGGAAAGGAAAAGATTATCATCTGTCAACAAGTCTGGTCGGACATTTTAATGCTTTCAATGCGGCATCTGCTTTTGAAACCGCAGTTGTAAGCGGAATAGATTATCAAATTGCAATTGATGGAATTAAAAATACTCCGCAGGTACCCGGAAGATTTGAAGTTATCTCAAAGAAAAATAAAAAAGTTATTGTTGATTATTCACACACATCCGATTCACTCAAACAGGCTCTTACAGCTGTTCATAATATTGTTAAAGAAGAGCGACCGATATACACCGTATTCGGTTGCGGCGGAGACCGCGATAGAACTAAACGCCCCATCATGGGTGATATCGCAGCTTCTATGAGCGATCGAATTTATATAACATCGGACAATCCGAGAACTGAAGACCCATTTTTTATCATTGATGAAATCTTAAAAGGTATCAAGTCGAATAACTATCGAGTTATTGAGAACAGAGAAGAAGCAATTCGTTCTGCAATATTTGAAAGCGAAGACAATGCAGTTATTCTCATTGCCGGTAAAGGTCATGAAAGCTATCAAGAAATTAACGGTGTTAGAAAACACTTTTCTGATAAAGAACTTGCACAAAAATATTTGACTGAATGGGCAAGATAAAAATTACGATCGAGGATTTATTTAATATTTCATCTGCGGTGATTTACAATCCCGATGAATTCAAGCCGGTATCGAATGTTGAGATTGATTCGCGCAGAGTAAAAAAAGGAAGTTTGTTCGTTGCAATTAAAGGTGAAAAATATGACGGACACGATTTTATTCTCGATGCTCTTAAGAAAGGGGCTAAAGCGGTAATTATTGATTCGAGGAAGTTGAAGAAATTTAGCTTCCTCGAAATTCCCATAGTCGCTGTTAATAACACGACAAGAGCATATGGCGAGCTTGCAAAAATTTGGCGCAACAAAATTTCGGCAAAGGTTATTTCAATCACAGGAAGTAATGGTAAAACAACGGTCAAAGAAATGATTGCTTCTCTACTTAGTGAAAAATATAATGTTGTTAAAACGGAGGCGAACAATAACAATCACATCGGCGTTCCGTTAACAATATTAGGTACGAATAAAAAATGTGAAGCGTTAATCCTCGAACAAGGAACGAATCATTTTAATGAAATTGAGTACTCAGCAAATATTTCCAGACCGGATTACGCAATGATTACAAATATCGGTGATTCGCATTTGGAATTCTTGAAAAACCGTGAAGGAGTTTATAAAGAAAAATCTGCACTTCTTGATATTACCGAGATGCATGGCGGAACTGTTTTATTGAATATGGATGATCCGATAATAAAAAGACATTCAAAAAATTATTGGAATAAGATCACTTATGGATTTAATGGTTCGGTAAATGTAAAAGGGAAGATTTTAGATTATACAAATGACGGCAGAACGAAAATTAAAATATCATACAAAGGAACAAAGATAGAAACCACTCTTCCTGTTTATGGTGAATCGAACGCGAAAAATTTTTTAGCCGCTTCCGCTGTAGCGCTAAAACTTGGATTGACTGGTAAAGAAATTCTCAACGGAACAAAAAATATTAAACCAGTTCATGGAAGATTGGAAGTAAAGAAATTTAAGGATGCTGTTGTTATTGATGACACTTATAATTCAAGTCCGGCTTCGGTAGAATCGGCAGTAGATCTAATTAAAAAGATCAAAACGCATAAAAGAAAAATCGTTGTACTCGGGGATATTTTCGAACTCGGCAAGCAATCGGAAAAACTACATAAAGATTTGGCAAAACTTTTTTCACCGGAGAAAAATTTATTTGTTCTTACTACCGGTAATATGATGAAGCATTTGAACAAAGCACTCAGAAAGAAAAAAGTAAAATCAATCCACTTTCACATTCGCGAAGCATTATCTCTCTATTTACAGTACGAAGAAATAGAGAACTCGGTTATTCTTGTAAAAGGTTCGCG
>Ga0265292_1002201_pt1 | contig 14188 bp, 12 predicted proteins | sample Munlanlewell296A_FD_189080 | JGI IMG/M metagenome (GOLD analysis project Ga0265292, IMG submission 189080) | Leachate microbial communities from a municipal landfill in Southern Ontario, Canada - Leachate well 296A | ecosystem: Engineered > Solid waste > Landfill > Unclassified | place: Canada...
CCGCCCGGGCAGGCAAAGCTGGCAAGGCAATTTCGTTCGCTAACCCGACCCAGTGGAAAGAGGTCAGGAATATTGAAAGACTGATCAAGAAAAATATTGCCCTGACTAAATTCGCCGAACTCCAACAAGGGGAGATTCGTTCTTCGCGCTATGGCAAACGCACCAGCTACGGCCAAACAACGTCTCAGCGCAAGGGAAGTAACCGTTTTCGCCGCCCCGTCAGATCGATGGTGGGAAATTGAAAGCGTTTATTATAATTAAACGCTTTCATCCCGAGCATTGCCGAGGGATCTCTTTTTTAGTAAAATATGATGACGCCGAAGTAGCTTCCTCCTACGCATGAAGCTTCGGAGGACAGGCAATTTTACAATAAATTTTATCATCGCAATGCTTGCACTTCGAAGCCTTGGCGAAGTAGTGCCGAAGTAGCTCAATGGTAGACCTGCCCGCCTTCGCTTACGCCCATGTAGCTCAATGGTAGAGCAATAGTTTTGTAAACTATAGGTTATCGGTTCAAATCCGGTCATGGGCTCAGGCGTAGGCAGGCGGGGCGGCTGTTTTGCCACCGCCTTTGGCGGGGTCCCGCTGTTGCGGGATAAGCAGCGGGTTGGGGGTTCAAATCCTCTCTTCGGCTCACTTTATCAGAATTTCCGATCTTCGGGGTCGGTTTTTTTTGTGCTATAATGAAAGAAATAAGCCTAAAAAACCATTGACTGTATTTTGATTACATGCTATTCTCATAAGATTTTTAAAATTGATCTTTTGTTGTACCATATAAAAAAAGAGGAGGTACGGCATGGGAATGGATGGACTAAGTCGTTTTTTGGATTCGGAAGAAGAGAAGCGGCAGCGCGAAATACCGCTACTACTGGACGTCGAACCTTTCGCCGAGGCAATAGAAGACGAGAGGTGGCCGGCGTCGCAACAGGTCAGGGTGATCATGCCCGGTGTGCGGATTTCGCGTAAACGCGACAAGTATGGGGCTCTCAACATTACCCAGCGTGGCATCATCCCGACCAAAGACCTTACAGTACCGGTTTTTGTCCAACCCGATTTTTCGGATCCACTGGATCTTCTTCTGGCCAAGGAGGCGGAAGAACTCAAGCGGCCTCCGTCCAAGCGGATCGGGCGGCTTCGGGCCAAGCAGGCGGCCATGGACGTAGCTCGGCCACGCAAACTGCTATTGCAGTCGTGGGTTCCGGCCACCTGATCTACGCCTGCGAGCGGGGAAGTTGACAGTGTATCGTCAGCAGCCCCGCTTTTTCTTTTTTAGAATTTTTTGTTAAAATAGGTTAATGCCAAAAATCAGTTTTAAAATTTATACTCTGGGCTGCAAGGTCAACCAATATGACTCTGGCGCGCTCGCGGCAAAATTCCAGGCCGCGGGTTTTGTTATGGATAATAATAACGCCGATCTCGCGGTCATCAATACTTGCGCTGTGACTAAAACTGCCTTGCGCAAGGGCAGGCAGATGGTTGCTCGCGCTCGCAAAGAAAATCCGCGAGCCAAAATTGCGGTTGTCGGTTGCGCGGTGAAGATTTATAAAGAGGAAGTGGAAAAGTGGGGGGCGGATTTGGTTGTTGAGGGAAATAATATAAAAAAAATTATCGAATCAATAGGCATTATTAATGTTAAAATATATAAAAATTGTCATTCCGGGCTTGACCCGGAATCCAGAAATTTGAAAAGACCATCAAACAACCTTTCTGGATCCCGGCTCGGTGGCCGGGATGACATTGCAAGAAAATCTCGTTATTTTCTCAAAGTCCAAGATGGTTGCAGGCAATTTTGTTCCTATTGTGTTATTCCGTACGCGCGTGGAGAACTCTCCAGCCGTCCTGCGGCGGAGGTGTTGGCGGAAGCGCAAATTGTGGCTGAAGCCGGAATCAAGGAAATAGTCTTGTGCGGAATACATCTTGGCCTATATGGCGTTGATCGCATAACGCGTAACCTGCCTCGTCGGCAGGCAGGCGCACAACGCATAACAAATTTAACGGCATTAATAAAAGAGTTAATTAAAATAAAAAATTTAAGCAGAATCAGATTAAGTTCCATTGAGGTGAATGAAGTTACCGATGAGTTGATTGATCTAATGAAAAAAGAGCGAAAACTTTGCCGGCATCTGCATATACCGCTACAGTCCGGCTGTGATAAAATTCTTAAGCTCATGAACCGGCCATACACGACGAAAATGTTTGCGCAGAAAATAAAAAAAATAAGGCAGTTGATGCCGGACATCGCCATTATGACCGATGTGATTGTCGGCTTTCCGGGCGAGACAAACAATGATTTCCGGGCGACAACCAGGTTTATCAAAAAAATCAACTTCAGCAAACTGCACGTTTTTCCTTTTTCAGCACACGAGCGCACTCTGGCGGCAACACTACCGAATCAGGTGGACGGGACGGTGAAAAATGCTCGCGCAATAAAACTTAACGATTTAAGCTGTTCCCTGGAAAAAACATACGCCGAACGTTTTGCGGGTAAGCCTCTTACTGTGATTATTGACGGCCGCAATCAGGGCGCGAGCCTTCGCGGACGAACGGAATATAATTTTGACATCCAATTTATAAGTGAAAAAAAATATCGTCAGGGCGAGGTGGCGCAAACGGAAAATTGGGAGTTGCTATAAGCGCCCATTTTAAGCTACACCCCGTTAGAAATCAGAAGAAAACGGCTTCATAAATTTTTTGCCACAAATGAAATTGCATAATAATTTCTAACGGGGTAAAATAAGCCTATGAACAAGCTACGACTCTACAATACACTCACGAGAATTAAAGAAGAATTCAAGCCTATAAAAAAGGGCAAGGTCGGCCTCTACACCTGCGGCCCGACCGTTTATAATTTCGCTCATATCGGCAATCTGCGGGCGTATTTGTTTGACGATTTATTAAAACGAGTTTTGGTCTATAACGGGTATAAATTAAAACATGTAATGAACATCACTGATGTCGGACATCTGACCGGCGACCGTGATTTAGGCGTGGATAAATTGGAAGTGGGTGCGAAACGGGAGGGTAAGACTGTCTGGGAAATCGCCGCTTATTATACCGAAGCCTTTAAAAAAGACCTGCGGGCGTTAAATATTTTAGAACCGGATATCTGGTGTAAGGCGACAGACCATATCAAAGAGCAGATTGATTTGATAAAAATTCTTGAAAAGAAAAACTATGTTTATCAGACGAGCGACGGTATATATTTTGATACGAGTAAGCTCAAAGATTATAATAAGCTTTCGCATTTGAGGTTGGAAGAATTGAGGGAGGGTGCGCGGGTGGAAAAAAATCCGGAGAAAAAAAACCCGACCGATTTTGTGTTATGGAAATTTTCACCCGCAAATACTAAGCGACAGATGGAATGGGATAGTCCTTGGGGAGTGGGTTTTCCCGGCTGGCACATTGAGTGTTCGGCGATGGCCATTAAGTATCTCGGCAAGCAATTTGATATCCACTGCGGTGGCGTTGACCACATCAATATTCATCACACTAACGAAATCGCGCAGTCCGAAGCGGCCACCGGCAAAAAGCCTTGGGTGCGCTACTGGCTGCATAACGCTTTTCTTAATATCGTCGGCGGCAAGAAGATGGCCAAGAGCGATGAGAATTTTTTGACTCTGGAAAATGCATTGATTAAGAAGGGTATTAACCCATTAGCTTATCGCTTCGCCGCGCTTCAAACGCACTACCGCAAGCCGATGGAATGGAGTGAAGAAGCAATTGAATCAGCTCGGAATGGTTGGGCGCATCTCTATAATCAAGTACAAAATTTAGGAAATTATGATATTACTTCCGGACAATGGATTTGGAAAATGGGGAGTATTAATAAGGCGTTCAAAGAAAAATTTATTAAAGCCATCAACGACGATCTTAATACGCCGAAAGCGCTAGCCATAATGCAAGAGCTATTAAAAGCGAATACTTCAAAAGAAGAAAAATTAACAACAGTTTTAGATTTTGACCGAGTGCTTGGTTTAAATTTAGAAGTTTTTTCTGGCATGAAAAAATTTTTAACACTACCAGATAAAGTTAAAAAATTAGTCGCGGATCGCCAAAAAGCGCGAGAGGATAAAAATTGGATATTAGCGGATCGCCTGCGTGAGAGTATTGAAAAACTCGGCTTTGCGGTTGAGGACACCAAAGACGGCCAGCGCGTAAGCAAAAGCTGAAAACCATTCATGTCAATTCATTTGCATCATAGCCTGGAGACTCATAATTTTTTTCAGAAAAAGGAGATGAACGAGATTTACCTGTCTTTTGGCATTCAGAATTTCGCTTTAGGGCTCATCTCAATTTTTATTCCGATTTTTTTATATGATCTGGGGTACTCCATTCCCTGGATTTTATTTTTTTATTTTTTACTGCCGCTGAACACTGTGCTTTTCGGCTACCGGGGCGCGCGCTGGGTCGCTAAACTAGGCATTAAGCGTTCCATGCTGGCCTCGATTTTTTTATTGTTTATTCAGCTGGCCGGCTTGAGATATCTTCAGGCATGGCCTCTGCTATTTTTTATCTTGCCTACGGTTCAGGCTTTCAAAGCGATGTTCTATAATTACAGTTTCAATCTGAACTTCATCCAGCATTCGGATAGCGGCCGTCGCGGCAAGGAAGTCTCCAGCCTGCAAGCCAGCGCGCTGATCGCGAGCCTCTTATCCCCATTTTTGGGCGGCCTGGTGATTAAATTTTTCGGCTTTTATGTTTTATTCATTATTGCGGCGGCACTTTTGTTTGTCTCTATAATACCTTTGGCGCTCCTGAAAGAAACTTATGAGAAAGTGAATTTCAGCCAGGGTAGCATGTTCAAGGACATTTTTTCTCGCTCCAACCGTCCGGTCGCCTTGAGCTTCAGCGGTTTTGCGGTGGAAGAATGGATCGGTTATGTCATCTGGCCGATTTTTCTGACCGTGATTTATCTCTCCACCGAATCAATCGGCGCGATTTCTTCCCTGACCGCGCTGGTCACTTTTATGGTTTTTTATTTTGTCGGCAAGCTGTCCGATAAGCAGGACAAACGGCGATTGATAAAATTCGGCACCTTCTTTTATTTTTTCAGCTGGTTGGGGCGAATTTTTGCCACCGGCTTTATGTCGGTGCTTTTTATTGATACTTATAAATCAATCACCGGCTATATTTTACGCATTCCCTGGACTTCCTATACTTATGACTTGGCCGCGCGCAGCAATTATTTCAAGTTTATCGTGGAGCGGGAAATTATTTTTGATTTAAGCCGGGTGCTGGTCGCGCCGTTCATCATCTTGATCTTTATCATCAACTATCATCCCTTCGTGATCTCGTTCGCGGTGGCGGCAGCTTTTTCGCTCCTCTATATGTCGCTCAATCGGGCGGACTTGCGTGCGGGAACGGAAAATGTTAAGGTTGACTGAACAAAACAGCCGGCGCGAAAAACTATAAAAAAAGGGGGAAGACGAAGATGAACTATGGTCCTTTGGTAATCGTTTTGGCGTTGTGCTTCGGCGTCTTTGCAACGAGCAGATATCCGATTAAATGGCTCAAGTCTGGTATTCGCTGGGTCGCCAAGCGGCATCTGTTCGGCAATATTTCCTTGGACGGGTAACCCCCGTCCTTTTTTTAAGAAGCAGCGTTGGATAAAATACTATGAATTTTTGGAAAAAATTGAAAAAGCCGATTCTGGCCCTGGCGCCGATGGCCGGTATTACGGACAGCGCCTTCCGACAAATGTGCAAAAGCTTCGGCGCGGACGTGGTCTACTCCGAGATGGCCTCGGCCGCAGCTCTTTGTTTTAATCCAAAAAAAACCTTGGAAATGCTAGCCTCGGATAAAAAAGAGCGACCTTATGTTGTTCAGCTTTTTGGCAATAAGCCGGAACATTTTGCCGCTGCCGTAAAAGTCTTAACAGGAAATTTAAAAAATCCAAAATCTAACCCGCCTGCCGGCGAGGCAGGAATCCAAAATCTAAAATTTATTGACGGTATTGATATCAATTTCGGCTGTCCGGTGAAGAAAGTGGCAAAGCAGGGCGCCGGAGCAGTTTTGATGGATAGACCGAAAGAGGCGCGCGAAATCGTTAAGGCAGTTTTAGGCGCGTCTGATTTGCCGGTGTCAATTAAAATCCGGACGCTGTCCGGCAAAACCGACGCCTTAAAATTTTTAGAGTTGTTAAGTGATTTGCCGCTCGCGGCGGTGATGATTCACGGACGTACAATGTCGCAGGGCCATGCCGGCGATGTGGATTGCCGTACTATTAAAGAGGCGCGCCAGTACTTTGGTGGAGTGATCCTTGCCAACGGAGGAGTAACGGATAAAAAAACCGCCCTGGATTTATTAGAGAGTACCGGGGCGGACGGCCTGGGCATTGCCCGCGGCGCGCTGGGGAAACCGTGGGTGTTTGACAATATAAAAAATAAAAAAGAAAAAATAAAAAACAGGGAAGAAATAATTGAGATTGCATTAAGGCACGTGAAATTGGCACATAAACTCAAAGGCGAAGCAGGTATCATTGAAATGCGCAAGCATCTTTGCTGGTATGTTGCCGGTCAGCCGGAGGCGAGTGAGCTAAGGCGTAAATTAGTGCTCGTTAGCAGTTTAAAAGAAATAAAAGAAATCTTGAAATAATTTATAAATTTTTTTAGGCAAGTTTTAGGGCCCGACTGCTGTGTGCAATCGGGCCCTTGGTGGGTGGCCTTAAGTGGCAAACGGCACCTCCAGTTCGGAGGCCTTGACCAACCTTAGGCCGATTTTCGCACTGGCGCTACGAACCGAAATGTCATTACCCGGGTTTTTCAGAAGTTCCAGGGCACGCTTTTGGTTCGTAATACCGGCCAGCGCGACCACTTCCTTTCGCCCTTTCCAGCGAGCCAAAAGCTCGCCTTTGTCGTTTTTGGGCGTCATGGCTTAACCTCCCCTTTCCTTTGGCAGAATTTACTGCCAGTCAGGGTTGCCAAATGACTTCAGAAAAGAACCTTATTAATTATTATACCACTAATTTACTTGAACGTCAATGATTTTAGCTTTATATTGTCTACAATTAGCCAAATTTACCCTCACACCATAAATTCTATGAGAATCAAGCCATGAATTCAACCCGACACCAAATTATTGGTGTGGGGGTGTGTTAAAACCACTTCTTTGTTTTGAAGAAAAAAATTACCGACATACCCACAAACGCCATAATACTGATAATCGTCCAGAAACTGCCTTCCGAGTGCACTAACGGCAGATCAACCGCGCGCATACTGAAAATTGTCGCAGTCAAGGTCAGGCTAAAAATAATTACCGAAAAAATAGTCAGCGTGCGCATGATGTCCGACAGCCGATAATGCTGAAGCGATTCGTTGGTTGAATTTAAAATACCGATAACCTCTTTTTGATTTTCCAGCACATCCCAGATTGTTTTGGCGTGATCCACCAATTCTTTGAAGTATTTTTTCAAATACGCGGGCGGCACTATTGAACTTTTGAGTTCTTCCAGTTTTGTCATGATGTTTTTGTGGCTCTGCATTATTTTGCGAAAATTTATGATATTTTGCCGTAGAAATAAAATTTTTGTCACCGCTTGCCGTTGGTTTTGCGAAAATATCATCTCCTCAACCTTGTTGATGGCAATGCTGTTTATATCCAGCAGCGGATAGCAGCCCAGCATCAGTTTTTGCAGTATTTCATACAAGAGCACCGCCGAAGATTCCAGCTCATAAGTGAGGAGCGACTCGTCATCTTTTTTGCAAAGATTAAAAAATTCAGTCAATTGTTTCAAGTTACCATGATGGAGCGTAATTAAAAAACCGTGACCGATGAAGAAATCAACTTCGCTGGCCACGATCTGATCGTTTTGATAGATGGGAAAATGGAGAATCAGGAAAAGATATTTATCATTGCGATAAAGCGCCGGCCGCTGCGAGAAGACGCTGGCCGAAGAGGCTTGCAGATGGGTAAGTTGAAAACCGTACTTTTTGCGCAAGTACTCAATCTCTTTTTTACCGGCATCAACTACATTAACCCAGGTAATTTTTTCGTTGGCTGTGCGAGGATTGTCTATTACCGCTACCTGGATATTTCGGGAGTTTTTGTTTTCGTTAAGCATGCCCCGTTAGAAATAAACTAATAATTAACAAAATTTTTGTTATTAAATATAGAGCAGACTGCTTTTAAACGCCCCGTTTAATAAGGCGTATTTCTAACATTCTATACGGGGCATGGGGATAACTTTTTCAATATTATTATACCATAATTGACAAAATAAGACAAAGGCGGCAATGGTCTTGGATACGGTCGTAGAGGCATGTATACCAAGATGGCGGTTCTTTCCGATTTTCAAATCTAAAAAGCTTGCCTTTTTTATCTGGCGTAATTTGTGGTATAATAATGTTAATAACAATAGTTCTAAAAATAAGCATTTTATTTTTGATAAAATCGCGTAGCAAATTATGCCGGAAGAGAAAGTTAAAGAAAAAATAGAATTGACGCCAGCGCCAACTGTCGTAGAATCAATTAAGGAAGCTCGGTTCGTTGAACAGGGTCGTGAATTTTCCGGCGAGGCGAGCGTGCGGAAGGCCACGGAACAGCTGTCCGCAACGGTAACCGGAGAATTGCCGACCGACCCGGCAAAAAATATTCTTGCGGCCGGTTATCTCGCAGGCGAGCAAAAAGAGCGCCAAAAAAAGGTTGAAAAAATCCTGGAAATTGATTTGGCCGCGATTTATAATGGGCTCACGCCGGAAAAGAAGATAGAGTTCAAGGCCGCCGGTGAGCGGGCGGCGCGCGAGATTGCCGGGCTTTTAGCGCAGGCGACAGTGCGGGTGAAGAAAATCATTGAGATAATCATCAATTGGCTTAAGATTGTGCCCGGCATTAATAAATTTTTTGTTGAACAGGAGGCGAAGATCAAGGCCGATGAGATTATGAAGTTGCGTGATCAGAAATGAAGGATAAGGTCATTATAAGTATCGTCCACGGAATATTTTGAATGACTTAATTGTTAAATTGTTTAATTGCTAAATTGCTTAACTCGCTTTATTGGCGGAGCAGGTAGATTCAATGAAAGTTGAAAATTTTATAAGAATAATATATTGATTATTATTTTAATGAATCAGTAAAAAGTTAATTAATTAAGTATAAATCTATGGAAAAAAAGAAGGGAGGTGAGAAATGAAAAAAACTTTTAAAAAAATCGTGGTAGTGGCGATGTTTATGCTCGCCCTGTCTCCGGCTTTAGCTCTGGCGCAGATTGCACCTTTCGGGCCTAACGGTCCGGGAGAGGTTAACGCCGCCTTGGGCCTTGGCAACCAGGATCCACGCACTACCGCCGCTAGCGTAATCAACGTGCTGATGGGCTTCTTAGGCATTATCGCGGTGGTGATTATCTTGATTGGCGGCTTTAAATGGATGACCGCGGGCGGCGATGAGGCCAAAGTGGAAGAAGCTAAGAAATTAATGACCGCCGGCGTCATCGGCCTTGCTATCGTCCTGGCGGCGTGGGGCGTCACCATCTTCGTCTTGAATGCATTGCTTAATGCCACCGGTTCCACAACTACTATTTAGTCAATTCATCGAGTCAAGATCAGCTAATTATGTTTCTTTGGCCTCGCGTACGCGGGCTGAAGAAACATAATTAGTGATGTTTACTTGATGGTTTTAATATAATGCGAATCTATCACCGCCGCTGCCGGGATCCCGCCTTCTCTAATTAATATCAGTGGCGGGACAAATGGATATGCGAATGCCGCGAATTTAATTCGCATGTGCCGCATTTGTCCCGCCACCTATAAATTAAAGAGGGCGGGATCCCGCTGAGGCGGTGATAGTGCGGCTTTCGCGAAGCGAAACAACCATGGATTTCGGACTCACGCAAGGAGGGAATATGGAAGCGACTGCGCTAACCGGCGTTAATCTGGAATTAGTGCCGATTTTTTTGTTTTGGGCGATTTTCATATCGCTTTTTTTGATTTTGACGAAAAAAATTATTAAGGCGCTTGCCTACCGTTCAAGCTACTATAATCATGCGGTTTATCTGGTTCGGTTGCCGAAAGAAAAACCGAAAGATGCTGAAAGAGAGCTGACGGTCCAGCAGCTGCGGGAAGAGATCGCCCGCGGCGAGACCTTGTTCGCGGCCATCGGCGGTTTGCGCGCCCAGCGCGGACCCAAAGCCTGGCTTTTTGGCCGGCACGACCACTACTCTTTTGAAATTGTAGCCAGCAATAAAAAGATTTCTTTTTACCTGGTCGCGCCGCGCTATGCCGGCCGCTACTTGGAACAACAGGTACAGGCGCATTATCCGGAGGCGATGATGGAGGAGGTGCGCGATTATAATATTTTTTTACCCCGTACGGAAATTCTTGCCGGCTTTTTGAAAACGCGGCGCAATCCGATTCTGCCTTTGAAGACCTACAATAAAATGGAGGTTGATCCGCAGAATTCAATCATCAACACCTTATCCAAGCTGGACGCGGGCGAGGCGATTGCGGTGCAGTACGTGGTGCGCAGCGCCAAGGGCCGGTGGCACGCGCAAGCCGCGCGCGTAGTTAGCCGGGTCTATCAGGGAAAAAAATTAGCCGAAGCGATTGAGACCGGTTTTTTCAGTAAATTATTCAGTTTGCTCGGCGGCGCGGCTAAAGCAATGCCGGCTGGTGATAAAAATAAAAATCCGCTTGATCCATATAACGCGCGCCGAATGACTACTGCCGAAGAACAAATCATCAAAGGTATTGAAGAGAAAAACAGCAAGTCCGGGCTGGATGTCAATTTGCGGATTGTGGTCAGCGCGGCGGACAAAGGCAAAGCGAGGCTTTATTTGGATAACCTGATTGGTGCTTACAGCCAATATAATTTATACGAATATGGCAACAGTTTTATCAACCGCCTCACCTTGGGTTACCGGCTGATTAATCATTTCAGCGGTTATTGGCAAGAACGGCTGATTAAAGATTTCATCCACCGCCGTTTTAATGAGTACATCGGTTTTTTATTGAACTGTGAAGAATTGACCGGACTTTTTCATCTGCCCTTGCGCTGGACTGAAACACCGAATATTGTCTGGCTAACCTCCAAACAGTCAGCGGCGCCGGCCGAGACGCCGGAGTCAGGCATCAATTTAGGCCATAATTATTTCCGGGGTGTAAGCAAAGACATTAGACTGAAGCGCGAGGATCGCAGGCGGCATACTTATATTATCGGTAAATCAGGTACGGGCAAATCGCAATTGATGGCCGCCATGGCAATTCAGGATATTATCAACGGCGAAGGCGTCTGCGTGCTGGATCCGCACGGGGACCTGATTAATGATATACTCAAGCGGGTGCCGCCGGAGCGTGCCGAGGATGTAATTGTTTTTTCACCGGCAGATATTGAGCGGCCGCTCGCCTTGAATCTTCTGGAATACGACGAGCGTTATCCCGAACAGAAAACGTTCGTGATTAACGAAATGATCAAGATTTTTGACAAACTTTATGATCTTAAGGCAACCGGCGGCCCGATTTTTGAACAGTATATGCGCAACGCCATGCTCTTGATTATGAGCCATCCGGAATCCGGTTCCACTTTGATGGAGATTCCTAAGGTATTGTCCGATCCGGCTTTCCGCAAGATGAAACTGGATCATTGTCCGGATCCGACGGTGGTGGATTTTTGGCGCAAAGAGGCGGAAAAGGCCGGCGGCGATGCGGCGCTGGCCAATGTGGTGCCTTATGTCACCTCCAAATTGACGCAGTTCATTTCCAACGATACCATGCGGCCGATCATCGGCCAGCAGAAGAGCTCCTTTAACCTGCGCGACGTGATGGACAAGCGGAAGATTTTGCTGATTGATCTGACCAAAGGTTTGGTGGGCGAGATGAACGCTCATCTGCTCGGCATGATTCTCGTAGGTAAGATTTTGATGTCGGCGCTTTCGCGCGCCGATATGGACGCCGCGGCCCGCAAGGACTTCTATCTGTATATTGATGAGTTTCAAAATTTTACCACCGATTCTATCAGTTCCATTCTTTCCGAGGCGCGCAAGTACGGCCTCAACCTGATAATCGCGCATCAGTATTTGGGCCAGCTGGTCACGCACGGCAATAATACGCAGATCAGAGACGCGGTGTTCGGCAACGTTGGCACCTGGGTTGTTTTCAAGATCGGCTCGGAAGATGCGGCGGTGATGGAAAAAGAGTTCGCGCCGGTTTTTAATCAATATGATTTGATCAACATTGAGAAATATACCGCGTATGTGAAATTGTTGATTGATAACACCGCCTCGCGCCCGTTTTCCCTCCAGACACTCTGGCCGCTGCCGGGGGTGGAGCAGGATAATTTCATCAGCCGCATTCGTTCGCTCTCTCGGCTCAAATTCGGCCAGGATCGGGAATTGATTGAGGCGGAAATTTTGCGCCGGGGCCGTACTTGGGAGCAGGGCTAACGGGTCTTTACCCCCACACCTAATGAGCATTTATGTTTTATATGTACATAATAAAAAGCCAAAAGAAGGATTCTTGGATATATACTGGCTCGACGAATGACCTTGTGAGAAGAATGGTGGAACATAATAATGGCCAAGTTCAATCCACGAGACATTATTTACCTTTTAAGTTGATTTACTATGAAGCATATTTATCAGAAAAAGATGCAAGGATGAGAGAGAAAAATTTAAAATTAAGAGCCAATGCTTTAAATCAACTTAAAAGACGGTTGGTTTACAGTCTAGGCACACACTGATTAGGGCTTGACATCCATGACGTGTATTTGAATGGGGTTTACCCCCACACCTAATGGGCATTTATGCCCATTAGGTGTGGGGGTTTACAAAAAAGTAAAAATAGTCTTAAATAAAAACACAAATAACAAAATATAAAATCTATGCAAAACAAAAATGAAGACGTCGATTTATTCACCGATTCAGCAGACGAAGCCAAGGTTAGCCAAACCTCCGAGGAGAATGTAACGATTGCCAAGTCAAAATTGATTTTAATCAAGAAAGTACTCTCAAACATCAAAGAGGCGAATCAACAACTAGGCGACTTGTTGGGGTCGCTGATTACGCCGGAAGATGAGGCGCGAATCGGCGCGAGCCAGGCGGCGGACGAGTCTTTTAAAACTGCTCTCTCGGCAGGCGACAACAAGGTGATTGAGGGGGTGTTTGACGGGGAGTGCATGGTTGGGCCGGACGGCAAGGAATACAGCGTCCCGGCTAATTACGCCTCCAAGTCAAAACTGATTGAGGGCGACATCCTGAAATTAACCATCACGCCAAACGGCACTTTTATTTATAAGCAGATTGGCCCGATTGAACGGGAGCGTTTGGTTGGGCGGCTGAAACGGCATGGCGAAAACGAATTCACGGTCAGTGTTGATGATAAGAATTGGCGGGTTTTGAACGCAAGCGTTACCTACTTCAAGGGTTCGGATGGCGACGAAACGGTGATTCTGGTGCCGAAGAATGGCGAATCCAAATGGGCGGCTGTGGAAAATATTATCAGCCAGGGATATTAAAAAGTTCATCCAATTTTTATAGATCAAGTAAAAACTCCAAAAGGGTTTTTATTTATTTTATCTGTTGCTTAATCGTAAATGAACAGTTAAAATGTAATAGAATTGAAATTTATCTAATCCATGACTACATTATATAGAAAATATCGGCCGCAATCGTTTAACGAAATTGTCGGGCAGAATCATATCAAAACCATCCTGACTCACGAAATTGAGGCGGGCAAGATTGCCCATGCCTATTTGTTTTGCGGTCCGCGGGCGGTCGGCAAGACCACGATAGCGCGGCTGTTGGCTAAAGCGATTAATTGTGAAAAGAGGGAGGCAGGGAAGTTTGAACCCTGCGGCAAGTGTCCCGCCTGCGAAAGCATTGTCGCCGGACGCAGTTTGGATGTGCTGGAGATTGATGCCGCCTCTAATACCGGCGTGGATAACGTGCGGGAAAATATCATCGCCAGTGCTCGAGTCGTTCCGAACCAGCTGAAATATAAAGTATTTATTATTGACGAGGTGCATATGCTTTCGCCGAGCGCTTTCAACGCGCTGTTGAAAATTTTGGAAGAGCCGCCGCAATTTGTGGTTTTTATTCTCTGCACCACCGAGATCCATAAGGTGCCGGCCACCATCATCTCTCGCTGTCAGCGCTTTGACTTCCGGCGAATCAGCGTTTCAGACATCGCCAAAAAACTCGCTCATATCACTACCAAGGAGGGGGTGAGTATTGATAAAGAAATATTGGAGGCGATTGCCCGCC
>Ga0265292_1002202_pt1 | contig 14184 bp, 9 predicted proteins | sample Munlanlewell296A_FD_189080 | JGI IMG/M metagenome (GOLD analysis project Ga0265292, IMG submission 189080) | Leachate microbial communities from a municipal landfill in Southern Ontario, Canada - Leachate well 296A | ecosystem: Engineered > Solid waste > Landfill > Unclassified | place: Canada...
CAAAAGGGCACGGTGGCGTGGGTGCGCTGTACCATCCTTTGCGGAGGTAAGCTGCATCTTCTTCAAAGCGTGGTGCGAACGGCGATTTGCCGTATGCGCCCGCGTATGTCTCATTCGTACTACCATGGAGGTAAGATAGCAAAAGAAGCCCTAAACGGCAAGTCTTATTGATTTTCAAGCAGATTTGAGTGCAGTCAAAAATCTTTCAGATGCGAGGCACGAGTGAGCACCAAACCGAGCCATATCCAGCATATGGCGAGGGAGGAGCGGAGCGAGTAACGACGCAGGTGAAGATTTTGGACGCACTCAACGCATTGCGTCGGTAAACTCTTTCAATACACTCTCCGTCGCCTCCGCCAACGCATGCACCAATTCTTCTTGAGCAAACTTAGTACGAAAGAACCCTGCAACGGCATTCAAATCGGGCTCAACACCGGGCTCAAAACCATTCCCCATTTCTGCGAGTTCTTTTTTATCTTCGTCTGAAAGTCTCTCACCAAGTCGAACGAGTAGATCGGCAGCAATAGCTTCCATCAAATTTTGCTCTACCTCTTTTCTCTCTTCGTCAGGCACTCGAAGCTCATTCAACGTTTCGTCAACAGAGCTATAAAGTGCAACCACACGCTCAGCAAGCTCAGGATCGACAGGAAGGTCAGGAACTTGGTTCCCTTGCAAATTCTGTGGTTCGTCGCTCATGAGGGAATAGTAGCACTGACGATTCTTGAAAGAAAACTCATACGGTGGATGGGTGAGGGACCATACTCTTTAATAGCTTGAATGTGTGATGCTGTCCCGTACCCCTTATGCTTTTCGAAACCGTACTGTGGATGCTCCAGCGCTAACTTGACCATCAAGCGGTCACGGGTGACTTTCGCCAAAATGGAAGCGAGCATTATTGCAGGAATGAGGCCATCACCTCCAATAATAGTCTCCTGTTCATATTCGGCAGGAGCCTTGAGTGAACCATCAAGATATATTTTCCCGTGATCTGACTCGGGCATGAGCTTACGCACACCCTGCTCGAGTGCATGCGAAATGGCATACGAAATTCCCTTTGTGTCTATAACAGTCGAACTCGAGAGACAGGCTACCGCACGCACGTTTCCTTTCTGCATTTCTTCTTGGAGACGGAGAAATACTGCTTCTCGTTTTTTTTCTGAAAGTTTTTTAGAGTCATTCAATCCTGGAAATGCATCAAGTAAATCAAAACTACTCTCCACCGCAATAACACCAACAGAAACAGGCCCAGCCAGAGGTCCCCTGCCTGCTTCGTCAATTCCAAGGATGTATGGCATAGGGTATAGGGTATAGCGAATAGGGGTTAGGGACTAGGCCTAAATACTACCCCAAAACCCTAAACGCTAGCCCCTAAACGCTGACGCCTTTATACTAGACCTAATGTCTTCATTCTCCCACCTATCCGCACACAGCCACTACAGTCTGCTCGACGGCATTATTCAGATAGATGCACTCGTGAGCTCAGCCATGTTCTTTGGTATGCCTGCACTCGCACTAACTGACCACAACAATCTCTACGGCGCCATTGAGTTTTACAAAGCCTGCAAACAAGCTGGGATCAAACCTATCCTTGGTGTTGACGCAGACATTCTTATTGGCGACACCGAAGACCGTATAATTTTCCTTGCAGAAAACAACGAAGGATATCAGCACCTCTTGAAGCTTGTATCGCACGCATACCTCGATCTACCAAAAGAACAGACTGGGGAGACTCTACCAAAAGTAACTGGTGAGCATATACAAAAATACGGCAAAGGATTGATTGCGCTCATTCCAGACACTGCACTGGTACGACGAAATTCTGAAGCTCTTGTAGAAACACTGAGATATGGACTCGGAAAAGAAAATGTATACGCCAGACTCGGCTGGAACGGGGGTAGAGATCAGCAAATCCGCATCGCTGGCATAGCAACAGCCCTTGCGCTTCCTACGGTAGCCTCAGACGATTCTTACTATTTAAAATCCGAAGACCGACAAGCCCGCGACATCGTGCGAAGAATAGCGACACCAGGAATTGCACCAGACATTAGAGATCTTACTTTTTGTAGTATCGAGAATGCGCAAGAACACTATTCCGATTTTCCTGAAGCGCTGGCAAATGCTGAAAAAATTGCTGAGCGAGCAACAGTGGAATTAAACCTAGGTTCATGGCTTTTTCCACGCTTCCCTATTCCCAAAGAAACAACATACGAAAGCGAGCTGAAAGTTGCAATTGCAAAAGGTTTGATTGAACGAAATATGGAAGCGACTGAGGAAGTAACAAAACGTATCGACTACGAACTTTCCATCATCACCGCAAAAGGCTTCGCTCCCTATTTCCTCACTGTCGCCGACCTGCTTTCACATGCACGAACTAGCGGCATCCTCACTACCACTCGAGGCTCAGCTGCTGGCTCTTTAGTTTCGTACCTCACTGGAATTACTAATGTTGACCCAATAACCTACCGCCTTCCCTTCGAGCGTTTCTTGAACCCTGAGCGCCCATCAGCGCCCGATATCGACATGGACTTTGCAGACAATCGTCGTGACGAAATGCTGGTGTATGCAAAAGAAAAATACGGAGAAGAATGCGTGGCACAAATTGGTACCTTTGGCACCATGATGGCGCGCGCAGCGGTACGAGATGTCGCGCGCGCACTTGGCTACCCGTACGGCGTGGGTGACAGAATTGCAAAACTCATTCCATTGGGCTCACAAGGATTTCCTATGACACTTAAAAAAGCCCTAGAGATGGAAGATGAATTAAAAAAACTATATAAGTCTGACGAGGATGCTGAAATAATTATAAACACCGCAAAACAAGTTGAGGGTAACGCTCGGCATATTTCCATTCACGCAGCAGGTATAGTTATTGCGCCATCTGCAGTATCGGACTTCGTACCAGTGCAATTTGAACCATCAGGTAGCGCCATCATCACCCAGTACGATATGCATGAAGTGGAAGATGCCGGTCTTTTGAAATTCGACTTCCTTGGGCTTACCAACCTCTCAATTCTTGGCGATTCAGTTGAACGCGTCAAAGTACGAAAAGATGTAGTTGTTGATATTGAAAACATTCCACTTGATGATGCAAAAACATTTGCCATGCTTGCCCGAGGTGAAACTGGAGGAGTGTTTCAGCTGGGAGGCTCTGGCATGACCCATTACCTAAAAGACCTGAAGCCAACATCAATTCACGACATCAATGCCATGGTGGCCTTGTATCGCCCTGGACCGATGGAGTCGATTCCTCAATATATTGAACGAAAGCACAACCCTGCACTCGTCACCTACTTGGACCCACGCATGAAAGAAATTCTTGACCGCTCCTACGGCATCATCACCTACCAAGACGATGTGCTTTTGATTGCCATTCATCTCGCTGGATACACATGGCTTGAAGCAGACCAATTGCGCAAAGCCATGGGTAAAAAAATTCCAATAGAAATGGAAGCACAAAAGGAAAAATTCATTCAGGGATGTGTGGAGAAAGGGAAGATACAAAAAACAAAAGCGGAAAGTTTGTGGAAGTTGATTGAGCCGTTTGCAGCGTATGGTTTCAACAAAGGCCACGCGGCTTCATACGGCAAAGTTGCCTATCAAACGGCATACATGAAGGCAAATCATCCCGAAGACTACATGGCGTCCCTCTTGACGGCTGATTCTGGAGACACTGAGCGCATTGCTGATGATGTTGCTGAGTGTGAACGAATCGGCATTCGTGTTTTACCTCCCGACATTAATGAATCGTATGAATCATTCACCGTTATTGCTCATGGAATGATTCGCTTCGGACTCTCAACAATTAAAAACTTCGGTGAAGGGGCGGCAAAAACAATTATTGAGGAACGTGCACGCGGAGGAAAATTTACCTCTATAGGCGATGTACTCTCTCGAGTCCCTGGAAGCATTATCAATCGTCGAGCATTGGAGTCACTTATAAAGTGCGGTGTATTTGACGCATTCAATAACCGAGGGATTCTACTGGCGAACATTGAAAAACTTCTTCTATTCGCAAAAGATGCGGGTGCAACATCCGCAGGGCAAGACTCTTTATTTGGAACGATGGTGCGACACACTGAAATCGCACTTGAGCCAGCACAACCGCTTTCTCAAATTGAAATGCTCAATTCAGAAAAAGAACTCTTAGGTATTTATGTATCCGGACATCCCCTCGACCAATTCAAGAAAGAACTCGCAGACTATCCTCACTCAATTAAATTCGCTCGAGGAGAAGAGCGAAACGGATACCCCCTCACTGTGTGCGGTGTTATTGAAAGCATAAAAACCATCCTCACAAAGAAGGGCGACAAAATGGCATTCATCACCATCAGCGATAAAGATGGTTTTATAGAAACAGTTGCCTTCCCTGAGGTCTACAAAACAAATGCCAGCGTGATGACAGAAGGCACCTGCGTCCTCTTCAAAGGCAAGCTTTCAAAGAGAAACGGCGAACCTTCAGTGTTAATTGATAAAGTGAAAGCCCTTAGTTAGGGTTTAGCGTTTAGGGGCTAGGGTTTAGGGGAATCAAACCCTACACTAACCACTAAACGCTAATCCCTAAACACTTCTACCAATTGTGCTATATTTTCAAAATGCCTCAGGAACTTGAATACAAGCGCCACACCCTTGCCCATCTGATGGCAGCGGCGATTATGAAGATCTGGCCAGATGCTAAACGCACTATTGGCCCCGCTATAGACGACGGTTTCTATTTCGATTTTGAATTTTCAACTCCCCTTTCTGAAAAGGATTTCACGAGGATTGAAAAAGAAATGCGCAAACTCTTGCCAACATGGAAGGCATTTGAGCGCTCTGAGCTTTCACGAGATGAGGCAAAAAAAGAATATCCAGGAAACCCCTACAAACATGAACTGATAGACGAGTTCACAGCAGATGGCTCTAAAGTCAGTTTCTACAAATCAGGAGAATACTCTGATCTCTGCCGTGGAGGACATGTGGAAAATCCAAGCACTGATATCAAACCTGACTCTTTCAAACTCGACCGCATTGCAGGCGCCTATTGGCGTGGTGACGAAAAGAACCCAATGCTCACTCGCATCTACGCACTCGCATTCGATACGAAAGAAGACCTTGAAGCGTATTTGGTGCGACGTGAAGAAGCAAAAAAGCGTGACCATCGTAAAATTGCACGAGAGCAAGGTCTTCTAGTTTTTTCTGATCTCGTTGGCTCAGGTATGCCACTCTTCACACCAAAAGGAAATATCATCCGCTCAGAGATAATCAATCTTTCACGAGAGCTCAATGACGAGCTCGGTTTTGGTGAGGTACATACGCCAAACATGAATAAGGGTGAGCTATTCAAAATTTCCGGTCACTACGACAAATACAAAGAGGATATGCTCCAAGTGGAGTCTCAATATGTTGAGGACGAGATGTTCCTGAAGCCCATGAACTGCCCACAGCATACGCAAATTTACGCTTCACAGCCTCGCAGTTATCGTGACCTTCCTATCCGCTACAGTGACTTTGCGGTTCTCTACCGCGATGAACGCCCTGGTGAGCTTTCAGGCCTCACTAGACTTCGTGCATTTTCACAAGACGATGGGCATATTTTTTGCCGAGAAGACCAAGTTGAAGAAGAAATATCCAATGTATTAAATGCAATTCAAAAGATTCTAAAAATTTATCAGATTGATTATTGGATGCGCCTCTCACTTCGCGACCCAGCTAAGAAAGAAAAGTACCTCGGTGGTGACGAAGTGTGGGAAAAATCTGAACCAATAATGCGCACACTCCTGCAGAAAAAAGAAATTAACTTCAAAGAAGCGGTGGGAGACGCTGCATTTTATGGTCCCAAAATAGACATCATGGCAGTTGATGCCATTGGCCGTGAGTGGCAGATTTCAACAATTCAGCTCGACTTCAACATGCCTGGGCGTTTTGAGCTCGCGTACATGGACAAGGATGGCGTAGAAAAAACTCCTGTCATGATTCACCGAGCACTCATTGGATCTCCTGATAGATTCATGGGTGTGCTTATTGAGCACTACGCCGGCGCCTTCCCTCTTTGGCTTTCACCGGTGCAGGTGAAAGTGCTTCCTATTTCTGAAAAACACAACGAATACGGAAATAAAGTTCTTGCTGAACTGAAAGAAGCAGGTGTTCGTGCTGAAATTGATGACGCAAATGAGTCTTTAGGAAAGAAAATCCGCAATGCAAAAAAAGAAAAAACTCCCTACCTTTTTGTGGTGGGAGATAAAGAAATTGAAAGTAATACCGTATCAGTAGAAAATAGAACTGGCTCTGAAGGTGCAATGGCAATTACTGACATCCTCACTCGTATTTCAAAAGAAATTTCTGAACGCTCCTAAGTCATTAGGTCAAGTACTGATTTTGTGCAACCTTCGGAGGTTGCACAAAAACTATACGTTCTGTTTCGGATTAATGTCTAACAGACATTTAAGCAAATCAGCGGATGGAGTTTGAATTATGGTTGGTAGTAAGTCTCTAAAGCGACCTCCTCTCGGTCCCCACTTCCAGAGGGCATTCGTGAGTTGCTCTTTTGTTACTGGTTTAGTTACTGGTTTAGGAGCCTCTTGTGCCATATCGTTTTTATGCATTTGTGCTAAACCCGAGTTTAGCACAAAGCCTTAATGGGTTTTAGAAAGGTAAATTTCTTCCTGTCTCTTTTTTGAATTCATTTCTTGCGTTCTGTTTTTGCTTACGAGAAAGTTTATAAAATGGATCTGCTAAATCTGTATCTCTGAGAGCACCCGCAAGCACTAAATCAAGAACCTCTAAGAAATAAGTCCAAACATTTATTATTGGATTTTCTTCGTGTGTTCCTCCTTCTCCCATAAAGGTAATTTCTTTTATTACCCAACAACTTCAAACGCCTGAGCGAGGGCGAGCTTTACACCAGTGAATGGTGAAGCATATACCGTGTCGAGAGAGTGCGTGAAGATGTTCACCAAGTGTGCAAGTTGCTCATCTGAGAGATGCGCCGCAACATCTGCAAGAGAGGCATCAACAGCAGGACGGCTGTCTTTACGAGTGCGATACAGGATATCGAGAGCAACAGCTGTTGAAGTCATGAGCGCAGTCGGGCTCATTCCGTCATGCTCAAAGGAACGCATAACACTGAAGGCAACATCACGGTTACCTGAAACCACAGCGCTAGCAAACTGAGATGCAGCAACACTATCAACTGGATTTTTAACTGGTACTTCTACAGGAACACTCACTGGTGTAGAAACTGGAAATGCAGAAGCTGTTGGAGGGGCGATACTTACGCCCTGATCCTTATTTGCAAGATCAGCAAAACGATCAGTGGTAAGCATGACCCAACCGTTTTCTCGAGGAATTGTACGCACCGCTTCATTCAAGATGTTCCCAAACACACGAAGTGATTCTGCTCTATCCGTTGAGATCGAAGTTGCGAGGGTGACTGCTTCTGGCGACATTAATACACCAGCTGCGTGTGCACGAGATTCAATGACATCAGCAATATTTGGAATACCATCAACTGCAGGTGCTGATGAGCGTACGGGTGCAACTGGAGCAACGGCGGTAAACAAATGTTCAACAGGGATAAATGCCTCTTCTGTTTTTGCAGGTGACACAACTCGTGCCTGATGCATTACTAAAGCATCAGGAGTTGGATATGGAGTTCCGTATACCTCCTCGCGTGCATGCTCATGCATTTCAGCGGGAGTTTCATGTCGAACCTGAGGAACGTTGTTTGCATATCCCATCACAAATCTAATACCTCGTTTCCCCGCTACGATATATGCAATAAGTGCAGAGAAAAGTCCTATAGCAAGCCAGAAGAAAAAGGTAAGTGCTGGCCCTGCGTCAAACCCAGTATATGGAATCTGTGAAAGCGAGATGAATGCCAACGGTTGGTTAGAAGGTTGTTTGTAGAGAACAACATTAGGCGGATTGAGTCCCCCACCACAATTACTGGTACAACCCGTAGGAGCGACCGTCACAGTCTTTTGACATGACACTGTGCCGTTAGGACCAGTGAATGTTCCAACATAGGTTGTATCGGATGGTGGGAACAAATCAATGGAGCCTCCCGAAACTGGACTCACTGAACCTATCCCTCCAGTTATAGAACCACTCGTTGCATTAACTGATGTCCAAGAAACAGTGACACTCTGTCCAGTATTTATTGAAGACCGCGAAACTGTAATCGTACACGCAGGCCCTGGAGTGGTGACTGTAATAGTTGTCTGACAAGTGTTCGTTGCGCCAAAGGGACTTGTCACGGTCATTGTGTAGGTAACAGTACTCGAAACAGATACCGCAGTTGCGCCTGAAATAACTGGAGTCACTGCACCCACACCGTGATCAATCGAAGCCACGAGTGCATTAGTTGTTGTCCATGAAAGCGCTGACGCATCACCCGCATTCACAGACGAAGGTGTTGCACTCAAAGTACAAGAAGGCGTTGCAGGTGGTGTTACGACAACTGTTTGCTGACAAGTGACTGTTCCACCAGGGCCTGTGGCAGTAAGAGCGTATGTTTGAGAAGTTGCAGGAGAAACCGATGTAGAACCGTTTAGGGTTACTGTGCCAATACCCTGCGTTATAAGAACGCTAGTAGCATTTGTGGTAGTCCATGAAAGTACCGACGAGCCTCCCGGAGCAATAGTCGCTGGATTTGCATTAAGCGTACACGTTGGTGCAGGGTTTGGTGTAACAGTAACATTCACTCCACACAAAACCGTACCGCCAGGACCCGTTGCGGTGAGACTATACGTATGTGTACCAACACCAAGCGCTGGAACAAAGTTGTAGAAACCTGAAAGTGCTTGCGGGGAAGGAATTGTAGGTGACGCAGTTGTTGGAGTAATGGTAACCGCGGTTGCATTTGTTGTAGTCCAACTAATTTGATCCTTTGATAAGTCGAGAGAACATACCGGCATTGGTGAGACAGTGACAGTGATTATTTTTTGACAGGTAACTGTTCCACCAGGACCTGTCGCGGTAAGAACATATGTTGTTGTCGAAGACGGACTCACACTTCTCGAACCATTAGTTGCAACTGCACCAATGCCCGGTGCGATACTTACTGATGTCGCATTTGCGGTCGTCCATGAGAGTGTTGTCGAATTACCAGAAAGAATAGTTGAAGCCGATGCAGTAAGACTACATGTTGGTGGAGGATTTGCTGAAACAATAATTGTCTGTTGACACGTCACTGTGCCACCGGCACCCGTTGCAGTGAGGGTGTAGGTTTTTGTAACCGACGGGGAGACGGTAACTGAACCGTTTGCAGTCGAGAGCGAACCAACGCCTTGATCAATAGAGAACGTAGTTGCATTTGTTGTCGTCCACGAAAGTATCGAGGAAGCGCCAGTAATAATAGAAGCTGGGTTGGCATCAAGAGTACAGGCTGGAGTAGAAGGTGGTGGATCAATATGAATAGTGCCGATACAAATAACTGCCCCTCCTGCACCCGTCGCGGTGAGCGTATACGAATGAGTGCCTACTCCAAGGTTAGGATTAAAGCTGTATGAACCGTTCAGCGCAGGAGAAGGAACAGCTGGTGAGCCCGTCGTAGAAACAAGTGTGAGTGAGGTTGCATTTGTGGTTGTCCAAGAAATAGAAGTTGGAGAAAAATCGAGGAAACACACTGGCGGTGGTGGTGGAATCACCGTAATTCCTTGTGCACAGGTAACCGTGCCTCCAGCGCCTGTTGCGGTAAGCGTGTAGACCGTTGACGCAGTTGGCGAAACAGATGTTGAACCTGAGACTGCTACCCCACCAATACCCTGATTAATTGAAATAGATGTCGCATTAGTTGTAGTCCATGAAAGAGTCGAAGACCCACCACCTGTAATAGAGGTTGGATTGGCACTTAAGGTACAGGTTGGTGCAGGTTGTGGAGTAATCGTGACTGTAACAGCACACAACACAGACCCACCAGGACCTGTTGCAACAAGATTATATGAGTGCGTACCAGAGCCTAGCGGTGGAACAAAGTTATATGAACCCGAAAGTCCATACGGAGCAGGAACTACAGGAGAACCAGCAGTAATTGTATTGATAGTTACCGAGGTTGCATTAGTAGTACTCCAAATGAGGTGATCTTTGGAAAGATCTGCTGAACAAACTGGCGTTGGTGGTTGAGTTACCACAACGGTCTGCTGACAGATTACGGTGCCGTATGACCCACTGCCGGTGAGTGTATAGGTGGTCGTAACCGATGGCGCAATCAGTGTGGAGCCATCCACGACAACCGAACCAACTCCGTTATCAATAGAAACCGACGTGACGTTGGCTGTCATCCAAGACAATGTCACACCCTGTCCTGGGGTAGTAGGATTTCCACTCACAGTGAGAACACACGACGGACGAGGGACACCACCGCCACCGCCTCCTCCGCCACCACCGCCATCACGCTGTACCGTATAATTCCAAACCCAAGAACCATGACCACAACCGCCACAACCACCTCCCGCATCCGCAGTGATGGAGCTTGTATTAAAAGATATCTGTACGGCATCAATAGAAAACCATGCACCAGCAAAAACCGCGATACTCGCAAAGATGATGAATGCAGTTTTTTGTACAATACTTGGTTTCATAGTGATGTGGTTCATAAAAAAATTAATTAAACGCGTGTGATGGTAATAGGCTCTTCGAACGTAAACTCTGCCTCGACAACATATCGTTTCGTTTTTTGCTTACCAAACGAATCGCAGGTAACCAAAGTAAGAGTTCTTGCTCCTCCACCAATCTGTATTTCAGCATCACCTGCATCAACATATGAAATTGAAGTCACGCGATAGTGATAGTTAGTAGTTGCGGACGACACAATCACATCATCTCCCGCACGGACATTTTGCAAACTGTTAAATGCCTTGAAAGCCTGATTTTTCACTACAGGCAAGTAACTCTGGTGACCGAAAATAAGCATAGGGGCACTCTCACCCAAAAGTGCTGAGGTAGGATAGCGAACCGCACCTTTAAGAAGTGCACTGTCTAACCCGCTCACAGTAGTAGTGTTTGGATTATTGACTGGCGTATCAATGCCAACTTTCGGTATGGTGATTCGGAGAGGTGCACTAGCATTATTATTAGAAGAAGCGTACGCAACTGGAGCTACAACATTGTTAGTTGCGCTTTTAGCCGCACCCAGAGACTCCGTAGTACGGATTGGCTCCGAAGCACTCAAGGTAACTACCGATGCCTGTGCAACGCTTGCAGTATTACTTGAAGTTGGAGACTCTGGGACAAAATCAATTGCAAAAAGAAACACCGACACAACAAAAAAGACAATCAGAAAGATTGCAAGAAACTCCCACGGTCGTGAGGTTATTCGTCTATGTTTCGGAGTGTTATTTTTAATCATAGTGAAAAAATCATTTGTTCCGAAAGCTGCTATGGTGCCTTGGGTCATGCTTTTTCATAGTACATCATAAATCTATATTTGTCAAATCATCAATTATTGCGCCCTTCTAAGGTCCGGGAAGTCCCCTACTGAGCCATTCTGGGGTCGTGCTGTCTCAGTAATGCCTTCACGGAGGAATTGGAATATGACTTTTGGTGAGCCATCAGGGTTTCTGAATGCCGCTGCTCCATCTGGATGTGCTGGTGTTTTGTGTAGTTCTGCATAGAAGTGCAAGTAGCCACCAAGTTCGCGAATTTGCTCATCACTCAAGATTCCACCAAATTCTGCTTTCAATGCCGAAAACCGCGCTCCTTCAGTGCGACCTTGAATGAAACCTTCAGGAATTTTTGAAAGGAATGCTCTTTCAAGAGTTGCCTGTGCATTCGGATTACCAGTTTCTTGAGGAACAATGTCATTGCCAATCAAATATATTTGGTTATTTACAATATCATTCAAGGTACGGCCAATTTCATTGGCCTCCAAGATGCCGTTGCCATTTATATCCATACCTGGGACGAAACGGTTTGGTCTACCATCACCGTCTGGATCTATGGCAACAAGTGGCATCGGATCTTTAGGGCTCATGACACTAATATCAGAACCACGCATAGTACCAATCATTCTCAACTCTTCACTCGTTCCAGTAACTAAACCATCAAACTGCTCAGCGGTACGAACAAATTCCGTTCCCCTGTCAGTTACAATAGTTGGCTGAGAAAATGTTTCCGTCCCGAGACTAAAGCAATGGTACGTATATGTTTGTGTAAGTGTGTTATAGAACTTAAGATACGTAAACTTATTAGTCATAACCTGCTGGTACCCTTCCCATGCTGAGCGTTCACTTATAGCCGCACGCATATATTGACGGGCCTCTTCAAGACTTTCACCTCTGTATTCAAGTATACGAAGATTAGTAACCTTCATCTCTGATCCACCACAGTCAGTACAATCTTGCGCTACGAACCCTGACTGTTCCGACCAAATAATGCGAGCTGCAACAAGCACTGGTTGTTCTGGCGTTGGTGGAGGCACAAATGTTTCTGGTGTTGGTGGAGGCGTCACTACTGTACGATCGCTATAAAGAGAGAAGTTGTAACAATCCTGTTCTCCAGAACCATCGGCTTTACCTATTGGTATTTCAACCATGACCTCATGCAAAACACCACGTGCATCAGTATAAGAAAAAGGCATTTTTAACGCACGGTATACCGGAGGATGTTCACCTCTAAAACCAGGCTCTCTACTCGCATCAAAAAGAACTCTGTCGACACCATCACCAAGAACGCTAGGCACACCGCGTGTTCTAAATGCTTGTGCTTCCCACTCTCTTCTGGTGAAATCAACAAACTCCGGACTCTGGTTGTTCTTAAACGCGCTTGCTGCTGCAATAAATTCTTCGCGTGCTTCAGGATTCATACCGCCTCGAATCAACACGTCTGCCGCTTCACTAATGGAACGAGGACTCAGTGCTTCTGTGAGACTTCTAGCCCATGGCGCACTTCCGAAATGTGTAATGAGTTGTGTTCGTCCTACCTCAGGCGCTCCACCTGTAGCAGTTTCTATAACTGCACTACCTGTGCCAGTTGGAACATAACCCGCCCGTACTACTCCTTGCGAACCAGGAGCATGCATCTCTGCCGCTGCAGCAGTTTTTATTCCAAAAAGTTCTTGTAGGGTAAAACCGGCGGCAGCGCCAAATTTTTGCATAAAACCTTGAAACGCCCCAGTACCATGAGCCAAATAGTCTGCCCATCCCTGCTCCAAACCTATGTGATGTAATCCGGCATCTACACCCTTAGAAGCCCACTGTCCTGCTGAGTGACCAACATGATCTGGTGTCAATACACCAGTTGTAATGACTGTCGCGGTAGTAAATCCAAGAGAAGCTGCTAAGCGAGCAAGTCGTCTGCGTCCTATTGATTTTGCACGATCACGGAGAAGTTCACGATTTTCTTTCTTAAAGTCTTCAATGGTCTGCCCTGCCTGACGAGCGGCAAGTTCTTTTGATGCATACTCCTCTCGAATTCCTTTCGCTACAGGCTTAATGGCAAAATGCGAAACAACTCCAAATCCTGCACCTGCAGCAACCATTGCATACAAGCTTGTACCGCCTAAATGAAAAGCCGCAGCAAGTGGTGCGGCAGCCACTGCAGGCACAGCAATACTACCAACAGCAACAGTTGCGGACATCTGCTCGGGAGTAATGTGTTTTCCTGCAATACTTAAATACGGTCTTGCTTTCCAACTTTCTGCTCCTACTGCTCGCTCTGCCGCATCAAGACCTTCTGTTTGAAAAACAAACTGCTTGTACGCTTGAAATGCTGCACGATATTTCTGACGCGCTATTACGACTGCCGGATCTGTGTCACTTTTCGCTTTTACAAAAACGTCATGATATATCGCTCTCGTCACCTTCACTGGCGCATATGCAGAATCTTTGGCTGCACGAGCACGCTCACGCTGGAGTGCGCTTTCAGATTTTCTACGATTACCTTTTTGATTGGCAATCTCTCGTGGAGCTTCTTCTGCTAAATGTGTCAACATAATTGTTTTATTTTCTTAAAAAATGTATGAAAATCCCGATTGGGAATTATTAAGACAGTATCACGCTTAAATGGCTTTGTCAAGTCTGGTAATAGGCACCTTTCATAGCCGTCTAACATTCGGAGTCATTACGAGAAAGATTAGAAGCTTGACAAGAGCAATCTTATATGATATACAGTGTTTTATGGAAAACGATTTAAAAAAGACACAGTCACGCCTCGGAGGCGTTGCAGTACGAGCTCTTGCCATTTTTGGCTTTCTCGCAATTATTATTG
>Ga0265292_1002203_pt1 | contig 14176 bp, 14 predicted proteins | sample Munlanlewell296A_FD_189080 | JGI IMG/M metagenome (GOLD analysis project Ga0265292, IMG submission 189080) | Leachate microbial communities from a municipal landfill in Southern Ontario, Canada - Leachate well 296A | ecosystem: Engineered > Solid waste > Landfill > Unclassified | place: Canada...
GTTTTTGAATATATAGAAGAGTAACAAGCTAATTGTTTTTTCTTTAATTTAAGTGAAAGACACTTGTGAATCCTGAAGAGTTAAAAGGGCGAAACCTTGAAAATGAGTTTGTTTATTCGACATCCAGAAGCGGTGGCCCGGGTGGTCAGAATGTCAATAAGGTGAGTACCAAAGTTGAGTTGCGATTCAGCGTGCTTTTATCCTCGCTGTTTTCTGAAACAGAAAAAGAGATAATCTTTAAAAAGCTGAAGAACAAGATCAATAAAGAAGGGGAATTGTTAATTGTTTCACAGTCAGAGCGTACGCAGTTATTAAATAAAAAGGTTGTAACGGAAAAGTTTTATGATCTGGTTTCAAAAGCGCTTACTGTGCCTGTAAAACGTAGAGTAACAAGGCCAACGCTGAAATCAAAAATTAAAAGGCTTGAAACAAAAAGGAACCGGGGGTTTATTAAAAAACTTCGAAAAGATTCCGGCGGATCAACTGAAGAGCATTAAATAATACCTAATAGCTTAATTACCCAATAACAATCCTGAACAATAACAGTTGAATCGAAAAAAAATGATCAAAAAAATACCAATTTAAGGCTTAATCCACCTTAACCTAAGATATGTCATAATATACAGATAAACAATTTAATAGGTACATAAAAATCAACAATAAAATATCGATTGTTAATAAAATGCTAATTGTGTTAATATTTCTTGTGGTCTGATGATACTTTGTATTTATAGATTATTTACTTTCGTCATCAAATATTTTTTAGATAAACAGTTATTAATTTAAAACAAACAAACTTAAAAAGACAAGGTGAAAATTCTCATCATCTGCTATGAATGCTAACAATAATGAGGCTACGACCCTTCATGGAGAGAGTCGCCTCGTGGGTTGTTCTTCTGATGAAGAACCTGGCGCGAAAACCACGTTTTTTTCGCAAAACGAAATCCCAATACCGTTAGTTAGCAACCGAAGTTCGGAGTTCATGCACCGCTACTTCCCCCTAACAACTATCGATTCCTGGAATGATTGGAAATGGCAACTTCGGAATGCTATCAACAGCATCGAAGATCTAAAGAAAATCATGAAATTATCCGATAAGGAGATTATGGCTATTAACAATCTTAAAGGCCGTCTTCCTCTGAGGATTACACCGTATTTTGCATCATTGATTTACGACAGCAAACCTTTACATCCTTTACGTCGCAATGTAATACCGGTTGTGGAAGAACTTCTTGAGTCAAGCAGCGAACAGTCTGATCCTCTGCACGAGAAATCATTTTCTCCTGTTAAAGGGATTGTTCACAGATACCCCGACAGGGTTCTTTTTACAGTTACCCAGATTTGTTCAAATTATTGCAGATATTGTACTCGTTCACATTCTGTCGGAAAACTTGATAAACTCGGAAGGCAGGATTATGAAAAGGCATTTAATTATATAGCCAGTCATAAGGAGGTTAGAGATGTTCTCATCAGTGGCGGTGATCCGCTTACTTTAAGCGATGAGACACTCGATTACATCCTTTCAAACATCCGGCGTATTGAACACGTTGAGATTATAAGAATCGGAACAAGAATTCCTGTTGTTTTACCGCAGCGAATTACTGACGGTTTGATTAATATACTCCGAAAATATCACCCTCTCTTCATTAGCCTGCACTTTTCTCATCCCGCAGAAATAACTGATGAATGTGCTAAGGCATGTAATAAACTTGCCGATGGTGGATTCCCTCTTGGAAGCCAGACTGTTCTTCTTAAAGGTATTAATGATAACGTTCCTACAATTGAGGAACTTATGCATAGATTGCTTAAAATAAGGGTAAGACCATATTATCTTTATCAATGCGATCTGATACCCGGTTCAGGACATTTCAGAACTACCGTTAAAAAAGGTCTGGAAATAATTCAGGGACTGAGAGGCTTTACAAGTGGATATGCAGTACCTACGTTTGTCGTTGACGCTCCCGGCGGTGGAGGAAAAATCCCTTTGCTGCCAAATTATGTTGTAGAACATAACGATGAACATATTGTAATGCGTAACTACAAGGGTGTATTATGCGAATATCCTGAAAAATAGGGCTTACCGATGAAAATTGGCTTAACATTTGATTTACGGTCATGGTATATTGACCGAGGATATTCCATGGATGAAACTGCCGAATTTGACAAGCAGGAAACAGTCGATGCGCTTGAAAATTCCTTAAAATTGATGGGACATGAAACAGAACCTATCGGGAACGTTTTTCAACTCATTGAGGCCCTTGCTTCCGGCAGACGATGGGATATGGTTTTTAATATTGCAGAAGGATTGTATGGAGATGGAAGGGAATCAGTTGTTCCTGCCATTCTTGATCAGTACAGAATACCCTATGTATTCAGCGGTCCCGTAACTATGGGTGTATCTCTGAACAAACATCTTGCAAAGCTCGTTGTAGCTGCTGCAGGGGTTCCTGTAAGCCCGGGTTGTCTGATGACTGAATTGAAAGATTTAGATAAGTGCAATCTAAAATATCCTCTCTTTGTCAAGCCAGTTTCGGAAGGCACAGGAAAAGGGATTACGGAAAAAAGCCTTGTGAATTCTTCAGGAGAACTGAAGACAATGGTTGAGTGGATACTTAAAGAGTTCAAACAACCGGCACTGGTTGAAGAATATCTTCCCGGACGTGAGTTTACTGTCGGTATTGCAGGTTCGGGAGATGATGCAGTTGCAATCGGAGGAATGGAAGTAATTTGTGCAAATAATCTCCCCTATTCTGTCGAAGTTAAGGAGAATTATCTGGATTACTGTAAATATACTCCTCTCGATGCTGATATTATTGATGAATGCAAATCAGTCGCACTCCATGCCTGGAAAGCTCTGGAGGCAGTAGATGCAGGCAGAGTTGACCTGAAAGCCGACCGTAACGGAAAGATATGTTTCATTGAAGCAAATCCGCTTGCCGGGCTTAACCCCATTCATTCAGACCTGCCGATCTTATCACGGATGTATGGTATTGAATACCAGACATTAATGGAGATGATCATGAAGTCGGCTATCAAAAGGATTAAGAAGTCGGAAGTCGGAAGTCGGAAGTCGGAAGAAAGAAATTAGATGTAAGAATTTGAAGGATAATGAAGAGATGCTGTATTATTTATAATGAACCCCGCGAAGGTGCTCTTGCCGATGAACTTGATGTCCTCGACCAGGTAACTTATATTGAGAAACATCTGATAGAACTTGGAATTGTCGTTTACAGAAAGGGTATTACAATCCGGTTCATGGAAGAGATTTCAAACCTGGCAGGTGAGAAACCTGATTTTGTTTTTAATCTTGTAGAATCGATAAACAATAAGGGAGAACTTAGCTATTTTGTACCTGCTCTTCTGAATATGTATTCGATTCCATATTCCGGTAACCCTCTTGAAGCTATTTTTATTACGAGCAGTAAAATACTTGCAGGGAAAGCCATAAAGAATGCAGGTATAAGGAACCCGGGATCTTATTCCCCATCGCAAAGCAACCTTCTTACGGCTGGGCAGAAATATATCGTTAAACCGATCTGGGAGGATGGATCACTTGGAATTACAGGGGATTCAGTGTTTGAATGCAAACCCGGTTTTGAGGAAAAGTTAAAAGGACTTGATGATTCACATTGGTTTATTGAGGATTTTATTGACGGCAGAGAATTTAATATCAGTGTATTATCAGGAAAAGATGGTCCTGAAGTGCTCCCTCCAGCCGAAATCGTCTTTGTGAATTATGATGAGAACAAACCAAGGATAGTTGATTTCAAAGCTAAATGGGAAATGGATAGCTTTGAATATATAAACACTGTCAGGGAGTTTCCAGGAAACAGACTGAATAAAAAGTTAGAAAAAAACTTAAAAGATTCAGTCCTCGCCTGCTGGCATTTATTCGGATTAAAGGGCTACGCCAGAGTGGATGTAAGAACTGACAGTAACGATAATGTTTATGTCCTTGAAGTAAATGCCAATCCATGTATATCGCCTGATGGCGGATTTGTAGCTGCTACAAAAGAAGCAGGATATCCTTTCATCGATGTCATACAGAGAATTATTAATGATTTAAACAAGTGAATAAATATATTCTACAGAAGTTATAAAAACAGAACATGGATGTTAAGATTGAGGAAACCTGGAAGTCAAAACTGAAGGATGAATTTGAAAAGGAATACTTCGTTAAACTTGCAGAGTTTGTTAAGGAAGAATATAAGGTTAAGACTATTTATCCTCCGGGAGGCCTTATTTTCAATGCATTCAATCTCTGTCCATTCCAAAATGTCAAAGCTGTTATCATCGGACAAGATCCTTATCACGGACCCGGACAGGCACATGGATTATGTTTTTCAGTAAGGGAGGGTGTTGATTTTCCTCCAAGTCTGATAAACATCTTTAAAGAAATTGAATTGGATATGGGGATATCCAGGCCCACATCAGGAAATCTGGAAAGGTGGGCTTCTCAAGGTGTGTTGCTTCTGAATGCTACTCTCACGGTAAGGGCACATCAGGCTGGTTCGCATCAAAAAAAGGGATGGGAACAGTTTACAGATAGTGTTATAATTACACTTAATAATGAAAAGAGGAATATTGTTTTTTTCCTTTGGGGCGCTTATGCCCAGAAAAAAGGAGAATCCATTGACAGATCAAAACATCTGGTTTTAGAATCCGTTCACCCTTCACCTCTTTCTGCTTCCAGAGGATTCTTTGGGAATAAGCACTTCAGCAGATGCAACAACTATATGATAGAAAAAGGTATTGAGCCGATTAACTGGCAGTAATTCAAGGGAATAAAACCCCTCTGTCCCGCCGAAGCGGGACATCTCCCCTGAAGGGGCGAAAAAAAACTGCACCAAGGATGATGATGATGATTAAGCAACCTCATTTAAAGCTTTGGTTATTGTAGCTTCCAATTCACTATAGACTTCGAAACCTACTGACAATCTTATCATTCCCGGCTCAGGGTATTTAGCCCCCCACATTGTACTTCGATTTCCCGGTCAGAGAGGAGTCCCTGCCGGTATTTATCAGGGAAATTTAGCTCTTTTGCTTTTTTGTGTGAATATTTTTCTTTAAACCGTTGCTGTTAATTCCACATTCATTGCGGTGTTGCCATCATCGATAATTTCTTTCGATACCGTTGCGGTTTGGTAGCCTTGTTTGCTGATGCTTACTTCGTAAATGCCGGTAGCTACATTGCGGCTGCGGTATTTGCCTTCGGCGTCGGTATGCGCTTTGGGTATATCGGTACCTGTTATTTCTATTTCGGCGTTTAATACGGGTTCTTTAGTGGCTGCATTGGTAATTACTCCTGTTATGCGTCCAAGTCCGTCGGTGGCGCTGCTTTGCCTGTAATGTATTACGCTTTGGTCGAAAAACGACAGGCAGCGGGCTTCATCGGCAGGATATGTATATCCTATATAATGCAGGTTTTTTGTAAGCTGTATTTCCAATGCATTGCGCGTGGTTTTGGTGGTTGTTTTGTTGGCTTTAACTTCGCCTATTTTGCTCAACTGTGCGCTGCGGGCTGCCATATAATTGGTTTGGATATTTGTAAAAGCGTTGATAAAATCGTTGCCTGCTTCGGCTGCATGGACATTGGCTACGTTAACCATACGGTTTATAAGCGTTTCCACGTTGGCTTTGATAGCGCTACTGTATTCTTTAATTCCCAAGGGGAAAAATTCGAGGTAAGTAGCCGAGTCTTTACCGAAAAGGCTTTTTATAAGTCCTTCTCTGCGGCTTACTTCTTCCTTAAAGGTGGAAATAATATTATCGACCGATGCCGTGCGCGATTTCTGTATGGCTTTGTTGGTAGCTTCGCCGGTAATATTACCGAAATATGCGGTATGGGCTGCAACAGTGTCGTTCATAATAGCGGTAAATAATCCGCTGCCGTTATTTACGTTAATACGCTGAATATGGTCTTCCGAAAAAACCTTCAGCTTGTCGTCACTGATACTTTTAGTATCAAAGTGATTTTTGAATAATGTGGTTAGATTGATCATGAAATGTTAATGTTAATTTATGAATGATTGATTTAATAACAAATGTATAAAATATTCGATTTATCTTAATTTTTTTATCACAAATGTCATCTAAAAATGTTTTTGCCCTATTTCCAGTTTTGGAAATGCCATCCAGAAATGTTTTTGCCATGTTTCCAGTTTTGGAAATGCCATGCAAACATGTTTTTGCTGTATTCTCAATTTTAGGAATGCCATGCAAACATGTTTTTGCTGTATTCTCAATTTTGGAAATGCCATGTAAACATGTTTTTGCCACATTCTCAATTTTAATATTATTTGATCGTGACATTACTATGTATTTCTTTACCGTTTTGTGTTTAATTTTCTTTTGCCCCGGTTTTTGCTATTGTACTGGGGAATAGTCAGAAGGAACTCTGCCAGAACCGGTTGCGGCTGGCCGGATATCCGGCTTTGTTCTAACGCGTGCCGGAACGAGTTCAAATACCTCCGGACTGTATTGCGGCTAATCCCGAGCTCAGTAGCAATTTCTACTTCGGATCTCTTCTCAACCTTCCAATACTGAATGATTTTTTGTTTGTCTACCATGCTTATCATTATTACGCCTTGTTGTTTCAAGGCAAGTTAAACTTTCATGATAAGCTGTTCACTTTTCAACCGTAATCCTGTGCAGTTTTCAACCGGTACTTATATAAGCAAATATATTTATTAAAATATTTACTACATTCTATAAAATATAGTAAATATTATGTTTATTTATCTTGTGATTTAACTATAAATCCCTTGCTATACCGAAACATCATGAACACTAAAATCCCCCCATAAATAATCTGTCTCATATTCGCAGCAATATTATTTGGCATTCCTACAAAACGTAAAGCTTCGGGTAAAATTACCAGAAATGCAGCCGCCAAAGCTGCACCCAATAAGCTGCGCATACCTCCAATAATTACTATAGCAAAAATAAAAATGGATTCATCAACTGTAAAGCTTGTAGGGTCAATGTAAGTTACGTAATGCGCATATAGGACTCCGGGAATAGCTGCCAACATAGCGCCAATTGTAAAGGAAATAACTTTTGCAGCATATACGTTTTTACCCAGGCTTTTGGTGAAAATTTCATCTTCACTGAGTCCTTTTAAAACCAAACCAAAAGGAGATTTGGTGATATACCGGAGAATAAAATAAATCAATACAGCAAGCGCTAATGCTAATAGTAAAAATGAAATTTTCGAATCAAACCAAAAACCAAAGATTTTAATAGCTGGGATTCCGGGAATGCCCAATGGCCCGTTGGTTACTTCCATAAGGTTGTTCATTAAGGAGAAGATAACAACCTGGATACCTAAAGTAATTATAATGAAATAATCATCTACGGTTCGCAGGGCAATGGTAGAAATAATGAAGGCTATTAATCCGCTTATAATAATTGCTATAGGAAGATTTACCAAAAAAGGAAAACCTAACTTAACTGAAAGTAATGCGGTAGTATATGCCCCAATGCCATAAAAACCTGCATGGGCTAATGAAATCATACCGGAATATCCTGCTACAATCACCAGGCTTTGGGAGAGCATGATGTAAAGCAGAATCATTATAGCTATGTGTAACAGATATTCCATTAAATTTCTATCTTTTTTAGGCGTTTGCCACTAAAACCTAAGGGTTTCCAAATAAGAAACAGGATAAGAATTATATAGGCAATGGCATCCATCCATTTGCTATCTATATAATAAGCTGTAAGGTGTTGAGCAGTGGCCAAAAGAATTGCACCTCCAACTAAACCCCAAGTACTGCCGACTCCGCCGATTATCATGGCTACTACTCCGTAGAGGAGGAGGTTGAAACCCATTGTGGGGGTCATACCTGTGTCAAAAGCTACCAAAATGCCAGATAATCCAACTAAACCGGAGCCGATAACAAAACTAATGTTGCTTATTTTTTTTATATTAATGCCGTAGATTTTGGCAAGACTTTCATTATTTATTACACTTTTTATTTTTAAGCCAAACCTACTAAAACCTATAATTATAGAACTTATGGTTAATAGAAGAATGCTGGAAACAACGGAAAAAATATTTATCAAGGTTATAAATCCATTAGATATCTCATAAATATTTTTTATTTCAGGGCTTCTTAATAATTTTTTTTCTGTACCAAAAAAAATTGAAATTAAACTCTCAATTATAATATATAACCCTAACGAAGATATTAATAAAATAAGTGTATTTGAACTACGTGCTTTTAACCTGACGAATACATTATTATTTACAATGTGGCTTATTATTAGAATTAATATGACACTGATTATAATTGACAATGTCAATTCAATTAATAAAATTTTATAAAAAAGATATAATAGATAAGGAGCTAAAACTAAAAATCCTGCATGAGATAAATTAAAAAATTTTGATGTATTATATACTAAAGAAAACGAATAACCTATTAAAAGGTAAATTGATGCAAAAACTATGATATTGATAATTATTTGAAAAGGCATCTTATATTTAGCAATATGGTGCTGTTAAAGTTTCGGGTTGAGCAAAACTATTATTCAGTGCAAAAAGTGATGTTAATTCATCCAAATATATGTGTAGTATTTCAAAATCAATACTTGTGAAATGTTTAATCCATTCATGTTTAAGAATCTCTATATCATATTTATCGGATGGTATGATAACTGCTTTTTGTTTAAGCAATTCAAATGCTTTACTACCTGGTATTGGAAGCATTATACTTGTTGACGTTTCGAAAACATTATTAAAGTTTGATATTTTTTCGGCAAATTTTAGCGTTGTATCTAAAGATTTTTGGGTTTCCCCAGGTAAACCTAGAACAAATGAAACTGTTGTTTTAATTCCAACATCCTTAAGATTTTTAATGGCTTTTAATGTTTGTTCAATAGTACTTCCCTTATTAATATTATTTAATATATCATTGTCTCCAGATTCAGCTCCAACAAAAACCTCAAAAATATTTGCTTCTTTAAGTAATCTAACTTTTTCTTTATCTAGCAATTGAGAAGCCCTTCCATAAATATGGAAATTAGTTTTAATATTTTCCCTTTTTAGTTTTATTAATTCTTCAACGAATTCAAAATTATCTAAAAATGAATCGCTTACTTCCCAGAATGAATCAACTCCATACAATTCATTGAAATATATAATCTCATTTATTAAATTTGATTTATTCTTAATTCTGAATCCATTATGAGGTATCATACAAAATACACAACCGCCTTTTTTTGTGTTTCTCCATTTGCATCCTTTTATTGAATAAATTGGTAATGACGCATGAAAAGGTTTATAGTGACCATATCTATTCCTAAAGTTTGAGAAATATTTCTCTAAAGGAAGATTTGCATAATCTGGTATAACAGATTCATTAATATCGGATTGATTTATAGGATTCTGAATAATTTCATTTTTATTCCTGTAGCATAAATTTGAAATATAGTCTTGCCTTTCTCCTTTTAGAATTTGTAAAATCGCTCCTTCACCATCACCTACAATAACCGAATCAATAAATGAATTGTTTTTTAAAATTTCCTTTGCCAATACAGTTGGATAAGGTCCACCCAGAAACACATAACTACCTTTCGCTTTGGCATGTTTTGCGATTTCCAAAGCAGTATTATAGGTTAGAATATTACAGCTTATTCCAATATATTCAGCATTAATACTATTTATAATATTATCTTTATTCTGTATTTCACCATCAAGTAATTCTATTTTAGTTTCCGGCAAATGTTTCTTAATATAACCTGCTAATACAGCTATATTTAACGGTGGATAAACACCAGTTCTTAATGACTTTGAGTAAAGACAATCAATGGGAGGATTAATTAATTGCAATTTTGACATATTCTAAAGATTTAAATTAAATTCATCAATTATTTCCTTCTTATTGTAAATTAATGGTTTTACAAAAAATATTTTATTTTCTTCTGAAAATAAATTTAAGAAATCATTTTTACCAATATAGACTGCAAGTTCAACAGAATCTTGTTTTCTTAAAACAATTTTTTTATCAATCATTGCATAATCTTTTGTAATTGCTAGCATAATCTGTTGTTTAAATCCAATATAATCAATATTACTGTCAAGTTGTTTTAAATCAAGAAAATATAGCTCTATATCACGATGTTTAACGAAAAAATCCTTAATATTTTCTTTGGTCATTTTGTTTATAAATAAATCTCTGAGTTTTTCTTTTTCATTGACAATAATTCTTCTTTTAACAATTTTCTTTTTTTTTATAACTGACGTTACATTTAGATAATTTATCTTTTTTTCTGGTTCCATATCTCTAGTATCATAAAACCAAGCAGGATCGTATGGATAAGCCAGAATTACTTCAAATGATTTTTTTGCAATAGAAATGCATTCTGTCAACCACATTAAGTAATCATCAGCACAAATATTAAGGAATATAAGACCTCCTCTGCCATTGGTTTTTATTGTATCTAATTTATCATTCAAAAATCCACCTAAATTGGAAGGTAATTCTAGATGTGAATCTATAAGCCACTTATAAGTTTTATTGGCTTTATCTATACGATCTCTAAAATCATATATCAATTTTAATTCGTCACTTCGGTCCTTAGCTAACTTAATTAAAAGGCTTATTAATCCAACAATTGTAATAATTAACCATTCTTTTAGGTTGATATTATTAATACTAGTTAAAGTACAAGTAATTAAATTATTCCAATTCTCAACAATAATTAGGATTATTGAAGTTAATCCTGCACTAATAATCGGGAGAAGTAAAATCTTTAAATACTTCATTTAATTTCTAATATTTCTGATGTTTGACCTTTTACCTGTTTTATGGCTAATGGTTTAATTACATCACCATTTATATCGAAGGTTAAAGTACCTGATGCTCCAGAATAATTTTTGATACTATATAGATATTCTTTAATGTCAATTCCTTCTTTAATAGCTTTTGAGATCAAATAAATAGCATCATAAGCTTCTGCAGCAAATAATTCTGGTTCTGTATTATATTTACTTTTATAAGCCAACTTAAAATTTTTAGAAACTCCATTATCAGCTTCAGCATAGGTTATAAATACAACGTTCTCGGCTGTTTCCCCAGCATTTTTTAATACAGTGGGGTCATCAAGTGCCTCCGTTTGAAAAAAGAGAGGTTTATTGAATTTAATCTCACTTATATCCTTTAAAACCATTACTGCATCATTAGGATAAGAAACAACCATAAGAAATTCAGAATTTACTTCTCTAATTTTAGTCAGTTGGGTTTTGACGCTTTGCGCCTGAGGCATGTATGACTCATCTATTGAAATTTTTCCCCCATTTAGTTCAAAATATTTTTTAAAAGTTTCTTCATTTCCTTTACCACCGTCATTATTTATATATAAAATAGCTCCATTTTTGAGACTCTGCGAATAAACATATTCTGCAAATACCTTACCTCTTAGTTCATCTGACGGTATCACTCTAAAAATATAATCGCCAGCATTGGTTATTTGAGGATTAGTTGATGCAGGACTTATTAGCACAATTTTATTTTTTTCCGCTATTGGTGCAATAGCTAAAGTTACAGAAGAACAAACCGCACCTACTATTGCTATCGGTTTATTTATTGATAGTAATTTATTAATTCCTGCTACTCCCTTTGAGGGATCACATTGAGAATCTTCAATTACCAGTTTAATCTTTTTCCCATTAATGCCTCCATTTGCATTAATTTCTTCAACGGCTAAAAGAGCTGCCTTTTGTGGAGGAATACCCCATTGAGCCGCATCACCTGTTAACGGGAGTATTGCCCCTATAGTAATTTCATTCTTTTTGTTGCAAGAGAATAATATAGGAATAATGAATAATAAATAAAATATTAATTTTTTCATGTATAGGAGTTTTGAATTTTACCCAAATTAAGAATTATTTTAGTTAGATCAATGTTTTCAAGTTGAGTATTTTTATGTTCTACCAGAAGAAAAGCAGTACCTGATTTATTCAACTCTAATATCTTGTTCAACAGTAAATTTGAATTCCCACTATCCAAACCCGATAAAGGTTCGTCAAACAAAACAAGCTTGGGATTGTGAAGTATGGACATACCAAATGCAACTAGTTTCTTTTCACCGCCACTTAAATAAAAAGGTTTTTTGGAAAGAAGACTATTAATATTCAAAAAATCTATTGTATACTGAATTTTATCAGATAAAGTCTTTTTATTAATACCAGAACCAGCGATAAGAAGATTTTCTTTAACTGTTAGGTTCTCAAAAAGAAAATTATTCTGAGGAATATAAACAATATGCTTTTTTCTCAAACTATTACATTCTGTATTAGTGATGTTGGTATTATAGAAATATATTTTCCCAGCCCATACTGAAATAATACCAAATATGCTCTTTAAAACGGTACTTTTACCACTGCCGTTACCACCAGTCAACAAAACAATCTCTCCATCATTTACTTCAAAAGATACATCATAAAGCACCCGCTTTTCCCCATAACCAGCCGATATGTTTTCAACTTTAAGCATTTAGTTGAGGTAGAAGGATTTCACGTTTTCATCATTAATAAAACTGTTATAGTCTTCAAAAATAAAATCTTTGCCAGCATTGAGAAAAATAATGTGATGGCTTGTTTCTATGATAAAATCTAAATTGTGTTCAATTTGAAGTATATACTTGTTATGTTCTTTGCTGATAGATTCTATCAAAGATTTGATTTTTTTATAATTGTCCTTGTCAATACCTGCTATGGGTTCATCAAGCAGTAATACTTCACTGTCATTTGCAAGACAGCAGCCAATTGTCAAAAGTTTTTGTTGTCCATACGAGATTTCATCGGCTAATGAGTCTTTTTCTTTAGTTAAAGAAACCTTCTCTATGATTTCGTCTACCTTTTCGTAATTCTCTTTATTAAAGTATTTGAATTCCTTAAAAATACTTACTGAATGGTTCCGATTTAAAGCAAGAAGTATATTTTCCCGGACAGAAATATTTTTAATTATCCTTAAATCCTGGAATGTTCTTGTGATGCCCAACTTGTTAATTTCAACCGGGCTTTTCCGATTTAATACATGATTTTTGTATTCAATCGTGCCGGAATCGGCTTTTAAAAACCCTGTAATGATATTAAATAAGGTGGTTTTACCAGAACCATTGCCCCCGACTAATGTATACACTTTTCCCTTTTCAAGCTCAAAAGATACTCCATCCAAAATTTTTTGTTCTCCAAAGGATTTGTATATGTTAATTACTTTTAGCATTTATATTTTTATGTTACCCAAATATAAAAAAATTAATTTAAAATCAACCATTAATCTGGTATCAAATTGTGCTGTTATTCGTGGGTAAGCAAAAAAAGCATGTATTTGGCAGCAGAGACGGTTCACCCCGTGAAATACAGCTATGCTGTAATGCCTTTGGCATTATTTCACGGGGTGAATCATTCCGATTTTTGCTTTAGCCCTTGTAATTCCAATGATCTTCCCCTATATAAGGGCAGCATACGACAGCCCATTTTGTTTATCACCCATTATTTATTTTACTACTTTAGCAGTGAATAAATATATTCTACAGAAGTTATAAAAACAGAACATGGATGTTAAGATTGAAACAAGCTGGAAGTCAAAGCTTAAGTATGAATTTGAAAAGGAATACTTCGTTAAACTTGCAGAATTTGTTAAAGAAGAGTATAAGGTTAAGACTGTTTATCCTCCCGGAGGTCTTATTTTCAACGCATTCAATCTCTGTCCATTCCAAAATGTCAAAGCTGTTATCATCGGACAAGATCCTTATCACGGTCCCGGACAGGCACATGGATTATGTTTTTCAGTAAGGGAGGGTGTTGATTTTCCTCCAAGTCTGATAAACATCTTTAAAGAAATTGAATTGGATATGGGGATATCCATGCCAACATCAGGAAATCTGGAAAGATGGGCTTCACAAGGGGTGTTGCTTCTGAATGCTACTCTAACGGTAAGGGCACATCAGGCCGGTTCGCATCAGAAAAAGGGATGGGAACAATTTACTGATAGTGTTATAACTACACTTAATAACGATAAGCAGAATATTGTGTTTTTTCTTTGGGGTGCCTATGCCCAGAAAAAAGGAGAATCCATTGACAGATCAAAACATCTGGTTTTAGAATCTGTTCACCCCTCACCTCTTTCTGCTTCCAGAGGATTCTTCGGAAATAAGCACTTCAGCA
>Ga0265292_1002205_pt1 | contig 14125 bp, 19 predicted proteins | sample Munlanlewell296A_FD_189080 | JGI IMG/M metagenome (GOLD analysis project Ga0265292, IMG submission 189080) | Leachate microbial communities from a municipal landfill in Southern Ontario, Canada - Leachate well 296A | ecosystem: Engineered > Solid waste > Landfill > Unclassified | place: Canada...
GATGAAGCCCTCGTTTCCGACCTTGTGAATCCAACCCCGCGCAGTCGTTGAGACGAGAGTTTGGCCGATCGCGACATCAATTTCTGCATCAATTGCAGCCTGCTGCGAAATGCCGACCGAGCCAACTTCCGGATCAGTGAATGTGACTCGCGGAACGGCACGATAATCGGCCGGAGGATGTGGTTTGTCAAGAATGTCGGCAACGACGATTCCGGCTTGATACACCGCAATATGTGTGAAGGCGCCCTGACCAGTTACGTCGCCGACTGCCCAAACTCGATCTGCAACACGCAGTCGTTCGTCGACCGGGAGGGAACGAGCTGATGGATCGACCCCCAATACGTCTGCACCAATGGCCTTGAGATCGACCCGTCTTCCCGTGGCAACCAGGAGACGTTCGGCCAGTAGGAGTCGTCCGTCGGCAAGATGAACGTGAAACTGAGAGTCTTTGTGATCGATTCGGTCGGCGCTAGTTCCGGTGACAACAGTGATGCCTTCGTTCTGGAAGATTTTTTCAAGCACTTCGCCGGCTTCGGGTTCTTCGAGTGGCAGTAATCGGGCGGCGGCCTCAACAATGGTGACGACCACTCCAAAGCGGGCGTACACCTGGGCCAGTTCGGCACCGATTGCGCCGCCACCTAGCACGATAATTGAATCGGGAAGTTCCTTCGCTTCTATCGCATTGTGATTTGTCCAAAATGGTGTGTCCTTGAGACCGGGGATCGGCGGGATTGCTGGCGAAGTACCGGTTGCTATCACGATTCCTTTTGACGCTCGAAATTGTTGATCCCCGACTGCAACGACATCCGGAGTGACGAGGTGCCCCAATCCTCGGATAAGTCGGCCACCTTTCTTTTCGAATCGCTCGACGGCAACAGTGTCGTCCCAGTCGTCAGTTGCTTCGTCGCGAATCCGCGCCGCGACCGGCGCCCAATCAGGTTGAACAATCGAATTGCCAGCCATTCCTGGAATTCGTCGTGCTTCGGCGAGCAGATCTGCGGCTCGAATCATCATCTTCGATGGAATACATCCCCAATACGGGCATTCGCCACCGACAAGGTTTGCTTCAATTCCCACCACTATTAAGCCGGCTTCGGCCAGTTTTCCGGCCACCTCTTCGCCGCCCGGACCCATGCCGATGACGACGACGTCAACATTTTCTGTTGCGTTCATTTTTCGCCGACTATTTCATTGCGACGATAACTTCTTGGAGAAGTACTCGGTGAGTGGAGTCCAGTACATGTTTTGCCAGCCCACCGCGATGTGTTCGGCGGCGTCCTCGGGGAGCCCTGTATGCGTTAGCTTGATCTCGGTTCGCTTGTTGTCGCCGCTGAATTCATAGCGGACGATCGAATACACGCCTTGAGGCCAATCGGCTACCCGCCATGCCTGAACGATTCGCTCGTTGGGGACCAACTCGAGGGTGCGCCCTTCAATTGCTCCGCCGTGTGTGGTGAATTGCTCGCCCGATTCGGTGGGTAGTTTTGCCGGAGCGCCGGTGAATGCGGAATGCTCTGCTGAGTCTGCAAGCGTCCGATAGGCGCGTTCGACACCAGTATCAAATGTGACGGTTTGGGTGACGATGGTTGACATGAGAATAGGTTTATCAGGCTCTGGCGACGACTGGAAAGCGCGGATCGTCAAGTACATCGCCCGGCTGTAGGCCATTGCCATCAAGGGGTGGCGAGGTTCGCCACGGGCGTGTGGCCCATCTGGCATCGTCACCAACGTAACGAAAACTCACCGCTCGACGGCGTTTGACGTTGTGTCCGGCGGTTCCAGGAGCGCAATGCAGAGTCCGAAAATGAAATGCGATCGCGTCACCTGGCTGCACAGGACACGACACGATCTGGTTCTTCTCCAATTCGGCGACTGAGGGCAAATGGACAAAATCGGTGGCGAATTCGACGTATTCGGATTGGTCGGCAAATCGACGGGGGATGTATCGCCTGTTCCAACGATGGCTGCCGACAATGAAGGAGAGCGCGATCTCATCTGATATCGGGTCCAGCGGAATCCAGATGCTGACATTGTCGAGCCCATCGATCCCGTAATAGGGGTCGTCGTGATGCCACGGAGTGACTTCGGTCGTGTCGGCTTCCTTGACCAAAACATGATCGTGAAAAAATCGCGCCTGGCGAGTCTTCATCAGCGCAAGAGCGGCCGTCGGCACAACTCCGATTGTCGCCACTTCAGCGAACTCGGGTATCCGTTGCCAATTGACGTAATCATCGAAGAAGCGACCGGCTGATCCGGCCGGTGTGTACTCGTTCGCCCACGGTCCGGGCGATGACATGTTGACTTCCACGCCCTTGGCCAGCTTTTCGAGTGCATCGGTACTAATCAATTCTCGAAGCACGACGACGCCGTCTCGTTGAAAGTCGCTGACGAGGTCCGAATCGATAACCATTTAGCCAGCAGTTTCTTCGAAAAATGAATGCTCGACTCCGATTCGCTTCTCGCGGCGCCACGCGGCAATTGTGAGTAGTGAAACGACGATCGCCACAGGCACAAGCACGCCCCAAGTGACGGAAGACGAGACGTCGCTCGTATTCATGATCGTTCGAGCATTCGTGACGACGACAACTCCGCCGATCAAAGTGCCAAACGGTGCATGTGGCAATCGTCCCGCTAGCAACGCGGCAAATGGAGCCATCAACACTCCGCCGAGCAGTAGTCCGGTGACAACCTTCCAATCAAGATCTGACGTTGCCGATCCGCCGATGAATCCTCCGCTTGCGGCCAACGCAACTAAGAATTCGGATGCACTTACCGTCCCGATGACTCGACGCGGTTCGACTGTGGTCACCGAGAGCAAAGTTGGTGTTGTGATCGGACCCCAGCCGCCACCGCCTGACGCGTCGACGAAGCCTGCAATCGCACCAAGCGGAACGAGCAATCCTGACGTTGGTTGACCAGCAATAGTTGGGATCAAGCGCTTTCCAAGTCCGAATCTGGCGATGAGCACTAGACCCAATACGAGAAGGAGCCATGACATCCAAATCTTGGCATCGCTGAGAGAAAATCGACTGAGCACGGTTGCCCCAAGTGCCGCGCCGAATGCACCGGGTATCCCAAGGCGGACGACAATTCGCCAATCGACGTTTTTGGCGCGCCAATGTGACGCACCCGCGGCAAACGTCGTGCCAAGTTCGGCGAAATGAACGGCAACGCTTGCTGCCAACGGTGTCGCACTCAAGGCAACGAGGAGACTGCTCGAGGTGACCCCAAAGGCCATGCCCAATGTCCCGTCGATGAGCTGAGCAAGCGCTCCGACCAAGGCGAAGACAAGTACCGACATGTCGGTTAGATATTAGGCTCGACCAAATGGCTGATGAGCACTTTGACGTAGTAGTTGTCGGCGCCGGTATATCCGGAATTGGTGCCGGACACTTTCTGCAAACAATGTGTCCCGGGCGCACGTTTGTGATTCTGGAAGGTCGACAGCAAATTGGCGGCACGTGGGATCTATTTCGCTACCCGGGCGTGCGGTCGGATAGCGACATGCACACCCTTGGTTACTCGTTCAAGCCGTGGACAGCGGTCAAATCGATAGCCGAAGGTCCTGCAATTCTCGAATACCTAAACGAAACTGTGCGCGAGAACGGACTCGAACGGCACATTCGATTTGGCCACCATGTCAGCAAGGCGTACTGGTCGAGCGAAGATCATCAGTGGACCGTGCACGCACGTAGTGATGAAACTGGCCAAGACATCACGTTTACGTGCAACTTTCTGTTCATGTGCTCGGGTTACTACAGCTACAAGGGCGGCTTCGAACCTGAGTTCCCTGGCATGAGCCGATTCCAAGGTCGCATCGTTCATCCGCAGAAGTGGCCAAAGGATCTCGATTATTCGGGCAAGCGCGTCGTCGTCATTGGCTCAGGTGCAACTGCGATGACGCTAGTTCCGGCAATGGCCTCGACGGCAAGCCACGTGACGATTGTGCAACGATCGCCAACTTATGTTGTGTCGCGCCCGGACGAGGACCGCGTTGCCAATACTTTGCGTAAGTTCTTGCCGGACTCCGTTGCCTACAAATTGACCCGCTGGAAAAATATCACGCGTCAACAGTTGGTGTACAAGAAAACTCGCACAGATCCAGACAAGGTCCGCCAATTGCTCCTCGGCATGGTCCACCAAGAACTTGGCCCGGACTACGACGTCGACAAACATTTCACTCCGTCTTACAATCCGTGGGATCAGAGGCTCTGCCTCATTCCGAATAGCGATTTATTCAAGGCAATAAATTCGGGAAGCGTCACGGTCGTAACCGATCAGATCGCCACATTTACTGAAACGGGAATCACCATGGAATCGGGGGAGCATCTAGATGCCGACATAATCGTCTCGGCGACCGGCTTGCGACTAGTCACGCTCGGAGAAATGGAATTTTTCATCGACGGCAAAGCCGTAGATTTCTCTCGCGTCTGGACATACAAAGGGTTTGCCTATTCGGACATTCCAAATCTGGCGTCGTCATTTGGATACATCAATGCCTCGTGGACTCTTCGAGCGGACTTGACCTGCGAATATGTCTGCCGCCTGCTCAACCACATGACCAAGACCGGGACCGTTCAATGCGTGCCGCGATTGCGTCCTACAGATGCGGGAATGCCAGAACGCGATTGGATCGATGGATTCACGCCGAACTATATGAAGCGTGTGATGCACATGCTTCCCCGTCAAGGTGACAGGGAACCATGGCTAAATCCTCAGAATTACGGACTTGACAAGAAGATGTTTCGTCGCGGTCGGGTGGATGACGGAGTGATGACTTTTACTAAGTAGAAGAAGCTCTACCAGTAATGGCCACGCCCGCCAATCGGTCGGCCGGATCGGCCAAGCAACATCAGCACGACGCCAACGACGAGCAAAATGACGCCCAACGTATAGAGGATGCCGACGTTAAGGATGAGACCTAACAGTAAGAGAATTAATCCAGTAACAATCATGATTTAGAGGTACCCCGCTTTGAAGCGGTTCAAACGCACTTATTCGGGTCGCGAAATGACTTCGCTGATTCCTTTGACTCGCTTAAGTCGGCGGATTTGATTGTTGTGCGGCTCCGGCCAGTCCGAATCAGTTGTCAACAGAGTCACGACTCCATTACTTACGGTTAGATCCTTGAGCGCTGAATCGCGTCGAAGCACGGGATTTGCCGATACCGCAGCTCGAACCCGGAACTCGGTGGCTAGGTCGGGAATGGTTCGCGTCTTTCGTTGGTCAAAGGCGAGGCGAAGAAATCTCATCCAACGGAGCAGATCGTCGCGGTTGGCCCACGCCGCGGAGGCGACGGCGGCGACCCATAGTGGTCGAATTTTGCGGGCGATTGGTCGTGGGATCATGCGTCGCAGATATACCCACTCTTAATGAAATTCAGACCTCACCAATCTGTCGCCTTAGTTCGGCAAGGCTTGAAGTGATCAGGCGACCGACATGAACTTGGCTAGTGCCAATCTGCTCAGCGATTTGCTCCTGACTCATTTCTTCGAAGTAGCGAAGATAGAGGATTTTCCGCTGCCGCGGAGGTAGCTGGTCCAAGAGTTCGGCGATTACCTCGCGATTCAGGACATCCTCGAATCGCGTCTCACTTACCGACGGGGTATCGAATTCGGTTCGATCGATGGAATATGCGCGGTACGCATTATTGGCCTCCAAGACCCCGATGACCACGTCGGCCGAGACCTCGAGGAGGTCAGCGATTTCTGTTGCTCGTGGCGACCTCCCAAGGCTTTTTGTCAAATCGTCTCGAGCCGCGTTGACCGACGCACGCATATCCTTCGTGCGGCGAGGAACATGAACACTCCACGTGTAATCACGGAAGTGACGCCGAAGCTCACCAATAATCGTCGGCGTCGCATACGCGCCAAAGTGCACGCCCTGCGCCGGATCGAATCGATCGATCGCCTTAAGTAGGCCGATATTTGCCACCTGGACAAGATCATCAAATTGCTCTCCACGATCCCAAAAGCGTCGAGCACTGCGCAACGCAATCCACGAGGTTCGTAGAGCGATTTCGTTGCGCAAATCTTGGTCGCGCGACTTCGAGAACTGAACAAGTGAGTCGTTTAGCCACGCGTCGTCGGCGCTGGACCAGGCTAAATCGGACTTCATTCGATCTTTTTATGAGTGACTTCAGCCCATATGTGTGCGCGATTATCGACAAGATCGATGGTGTGGCTCTCGCATACTCCGGCCAGGACGGAGCGACACAGAACCAAGTCTGGATGCTGAAGATCGAATCTTTCGATCAACGTTCGACCTCGCAACTTGAATGAATGCTCGTCGGCCTCGAACTTCACTTCGACCGGGTTGCCGCTTCCGTGCTCAATGAGGGCAATAAGCACTTCGCTCACCGCAATTGTTATGTCCTCAATTTCATCAACCGAAAAGCCATTCAACGAAGCCATTCCGCTGGCCGCCAAGCGCAGAATTCGCCCTAATGACGGGTCTGGTGGAACTCGAATTTCGACAGGACCGATCACTCCTGATTCGGTCACGCCTGATTCAGCCACGGCTGCTCTCGATAACGAATTGGTCGGTTGTGCCCGTAATTTGAAGAAGTCTGGCGACCTCTGGTCCCACGGAACGCAGAGTGACCGAGGACTTGCGAGCCTGCGCGCGACGACTCGCGCCAAGCAAACTGCGCAGTCCGGAAGAGTCGATGAACGACACGTCATCCAAGTCAATGACAACCTGATGTGAATTTTCGCGCGACAGAATTACTTTCTCAAGAGTTGGTCCGCCGGCCATGTCGATATCTCCATGGACAACGATGCTCCCGTCAGCCCCGATCTCGACGGTCAATGAACTGTTGTCTGCGGCATCCATTATCGGTGAACCCCCAACTTGTATGGCTTATTTCGTAAAGTCTGCCAGATTTCAAAAGAATTCGTCTATTCACTCGAAATTTGGGGTACTCATTAGATCGACATTTACCCGAGACGCCAAGGAGGCAATGACATGAGTGGAAAAACTGACAAGATTAAGGGAAAGTTAAAGCAGGCAGCCGGCGACCTCACCGACAACGACAAACTTCGCCGCGAGGGCAAGCTAGACGAATTGGCAGGCAAGGCCAAGGAAGCAATTGACAAGGTCAAGGAAAAAATTACTCCCGAGCGCGGAAATAACTAATTAGTTTTTAGTTTTCCGATCGCCGCCTCCGGCCTCGGATGCGGACGTGACCATCCGTGACATCTGTGATGACATCGCTCATCAAGTGCTTAACTATTCCGAGACCTCGACCTGATGCGTGTTCGTATCCCGGAACCGTCCAGGTGATCGCCGATTTCAAACTTTCTTGGCTGGCAACACTGCCGCCGGTCACAGCAATTTCCCACCAATGATCGTCGGAGAAGTCGACCACCACTGTTAGATCGGAACCATCGCCATGTTCGATGGCGTTGGCCACAAGTTCACTTACGACCAACGTAAAATCGACTATTACCGACTCTGGCGCGTCGTGTTGACGAAGAATTTCGCCCACAAACTTTCGGGCCAGGCGCGCGCTTTCCGGAACGGCGTTGAAAATCTGCTGTTCGCGGTCAACTGCGCTGAGATTCATGGCAATATTTTTGTTCCCCAAAGCCTTGAAACTCAAACATTACAACGCCGAAAAGTTGCCGGCGGTGATCTCCAAAGGCAGGTGTCTTAGTAAGCAAATGTGACCTACTGTTGGGGTCATGCTCAGGCAAGGCGGCAGCTCGTGGCAGGGCGAAACCGAGAATGTGGGGTCGGGATTGGCTCACCGAGGCGATTTCCAACACGCCCTTGAAGCCATGCTCGACGATGTCGTCATCGCTCGATCCGTAAGGGCAGACGGTGATGAAATCACCGATTTTCGAATCGAGTTCGCCAATAGCAGTAGCTTCGACGGGAGTCAGCGTGATGCCGGGACGATGATGGGCCGAATGGTCTGCGATGTCTATCCTCACTGGAGAGAGTCAGGGATGTTTCAACGACTTCGAGAAGTTGTCGAAAGCGGAATCCCGTACCAGGTTCATCGGATGCCGTTCTCCGATTTTATGGACTTCTCCCACTCCGAGGAGAGATTCATGAGTTTGAAGGTCGCCAAGCTCGGCGATGGCTATATCGCTGCGTCTCGAGACGTCAGTGAATTGGTCGCCGCAGATCGGGCGGAGTTGGCGCGAACCTTGCAGAATGAGACCGAGCGTTCTGCACTCCAATTGCTGCAATCGGCCGCCTTGCCTCATTCGTTGCCAAGTTCGGCAAACGTTCGGATCGCGGCGGTCTATGAGCCGTCAGATCCACGCTTGCCCGTTGGGGGAGATTGGTACGACGCTTTTACTCTTGATGAGCATCGGATCGCCCTGGTCATTGCCGATGTTGCCGGTCATGGCCGAACTGCTGCAGTGTTCATGGTTCAGGTTCGCAATGTGTTTCGAGCATTGGCCGTTGAACACGCAGAGCCCGGTCAAGTCATGATGCGGGCCAACAACGTGACTACCAAATTGAACGAAGACGACGGCCCTTTTGTGACCTGTTGCTATGCGGTGCTCGATACTCGGACAAACACACTCAAGTGGGCACAGGCTGGTCACTTTTCACCGCTCGTACTTCATCCGGACGGGCAATCGACGTATCTAGCCGAGCGGTCCGGACCGCCTCTCGCGCTTAGTTCCGCAGTGCAGTACGAATCCTCTTCGGTAAAATTAGATCCAGGCGATCGGGTCATGATGTTTACCGACGGCCTCATAGAAAGGCGTCGCGAAAGTCTCGATGTGGGGTTAACAAGACTCGCCCAGACGGCCAAGGATCACGCCTCGCTGCAAGCACAGGAATTTGTTCAGGCTCTTGCGACAACGGTGACCGACCGTTTTGACGACTTGGCACTGATGTGCGTGGAGCTTGTTGGCAGTAATTGACCTGGTTTAAGAGATCCGGTCAGTGGGCATTATTAATGCGCAAGTCCCCAAAAGCCAATCCCCAAAAGGAGCAGAACATGACGATGGATGAACGCTCGTTACACAATCATTCGCAAGTAATCGAAACGACTTTCGGGTCAAGATTTGCGCCCGATTCGGTGATCACAGGACTTATCGGTCTCGTGATGGTCGTCGTTGGTTTGATCGCCGCTATTAGAGGCGGTTTCGACGGCCCAATGGAGAAACCGGTTGTCGAGGTATTGGGTTATACGTTCACTACGACGCTTGGACTCATCGAACTTGGACTCGGAATAGTTTTGTTGCTTAGCGCAGCAGCGCGTTCGCGAAGTGCCGAGCTGTTCTTTGGAGCATGCCTCGGGATTGCCGGATTCGTTGGCGCAGTACAAACTAGTTCATTCAAGAGGACGCTAGCCCTCGAGTCCGGTATGGCTTGGCTCGCAGTAATTGCTGGGTTCGTCATCGTTGCCAGCGCATTGTTGCTACCACGCTTTGCCAAGAATTCAACCACCATTACTCAGAATTGAGAGGAGTTCTAAACATGAATAATTCTGGAGGGTTGCTCGTTCTGATCCTTGTCGTAGTCGTCGTAGTCGTATTGATGCGCCGATAAAAAGTTCGCGGTTCAAGACCGTGCTCCTAGCAACACCCCAGGATGCTCGGCCGATCGAACCACACCATCGCAGTGCGGCCCCCATCGCATTGCGATGTTGTGTGTGCAGGGTGTTTTGAAATTGCCCGTCACGGGTAGAAGGAACTTATGACCGATCGATACACGCTTCCCAAACTTCCATACGCTTACGACGCGCTCGAACCGTGGTGCCCGGCGGAAACATTGCACCTTCATCACGGCAAACACCATGCCGCATATGTCGCCGGGGCAAATGAAGCCACGAGCGCACTTGCGGCGATCGAACCGACAAATGCCTACGAATTAGCCGGGGCGCAAGCCTCCCTCACGTTCAATCTTGGCGGCCATGTTTTGCACTCGCTGTTCTGGCCGACCCTCGCATCTAGCAAGACATCCCCGAGCGGTCAGTTGGCGACCAGACTCATAGCAGACTTCGGTACGAAGGCCAGATTTCACGACTTGTTGACGGCAGTAAGCGTTGGCGTTCACGGCTCAGGTTGGGGAGCGCTGATGTACGACACCGTGAGTGGAACCATGCGCATAGCCGAGATTCGCGATCATCAGTACGACTTAGTCGCCTTGACGGAGGTGTTGGCGGTCATAGATGTGTGGGAGCACGCCTATTACTTGACCAATCACAACGATCGTGCGACATGGGTTACAGCGGTGATCGACCATTTTGATTGGGCGGTGATTGGGGAGCGTTACGATTTGGCCAGCGGGAAATCAGCGAGTACCGAGTAACAGCGAGCCAAGAGGAGACTTTTATGTCGAGCGAAGATCTACACGCCCCACGCGAACGCCTATCTAAAGAAACAATCTCAACTCATCAGGCAATCGTTTCTCTGATGGAGGAACTCGAGGCGATGGACTGGTATCGCCAGCGCGCCGACGACTGCGACGAAGCCAAATTGAAGGCGGTTTTGATCCATAACATGAACGATGAGATGGAGCATGCCGCAATGCTCGTCGAGTGGCTGCGCAACAATGTTGCGGAGTTCGCTATTCAGTTAGAGAAATTTACTGGGGCAAAGAGACCGAATTCGTAGGCCAACGTCGAACGTAAGTATCCGTAAGCAAAGCCACGCCGAGCAAGACAATTGCCACGATTCCATCGAGCCACCAGTGGTTGCCCGTCGCGGACACTGCGATCATCGTGAACATTAAATGGAGCAAAAACAACCATCGCCAACGACTCTTCGATGCGGCGACAATGCCAAACGAAACAACTGCGGCCCAACCCACGTGAATTGATGGCATGGCGGCAAATTGATCCGACACCCCGGTGCCAACCGGTCCGTAGATTGACATTCCAAAGCGACTTGCAAGGTCGATGTAGCCGAGGTCGGGAAAGAATCGTGGCGGTGCCACCCGGATGAATCGAATGAACAGGCAAAACGCCGTAAGGATGACCAATCCGTTTCGCCAATGAGGGTACGCATCGCGGTGACGGATGTATAGCCAGATGAGAAACAGAATCAGACCAGGTACGTGGGCGACGGCGTAGTAATAGTTCGTCAGCCTGGCTAACCATTCATGATCGAGAACAAAATGTTGTAGTGACAGCTCCGACGGAAAGTGGAGATTGTGCTGGAACTGATTTATTTGTCTGGCTCGCTCAATTGCGCCGCTCGGTTTGTCAAGAGGCAGTACGCGAGCCAAACGCCAGATTGCGTACAAGATTGCCAGCAGGGTGAGTTCGGTGGAGGCCGAACACACAGCGCTGCGAAATCGGCTGCGAGGTTTTCGCCGCGTAAGGAGGGCGATACCACCGGTGATTAAGGCTGTGAGAGCAGCCTGATCCCACGTCACCCACTTCATTGAAATTTGACGACGAGTTTGCGAAGTGCTGGTTCCATAATGAACCAGGGGTGCCCACTACGTGTTCCGGCAATGTCGTTGACCTTCCAATTTTCAAGGTCGAAGATAATTCGAAGCGCCTGAAGAGCCTGGTACCACTCGAACGCGTCCAAATGAATGTTGGTCTTGCTGAATTCTTCATACGAGGCAAGAAATCGCTTCGTGAGAAATCGGCCAGTCCAATTGATAGTCGGACGCAAGACCTTTGGAGCCTTGAGTGGCGGGTTGGCCACGAGCAAAGATGTGTATGCGACGTCGAATACAGGGTCCGCTATCCGGGCCGATGTCCAGTCAAGAACTATGTAATTCGAATCGCGCACTAAAACGTTGAATGGATGCATGTCACCGTGACAAATCACCCGTTTGCTAACTACAGGTCTATTTGCGGCGAGTGCCTTCACGGCGTTTCGAAGTGAAAGATCAGGAAGTTCACTAATTCGGCTCAGATACTCGTCGATGAGGCCGTCCGCACTTATCGGCTGATCGCTTAGCTTTGCAAGTTCCGGTTCGATTGGCTCGATATCAATCCGATGGAGGTCGGCTGTGGCGCGGGCGAGCGTTTCGGAAATTGATTTGGCGAGGCGCGGGAGTTTGGCAAACGTGCGCACAACTTCGATGCCGGGTAGCAACGGCATGCCGTCGACGAATTCCATGATGCACCAGGCTCGATTATCGCCATGAGCAGTATCCGAGAAATAGATTTTTGGTGTCGGGTAGCCCTGCTTTGCCACACCCGACTGAATCGTGTTTTCCCAGAGCGCGAGAATCGGGTCTGGAGCGATTCGCAGGACGACCCGATCGGGGAGCGTCGACTTCGAGGGTGGTGCAAAATTGAGTATCCAGTTTTCGGCCCAAAAACCACCGCTTAATTGTTGTGGAGGGCCGCCGAGAACGAGGTTAGGAAGTTGAAATTGCGTTCGAAGACCATCTAGCACGGCTTCAAGTTCAGTTGGTCTGTTGAATTCGGGCGCTTGGTTGGGATTACTCACTCAGATGACCGTAATGGATGAACTTCCACAAGATGACGTACGGTTATGGGCGATGCCTACGGTCGCTGTTGTTGCCAACCGGAAGAAGAATCTCGGAGGAGGGCTAACGGAGTTGCGTCAGATTCTGTTAGATAACGAAATTACCGATCCACTGTGGTTCGAGGTGGGCAAAAGCTCTGATGCACCAAAATGCATCCGAAAATCAATCAAGCAAGGTGCCGATCTCATTTTCGTGTGGGGCGGAGACGGCATGGTCCAGCGAAGTATCGATGCTTTGGGAGATACAAAAGTTCCAGTCGCGATTTTGCCGGCTGGGACCGCCAATCTATTGGCCACCAATCTTGGTATTCCAAAGGATTTGGCCAAGGCAGTTGAAATTGGTCTGCACGGTACTCGTCGTCGCCTCGACGTCGGTGTACTCAATGGCGAGAGATTTGCAGTCATGGCTGGAGCGGGCTTCGATGCGCGGATCATGGACGGAGTGAGCCACAAATCGAAACAGCGATTCGGTCGCATGGCATACATCCAAAGCGCAGTGCAAGCAGTAAAAGTTCAACGATCCCGCATGACCATCGATGTCGACGGTGAGCAGTGGTTCGAAGGAATGGCAAGTTGCGTCCTGTTTGGCAATGTCGGCACTGTGTCAGGCGGCCTGAAGATTTTTCCGCTAGCCAGGCCCGACGATGGAGTAATGGAAATCGGGGTTGTGACGGCCAAGGGTTTCATTGATTGGCTCCAAGTCCTGATTCGTATCGTGACACGCAGGGCCAAGAAGTCGGAGACTTTGGCCACAACCCATGGACACAAGATTTCTGTTCGATTCGGGCGGGCCATGACTTACCAACTTGACGGCGGAACACGAAAGAAATCAAAGAAATTGAAAGTACGCATTGTGCCAGATGCGATTTCCATTTGCGTGCCACAATCGACTAACGCTTAATGGAAAATGCGTTTCGAGAATATTCGCTACGCGGTTGCGGCAGTCGCATTGCTATTAGTTGTCGGTTGCGCTGACGATAATCCATCGAGTGATTCGTTGGGACATGTAAAAGGAACCGCGCTGGCGGGGCCAACGTGTCCGGTTGAACAAACCGGAGACACAAACTGTCAACCGAAGCCTGTGCAGGGGGTCGTGGAATTTAGGCAAGATGGCGATGTCGTGGACACAGCAGCAATTGATGCAAACGGAAAGTTCGCTGCAGACATACCAATCGGTGGTTACATCGCCACGGTCGACATCGGTGACAATATTTTTCCAAGTTGTCCGCCAGTTGAATTCGAAGTTCGCAGGGAAATCGAAACAGTCGTCGACATAAATTGTGACACCGGTATTCGATGAGTTAGGGTTTTGGTCGTGGCCGCGGTGATTGAAATTGAAGGCCTGCGTAAGGAATACAGACTTCGCCACGGCAAACGTGTAAGAGCGGTTGACGGACTAGATCTCTCGGTCCCAGAAGGGGGAGTCTTCGGATTTCTCGGGCCAAACGGATCGGGCAAGACCACCACGATTAGATGCATGCTCGGATTGGTTTCCGCAACATCAGGCACCACGTCCGTACTCGGACTGCCAACTCCGGCTGAGTTGTCAACCGTGATCCCACGCGTCGGATCAATTGTCGAAACGCCGGCAATGTTCCCGACGATGACCGCCCGCGAAAATCTTGAGCTGCTTGGTGCAGTCGATGGAATCGGTAAGAAACGCGTCATCCAAAGCCTTGAGAAAGTTGGATTAGGCGATC
>Ga0265292_1002206_pt1 | contig 14112 bp, 14 predicted proteins | sample Munlanlewell296A_FD_189080 | JGI IMG/M metagenome (GOLD analysis project Ga0265292, IMG submission 189080) | Leachate microbial communities from a municipal landfill in Southern Ontario, Canada - Leachate well 296A | ecosystem: Engineered > Solid waste > Landfill > Unclassified | place: Canada...
GCTACAACCTTCGCCCCCAGTACCGCCACGCCGCCACTCTTCAACACGCAAGGAACGCCGCCATCGCGCCGCCGTCAACGCCGACGAAACGGCCCCGTTCCAGGCCGGCGCCTACGGAGGCGAGCTAACTCTTGCCCAACACCACCGCGACCTTCCTGTCGGTCCTCGACATCCTCGCCACCGCGTGGGAGTGGTTGCGCTACGTTCTTCATGCGGGCTATGTCCGCCTGCACCCCAAGCTCACCCAGAAGCACGACGACGCACACGCGCCATGCGAAAGCCTCCCCTGGGGGCGTTCCTGATGTTGTACCGTCATGCGCTCTGGCCGCCCAACGACAAGTGGCGCAACGGTTACGCCTACGGCGCCACCGTCCACGCGTTCAAGACCGCGTTCTCAGCAAAAGTCCGCGAGCACGGCGTCCCCATCCTCGTGTGGGACGCCGACTCGCTCACAGACATCGCCGCAGATGCCTAACTTCGCGCGACACCGAGCACCTACGCGGGCGCGCACGCGCCCCCGTGCGCGGCGTTCACGCTTGCGCTGCGCTCCGAATGAGCGCAGCGATCGACTTCGCGTCCCACGTCGCGGGAAGCACACGCTCCCAAGCGTCTCGCGCTCCGATCTGTGGCATGCACTTGTCGTACCAGTACCGCAACTCGTCCAGGCTCTCCTCAGCCTCGAAGCGGCATTTTTCAGCAGGTCTCATATGTAAGTTGAAAACCCCGCGAATTGTACAGGAATGAGCCTGTCTCCCGTGGGTCCACCGTCTTGAACAATGCTCTGAGGCTCGCAAGTTCGACGCTCTTGATGCTTGCGTTGCCTTGAGCGTGCTGTTCGGCTGTTCGGAATGCCTTAACGACTTCCGATGGAAGCCCGTTGATGAATTCATCGGTCAAATTCACCGCTCCAGGCACCGCCGTCGACAGCCTCTCGAACTGGACCGTCACGTCACACTCATTCCCTTTCGCGACCATGGCGCCCACGGCGACGGCAGCCGCTAACGCAGCGACGCTGCCGAGGGCCGCCCATGCGATCCAGTTCATAGAATCGGGTGAGCGTAGGTCGTGATCTCGTTTCTAGATGCCTGCAAGAACAGGGTGTCTACTGAGTCAAGGTTCCAGATGTAGGGGGGCATCACCGAGCAGTAGGCTGCCGGGAAGTAACAGGTGTCGTAGTGGCCCGCGCCGTGCGAGTGGCCGAGCTCATGCATCTGGAGTACGCCCCGCTCCTGCGTATCCGCAGGGTTGTAGGAGTCGCTGCCACTCACGTCCAGCCCTTCCTGAACGCTCGCGGAGTTCGTGGAGCCCAGGTTGGCCGTCGCCGCGACACCGTGACATCCCGATGGGTTGTACATGTCGTGTCGGTGGAACAGATTGTATGCATGTGTCCCGGAGATAGCATTGTTCACGAGCCAGGAGGAGTACTGAGCGCGCGTAGTGGATCCAGCGCCGGCGTCACAGTTTCCGTTCGAGCTACTTGCATCGGGTGCTGCGTAAGGACCGCGCAACCTCAGGTCAATGTTGACTTGACCGTCCCACGTGCCCTGGTGGTGGTTGAAGCCACTTGTTGCCCACGCCAACCAGTCGGACCGCGCATTGCGGACGCCCTGGTCGACATCGACGACTACGTTGCTTATTTCCGCCACGAGTAGCGTGATTCCCCCTTCTCCTTGCGAGGCAAGAGCTATCCTCTGCAGGGCTGATGTCGCCGACACCTCCGACCACTCGATGACTTGGACATCGGTTCCGTCGTCGAGGCGCTGGGCGAGGACGTTCGCATCCCAATCGAGCGTACGAATGTGGCCGTACACATAGACGTGGCCGGTGGTGAAAGTGGCCGAGCCACCCTGGATGTCTCCGACGAAGGTGCGAACGAAGGTGTATGCCAATGGTTCACCATTGTCTCGCGCGGTCCCCCGGATGTCGGGAGGATTGTAGTCGAAGATGAACGTCTCACGCACAGCGATGCTGAGCGTTTCACCCGTCGGGGGCTGGAGAACAAGCCGCTGCCCCGACTCGGCAGCTGCGATGACGGCTGCCTTGAGGTCAGGTGCCGCGATCGCCAGCCTCTCCTCGGGCAGCCGCTCCCCGATAGAAACGATCGTGTCCTCGGCCACCGTCGGAACCGTGCAGGCTGCCATCGTTCCCAAGACCAGTGCAACCATCAACGCTACCAAGCTTCGCTTCATGGATTCGACACGCTCGAGACCCACGCAACAGCGCCCGGGGGAAATCGGTTCTCGCACAAGCTCTGGACGTCCTCATTGCGAGCCTCGGCTGACTGCTGCCGCTTGAGGCGAGCATCGAACCGCCCGCGTGGCAGCTACGCTTGCCCTGCGCTCCGGATGAGTGCAGCGATCGACTTCGCGTCCCACGTCGCGGGAAGCACGCGCTCCCACGCGTCTCGCGCTCCGAGCTGTGGCATGCATTTGTCGTACCAGTACCGCAACTCGTCGATGCCGTCCACGGTTCCAAGCTTCGTGTAGATGCCTTGCGTGGGGTCGGGCACGAGCTCGCTTCGAGATCGTAAGCTATCACCGCGAAGCGTGGCCACGATGTGGCTGGGGCAACCCAACGGCGCGCTCGCGCGCGCTTTCTTGAGCCAGCTCGTGAACGCGCGCCGACTCGTGTGCGCCGTCACCTTCTCCTTGCCGCTTGACCAATCCTTGATCGTCTTCGCAAGGGGACTGCGCTTGACCATGTCTTTGACTTGGGTGTTGAGCGCTTCGGGAAGCATGCCCTTTCCCTTGCACCTGGGGCTTGGCCACAAGTACGGGTTCCCTGGGAACAGTTTCTTGTTCCGCTCGACTTTGAGCTTCAGGAAGTACGCGGCTTCGTCGTCAAAGTAGGCCTTGTTGTAGCTCCGCTTCGCGTGAGCTTCCAAATTCACGGTGTGCGCTTGCCAGTCGATCTGGTCCACGCGGACCCTCGCGGCCTCGTCCCGTCGGACGCCTGTCTTGAGGAGGAAGAGGAAGAGCGCGAAATCGTCGAGGCCCTCGGCGCCTTCGAGGATGGCACGTGCGTCGTCTTCGCTCAAGCCTCGAAGCTCCGGCTGGAGTTCGCTCTTGTGCTGCTTCACGAACGCCTTCACAACGTCTGTGAATGGATTCAGGCGCATGATGCCGCGAGCGTCTCGCAAGTAATTGCAGAAGAGGCTCGCGTGGCTCAAGCTCTTGTGGAGCGTCGTCGCCTGGAGCGGCTTCGCGTTCGCGCTTCGACGCGCGTACTTGCCTTCGTGCAACCACCCCCGATAGTCCAACGCTTCCTTGCGCGTTGCCGAGAGGATGTGATAGGCGCGAGCGTCGAGCCATTGGGCGAGTATTCGCGAGCGCGACATCCACGTCTTCACGCTTGAGGGCGCGATCATCGGCCGCATGTACTCCATCCAGTCATCGAGGAGTTGCTGGTTCGTGTAGTGCGCCCGCGCGCTTTGCGCGAGACGAGTCTCGTATTCTCGGGCGAGCTCTTCGGGCGTGGGGATCGCGCCAACGGCGCTCATTCTTCCTCACTCTCCACAGCGGGCTTCGCAAGGCGAAGCCTCGCGTCAGCCCCCTTCACAACCAACCCCAACCGCGACGCCTGCTGCACAGCTTGCGAAGCGTCCGCCTGCGAATACTTCGCCTCCACGAGCGAGGCCTCCAACTCCTTCTTGGTCATGCGCCCCGCGATGCGCAGCGCTTGCACCACGGCCAAGAACGGCTTCGCCGTACTCTCGTACTCAGCGCCACCGGCTACCGCGCGCTCCCTCGCGGCATCCTGGATTCGCGCGAGGTCTACGACTTGGCCCGCCAAGTCGCGCGCACGATCCACTGCGTCCGCGAGGCTGCGTTCCAGTGCTTCGTTGCGCTTCTCGAGGTCTTGCCTGTCCCGCAGGAGGCTGTCCACCTCGTGCGTGGCCTCGCTCAATCGCTTCTCGATCTCCGCGACCTTTCCCGCCTCAGCCGGATTCCCCATGAGGCCATGGGCAAACGTCGCGTCCCGCAGTCGGCAAAGCTGCAAGAAGAGCATCGGGTCCTTGCGGGCGGTCAGAATGAACCGCGCGTACTCGCTCTCCCGCTGCCCATGCGATCGGGCCTCCAGCACGAACGCCTCCTTCTCCGACGAGGCCCAATAGACCTTCGTCAACCCCCGGCCCTCAACCGTGCCCGTTACGAGTTGGGCCGTGCTCGCGCTGATCGTTTCCTGTGCTTCCGTGGTCATGTCTGTCAGACTCCTGGCCCACGCCAATAGTCCGCCTTGCGCTGTCCCGCTTCATGTGCAGTCCGCTTTGCGGACCCAACACGGGACTCGAATGGGATGCTGGTGGGCCTACACCACGGATAGACCCCCCAGACCCCCCTTTCGGCCAACTGGGTGATGGAGCGCTTCACACTCTCATCTGGGGTATATGCGTCTCAGGGGACGAGGTACCTCTTGGCACCGGGCGCTTTGGCACCCGGGCACCCAGGAGGAACAAGCAGCATGACCCACACCGGTCCCCACCGGGCCACACTCGCCCTCGTCGGCGCTCTCCTTGCAAGCGGCATCGTCCCGCTCGCGGCAGCGCAGAACGAGTCCCCCCTCTCGCCCCTCTCCGCGCTCTTCGTGGGCGACCTCCTCGTTGACGCTGAAGGGCACGTGCGAGGCCAGAACCTCGCCGCCACGCTCACTGAAGCGACCGGCACGGTCAGCGCCTACTCGGCATCGGGCGACGCGCTCTTCCGCAGCGTCATCATCGACGGCTTCGCGCAGACGCAGAGACTGCAGGGCGTCGGTTCCCCAGCGCTGCGCCTCCAAGGCAACAATGCCGCCCTCACGCTCCTCGACGACGTCCACAGCACCATCGAAGTCACGACGACGCAAGCCACCACGGTCCGATTCGACCTCGCCTCCGGCGTGCAGCCCATCGCCCGCACTGCAGGCCTCATGGACCTCACCGGCCCCGGCCAGAAGTGGCTGGGTAGCATCATCGCCGTGGGCGCCGACGGCCCCTCCTCGCTTGGCGACGCGCTCGCCATCTCAGACGGTCAGGTCATCGCGCACGCCAAGTCCAGTTCGACCATCCTCTTCATGGCGGCTCCCCGCCTCGACGCTTCCCGCGACGCGACCGCGCTCCAACGCGTCGTCGTGGACGCTGCCAGCCGCGGCGAGCTTGCGTCCTCCTTCGTGACGGACTTCAGCGGCAGCGGCACTGCGAGCACCCAACTCGATGTGGCCCGCGCTTTCACGGCACAAACCACCACGATGGGCCCCCGCGTCGAGACGCTCGTCGGCTCGATCGACCCCTCGCCCGCGCTCCTCAGCTACGACCTCGCGTACGAGTCGCTGTCCGTGCACAGCGCAAACGACGTCGCGGTCTATGTGGACGGCGCGCTCGCGACGCGCGCCCAAAGCGCTGCCGACGTGCGCGACCTCGCCCAGCAAGGCATCGCTTCCTACTACGCGGTCGTTGGCGACGCACGCACCCAAGTCCTCGCGTCCACCTCCGACTTCCTTGGCGCCACCGAGCACCGCGTGAGCATCGAAGCATCGCGCGCCCTCACGGAAGCGCAAGCACGCGCCGAGAAACAAGCCGACGCGCACGTCTTCGGCGACCTCGTGCTCCACGCGAATGGCAAACTCACTGGCGAGTTCCTCACGGGCACGCTTGGCAGGGCTGACGCGCTAGTGAGCAGCTACACGACACTTCCCACTCGCGCCGAGATCTTCAGCGCGGTCAAGATCGACGACAACAAGCAAGGCGCCACCCTCGCCATGGACGCGCAGCACATGCGCGTCTCCGGCACGAAGGCGGACCTCACGCTCGTGGATGACGCGTACGGCACGCTCCTCCTTGACGCCAAGCAGGACTTGAGCGCCACGTTCTCCCTCGCTCCGGGGATCCACGCGGTGCCCCAACTCACGAACCTCGTGAAGCTCGAGGGAGCGCACGGCATCAACGCCGGCACGCTCATCGCGATCGACAACGATGCCAGCCGCACGGTCTCCAGCACGCTCCACGCCACCGACGGCGCGGTCACGGCCACGCTGGAGAACGGCGCTCGCGTCATCTACCGCTCGCCTGGCGCTGGCGAGTTCACGACCGAAGCGGCCGTCGCCGAGGCGATAGCGAACGGCCGCGTGGGCGCGCAGCTCCTCGCGGGCCTTCAAGGCCGAAGCGTCGCAAGCGCACACGCGGAGTACTTCACTGGCGTCCTCTCCAACGTGGCGTCGCACGCGCGCGGCGACATCGCGGTCGAGTACGTCAGCAAGATCGACGGCGCTCGCGTCTTCGTGCTCGACACGAAGGGCGCCGTGCTTGCCGCGAAGAGCGCGAGCGACGTGCTCGTGCTCGTGGACGGCGTGCCCGCCATCCCCGTTAGCAACGCGGAGACCGCCTTCGCCCTGGGCACGCAAGCCCGCTCATTCGTGGAGACGAGCAGCAACGGCGCGCTCCGCATCATCGTGAACACCGCGCGCAACGCGGGCGAGACCGCGCACGTCTTGATCGAGTCCAAGCTCGCGGCCGCCGCTGCGTCCACGGACACCGCAGGACAGTTCGGCGAGTTCAAGCTCTTCGAGGACGGCACCGCGGTGGGCAGCTTCGTGAAGCTGCACGCGGAAAGCGCGTCGGGCGCCATCAGCCGCTTCGGCCTGGTATCATCCCAGAACGACGTCTTCGACTCGCTCGTCGCTGGCGCCTCGTCGTTCCGCTCGGCTGGACTCGCGGACGGCTTGACGACGCTCGTCCTTGAGAACAAGGAAGCGCGCATCGAGGTCGCTGACGCGGCCTCGGGGAACCTACGCGTCGTCGCCAAGCAAGCGACGAGCGCGGCCTTCCAGCTTGCCAGCGGCGTGCACCCCGAGGCGCAAGCGAGCGGCATCGTCGCGCTCAAGGACGACGCTGGCGAAACGCTGGGCTCGCTCATCCTCGTAGGCCCAGGCGTGCTCAGCGTGAAGGGCCAGCAAGTGAGCGCACAGCTCGCGAACGGCCAGCAGCTCGTCTTCCACGCGAACACGGGCGTCCAAAGCGAGCTGACGAACGCACAGCGCACGATGCTCGACCAAGCCATCGCGAACGGACGCATCGCGGGCAGCGTGCTCGTGCAGACCCAGTCCATCGCCGGCTCGCTCGAAGCCTCCTCGCGCGGCCTCACTTCAGAAGCCAGCGACCTCACGACGTCCAGCGTCTCAGTGCTGGGCGACGTGCGGATGGTCGTGGCCGCGACCAAGGGACGCGTGGACGTCACCATCAGCAGCGCGTCGAGTGCTGGCAAGACGCTCCTGCTCTCGCTGGACCCGAACTCGGTGGCTGGAATCGCGAGTGGCCAAGCGAGCGTCCTCTTCGACGGGCAAGCGGCGCACGAGGCGGCCAGCCTCGCGGACGTGCTCGACCCGGAGGATGACGCTGGCGTGGCCGAGTACTTCGTGCTCGCCGGCGAAGCCGGGAGCAAGGTGCTCGTGAGCATCCCGCACTTCAGCGCGCACACGGTGACGCTGGAGACGCGCTCGGGACAAGCGGCGGGATCGGCCCCCATCTACCTTTACGCGTCGGTCTTCCTCGGCCTGCTGGTCGCGGGCGAGACGGCGCTCCTCATCCGTAACCGCAGGAAGGCGTGAGCCCAGAGAGAATGACAGGAGAGAAACACCAAATGACGAAGATCACCAACGCCGACTCCCCAACATGGGGCCTCTACGCCCAGCAGCCCAAGAAGAACATGGACGCCCGCAAGAGCATCAAGGTGAAGCTGCCCATCCGCCAGCACATCAAGCTGCACGCGCTGAAGCTCTTCACTGAGAAGAACATCAGCGAGACCGTGGAGAAGGCCCTCGATGCCTACTTCACGACGATGAAGGACTCCGACCAGGAGATGGTCGGCCGCATGGAAGCCAACTTGGCTGCCCATGGCGGCGTGGCCGCCATCGAGATCGAGTTCGAAGAATGAAGGGGGGTCTGGGGGGTCCGCCCCCCAGAGTCCCGTCTTGCCCAGCTTGGCGGTTTGCCACTGGCCCGCTCCGCCACCCGCGCTGGGAGTATGCCATCCAGCCGACTCCTTGTGAATCGTGACCGAGTCGAGCCTCGACCTCTCCGTGCGCTGGCGGAAGGGTGCCCCAGCAGACGACCGCGTGCGCCGCCGCATCGTTGAGGAACTGCGCGACCTCTCCTGGTCTCTCTCCCAACTGCAGCTACTCCTGCATGACGCGCACCAAACGGCTGGCGCTCAGCACGCCTTCCTCTTGCCACGCATCGAAGCACGCCTCCCGATCTTTGACGCTGGGCTGCGTTATCGCTTGGTCCTGACCCAATTGGATGAGCCTCGGCTCGCACTGATGGACGAGGATGGGCAGAAGGTGGCAGATATCACCATAGTGTGATATCGAGCGGGCGCTCACACGTCGTCAGATGACTTTGACGCCGTTGTAGCCCAGCACGCCGATGCGAAGCAGGATATCCAGGATGACGAGTGCCGAAAGCCCCACGATCCCGAGCACGGCGATGACGTCCTCCTTGCTCCAGAATCCCAGCACGATGACCGCGAGGACGGCCACGTACATCAAGCCGCCAAAGAGGGGGAACGTGTGCTGACCCGTCGGCCCCGGCGGGGTGGGGTGCACGCCGCCCGCGAGGGCGAAGACGAGCATTCCCGTGAACGTGAAGAGGGCAGCCAACGCCGCCACGCCGCGCCAGGTCCCGTGCACCGCGAAGTGCGCCATCGGACCGGCCAATCCAGCGGGCCACTATGAACGTTTCTCAGCGTGGTCCCCGTGTCGAGTCGCGTCCGTTCACGCCGTGCGCGTCCTCACGACCGCATAGCTCGCGCCTGGGTAGTAACGCACGCGGCGGCCCTCACGCTGTGCCGTCACGATGCCAGCGTCCACGAGGCGCGCCGCGTGCCAGTGCGCGAGTGAGGGCGCGATGCCGAAGCGCTGGCACAGCGCTTGCTGGTCAAGGCCGGGTTTCGCGCCGACCTCCGTCGCGATGTCGAGCGTGACGGGGTGGCGCAGCGCCGCGATGGCCGATGCGTTCTCGCGCTGGTCCAAAGCGCCTGGCGCGAAGTACAGGCGCGTTCGGCCCCTGCGCAGCGAGGACACGAGGCCTTCCTTCTCGAGGCGCATGAGGTGATAGACCGCCGTGTTGCGGGGAAGGTCCGCGATGCGCGCCGCGTCCGCCAAGGCGACGCCTGGACTGCTGCGCACGGCCTCGATGAGGCGCTCGCGGGCACCGTGGTCGAGCAAGCGCTCTTTCGCGATGCGCGTGTAGAGCATCGCGAGGGGCGCGAAGCGGCGCAGCCGCTCCCAGGAGAGCGTGGCGATGACGGGGCCCGCGGCCGTGACGGCCGCGAGGGCGACGAGGGCGGCTCCCGGAGCGATGGCGCTGGCCTTGGCGGGCGACTCGTGCCCCACATAGATGCGTTCCGGCATCGCGGGCGGCTCGGGCGCCTGCGCGGGGGCCCCGCGTGGGACTTGCGGGATGGTGGTGCCCACCAAGCCCAGCGAGGTATCGACGACGGCGTTGACCGTGTTGAAGTCCACGACGATGGGTGGGGGAGGGAGCGATGGGACGTCGGGGAGTGGCGATCGGGAGTGTGACGATTGTGAGGAAGAGTGCGCCGCCGTACTTGGCGCGTCGGGGCCTTCCACGGCGAGCTTGATGGGTTCCACATCCACCGGCAGCAGGCCGTGGCGGATGCCGACGGTAAGGTCCAGCGCGGCCGCTGTGGGCGCGAGGGCCACCAGCGCGATGATGGCGACGACGAAGCGGTGCTTCATTCCCCAAACTCCCACGCCCCCAAGCAGTTGGGCCTATCTTGAAGGGACTGGTCGGGTCGTTGAAGAAAGGGCGAACCCCCCCGACCGCCCATTTCAACGCTCAGACCAAGTTCTTCATGTCATTCTGGTCGGTTGGGCGGCCCAGTGGTTGACATGGACCGAAACAAGACCATAGCGATCGTCGTCGGCGCCCTCGCGGCGTTGGCGGCCATCACGATCGGCCTCCAAAGCGTGGAGGCCGCCACGTGGCACGATTACAAGGGCGACATCTACGCGGGGCACGCGTACGGCCTCCTCGTGCCGCCAAACGCCAAGAACTACGAGATCAACCTCGCTGGCGGCCCCAACGCCTCCGCGAAGCTGGCCATCTTCGACCCCGCCGGGGCAAAGCTTGGCTACTATGACCTCTCCTCCGCGCTCACGAGCGCGAGCATCGGTGGCCCCGCGCAGGGACGCCACGTGCTCTACGTCTATGACATCGCGGGCGACGGCGCACTGACGCTTCGCGTGAACTCGGACACGGCGCCCCCGACGGACCTACAGCAGATCCCCCTCGTGCGAAACGACATCAGCCTCGCGTCGCAGGATGCGGCGGCCAAGCTCGACAAGACGATGAGCGCGAAGCTCGAGAACGCGCCCGTCTTCGTCACGCTCCTTTATGATGGAAGCGCGCAGGACCTGACCGCGACTGTCGCGTCCGCGAAGGGCGACGTCGTCACCATCACGCACGAGTCTGGCACGGCCTTCTCGCCTGGCGTGTGGACGTCACAGTCCGGTCAGCGCACGAGCACCCCAGCGAACCTCGACGGGATCGCTTACACCGTGACGGCGCACGCCGAGAAGTTCCAAGGCGACATGATCCTCACGACGCTCTCGCTGGACCTCAAGGCGCCCGAGCAGGCCGCGAAGACGCCGGGCGCACCCGATGTCAAGAGCCCCAAGATGCACATGCCAGCTCCAGGCAGCTTCGCCATCAACCGCGGCAAGGCCGTCGCCTTCGCCGCGGACAAGGGCACGCTCATCCTGGAGGACCCCCAAGCTCACCACGCGAAGAACCAGTCCTCGTACGTTAGCGACGTCATCTCCATCTACGCGCCTGACGACAAGCTCGTGCAGGTAGTGACGCTGTCTGAGGACAACGCGACGGCCAGCGTCGAGCTGGTCACAGCGGGCGAGTATGTGGTGTACGTGCACGCTGCCTCCAACAAGGTCGTCATCGCGCACCTCGAAGGCTCGAAGGCCGCTCCGGAGGTCCGCGAGCTGAAGCTTGCCAAGGAGAAGGTCGATCTCAAGAGCACGGAAGGCGCGAGCACCTTCACGCTCAAGAACACGCCAATCGAGTTGATGCTGAACACAGCGAGCGACTCGACTGGGGTCTTGGACTCGGCCTCCATCAAGAACGAGAAGGGCATCGTGGCCGAGGCGAACGATGTCGCGTCGCTGGGCGGCGCGCAGATGTTCATGTGGACCGACGTCCACCGCGAGAACTTCCAAGCCGGTGAGCACACGCTCAGCATGAGCGGCATCATGCCAGCGCACTACGAGTTGACGAGCACGTACTTCGTGCGCGCGGCTGAGGCAAAGGCCACCACGCCGGCCCCCGAGGAGCCTGCATCCGAGAGCCCGGAAGCGCCCCCCACGCCACCGACTCCCCCAGAGCCGCCAGCGCCCCAGGCCCCAAGCGCGCCCCAGGTGCCACGCGTGCTGGCGCTGCCGCCGCTGCCCGCCATGCCCCCCCTCTGAGGCATTCCAGATTCCCTCGCGAGCGCCGCCGGTCCTGGCGCTCGCGGGGCCCACTTTTCGATCGCTGCGCTCCTGCACGGTCCCCCCTGTTGTTCGGTTCCCCCATACAACCAACCTAACATGGCCCCACTAATGAACGGTGGTCTTGAACCCGGAGGGGGTTTCCGTATGACCCAAGGAATCCAGACCAAGGACCTGAAAGTGCGCCTGCCAATGAGCTACCACATGAAGCTCCAGACGCTCAAGATCCTGAAGGGAAAGAACATGAGCGCCGCCTTCTGCGAGGCGCTCGACATGTACTTCTCTGACAGGCCCGAGTCACCAGAGCCAGACACCAGCTTCCTTGGCTGAAGCTTAATCTCCCACGGCTGCCGTCGCGCCCAAGGAGGCGCCTGGGTGCTCCTTGTGGGTTTCGACGACACGGACTCGCGCGCCGGCGGTTGCACGACGTCACTCGCCCAGCCCGTCCGTGACCTCTTTCCACGCCTCACACCCGCTGGCCCCGCGCGGCTCGTGCGCCTCAACCCCAACGTGCCGTGGAAGACGCGCGGGAACGGCGCCGTCGCGCTCTCCTTCGAAGAGGACGCACCCCTCGATGACGCTCTCGCGCGCGTGCGACGACTCATCGAGCGCGTCGCCCAGCGCGAAGAAGGCACTTCGCCTGGCATCGTAGTGAGCCGCGCGCCGCTTCCCCCCTGGTTGTACGAGGCCGCCGTCACCCGCATCGTGGAGCGAGGCGAACTCCCACTGGACGGCGCCACGATGCGGTGGTGGGGCGGGCGCGGAGTCATCGGGGCCGCTGCGGCGCTGTCGTGGCCCGCGAAGCGGACGACGTGGGAACGGATCGTTTACCGCGACATCATGACTCGCCACGTGGACCCACTGCGCGTCCGCGACGTCGAGCTATCATTCCCAACGCTCTTCGACACCTATGATCTCGTCGAGGACGACGTCGTCTGCGTGCCCTCGTCGCCCTGCCCCGTGCTTTGGGGGCTGCGCGGCACGGACCCCGACGAGCTTGAACGCGCCTCGGCCACACTTGGCCCCCAGCGCCCTGCGCGGGAAACGCTCTTCCTCACGAACCACGCAAGCGACGACCACCTCGTGGACCGCGCGAGCGACGCGGTGCGCGCGTACGATAGCGCGCGCGTGCGCGGCCGCGTCGCGAGCGACCCCATCGAGCGCAACGGCCACGTTCACCTGGAGGTCGAGGGCCTCCGCTGCGCCGCCTATGCGCCGACACGCTCCTTCCGCGCCGTCGTGGCGCAGCTTCGAGCGGGCGATGATGTCACGGTGTGCGGCGGTTGCCACGAGGGCCCGGATGGTCGCCTCACGCTGGGCATCGAGAAGATGAACGTCCACGCCACCACGCCGCGGCGCGTGGGGAACCCGCATTGCCCCACTTGCGGGCGTGCCATGAAAAGCGCTGGCCGTGGCGCAGGCTATCGTTGCTGCGGGAGCCGCGCCACCGCACCGCGGACGACGAGCGCGGCCTTGTTTGGGTGGTACGAAGTGCCCAGCAGCGCACGGCGGCACCTGGCGAGGCCACTGAAGCTTGGCCTCGCGGCGCCCGAAGGACTGATGTGCCACCCCCCCGTCTGCGACTCGTGACGCTTGCGCTGGGCATTGAGGGCACCGCGCACACCTTCGGCGCCGGCATCGTGCGGCGGGAGGGCGGCAAGACCGCCATCCTCAGCAGTGAGACGGATATGCTCCGCCCCGAGCAAGGCGGAATCCACCCGCGGGAAGCCGCGAACCACCATGCCGCGGTCGGCCCCGACGTGCTCGCACGGGCGTTGGAGAAGGCCGGTGTGCGGCCAAGCGAGCTTGATATCGTCGCCTTCAGCCAAGGCCCTGGCCTCGGCCCGTGCTTGCGCACGGCGGCAACGATCGCACGCGCCTTCGCGCTGAGCGCTGGCAAGCCCCTCGTGGGCGTGAACCACTGCGTGGCGCACTTGGAGATCGGCCGCGCCATGACGCCTGCCGTGGACCCGGTCCTGCTCTACGCGAGCGGCGGGAACACGCAGGTCATCGCGTTCAAGGGCGGCAAGTACCGCGTGTTCGGGGAGACGCTCGACGTGGGCATCGGCAACATGCTCGACAAGTTCGCGCGCGAGGAGGGCACGCCCTTCCCTGGGGGCCCCGAGGTCGAGAAGCTGGCACGCGGGGGCGGCTCCGCAGCGCAGCGAGGCCGCCGTCGAGAGTCACAGCTCTCGACTAGTCGAAGCCGCAGCTTCGACGCCGACGGACCCGCAAGTCCGTCGAGCGCGCGACTGCTCGACATGCCCTACAGCGTGAAGGGCATGGACTTGGCGTTCAGTGGGCTCCTCACCGCGGCGCGCTCGCACCGGGCGAAGGGAGCGTCGATGGAGGACGTGTGCTTCTCGTTGCAGGAAACGGCCTTCGCGATGCTCGTCGAAGTGACGGAGCGCGCGCTCGCTCACACCGAGAAGAGCGAGGTCGTGCTCGGCGGTGGCGTCGCGTGCAACGAGCGCCTCTGGGAGATGGTCCGCGTCATGGCGGAGGCCCGTGGCGCGAGGGCGTATCGTCCCGAGAAGCGTCTCCTCGTGGACAATGGCGCCATGATCGCGCACCAGGGCATCTTGCAGCACGAAGCCGGCTTCCGGCAGACGCTCGCAC
>Ga0265292_1002207_pt1 | contig 14110 bp, 12 predicted proteins | sample Munlanlewell296A_FD_189080 | JGI IMG/M metagenome (GOLD analysis project Ga0265292, IMG submission 189080) | Leachate microbial communities from a municipal landfill in Southern Ontario, Canada - Leachate well 296A | ecosystem: Engineered > Solid waste > Landfill > Unclassified | place: Canada...
GGGGTGCAGGCCGTGACGAGCAAAACCAGCCGAAATAGGATACTAAGGATGCGCGAAACGTTTCTCTTTATTTGCTCCTTTTACTTATTGAGTTGCATTTGGATAATCACAGTGCAGGGGAACATAGTCCTTAAAACTGCCTTTGTCAAGTTATTTAACTAATTGGTTGTCTTAAATAAATTCCGCACACCAATAAGTGTGCGGAATTGGATAATTTGCCTGGATTCTAATGGTCAAGCGCAGCCCAACCGGCATATTTAGCGGTGTCGGAAAGCTCGGCCTCGATGCGCAGCAACTGATTGTACTTGGCAACACGGTCCGAACGGGCCGGAGCGCCGGTCTTGATCTGGCCCATGTTCAGAGCTACGGCCAGGTCGGCGATGGTGCTGTCTTCGGTCTCGCCGGAGCGGTGGGAAGTGACCGCCCGCCAGCCAGCCCGGTGACAGGTCTCGACCGCTTCGATGGTCTCGGTCAGCGTGCCGATCTGGTTGAGTTTCACCAGCAGGGCATTGCAGGCTTTTTCGCGGATGCCGCGGCGGACGCGTTCCGGGTTGGTCACCAGCAGGTCGTCGCCGACGATCTGGATTTTGCCGCCCAGTTCCTTCGTCATCAGTATCCATGATTCCCAGTCGTCCTGTGCCAGGCCATCTTCAATGGAGACAATGGGGTAATCCTTGACCCACTTGGCCCAGAATTCGACCATCTGCGGACCGGTCAGTTTTTTACCTTCTTTGCGCAGGTTGTAGGTCTTGGTCTCTTCGTCATAGAGTTCGGAAGCGGCGGGGTCGAGGGCGATGGCGACCTGTTCGCCGCGGCCAGCCTTGAAACCAGCCTTGGCGATGGCTTCCAGAATGACTTCCACTGCCTCATTGTTGGCCTTGAGCGCCGGAGCGTAACCGCCCTCGTCGCCGACCAGGGTGATATAGCCCTTATCCTTGAGCACAGACTTGAGGGCGTGGTAGATTTCCGCACCCCAGCGCAGGCCCTCAGCGAAGGTTGGCGCGCCGAGCGGCATGACCATGAACTCCTGCGCGTCGGTGGACTGCCAGGCGGTGTGTGCGCCGCCGTTCAGGATGTTCATCATCGGGACGGGCAGCACGTGGGCATACACGCCGCCGATATAGCGGTAGAGCGGCAGGCCGAGCGAGGCCGCGGCAGCCTTGGCGACGCCCAGCGAAACACCCAGGATGGCATTGGCGCCGAACTTTGATTTGTTGGGTGTGCCATCCAGGGCCAGCATTTCCATGTCAATGGCTTTCTGGTCGGTGGCATCCCAGCCGAAAAGGTCGTCGGCAATCTCGTCGTTGACAGCGGCGACGGCTTTCAGCACGCCCTGGCCATTGTAGCGTTTCTTGTCGCCGTCGCGCAGTTCAAGTGCCTCGTGGACGCCGGTGGAGGCCCCGGAGGGGACCGCGGCGCGGCCCCACGAGCCATCGGCCAGGATAACTTCGACTTCCACGGTCGGGTTGCCGCGCGAGTCGAGGATTTCCTGCCCGGTGATGAGTTCGATTGTTGAGTCCATAGCTTTACTCCAGTTGTTTGATTTCGGACAGATCGTCCGTTGGTTTCCAAGTTGTAGAGTATAACTCACTTTTCTTTCTTGAAACCTGCTTTTTCCCCCGCCGCCTTTAGCAATCCCACAAATAACGGGTGCGGGCGCATCGGGCGGGAGAGAAACTCCGGATGGAACTGGCTGCCAACCATGTAGGGATGGTCTTTGAGTTCGGCAATTTCCACCAACAAGCCATCCGGTGAAATGCCGGAGAAGGTCATCCCGGCTTTTTCGAATTCTTCCCGATACGTGTTATTGAACTCCCAGCGATGACGGTGGCGCTCCTCCACCTGCTTCTCGCCATAGGCTGCGGAGGCTTTCGTCCCGGGCTGGAGCACGCAGGGGTACAGCCCCAGGCGCATGGTACCTCCCATTTCGGTAATGGCGCGCTGCTCCAGCATCAGATCAATAACCGGATGGGCTGTGCTGCGGTCAAATTCGGTCGAGTTGGCGTCTTCGTAGCCGAGCACGTCCCGGGCGAACTCCACGCACATCATCTGCATCCCCAGGCACAGACCAAGATAAGGGACTTTATCCTCGCGGGCATATTTCGCCGCCTGGATTTTCCCTTCGATACCCCGTGAACCGAAACCCCCTGGGACGATAATGCCGTCCGCCGATTTGACGGGCTCCCAGCCCTTGCCCTTCTCCAGATCGCTGGAGAGCACCCACTGGATATCTGCCTCCAGCCCCAGCGACAGGGCTGCATGGTTGACGGCCTCCCGCACAGACATGTAAGCATCCTTCAACTCGACATACTTTCCAACCAGGGCAATATTGACCACCGGTTTCGGCTTGCGGACTTCCTCCACCAGCCGCCGCCACGGACCCCAGTCCGGTTTTGCACTGGCTTTGAGTCCCAGCCGCTCCACCAGGTAGTCCCCCACCCCTGCTTTTTCGAGAAGGAGCGGAACTTCATACAATACCTGTGAGGTGACCATCGGGACGACCGCGCGTTTGTCTACATCGCAGAACAGGGCGATCTTGTCACACAAGCCGTCTTCGACCGGGTAATCCGAACGGGCAATAATCATGTTGGGAGAAATACCGATTGAACGTAATGCCGCCACCGAGTGCTGGGTCGGTTTGGTCTTGAGTTCCTGGGTGGCGCCGATGTACGGAAGCCAGGTCACATGGACAAAGAACGTATTCTCGCGTCCCACCTCGTTACGTAACTGGCGCAGGGCCTCCAGGAACGGCTGAGACTCGATATCGCCCACCGTGCCGCCAATCTCGAGGATGACAACCTCCGCCCCGGTTTCTTTGGCCACCAGTCCGATACGGCGCTTGATTTCGTTGGTAATGTGCGGAATGACCTGGATGGTGCCGCCCAAGTAGTCGCCGTGGCGCTCTTTGCCAATCACCTCGGCATATACCTGTCCGGTGGTGAAATTGCTGAAGCGGCCCAGGCGGATATCCACAAACCGTTCGTAGTGACCCAGGTCCAGGTCCGTTTCCGCTCCGTCGTCCAGTACATAGACTTCGCCGTGCTGGTAGGGAGACATCGTACCGGGGTCCACGTTAATGTATGGGTCGAGTTTCTGGACCGTAACCTTGAAACCGCGTGATTTGAGCAACAGGCCGGTGGCCGCGGCGGTCACCCCTTTCCCAACCGAACTGACAACACCACCAGTGAAAAAGATGTATTTTGTGGGCATGATCACCTCTCAAAAACAAAGGACGTGGGGAGGGCCATTGAGTGGCGGCCTCCCCACGCGGGTTGACGTGTGTAGCTTAAGGTGCGTGAGTATATCGGATTCATCCGACCAGTTTGACCAGGTCCTCTGCGGCCCGGCGCATCTCCAGGAAAATGAGACCAAGCTTGGCATCCTGGCGGGCCAGCGCGGTCAACACAGCTTCTGAACCGACCGAAGTCAGGATAATAAAGCCATTGCTACCCTTGATATAGACCTGGTTCAAGCCGCCGCGGCCCAGTTCCTCGGCAATGCGTTCGCCCAGGCTGAGCATGGCCGCCGACATGGCCGAGACGCGGTCTTCTTCCACTTCAGCCGGCAGGGCCGAGGCCATGATCAACCCGTCCACAGACACAATTGCAGAGGCTTCAATGTCCGGTGCGGCGGCCTGCATGGAGCGCAGGCGGTTGACCATCTGTTCGCTGCGATTTTGACTCATTCTGGTAACTCCGGAGGACAACTTTCAGAAGATGCCCTCATTATACGGGAAACTTAGAAATTGTGCATGTTATTCCGATAGCAATTGCTCACTTACAGGGTACTGCGCAAAGATGTGAACCCAAATTGCTGAAAATCCCTGTATTTTGATTGTTCAAAGTTCACGTATTTATGCAAGAAGCAGTAAAACGTTTGACCAGCATCTTCCAAAAAGCCCTGCGCAGGAAATTTCCTGCCAATGACCCGACGAATAGCGCCACCACCAACCCGCCGAAAAACACAATGCACGTCAAATTGGTCAACACATTTCCGGAGAGTGTTTGCGTAAACAATTGGGCTTTCAGCAGAAGAAAAACAGTAATCCACAGTCCCAGGCAGAAAACGATCATGATGAACGTCAGGGCGCTGACAACGCGCCCGGCACAGGTGTGCTCCAGCGCCCGGTCAGCCTGGCTGGCAGCGGTCTCCTTGCCGGACTTCCACAGCCTGTTTAGTCGTTTTTTCATTTCAATCCTGCGTCAACTGATAATTCGGTGCTTCTTTCGTGATGATGACATCGTGTGGATGGCTCTCAATCAGACCGGCATTGGTGATGCGCACCAGCCTGGTTTTTGTCCGCAAATCGTCCAGGGACCTCGCACCTGCGTACCCCATCCCGGAGCGCAGCCCGCCGACCAGTTGGTAAACGAAATCGTGCAATTGACCCTTGAACGGCACGCGTCCCTCGATTCCCTCCGGGACAAGTTTTTCAGCTTCGACCCTTAGCGAAGTCGAAAGGCCACCCTGCCCGCTGGCATAGCGGTCCTTACCATAACCTTGCATGGCGCCCATACTGCCCATACCGCGGTATTCTTTGAAACGCCGCCCTTCGAGCAAAACCACCTCACCCGGCGACTCATCCAGACCCGCCAGCAGGCTGCCCAACATGACCGTATCTGCCCCGGCAACGATAGCCTTGACAATCTCGCCGCTAAACTTGATCCCGCCATCGGCGATGATAGGAATGTTGAACGGGCGGGCTGCCTGGGAACAAACGTAGATGGCAGACAACTGCGGCATCCCAGCCCCGGCAACGACGCGTGTCGTGCAAATGGACCCGGCACCGACTCCCACCTTGACGGCGGCTGCTCCGGCCTCGATCAGCGCCTTCGTCCCTTCTGCGGTAACAACGTTCCCGGCGATAACCGGGAGTTTTAGCCACTTCTGATGAACACGGCGGATGGCATTCAGCACTCCCTTGGAATGACCGTGAGCAGTGTCAATGACGACTACGTCCACACCGGCATCGGCCAGATATCCAACCCGCGTTTCGAGGTCCGCGCCAACGCCGACGGCAGCTCCAACCAGCAGGCGGCCGCGCTCGTCGTGGGCTGCGCTGGGATAGTCGCGCTCCTTCTGGATGTCCTTGACGGTCAGCAGCCCTTTCAGATGACCAGCATCATCTACCAGCGGGAGCTTCTCGATGCGGTGCTTCTGGAGAATGGCTTTGGCATCCTGGCGCGAAATTCCAACCGGTGCCGTGACCAGTGGCTGGGGAGTCATGAACTTGCTGATTGGTTGGCCAAAATCGGATGGTTCGACAAAACGGATATCGCGGTTGGTCAGGATACCCACCAGTTTTTTCTCCTGATCCACAATAGGAACGCCGCTGATCTTGTAAGTGGACATGATGTCTTCCGCCTGCTGGAGTGTAGCCTCCGGCGGCAGCGTGATCGGATCGGAAATCATACCCGATTGCGAGCGCTTGACCTTGTCTACTTCATTGGCCTGTTGTTCCGGCGACAGGTTTCGATGGATAATCCCAATGCCGCCCTCGCGCGCCAGTGCAATCGCCAGGCGCGCCTCGCTGACAGTATCCATGGCTGCTGAGAGCAGGGGGATATTCAATCGTATACCGGCGGTCAGGCGCGTGGTCACATCTGCTTCGGCAGGCAGGATCTCGCTATAAGCCGGGACGACCAGAACGTCGTCGAAAGTCAGGGCTTCGGAAGATTGGAAAAGTTCCTTATTGATGTCCATAATTCTCCTGGAGAAACACCGGCAATGTCTGGACGATTTTACATCAAAAGCGAATGGTGTGGAGTGTATTTTACTGCTTCTTACATAAATCCGTGAACTTTGAACGATCAAGATACAGGGATTTACAGCAATTTACTGCTTCTTGCATAAATCTCTGAACTGATGCGGCCAAAAAGTAAGGAAGAAACAATAATTCGGGTTCGAATGTTTACGCAGTACCCTGTGGGTTCACATCTTTGCGCACTACCCTGTAAGAGTGTCTTTGGGAACTCCCATGATAGAGGGAAAGATGTGGGCGATTCCCAGAGAACCTTTGAAGCAACCGGGAAAAAATCTGACATTTTTGTAACCTAACGGAGATGAAAGACTCGTCCCATTCCCACACATACAAGGTATAATGTGCGTGTAAGTTCACCTTAAAAAATGAGTTGTCCGATAATGGCAAACCCGGTGAAAACCGGGGACGCAAAGCTATGGGTCTAACGTCACTCCTGTGACCATGACTGCCAGGCCGCCGAAGATGAAGAGTTATCGTTTTTGACGGGCCTGGTGCATTCCAGGCCCGTTTCGTTTCCAAATGCCATTTCGTTCGATAAAGGCAAACCCGGCGAAAGCCGGGGACGCAAAGCCATGGGTCTAAAACCGGGAAACCGGTCACGATTGCCAGGTTGCCGAAAACGAGAAACCGCCTTGCACGTCAGGCAGACTTCCCGTTTTCCCCTACTTTTTCGGGAGGTTCTGCCATGAAAACCAAAAATCCACTCAAGACAATTGTTTTATTTGCACTGTTCGCCAGCCTGCTTATTCCATGGATGCCGGCCCGCGCAACAGACAGTATGTTGCTCCCGGCATTCTCCGATTTTATTGGCGCAGTGACGAATGGACAGGCCGGGGTCATACGCGGTGTCTACGTGCCGGGTGTAATGGCCTATCGAGTAGTGCAGCAGTCGGCGGATAATCCGTACTATGTATCACCGGTCAAAGGGGTTGTTACTCAATTTAGTATGGCGGCTCAATACGGGACGATTGGTCTGCTGGCAGACAATTTCCTTGCCGGGGAAAATTTCATCAATTTGCAGCCCGGTCAGGAAGTGCGGATCATCTACGGGGATGGCACCACCTCTTACTATACAATCAGCAGCATTAACAGCTACCAGGCCCTTGACCCATACAGTACAGAAAGCAATTTTCTTAACCTGAACACCGGCGTTACTTATACTGCCCCGGAAATGTTTGCAATGTATTATCAAGGCGCGGATCACATTACATTCCAGACTTGTATCTTACAGGATGGTAATTCAAGCTGGGGCCGGCTGTTCATTACTGCTACGCCAGGAGCGTCTGTTCAAGAAGTGGCAATATCCGCATATATCTCGCATCCTCTCTCGCATCCTCTTTCGCATCCTCTTTCGCATCGAAGATAAGAAAACCGGGGCGGTTTCCACCGCCCCGGTTCCATCATACTGGATATGTGTTTCTTTCGGCTTTATGGAGTGACCAGGGTAAACGTGCCCAGGAAATTCACTTTCACCTTGACATAACCATCGGGGGTTACTTCGACACCAGTCAGGATTTCGCGCCCATCATCCGGTTTATCCGGATACAGAGCAATTGGATCAGTAGAACCTTCCACCTTCACCGGTAGGGATACCCACGCGCCGAGGTTGTTTGACCGCAATTTGACGCAAAAATGTTGACCCGCGCCTCCCTTCGTGTTAGACTCAATCTTTGACTTTTTATGCGCATCCTTGCCTGTTCTTTGTTTTTCGGGATGGTTTTGGCCTCATCAGTTCTGGCGCGAAATGCCCAGTTTGGCGATCCGGTCATTGTTGAACCGCGCCCCGGGGATGTGCTTCAGGGTGTTGTGACAATTGCCGGGTCCAGTGATGTGACCGGGTTTGTCTCGGCAGAGGTCTCGTTCACTTATGCGGATGATCCGACCGGGACCTGGTTCCTGATTACCATGAGCAGCCAGCCGGTCTTCAACGATAGGCTGGCAACCTGGGATACAACGGTCATTACGGATGGAGATTATGTTTTACGCCTGCGCGTTTATCTGACAGACGGGAGTTCCCGCGAGGCCCTCGTTTCGGGCCTGCGCGCGCGTAACTACACCCCGGTGGAGACACCCACACCGATGGCCCTTGCCCCGGAAGCTACGCCCCTTTCGACCATTACGCCGACCGCGACACCCTTCCCCACACCGACTGCCCTGCCGCGCAACCCAGCCGCGTTGGCTCCAACGGATGTCTCTGCCAGTATTCTCTATGGCGGACTGGCGGCAATTTTGACCTTTGTTATTGTCGGCATTTATCTCTGGCTGCGACGGAAATAAATATGACGGAAACTTATTTAATTGTCGGCCTGGGCAACCCCGGCCGCGAGTACCGCGAGACCCGCCATAACGTTGGCTTCATGCTGTTGGACCGGCTGACGGTCAAACTCAACGCGCGCTTCACCCGCCTGCAATCCAAGGCGCTGGTGGCAAGTGCGAACTACCAGGAGCGCAAGATCATCCTTGCCAAGCCGCAGACCTTCATGAACCTTTCCGGCCAGTCAGTGCAGGGACTGATGCACTTCTATAAACTCCCGCTGGAAAACCTGCTGATTGCTCACGATGACCTGGACCTGCCGGTCGGCACAATCCGCATCCGCCCCGATGGCGGTTCGGCAGGACAAAAAGGGATGATGTCCACCATCGAGCGCCTGGGTACAGACGAGTTCTCACGCTTGCGGCTGGGGATTGGTCGCCCGCCCGGGCAGATGCAAGCCCCCGATTACGTCTTGCAGGATTTCTCGAAGGCCGACCTGACGTTCATCTCCGAGACGCTCAACCGCGCCGTGGAGGCCGCCCTGACATGGGTTACGGATGGGTTGGAAGCAGCGATGAATAAGTATAACGGCATTATTTCGTAGGGGCGGGGCTTGTCCCCGCCCAGGGCGACCATAAAGGTCGCCCCTACAAAACATGGAATTTCTCCTCCAACAAATCCGCTCTCTTCCTGCCTATCAGCGTCTTTTGGCTGACGTGCAGACCGGGAAGCAACTTTCCGGTCTGGCCTTGCCGCGCGCCGCGCGTTTGCCCATCCTGGCCGCCCTGCACGCGGACCTGGGCCAGCCCATCGTATTGGTGACCGACCGCGCCGACCACGCGCTCCAGTTGCACGACGAACTGGCTTTCTGGGCGCCAGATGTCTCCCGGTACATTTTCTCCGAGCCAAACCCGCTGTTCTACGAAAATGCCGCCTGGGGCAGCGCTACCCGGCGTGAACGCCTGAATACTCTTACCGCACTTTCAGCGTACCACCTGCCGTTTGTGGAAAAACCGTCCACGCCGCCGGTCATCGTTACAACCGCGCGAGCCATGATGACGCACACCCTGCCCCGGCGCGATTTCCTCAAGGCCAGCAAACTGCTTAAGGCCGGGCAGAGCATCCCGCCCGGTTCCCTGCTGGAAACCTGGGTCAGCATCGGCTACCAACCTACCGACACCGTCCTCGAGCCAGGACAGTTCTCCCACCGCGGCGGCCTGCTGGATGTGTGGCCACAGTCCGAGCCGCGCCCTGTCCGCTTGGAATTCTTCGGGGACGAGATTGACACCCTTCGGCGCTTTGACCCGGCGTCGCAGAGAACAATCGAGAAATTAGAGTCCATTCTCATTACGCCTGCCCGCGAATTTATTGTGAGGGCGGATGGCTATCCGCCCCTGCCCGAAATATCTGAATTCCATATCCCGCTCCTGTATTCCATACCCTCCAGCCTGCTGGACTATCTCCCGCAGAAATCCGTCGTGCTGATGGATGACCTGAGCCTTCTGGAGAGCACCGGTTCCGAGATCGAAGAGCAGGCGATTAAACTGCGCACCGAGTCCATCGCCGAGGGGACACTAGCTGAGGATTTTCCGGTTCCTTACATCTCCTGGTCAGAGTTGGCGGATAACCTGCAAAGCTTCACCTGCATGGAACTGGGACACTCGACTGCCGAGGAATCTACCGGCGATCTCGCCTCTCAATTTAGCCACATCGAGCGCTTCGGCGGACGTCTGAAGCCGTTTACCGAGTATCTGGCAAAGATTGTCAGCGAGGATAATTCTGTCGTTATTGTCTCGCGTCAATCCTCCCGCCTCGAGGAACTCTGGGTAGAACAGGGATTAGGGATAAGGAATCAGGCATCAGGCAATCCTAAATTTCTCGAAGCATCGCTCTCCGAAGGCTGGACGCTCACTTCCGAATCCCGAATTACTAATTACCTGATTACTGATTCCGAGATCTTCGGCTGGGAACGTCCGCAACCGCGCCAGCGTCCGCGACCGGGGGCCGAGACCCCCGAAGCGGCCTACGCGGACCTGAATCCGGGCGACTGGATCGTGCATGTGGATTACGGCGTCGGGCGATACACCGGACTGGTTCAGCGTACGCTCGAAGGGTTAGAACGCGAGTTCCTGTGCGTTGAATATAAAAACGGCGACCAAGTCTACGTCCCCATCCACCAGGCCGACCGGCTGACCCGTTACATAGGTCCGAACGGCTCGCTGCCCGCGCCGGGGAGTCTGGGAACGCAGGAATGGCCGGAGACCAAGCGCAAGGTCCGGGAAGCGGTGCAAGTGGTGGCGCAAGACCTGCTCGATCTGTACGCCCGTCGCCAGGTCGCCGAAGGTTTCGCCTTCAGTCCCGATATTGCGTGGCAGGGTGAGTTGGAGTCCAGTTTTCCCTATATCGAGACCGATGATCAGGTCAAAGCGCTGACCGACATCAAACGCGACATGGAGACTCCCCGCCCAATGGACCGCCTGCTGTGCGGTGACGTGGGCTACGGCAAGACCGAGGTGGCACTGCGGGCGGCGTTCAAAGCCGTGATGGACGGGCGGCAGGTGGGGGTACTCGTCCCGACCACCGTGCTGGCGCAGCAGCACTACGATACGTTCCGGCAGCGGCTCTCGGCCTTCCCGGTGACAGTCGAGATGCTTTCCCGCTTCCGCACACCGCGCGAGCAGAGCCAGATTTTGTACGCTCTAGCGCAGGGTGCAGTGGACATCGTCATCGGCACGCACCGGCTCATCTCAGCCGATGTGCAGTTCAAGGACCTCGGGCTGGTGATCATTGACGAGGAGCAGCGCTTCGGCGTGACACATAAGGAACACCTGAAGAAACTGCGTACCGAAGTGGACGTGCTCACCCTGACCGCCACACCCATCCCGCGCACGCTCTACATGGCCCTGACCGGCGTGCGTGACATTTCCAACCTGAATACGCCGCCCGAGGAGCGCCTGGCCATTATTACCCACGTTGGACCGTACTCACCGAAACTGGTCCGCCAGGCCATCCTGCGCGAACTGGAACGCGGCGGGCAGGTCTTCTTCGTCCATAACCGTGTCCAGACGATTGACGCCATGCGTATGCACCTGGAGAAACTCGTACCCGAGGCGCGCATCGCCATCGGTCACGGCCAGATGCACGAGACCGAGTTGGCAAGCGTGATGCACCGTTTCACAGCCGGAGAGATCGACATTCTGCTCTCAACCTCCATCATCGAATCCGGCCTCGACATTCCCAACGCCAACACGCTCATTGTGGACCGGGCAGATGCCTTCGGCCTGACCCAGTTATACCAGTTGCGCGGACGCGTCGGGCGCGGCGCGGCGCGCGCCTACGCTTACTTTTTCCGGCACAACAAACTGACTCCCACGCCCGAGGGCCAAGAGCGGCTGGAAGTCATTGCCGAGAACACACAACTAGGGGCGGGTTACTCGATTGCCATGCGCGACCTGGAAATGCGCGGGGCGGGGGAATTGCTGGGGACGCGGCAATCGGGACATATTGCTGCGGTGGGGTTTCATCTGTACACGCGGCTGCTGTCCGCGGCGGTCAAGCAGGCCCGTACGCTCGGCAGGTTCGAAGGCCTGAAAGTGGACCTGAAATCTGCCAGCCTGGATTCCGTACAGCCGATGGGCTTACCGGTCAACGTGGACCTGCCACTCGCCATCGGAATCCCCGAAACCTACGTCCCCGACACGAATCTGCGCCTGCGTCTCTACCGCCGCCTGGCCGACCTGACCGACAAGTCCGCCCTGGAGGCGCTCGCTGCCGAATTTACCGACCGTTTTGGTCCACTCCCGGAGATGATTACCAACCTGTTCTATCAGATGCAGGTCAAGCTGCTGGCCGAAGCGTCCGGGCTGGTCTCGATCGGCATGGAAAGCGGACAGATCGTGCTGCGCTACCCGGCCTCCCCGGAAGGGACAGAGTCAAAACGCTTGCCTGATCTGGGGCCAGGGATCCGGGGCGGCAAGAATGCCTACTGGTGTTTGTTTGGGAAAGATACGGATTGGCAGGTGAGATTGTTGGAAGTGCTGGAAAGATTGCAGAAGTAAACGAAGCGGCTGGCTTTTCTCCAGCCGCTTTTTTGTCGGTGGTATTTGTTACACCGGTTCCCTTACGCCATCTTCCGTATTCTTACTTCGATTTTCTTCTCCCCCTTCAACAACTCCACCAATTTCGAAACATCCGTATTCCCATAATGATACGGGTACAAGATGCGCGGCCGGAAGGCTTTGGCCGCCTCGGCCACCATCTCCGGGTTCATCGTGTAGGGCAGGTTCATCGGCAGGAAGGCGATGGCAATATCCTGCAACGCCTTCATTTCAGGGATGTTCTCGGTATCTCCGGCGATGTAAAGGCGCGTATCGCCGAATGTCAGAACATATCCATTCCCGGCGCCTTTCGGGTGGAAGGGCTGTCCGTTCTCGCGCTTATGGATGAGATTGTAGGCTGGAACAGCCTCAACCGGTATTCCGTCCACCGTCTGCACGTCCCCGTTGCGCATTACGATCCCGCCTGTGATCTGCTGCGCACAGATTTCAGTCAGCACCAGGAGAGTCTTGTCCATGCGGATGGAGGCCAAGGCTTTGGAATCCAGGTGGTCGAAATGTTCGTGGGTGAGGAAGACGATGTTGGCTTTCGGTAGTTTGGAATAATCGGCCACTTCGCCGAACACGTCAACATAGATGTTCTTCCCCTGGAAAACCAGCAAGAGGCTGCCGTGTCCGAGGAACGTGATCGCCAAGTCTCCGGCGGAGGTGGGGAGTACATCGATTTCGAATTGTCCTTGTGTGTTCATAATCACCTTCCTTTTCAAAATTCTATTCTGCATTTTCGTGTTTGCCGTCGCAGAAAGGTTTGTTGGTGGACTTTCCGCAGCGGCACAGGGTGACGCGGTTGCGGATTTCGTAAACAGTCCCGTCCGCCGCCTCGACCGGGATCCCGCCGCGCACCCAAATCGGACCGAGCACCGGGATGACCGGGTCGAGCACCAGGACGATGGACGGTTCGAACTCGGGTTCGATCAACTTCCCGTTTTTATCGTGCAGTACCAGCCGTCCGGCGGGACAATCCCAAACTTCCTGAATGGCAATTTTCTTTGCTTCCGAGTTATCGGATGCGCGCGTGTTATCCCAAACGCCCCCGGCCCGGTCGCAGAAGCGCGCCGATGCGCACAGGGCGACGACGTCAGTCAGGACAAGTTCCGGGCCGGTTGTCTTCGGCTCGATCTGTTCGATAAAATGTTTCCGGCTGGCCGTCTCGGTTCCGTCGAAAAAGATTTCGCAATGCGTCCCATCGCAAAAGGGCTTGTTTTTGGAATGTCCACACCGGCACAGGTCGTATTCTTCCTTGACCGGGTATTGCTTACCCGCATACCACCCCGTGGACAAGCCCTCTGCATCGGGGACGAGGATTTGTTCGGCCAGCGGAATCCCACCGGAGACGGTGTAGGGGCCGTCTTCGTTAACTTTGATTTTCATCTTGTCGTTTTTTGTTGGCATCTTTCACTCTCTTTTTCGGTAAGGTAATCATACACCCTTCGTCCGGATGATTCAATCTCCGAACTTGCGGTAGAACCAGGTCTTGATTTGGGAATTGTTCCCATGGGTCAGAATCGACAGTCGCGCAGGATGGGTATCTTTGGTCGGCAAAATCGGCATTGAACAATCTCCAGAGGTGGAAAGGGTCAATCTGTTCTATAATAAACTCGAATCTGGTTTTATGGTAGATATTGCTCTGAATGCTGTTTTGAGCAATTGCTTTGGTTGGACTGCCCCCGGAGACCCCGGAGGCTCAGAAGGAAACCGTAAATGCTTTCCAAATTGAAAGACCTTTTGATCGGCCCCGCACTCCCCACGCAATCCCTCGGCCATAAACAATTGAATAAAATCCGTGCCCTGGCAGCATTCTCGCCGGATGCGCTGGCTTCCATCGCCTATGCCAACCAGGAAATCTACCTGGGATTGGTGGTGGCGGGCAGCCTGGGCCTCTCCTACGCCTGGCCGATTGGACTGGGGATTACCAGCCTGCTTGTCATCGTGGCCTTGTCGTATTTCCAGACCATCCACGGCTATCCCTCCGGCGGTGGC
>Ga0265292_1002208_pt1 | contig 14108 bp, 11 predicted proteins | sample Munlanlewell296A_FD_189080 | JGI IMG/M metagenome (GOLD analysis project Ga0265292, IMG submission 189080) | Leachate microbial communities from a municipal landfill in Southern Ontario, Canada - Leachate well 296A | ecosystem: Engineered > Solid waste > Landfill > Unclassified | place: Canada...
TTATATCGTGAATCACTTTGCAACAGTACTGCGGCGGCGCGGATTTTTTGGGTGTTGTGGGAAAAAGACGCCCATTTTAGATGCTTGGGCAAGTTGGGGCAGGCAGTGGATACAATGGCGGAGGCAAGTTTCCGATTGGGAGAGAGTAGCATTGCGCTGGGTTTATGGGAATCGGCATTAAAAATTATTGAATTAGAGGAACAGTTGACGGATGACAGAGATGAAAGAGATAACGTGGCACGGCATTTAGAGCTGAGCACTAGAACCTTGGCCAGCCGCTGCTTGCTTTTTGGTTTGCCCGTGGAAGCTGGCCGCATTGAAAGGATGGCCGCCGAGATGAGCTTTGCAATGGGGGGCAGAGAGCGGGCAATAGAAGGACTGCGGTTTATTTCCGGCTCTTTGGTTCAAACGGCTACCTTTACGATTTTGGGTTTGCGAGGGTCGCTGCGTGCGCCTGATTCTGCAGATCTGCCGGATTCTGCATCCCCGCAATTTTGTCGGGATTTATTATTGCAAGCGAGCGGTTGCCAAGATGACTTATTAGCATATTTAAATGCGTCGGGACAATTGGACGCGCAGAATGAGGCCTTCCGCCAAAGAAGGAAGATTGATGCTTTGCTAAGACAGGTGCCGACGTAAAGATTATTTTAGCCAAAAAAAACCCCCAGCAACTACCTACTCTCCCCCCCGCTTTTCGCAGAGAGTACCATCGGCCTTGACGGGCTTAACTGCTGTGTTCGGAATGGGAACAGGTGTTGCCCCGTCAGTATCGTCACTAGGGATTTTTTATTAATTAAAAATTAATAATAAAAATCATATTAAATTATTAAGGTTCAACTTTTAAGTTAATACAGGTAATCCAGGCCAAAAAACCAAAGGAAATAAATTCCCGCATCAAAAATTAAGAAAGAAGAAGGATCAAGTCCTCGATCGATTAGTACTGGTCAGCTACACGCATTACTGCGCTTACACGTCCAGCCTATCAAACTTGTGATCTACAAGTGATCTTACCCTTATGATAAATCATAAGGTGGGATTTCTAATCTTGGGGTGGGCTTGACGCTTAGATGCTTTCAGCGTTTATCCCAACCGAACATAGCTACCCAGCGTTTGCATCTGGCGACACAACTGGTACACTAGAGGTTCGTCCCTTCCGGTCCTCTCGTACTAGGAAGAGCTCCCCGCAAAAATCCTGCGCCTGCACCGGATATGGACCAAACTGTCTCACGACGTTCTGAACCCAGCTCACGTACCGCTTTAATGGGCGAACAGCCCAACCCTTCCCACCTGCTCCAGCGGGAGGATGCGACGAGCCGACATCGAGGTGCCAAACCTCCTCGTCGATGTGAACTCTTGGAGGAGATAAGCCTGTTATCCCCGGGGTAACTTTTGTCCGCTGAGCGATGGCCCTTCCATACGGGACCACCGGATCACTAAGTCCGACTTTCGTCCCTGCTCGTCATGTACGACTCGCAGTCAAGCTCGCTTATGCCTTTACACTCGTTGGGACGATTTCTAACCGTCCTGAGCGAACCTTTGAACTTCTCCGTTACGATTTAGGAGAAAACCGCCCCAGTCAAACTGCCTGCCTAGCTCTGTTTCCCCGAATACACTTCGGGGGTTAGAATTCCAACGAAACCAGGGTGGTATCTCACATTGTGGCTCCGTCCCGTCCGAAAACGAGACCTCAAAGCCTCCCACCTATACTGCGCAAATTCCATCGAAATCCAAAGCTAGGTTACAGTAAAGCTCCACGGGGTCTTTCTGTCCTGATGCAGGTAATCCGTGTCTTCACGGACATCCCAATTTCACCGAGTCTCTCGCCGAGACACCGCTCATGTCATTCTGCCTTTCGTGCGGGTCGGAACTTACCCGACAAGGAATTTCGCTACCTTAGGTACTTATGTTAGCTTTATGTCGCCATAAAGATCGGACTATATCTTCTCCCCGATCAGATCGGGGAGTTTGGCGTGTAGTCTCTGAGGATTCTGCGGATTACTTCTTCTTTCGGGCGTTTGCGTTGTTTTCCGGCATGGTTAGTCGCGTATGCCAGTTCAACCAAGCGCACCGTTCCTTCTGCAGTGGCGTGGGCATGATTTTCCAGGGCGAAGGTTATTTCTCTGAAAATCTCAAAATTCCGGCGTTTTAGCTGTGACCCATAGCGCATATATTTTTCAAAAAAAGGAATTACTTTTTCGATAATGCTTCTGCGCGAGGTCACTTTGTAGACTAAAACATCTTCGTTGCCGGGTTTGGGAACAATATTCCCCGTGCCAAAAAAGAATTTGGCTTGGTCCAGGAGTTCACGCGCCAACTTGTGTTGGTAAATAAAAAACTCCGGATCGATATAATAGCCAAACTTAGCGGTAGGGGAGTCCTTAATTGAGATACAAATACTGCCTTCACCCTCAATTATTCCTGCTAAAAACCACTTGAATTCTTCTGTAATCTGCAGCCTTTCCTGCTGATTGTCTGCGTTCATGCTTTATCACCTCCTCGGTAGCATGACATCTATCCAGATATTCCAGCAAATAGCCAAATTTTGCAACGGCCCAAGTCAGTAGCATATGACTTTCACCGTTATAGTTACGGCCGCCGTTCACTGGGGCTTCGGTTTGAACCTTGATATAATCTCAGCTCGCCCCTTAACCTTCCAGCACTGGGCAGGCATCGGCCCCTATACTTCCCATTACTGGTTTGCAGAGACCTGTGTTTTTGTTAAACAGTTGCACGAGCCTGGTTTCTGAGGCCTTTTCCGGCTTTAACACCGTACAAAGGCGTTTCTTCTCCCGAAGTTACGAAACCATTTTGCCTAGTTCCTTAACGAGAGTTCTCTCGCGCGCCTTAGCTTTCTCAGCTAGTCCACCTGTGTCGGTTTAGAGTACGATCACCCGGTAAAAACAGTCGAAGCTTTTCTCGTCAGCGTGGGTTCAGTCGGTTCCCCCTCGATTGCTCTCGGGGTCCCATTCGTACTTCAGAGTTTGATGTAAGGCGGATTTGCCTACCTTACCTCCTAGATACTTAGACCGCAATCCAATAAGCGGCCGACCTACCCTTCTGCGTCCCTCCGACCGTTGACTCAACCAGGCGGTACCGGAATATTAACCGGTTTGCCAGTCGCCTACCCCCGGGGTAACCGGGGCTCGGCTTAGATATCGACTTACCCTGGGCGGACGAACCTTCCCCAGGAAACCTTAGACTTGAGGCGGATGAGATTCTCACTCATCTTTTCGTTACTTATGCCGTCATACTCGCTTCTGTTTCGTCCACCGCAGCTCGCGCTGCGACTTCAACCTAAAACAGAACGCTCCTCTACCACTTATTCCAATAAATTGGAACAAATCCATAGCGTCGGTAGTAAGCTTGAGCCCCGTGTATTTTCGGCGCAAAATCACTCGACCAGTGAGCTGTTACGCATTCTTTAAAGGATGGCTGCTTCTAAGCCAACCTCCTGGCTGTTTTGGTGATTTAACTACCTTATCCACTTAGCTTACATTTAGGGACCTTAGCTGATGGTCTGGGCTGTTTCCCTTTTGAGCATAGAGCTTATCCCCTACACTCTCACTCCCAAAAAACTTAACTTTGGTATTCGGAGTTAGCAAGAAGTTGGAACTCCTTCCGGAGCCCTAGTTCAAACTGTACTCTACCCCCAAAGCAATTTTAATTGAGGCTGGCCCTAAAACCATTTCGAGGAGAACCAGCTATCTCCGAGCTCGTTTAGCTTTTCACTGCTATCCGCAGGTCATCCGAGGATTTTTCAACATCCACCGGTTCGGACCTCCATCCCGATATTATCGGGATTTCATCCTGCCCACGGATAGATCGCTGACGGTTTCGGGTCTACTGCTGCAAACTTAATCGCCATTTTCAGACTCGCTTTCGCTTCGGCTTTCGCCTTGCCTGCAACAGTAAGTCGACGGCTCATTCTTCAATAGGCATGCAGTCACCCCGATAAATCGGGGCTCCTACTGTGTGTAAGCGCACGGTTTCATATTCTATTTCACTCCGCTTCCGCGGTTCTTTTCACCTTTCCCTCACGGTACTAGTTCACTATCGGTCATTATCGAGTATTTAGCCTTGGGTGATGGTCCACCCGGATTCCTAAGGGATTTCTCGTGTCCCATAGTACTTGGGAATATCTTAAAAGAGCTTAACCTTTTTCGCTTACGGGACTTTCACCCTCTATGGTGCCAACTTTCCAGCTGGCTTCAGCTAAAAATTAAGTTTTTGACTCTTCCTGCAATCAGCAGATTACAGCAAAAATATCCCGCGACACCGGCGCCACAAAACCTGCTGGTTTGGCATGGTACCGGTTTAGGCTTCTCCCATTTCGCTCGCCACTACTTTGGGAATACAGACTTGTTTCTTTTCCTCGAGGTACTTAGATGTTTCAGTTCCCCCGGTTTTTATCCCGGTTGCCCAGGATGTCCCAATTTTAATCGGGACGGGTTGCCCCATCGGAAATCCCCGGATCAAAGCTACTTTGACAGCTCCCCGGGGCTTATCGCAGCCAGTCGCGTCCTTCGTCTTCTGATAATGCCAAGGTATCCTCCGTGCGCCCTTATTTACTTGATCCATTCTCTTCTTCTTAATTCTTGATGCGAGATTTTATTCTCTCGGTTTGTTTGGATGAATTACCTAAATATTAACTTGTCAAATTTCAAAACTATCTCAGCTTTTTTGGGACACAAAAAAAGCGCATCAAGCGCTTTTTTAAAATTTCTTGACGCAAAAACCAATTTATTAAGTTGTGTTTTTTTGCCCCATATTTGTTCCGGTTTTGCGGAACAGGCGTTATTCTTACATATATATATGTAGGCTGTCAAGGGTATTTTTTGGCCGCAACGCGCACCGTGACGGAAAGACGATTTAGCTTTTCGTCGCGGTGCCGTTGGCCAGATTTATGGTATACGTCCCGCTGTACCCGCCGGAAAATGCCAAGGTAGCAGTGCTGGTGCTGTTAAAAGTGATGGTCCCGGTGCAAATCAGGGCGCTGTTTTCATAAATGGTTGCCATCACCGTACCACTGGGATAATCGCTGCCGGTCGGGAATGCCAGGTCATAAACCATGGCAATCACGTAAGTGGTGCCCTGGTACGAACTGGTGTAAGAGACGGGGCCGGTTAAACTTTGGCCAAGCAAGCTTAAGATAAATGGATTGGTTTTGCTGCTACCCAGGTTCATTGAAAGGCGGTTGCTGTTTTGCTGGATATCATACGTGGCGTAAATTTCAAATGTAGTGATATCAGAAGTTTCAAGGACTGCTAAGTTGACCAGCGTGGTTACCGCTCCGCTTAAAGTGTAAATCTTAAAATTGGTGACCACTTCCATGGTGAGGGAAGACGAACTGTAATTTACGGTCATGTTCCACCATTGGTCGGCTCCCACCTCGGGGGAAGTATAAGTATAAGTTGATTGGGCGCGCATTCCACGCGACACGGTGGTTCCTTCTTGGATTGAATCGTCAATGCTGCAGCTGGATTGCGCCATCAGTCCCAAGCTTTCGGCCAGGGTGGCGGCGGGAACGGCGGGATTGCCGGAAGTTGGAGAACTACCGGAACAACTTGTGATAAAAATGACGGCTAAAAGCAAAAGTGCGGCGATAAATATTTTTTTCATGGAAACCTCCTCGCATTATCTCTGACCTCTGGTCTCTCAGCTCTGAGAGCTTATTATACACCCGATTTTTCCTGGTTTTGCAATACTTCCAGCCGACAAAAAATTTCTAATTGCCCAAAATAAATTCCCCGTTTTGTGAAATTTACTGAGGTAGTTGACGAAGAGATAGAAGAACTTAGAAATTTATATTATGACGGAGGATTTATTATGCCGCCAATTTCTAGTAGACCACTTAGTTTTGGGAGGTTTCCGATAGCACCTTTGCGGGAGGCGCTGCAAACTAGGGCAGCCGTGGGGGGGACTGCGCGGGTAATTTTAGAGGCAAGTGATGCGCCGGCCGTCATGCGTTTAAGGTCGAGGAATGTAGCGATATTAACAGAAGGATCGCCTAGAGTGCTAAGAGCAGAAACGGCTCATTGTGCTGAAGTCCCGGCGGGCATGATTTTTGTAGCGCGAGAAAGCGACGCTGTTCTGGCGAGTTTTCCTCATTTGTCGCCGGATGATTGTTTGGTTTGTGACAAAGGGCAAAGGGCCACTTTTCTAGTTTTTAGTGAGCGTGAATTTAAATCTTTGCGTGGCTTTCCCGGCCTTTCGCCGTTCCACACAAACATTTTGCATCTATTATTGGCTTTTCCTGAACTGGCGAAGAATCCGCTTGTAACCGATGATCATTTGAGAGCTTTGGCTTCTGCGGCAGTGCTCAAGCCAGTTTCGAAGGACGAGGTGTTAATTGAGCAAGATACAGCAGATGATGAAAGACTGTGGGTGGTTACAAAGGGGTTATTTACGGTAGCCCGTAGAGAAGATAGAAAAATTGCTTGGATGGTAAATGTTGGCGATGGGCAACCGCTTGGGGAAGGTGGATTTTTAGGTGGAACACGCAATGCTTACGTGCTGGCAACTGAAGCTTCGGAGGTATTAGAACTGGATAGACAATCGGCTCCGTATTTAAGAATTAATGAACAGATAAGGGAGGTATTTGAAGATGCCTTGCGCCGCATTCAAAGTGAGAGGGCAAACAGTGGTGGCCGATTGGGAAAGGCGGTGCCAACAATATTAACAATAGGTAGTAGATATGGTATTAATTTTTCCATGGATCACGCGTTAAGAGTTTCTGAATTATTGGAGCCGGTGATATTTCCGACAAATACACGACTAATGCAGAAGGGTCAAAAAGACGCTGGGGATTTATTTATAATTGTATGTGGACAGGTTGCGGTGGATCGGCGCGGGCGCAACCCAATAATTTTATTGGGGCCGGGCGATATATTAGGGGAGCATAGCTTTATGACCGGAGAGGCAAGATCGGCGGATGCGTTTACCCGCAAGACGCCAGTGTTGGCTTACAAGTTAAGCGCCGCTCGTAAAGGCGCTATTGAAAAATCTGTTCCTGAATTTTTGCAGATTTTAGAGCAGCTGTCCCAAGAACGACAATTGTTTTAACCTCATAAAAAATCTTCTTGACACTTATTCCTGCCTAGTATACACTTGTATACCAAGGTGCTGATGCACCGACCCAAGAAAGGGGGGAAGGAAAAGCTTTTAGCTTGTAGCAATTATCCTGCAAGCTAAAAGCTAAAATAAATATATGTTAAACGAAAAACAGCAAAAAATTCTGGATTACATCAAAGGCCAAATTGTAGAGCGAGGGTTTCCTCCGTCGGTCCGCGAAATTAGCCGGGCGTTCAAGTTTGCGTCGCCGCGCTCGGCGCAAAAATATCTGGAGTCGCTGGAAGCGGCGGGCTATTTGGAGCGCGCCGGTGTGTCGCGCGGGATAAAAATTATTTCAGCCGCGTCGGAAAAGATGTCGGATCGTGTCACCGGCGTTGCCGATGCCATTGGGCAGGTAATCATGTTGCCGTTTTACGGCTACATTGCGGCGGGATCTCCAATTGAAGTGCTGGATCACCAGGAAGAAATTTCGGTTCCGGCGCAATTGGTGGCCGGCCGGCGGGGAGCCGTGCGCCGCCCCTGTTATGTTTTACAGGTCAAGGGCGACAGCATGATCGAAGACCATATCTTAAACGGTGATTTTATTGTAGTGGAACAACGTGATACGGCTGACGACGGGCAGGTGGTGGTGGCACTGGTCAATAAAACCTCGGCCACGCTTAAGCGTTTATACCGCGAAAAAAACCGCGTCCGGCTGGAACCCGCCAATTCTGCAATGCAGCCAATTTTTGTCAAAGACGTGGCGGTGCAGGGGGTGGTGCGGGGGCTGTTTCGCCGTTTATGAAAATCAAAGTTGCCGCTATTTTTGACAAAGGCCAAATTTTGCCCCGCTGGTTTGTTTGGGAGGGCCGCAAGTACGATGTGCAGAGCATCAACTATATTTGGGATGACCGCAATGGTGAAGAAAAAATCACTTATTTCGCCGTGAGCTGCGGCGGCAACTGTTACGAGTTAGCGTACCATACGGGGCAGATGGTGTGGCGGTTGGGGAAGGTTGCATGATTTTACATCTCGACATGAACGCCTTTTTTGCTTCCGTTGAGCAAGCGGCAAACCCGGCACTGCGGGATAAGCCCATTGTGGTAGGCGGCGGCATACAAAAATCTTCGGTGGTGGCGGCGGCCAGCTACGAAGCCCGCGCGTATGGCGTTAAAACCGGCATGTCAACCTGGGATGCCAGAAAACTTTGCCCGCAATTGGTGGTGGTGGTGGGAGATATGGCCAAATACGTTTATACCTCACGCGAAATTATGCAGCTACTTATTGAATATACCAATTTGGTCGAACCTTTTTCCATTGATGAAGCGTTTTTAGATATAGGTAATTTGTTGCCGTGGGAACAAGCAATCTCCATTGCCAAAGATATTAAACAGCGGATAAAAAAACGGTTTAATTTAACTTGTACCATTGGCATTGGCCCCAACAAACTTTTGGCCAAACTGGCGGGAGAGTTGCAAAAGCCCGACGGCCTGGTTGTAATCCGTCCCGAAGATTTTCCGCATAAAGTGAATGACGTGGCGGTAAGTGAATTTTGCGGGGTGGGACGTAAACTCACCCAATATCTTAGCGAAATGGGGATTAAAACTATTGGCGAGTTAAACCTTTGCCCGCGCGTAAAGTTAGTGAAGCGGTTTGGCGTGGCGTATGGCGAGCATTTATGGCAAATGGGGCAGGGAAGCGGCTCAATTGAGGTCAGGCCTTATAATCATGAGGAGGCGGCAAAATCGGTTGGGCATTCGTACACGCTGCCCAAATCAACGTCTAATTTGGAGGAAGTTAAGTCGTATTTATTGCGCCTGGCCGAACAAGTTGGCCGCCGGTTGCGCCAGGGCAACTTGCGCGGCAACGTGGTACACGTTGCTTTAGGATTTGATTCGTCCGCCGACACACTGCATTTGCACCGCGGCTATGATTTTTGGAGCCAACAGAAAAAAGTTTCTGATTATCTGGATGATGGGTATGAGGTGTTTTTGACGGCCGAGAAGATGATAGATAAAAGCTTGGGTGAAAAGGCGGTGCGCTTTGTCAGCATTTCTGTAACCAACCTCACCCATCACCTCGATCAAATCAGCATTTTTGAGAGTGACGAAAAAAAGAAAAAAGTATTGAGAGCAGTGGACGAGATCAATGATCATTTTGGGGAATTTACGATCCACAGATTGCGCCAGGCGGGAATCGAACCCACAACCCCTTGCTTCGGAGGCAAGTACTCTATCCGTTGAGCTACTGGCGCCTATAATTGATAACGGGAAACAATTATATCAGATAATCTGGTTTGTGTTATAATTCCCCAGGTTTGTACTCAATTTTTAGGAGATACGATTTTGCTTAAGCTTGCCATTCTAGTTTCCGGCCGGGGATCAAACCTCCAGTCAATTATCGACCAGATTGAATCTGGGATTTTGAAAGGCAAAGCCCAGATTGCATTGGTTATCAGCAATAACCCCCAGGCCTATTCATTAGAGCGCGCCAAGAAACATGGCATTGAGTCCTTAGTAGTGGATTCTGATAAATTCAAAGATAAGGCCCAATACGAAGCGCAAATTATCTTGGCCATCAAGCAAAAAAACGTAGATTTAATTTGCCTGGCCGGTTATATGAAACTGCTTTCTTCCGAATTTGTGAAAACTTTCAAGCATAAGATAATCAATATCCACCCAGCGCTTTTGCCGGCCTTTCCCGGGCTGCACGTGCAGAAAAAAGCGCTGGATTACGGCGTAAAGTTTTCCGGTTGCACCGTGCACTTTGTAGATGAAGGTTGTGATACTGGCCCAATCATTGTCCAGACGGTGGTGCCGGTGTTGGCTAATGATACCGAAGAAACATTGTCGGCGCGCATTTTAGAGCAAGAGCATAAAATTTATCCGGAGGCGATCAGAAGGATTGCGGAGGGACAAGTAAAAATTGTGGGGCGGCGGGTAATGTGATAAAATTAACGTATGAGTCCGATACTGAAATTAAGCAAACATAACGAAAAAAAAGAAATTGAATTCGAGCTGAACTACTTAAAATCCCTTCCTGCAAAAGTTAGGTTCCGTATGATGCTGGATGGCAGCGCTCGGATGTTGAGGAGATTATTAAAAGGTGGACATCTTAAACCTTTTGAAATCATTAAACGCGCATAAAGTTGATTACGTTATCATTGGCGCGATGGTTTTTCCTTTTTATGGCTATTCCCGTACAACATTAGATATCGATATTTTTATTGAGCCGAGCAAAGATAACGCCAAAAAGACATTAGCGGCTCTTAAAAAATTTGGTTATGATGTTACCGACATTTCCATCCGTGACTTACTTTCCAAAAAACTGCTTATTCGCCAGTATGCGGTTGAAACCGATATCCACCCATTTGTGACCGGGGTTACCTTTGATGAGATTTGGCAGTCGAAGGAAAAGGGCGATTTTGAGGGTGTGCCTGTATTTTTCCCTTCTTTAGAAAAAGTAATAAAAATGAAAAAAGCGGCTGGCCGGGCCAAAGATAAAGAAGATCTGAAATACCTGCAAAAACTTAAAAAGCGGAAATAAGTTTGTTTTTCTGTTGTTATTCGCGCGCATTTTAGAGCAAGAGCATGTAATTTATCCGGAGGCGATCCGGCTTCTGGCGGTGGGAGCGATTAAGGTGGAGGGGTGGAGAGTCATTTAAAGAAAGGAAATAATATGTCGCCAAAGAAAACCAAGACGTTAACCAAAAAGAAAAAAGTAAACAAGAGATCGGAAAAGCCCTTGGCTCTCATTTCCGTTTCCGATAAGGCCGGAATTGAAAAATTTGCCAGAGAGCTGAAAAGCTTTGGCTTTGATATTGTTTCAACCGGCGGCACCGCCAAGGCCCTGCGTAAAGCCCGCATCCGCATTTTGACGGTATCAGATGTAACGGGCTCACCCCACATGTTTGACGGCCGGGTAAAAAGCTTGCACCCAAAAATCCACGGGGGGATTTTAGCCGATCGTAAAAATCCACAACACGTCAAGGATATGAAAAAATTCCGTATCCGTCCGATTGATATTGTGGTATGCAATTTGTACCCGTTTGAAAAAGTTATGCGGAAGGAAAATTTTACGCACGAGGAAGCGATTGAAAATATTGATATCGGCGGGCCCACCATGGTGCGTGCCGCCGCCAAAAATTACAGCAACGTTGCCATTGTCGTTGACCCGGCGGATTATAAATTGGTTTTGTCCGAATTAAAGAGGAATAAAGGCAAAATTTCTTACTCCGTGCGCGAGGACCTGGCGCGCAAAGCGTTTGAACATACCGCGCGCTACGATTCTTTGATTTACGCTTATTTGCGTTCAAAAGATGAACTGCCGGATTCAACTTTTCCGCAGTTTGTCGACATTACGCTGGAAAAAGTGCAGGGCTTGCGTTACGGCGAAAACCCCCACCAGAAAGCCGCGCTTTACAGGGAAATCGGCATCGGCAATAAGGAATACGGGTTGGGCGTGGTCAGCGGGAAGCAGCTGCACGGCAAAGAATTGTCGTTCAATAATATTGTTGATATGGATGGGGCCTGGTCTGCCGCCACCTATTTTGCCAGGCCCTGCGTTGCCATTATTAAGCATACCAACCCCTGTGGTTTGGCCGAGGGCGAAAATTTGGTCACGGCTTATCAGCGGGCATTGGAAGGCGATCCGGTATCGGCGTTTGGGTCAGTGATTGCGGCCAATCGCGAAATTGACCGCGAAACCGCCGAGGCCATGTCGACTTTATTTATTGAGGTTTTGATTGCCCCGTCGTTTTCAAAAGAGGCGCTGGAAATTTTAAGAGCCAAGAAAAATTTGCGCATGATTGAAATGGGCAAAGGCGCGCTCCAGCATCCTTTCCGCGGCTACGATTACAAGCGTGTGTCCGGCGGCTTATTGATCCAGGATCCGGATGTGGCCCAGTTGGCGATCAATGAAATAAAGTGTGCAACCGAAAAACAACCAACCTTAGGCGAAATGGAGGACTTGTTTTTTGCCTGGGGGGTCTGCAAGCACGTAAAATCCAATGCCATTGTGATTGCTAAAAACAATAAGGTTTTGGGGGTGGGCGCCGGACAGATGAGCCGGATTGATTCGGCCGAAATGGCAGTGAAAAAATCCGGTGAAGAAGTAAAAGGCGCAGTGCTGGCTTCCGACGCATTCTTCCCGTTTCCAGACGTAGTAGAGTTAGCGGCTAAGCATGGCGTTGCCGCAATTATCCAGCCGGGTGGTTCAAAAAATGATCAACTTTCAATCGATGCGGCCAATAAGCATGGGATTGCGATGGTGTTTACGGGCCGGCGACATTTTAAACACTAGGAGGATTTTAATAATGAAAAAAGTCGTATTGCTGGTACTGGTTTTGCTGTTTAGTGTCACTGGTGTCTATGCCACAGACGTTTCTACTTGGATTACGGCTACGCCCAGCGGTGCTACTTCACTCTCAACCAATCTATCCAACGGGATTAGCTTAGGTTATGTTAAAGTTGGTTCCGGCGAAGTAGGTTTGGTTTCCTGGAAACCGGATTTTAAACTTGGACCATGGGCGCTGGGATTTGATTTCAATATTCCAGTTGGCAGTTCCAATCCTGCCGGGATTCAAAATGTTGTGTTTCGCTATGCCCAGTACGATGACCACCAAAAAGGATTGCGCTACGGGGTATTGGACAATGTTACTTTAGGCCACGGCATGATTATGAAAGATTATTCCACGCGTTATTCGTATGATTTAATTTTGACCAACAACCAGATGGGCGCACAGGCCTATTATAATTTTAACAAATGGGGATTGCTGGGCATGGCAACCTGGCACAGCGTATTTAATTTTGGCGCAAAACAATATGTTAACCCGCGTCTGACTTTAACCGAATACGTGGTGGCAGATTCGGACGGCGTGAATGTTCTCCAGTCCGATGGCGTAACCCGCAATTTTCCGGCGCAATCCGGTTTTGGGGTGGATGCGACGGTGCCAATTATTGGTAATTGGGATTGCTTTGCCGAGGCGGGGCAGTTAAATAACCACGGGGCGGGGGTGGGGTTGGGGACCGATTGGGCATATGACTTGTTTGGCCTGATGCAATCAACTTTTATGCTTACTTATCGCGTGATGGACAAGGGTTTTGTCCCCGGGTATTTTGACGTTGACTATGAAAGCAACCCGGTGGATTTGTCTTCGGCGGAGGCGGGGTCAGGCAGAAATGGAATATTGGGGGCCTGGGCGTTTAACGTGGCTAACCGGTTGGCGGCCACCTTAACCTATGAGGATTATAATGACAGCAATCCGTCGTTAATTGCCCTGGCCAACGCAATTGTTTCCGACAAAATTTTGGCCAGCGGCTATTACAAACAGGAAAATTTTACCGATTTGCGCGCGCTGTCTTATGAGCAGGGTGCCATTTTGGGTGCGGCGGTAACTTATAAACTTAATCCTTTTTCCAGTTTGACCTGGAATTATAAAAAGGCCTTCAACTCAACTTCCGGCCAGGTTGAAGAAACGCAGTACATTTCGGCGGGGATTGGGTTCTAAAAGAAAAAGCGGCGCATATTAATGTTAACCCGCCTCCAAAAATATTTAGCCGATTGCGGCGTGGCTTCCCGCCGCGCGGCGGAAAAGTTGATTACCAGTGGTCAGGTTAAAGTTAACGGCCAGGTTGTTGCGATACTTGGCGCTAAAGTTGACCAGGAAAAAGATAAAGTAGAATACCGCGGCCAGGTTGTTTCCCCGCAACCCCGCCACATTTACATTATATTGAATAAGCCAGTGGGCTACCTCTCTGCCTGCTCTGCTAAAAAGGGCGAGAAGACCGTCTTGGATTTGGTAAAAGTGCCGGAAAGAATTTTCCCGGTTGGTCGGCTCGACAAAGATTCAGAAGGACTACTGCTTTTAACCAACGACGGCGAATTTGCGCATAAACTAATGCATCCCTCCTTTGAGCATGAAAAAGAATATGTGGTGGCTGTTCATGAAAAAGTTTCCCCGCGTCAAATTAGCCATCTGCGCGATGGTGTTTTACTGGAAGACGGCAAAACTTATCCGGCGCGCGTGAAGCAACTTGGCGCAAAAGAATTTTCTGTTA
>Ga0265292_1002209_pt1 | contig 14106 bp, 13 predicted proteins | sample Munlanlewell296A_FD_189080 | JGI IMG/M metagenome (GOLD analysis project Ga0265292, IMG submission 189080) | Leachate microbial communities from a municipal landfill in Southern Ontario, Canada - Leachate well 296A | ecosystem: Engineered > Solid waste > Landfill > Unclassified | place: Canada...
TCGGCCCAGAACTGGTACAGAGAAATCTGACTCGATATCCCGACCCCCAGTCTTAAGAGGCGGTTTTTCCACCGTGAAACCTGAAGCCATTAATACCGCGACTACGCTTCGCCGCGGTTCGATAACCTGCGAACAGTCCTCCCGCCTGAGCCTTGCCATAAGCCTCGGCGCGATACTCGCCTTTGTATTGGCTATCACGCTGCCGTTCTCCAACCAGGCGCTGCATATTGATGATGCCATCTTCTGGGATTTCGCGAAGACGAATCTGGAATCGCCTTTTCAACAGCACATCAACAATTACAATCTCGTCGGTGAGGAGACCGCCCAGTGGCGTGACACGCATCCGCCTTTGACACAGACCTATCTGGCAGGTGTTATGTACCTGACCGGGAGCGATTCCGAATCGCCGCTGCACCTTGCCTTCATCATATTCCCCATGATTACCGGTGTCTCGATGTTCTTCCTGGCCCGGCGCTTCACCAGCAACGCGCTGCTGGCGACCATGCTTTTGCTGGGAACACCGGTAATCATGACTTTGTCGCACACCCTGATGGCGGATGTTCCGATGCTCGCCTTCTGGCTGGTCGCGGCCGCGACGTACATCTACGGGGTCGACCGCAACGACTGGCGCCTGCTGGCGCTGGCGGGAGTCTTCAGTATGCTCGCCGTCATGACGGGCTATCAGGCGCTTGCTCTCTGTCCGCTTTTCCTCCTTTATGCGTGGTTGAACGGACGATTGAACTTAAAGACAGCACTGCCCGCGGCGGCGCCCCTTTTCGCCCTGTTCGCTCTTGCGCTGGTAAGCTTCACTATCTATGGCACACTACCGCGCTTATCGCACGTCCGTGGCCTGAGCGTTGCGGGAACAAATGTTATCAAGCGAGCGGAAGGTATACTGGTGCAATTAGGCGGCGCCTCCGTCTTTCCAGTGTTCATAATAGGATTCCTGTGCCTGAGGCGTCGGCGTTATCTGGCCCTGCTCCCGGTCATGGCCTTCGTGATCATCCTGGGGCTTAGCCATTTCAACGACGGATTCACGCTGATGTCGACAATCCTGTTCATCATCTTCATGGGCGCCGGCAGCTTTGCCCTGTTCGCGATTTCCTCAGAAATTGTTATTCAGTCAATGAATGCTCTCAAGAAGATGCCCATCGACAGAGATTTTCTTTTCCTGGGGTCGTGGGTTCTGATGATGGCCGCTGCAGTCATCATCATGCTCCCACATACCCCGGCCAAGTACACGCTGCCGATCCTGGCGCCCCTGGTGCTGATCCTCGTCCGTGAAACTGAGTCCGGCGTAAAGTCGGAAAAAACGGCGCGCACCATTATCACCACATGTCTGGTCCTTACGCTCGTCGTAGCCAACGCCGTCTCGGTAGCAGATTACCAGCTTGCGAGGAGCTATAGGGAGTTCGCTTTCGACCTCAATCAGAATTATGAAACCAGTGGCACCGTATGGTTCATAGGTGAGTGGGGATTCCGGCATTATATGGAATCCCAGGGTTACCGTTATCTTACTTCCACCAACGACCAGGTCGCCGAAGGCGACCTGGTCGTAAAACCGCAGTTCGGCGGCTGGCCGCTTGCAGAAACTGTCACCAGCCGGATGAAACTGCTTGACAGCACTGAAACTGACTGGAGCTTTCCGGTACGAGTAATGAGTCCCGAGTCCAACGCCGGTTTTTATGGCAGTTATTGGGGGATGCTCCCTTATTCCATCACAGACGCGCCACTGGAAAGATTCGCGGTTTATCGCATCGGTCCATCGGCCGACCAGTAATCCTGATCCTTGAAATGAGCCATGACGCTGCCGCCCGCACCACAAATGCCGCTCATGGTAACGCACAGCTCTCAGGATGACATTATTAAAGCCGCTGAAATCAAAGCGCGTCTCATGTATATCATTCCGGGTGACAAACCAGCTGCCGCTCATTAGAATGTCATCACTTATTTTTTTAACCGCTTACCTCTTAAGGGTCATTCCTTAAGACAATCCATGTAGACGGAGGCATATCTTGTCAATACTTGTTGTAGGTTCCATCGCGCTCGACTCGGTCGAGACCCCGTTCGGCCAGGCCGAGGATGCGCTGGGCGGTGCGGCTGTGTATTTTTCCTTCGCGGCAAGCTTCTTTAACCGCGTGAGGCTGGTGGGCGTCATCGGCGAGGATTTCCCGGAAGAGCATATCGAACTGCTGAAGAGCCGCAACATCGACCTGGGCGGGCTGGAGCGCGGCCACGGCTCGACATTCCGCTGGAAGGGCCGCTACGACTACGATCTGAACGAAGCCCATACCCTCGATACGCAGCTCAACGTCTTCGAGAACTTCGCGCCGAACATCCCGGACACGTTCAAGGACAGCGATTTCGTCTTCCTGGCCAACATCCAGCCGGAGCTGCAGCTCAAGGTGGCTAAACAGGCGACCTCGCCGCGGATCATCGCCTGCGACACGATGAACTTCTGGATCGAGAACGCCTACGACCAGCTGCGCGAGACCCTCAAGTCGGTTGACATCCTGATCATCAACGACGCGGAGACCCGCGAGCTTGCACGCGAGCCCAGCCTGGTGAAGGCAGCCCGCATGATCCTTGAATGGGGGCCGACGACGCTGGTGGTGAAGCGCGGCGAGTACGGGGTGCTCATGTTCCATGGAAACTCTATTTTCTCGGCGCCCGCATATCCGCTGGAGGACGTCTTCGACCCGACCGGCGCCGGCGATACGTTCGCGGGCGGCTTCATGGGATACCTTTCCACGCAGGAGAACATCAACGATGCCGCCATCCGGCAGGCTATCATCTTCGGCTCGACGCTGGCCAGCTTCAACGTGGAAGCGTTCAGCCTAAGCCGCATGAAAGAGCTGGAGATGCAGGAGATACTCGACCGTTTCGCCGAGTTCAAGCTGCTTTCGCATTTTGAAGAAGTCACGAGTTAGGCGGACCATGCTCTGGAAAAGTCTTAATTTCTGGCGGATTGCGACATTCGTCCTCTTTATCGCCGTTCTGGCGCTCGCTTTCCCGAACCTGAAATCAGGTCCGAAGTTCGTGCTGGAGGATTCGGGCATGCAGATAGTCGAAACACCGTCGCACGGCGCACTGTTTTCGTACAAGGTGAAGAACGAGAGCACCAGCGGCGGCGACACGTTCGTGAATTTCCACGTCTATCCCTACGAGCGGGGAGGCGACGCCGAGGACGATTACAAAACGATCGGCGTCAACGGCGGCGAGACCAAGACCGGCGAGTTCTTCATGCCCCTGCGGCCGAACCAGTCAGTGCACGACTGGCGCGTCGAGCTGACCTGACAGGTCACATCACCGTCACACATCCCCGGGTTTTGCGAAACGCGGTGCAAGGTGATTTAGTTACATCAGTCCCGCATCAGTCTGTAATCAAGGAGAACTGCTTGCCGCTGGTTACCGCCGACAACCTCGTCAAAAAGTATGGTGAGCTTACCGCCGTCGACGGCGTGAGCTTCAGCATCGACGAGGGACAGATATTCGGTTTCCTCGGCCCCAACGGGGCCGGCAAATCCACCACCATCTCGATGCTCTCCACGTATCTGCCGCCCTCATCCGGGGACGCACTCATCGACGGCTTCAGCATCATCCGCGAAGAGCACAGGGTAAAACAGATAATCGGCGTCGTGCCGCAGGACATCGCCCTCTACCCCACGCTCACCGCCATGCAGAACCTTAGATTCTACGGGCGGATGTATGACATGGGCGGCGATGAGCTGAACGACCGCTGTCGCGAGCTGCTGGAGCTGGTCGAACTCTGGGACCGGCGCGATAGCCGCATCGAACAGTTTTCGGGCGGCATGAAGCGGCGCATCAACATGGCGGCCGGGCTGCTGCACCATCCGCGCTTCCTGCTGCTGGACGAGCCCACCGTAGGCGTCGACCCGCAGTCGCGCGAGCACATCTTCGAGACCATCTTCAAGATACGCGATTCCGGAACAACCATCCTCTACACATCACACTATATGGAAGAGGTGGAACTGCTCTGCGATTACATCGCCATCATGGACAAAGGGAAGATGGTGGCCGGCGGCACGCTGAAGGAACTGCTTGGCATGCTGGGAGAGGGCAGCGTCATCGAGCTTGAGATATCACCGCCGGGCTGCCCCGCCGGGTTGTCGCGGCAAATACATCAGCAGAACGGAGTCACCGGCGTCAATCACCAGGACAACCAGCTGACAATCTCATCGAAGAACAGCGCCCATTCGCTGCCGCCGGTCCTGAAGGTGCTGGAAGATTCCGGCTGTGAGGTCAGCCACCTGGAGATCTACACTCCCAACCTGGAGAAACTTTTTATCCATCTCACGGGCAAGGAGCTTCGGGAATGAAACAGCTGCGACGCCTGTGGGACATCACCAGGAAAGACCTGCTGGTCATCAGCAAGGACAAGGGCGCCTGGATCCTGCTGCTGATAACTCCGCTGGCCGTGATACTGGTCGCCTCGCTGGCGCTCGGACCCGCTTTCAACGGGCAGCTAAAATCACAGCTGCTGGTAACGAACCTCGATTCAGGGGTCATCGGCAAACAGCTGGTGGACGGGCTGGGAGCGACCGAGGGGCTTAATGTAGTCGAGGCGAGCGCGGATGAGACCATGGCGCTGAAGGTCGGCGATACCGGCTACAAGACCGGCCTTATTATCCCGACGGATTTCTCCTCCCAGATCCTTACCGGCTCCGATACAGACCTGACGGTCTATGTCGACCCTAACGACAACGCCAGCCGGCCGTTCATGGTGGGCATGATCAGCGGCGCCGCCAGCAGGCTCAGCGGCATGGTGATGTCGGTGCGTATTTCGGTGGCCGAGGTGCTGAAATTCGCGCCGGACACCGAGCCCACCACCGTAGCCGTGGACGCGGCGCCCGCCGCCGTGAAGGAGATGGCGAAGGAACCGCCGGTGGCGATGGAGATCAACAACGCCACGGGTATGCAGGAAGTCAACATGTTCGACACCCAGACGCCCGGCTACGCGGTGATGTTCCTGCTGTTCGGCGTCATGCTGGGCGCCGAGGGCCTGCTGGAGGAAAGAGACAAGGGGACCCTGGGGCGTCTGATAGTGGCGCCGGTGTCGAGGACTTCGATACTGGGCGGAAAACTGGCCGCCCAGTTCGTCGTGGCCGTGATCCAGATGACCATTCTTTTCAGCGTGGGCCACTTCGCATTCGGCATGAACCTCGGCAATTCACTGCCCGGGCTCAGCCTGATGATCGGCATAACCGCATTCACCGCCACCGCTTTCGGCATTCTGCTGGCCAGTGTCGTAAAGACCCGCCGGCAGGCGACTTCCCTTGGCACGATGATAATAATCTTAAGCTCCGGACTTGGCGGCAGCTGGTGGCCACTTTCCATCGAGCCGGAGTTCATGCAGAAGCTGGCGCACGTGACCATCAACGCCTGGGCGCTGAGCGGAATCAACGCGCTCATCCTCGACGGGAAGGGTTTCAGTGATATCCTGCCTCAGGCAGCCGGCCTGCTGCTCTACGGCATAGTCTGTTTTGCCATCGGTATCAGAATGTTCAAGTTCAGGAACGCCTGATTGGGTAGACAGGACAACAGAAACAGGAATAGACAGCGCCGCCGCAACGGCGTCCGGCACCGTAAGGTATCGGCGCTCTCGCCGGGGCGTGAACGCTTTCGCAAGCCTGATTACGGGCGCAGAAGGCTGGCGATGGGCGCCTGCGTGCTCGTGCTCCTGCTGGCGCTGCTCGCGGCGGGCGCGTTTTCCGGCATGGGCGGTAAAGCCGAAGGCGCCGCTCCCGGAGTGAAGGTTATACCGGTCGAGGGCATCATCGACCCCCTCGTCGCAGATTACGTGACCCGGAGTATCGGTGACGCCGAACAGGACGGCAGCGCGACGATAGTCCTGCAGGTCGACACCCCGGGAGGGCTCGACGAATCCATGCGCCAAATCATCAAGGCGATGGCGGCCTCTAAACTGCCGGTCATAGTCTACGTGGCGCCTTCGGGAGCGCGGGCCGCTTCGGCCGGCACCTATATCCTCATGGCCTCGGATGTGGCGGCCATGGCCTCCGGAACCAACCTCGGCGCCGCCCATCCTGTTGCCATCGGCGCCGAACCGTCGAGCGTGGAAGGCAGAAAGATCACGAACGATTCCGCAGCGTACATGCGCGCCCTGGCCGAAGCCAACGGGCGCAACGCGAACTGGGCCGAGCTGGCCGTGCTGCAGTCGGTCTCCCTGAGTGCTGATGAAGCGCTCGAAAAAAACGTGATCGAATTCAGGGCCGACAGCCTGGACTCCCTGCTCCAGCAGGTCAACAGGTATACAACCAGGGCCAAGGGAATCACCATCGATACCGAAGGCGCGGCCGCCACCGAGGCGGGGATGAGTTTCAAGGAGAGCCTTCTCCATATCATCCTCAACCCCAACGTCGCCTACGTCCTCTTCCTGTTCGGACTGCTGGCGCTGGCTTATGAGTTTGTCCACCCGGGCATCGGTGTCGGCGCCGTGAGCGGGATCATCGCGCTGCTGATATCCCTTTATGCCATGTATATGCTTCCTGTCAATATCGCGGGCCTGGTGCTGATCGTGTTCGGCGTGGCGCTGCTGGGCGCGGACCTGTACATAACCAGCCACGGCGCGCTCAGCATCGGCGGCATCGTCAGTCTGATCATCGGGTCGTTCTTCCTTTTCGATTCATCCGCCCCGTTCCTGCGCGTGGCCTGGCCTCTGAATATCGCCCTGGCTTTGCTTACCTCGGCCTTCTTCCTGCTGGCGGCCAAAAAGGTCATTCAGGCGCGTCGGTTGCCTGAAAAGACCGGCAAGAAGGCGATGGTCGGTGAAGTCGGGTATTCACGCAGCCGGCTCGACCCGCTGGGGCAGGTTTTTGTCCACGGCGAGATATGGAGCGCCGAGGCGCCAGAGGGTATGACTATCGAAAAAGGGGAAGAAGTAGAAGTGACGGATGTACGGGGGCTGATGCTGAAGGTCAAGCGGACGGTTTAGCCGGTCCGCCGTTACCCCAAGGTGAGCGAAATGCTATTTATCAAGTCGAGCCGGGAGGTTTGAGATGGGTGCCGTTGTCGGCGTGCTACTGGGAATACTGGGAGTGTTCGTTTTGATCGTGCTGCTATCAGCCATCCGCATCACGCGGGAATACGAGCGCGGCGTGGTCTTCCGCCTCGGGCGCCTCATCGGCCAGAAAGGGCCGGGGCTGTTCCTGCTGATCCCGTTCGTGGACCGCATGATCAGGGTGGATCAGCGCATCGTCACCATGAGTGTGCCACCGCAGGAGATAATAACCAGGGACAACGTGCCCGCCAAGGTAAACGCGGTCGTCTACTTCCGCGTGATGGAGCCCAACAAGGCCATCGTGGAGGTCGAGGACTATATCGTCGCCACTTCGCAGATCGCCCAGACCACACTGCGCAGCACCCTGGGGCAGGCGGACCTTGACCACCTGCTGGCCGAGCGCGACAAGATCAACCAGCAGCTGCAGATAATCATCGACGAGCAGACAGCGCCCTGGGGCATCAAGGTGGTCACCGTCGAGGTAAAGGACGTGGAGATACCGCAGACGATGCAAAGGGCCATGGCCCGGCAGGCCGAAGCCGAGCGCGAGCGGCGCGCCAAGATCATCGCCGCCGAGGGCGAGTTCCAGGCCTCAGAGAAGCTGGCGCAGGCGGCAACCGTCATCGCCGCTGAACCCGTGGCGCTTCAGTTGCGCTATCTGCAGACCCTTGCTGAAATAGCCTCGGAACACAACTCGACTACCATCTTCCCGATACCCATTGATTTGATCAAGGCTTTCATGGGGAAAGCGGGTTGATCCTTCCTGTCCGCCTGAGAGAACAATCGGGGCTGGACCTTGAATGAAGTCCCCCTGACAGACGGCGTCGCAATAACCGGGGATTCGTCGGCCGGCGGTCCGGTTTTGGGGCCGGGGACCGCAGCGCCAGAGCCGGCGGAAGAACAGGGGATGCCCCGGGTCCCCTGGTCAGTACCTGACGTCTTTGCCATCGTCGGGCTCGTGATCATCTTCGGGATGGTCATCTTCACGATTTTCGGCGCCGTCGCCGGAGCTGTCTATTTCACCCTCTCCGGCTCGAACCCGGAGAACCTGTTCGAGAATTCGCCCATCGTGAATTCAGCCGCGTGGTTCGTGCAATGGGCGGTCACGCTGGGCGTGGCTATCACATACATGAAGATCCGCGGATATCATCTGAGCCTGAACATCCTGGGCTTTCGCCGCACGCGGCTCTGGACCGCGATCTGGCTGACGGTCGTCGTCAGGATACTGGCCGGCATCGGCGAAGCCATCTACAGCAACTATGTGACTCCGGACCAGATCCCGGTGACCGACATGTTCGGCCTTTCGCTGGCGAGTTACATCCTGACGATGGTACTGGTCGCCGTGCTCACGCCGGTTGTTGAGGAATTGTTTTTTCGTGGTATCATCCACCAGGGACTGGAGCAGCGGCTGGGCTTTTTCCCCGGGGCGATCATCTCGTCCTTCATCTTCGCGCTGGCCCATATCGACCCCACGCTCTATATCCCCATCTTCATGCTGGGATTCGGTTTCGCATACCTGATGCACAAGACAAAATCTCTCTGGCCCGGCATCGCCGGCCACTTTCTCGTAAACGCGCTGGCGGTGACCGTCCAGTTCCTGGACACGGGCGGCGGTTGATGTGGAGCGGGCCTCCTTTTTCCCCGATTTTCAGCCGGGCGAAGCGGTCTGTATTCCACCTCGGAGCCTGTCCGGATTACGATCCGATATCCCCGGGTTTTCCCCGTTTGTAATTCTGCCTCCTATTCAATATAGTAAGCACCGAAAATCGAGGTCGACGGATTGCATTCCAGAAGAGTCTTAACAGCACGTGGCCCATATAAAGCCTGCGACAAACAGCGGGACGTGCAAAGACTTCTTTCAACGTTCAGGGAGAACTTTCAAGGGGAAAGCTTGAACCATCTGTTGTCCGGGAAAAAGCCACGCGCCCGTTTACGGAGCCTGGCTTGACTACTGATTATAGTTATAGCTATCTCTCCATAGCTTTCATGACGCTTCTGGACGTGGTATTCGTCCTGGGGCTGCTGGGAGTATCCCGGCTCATACAGCGGCGCCATATCTACCCGGAGAAGATCACCCCCTATGAGTGCGGTATCCCGCCGATCGGCGACAGCCGCGCCCCCTTTGCCGTCAGGTATTACATCTTCGCGCTGCTGTTCGTCGTCTTCGACGTTGAGGCCGTATTCCTCTATCCCTGGGCGATGGTCTTCCGCGGCCTGGGAATGACAGGGTACGTCGAGATGATGATATTCATTACCGTCCTGCTCCTGGGCCTGATATACGCCTGGGGCAAGGGCGCCCTGGAATGGGTCTGAAATGTCATTCCTCGAGAAATTCGAACATCCCAACATCCTCACGACGACCTCCGACAAACTGTTCAACTGGGCGCGGGCGAACTCGCTCTGGCCTTTCACTTACGGGCTTGCGTGCTGCGCCATCGAGATGATGGCTTCCACGATGCCCCGGCACGACATGGCGCGTTTCGGCATGGAGGTCTTCAGGGCCTCCCCGCGGCAGGCTGACGTCATGATCGTATCGGGCACGATCACCGACAAGATGGCGCCGATCATCACGCACCTTCACCATCAGATGTCCGAACCCAGGTGGACCATCGCCATGGGCGCCTGCGCCTGCAGCGGCGGCATGTTCTGGGATTCCTACAACGTTGTCCAGGGGGTCGACCTCCTGATACCGGTGGACGTTTATATCCCCGGCTGTCCGCCCCGGCCCGAAGCCCTGATCTATGGGATGCAGCAGCTGCAGCAGAAGATCCGGCAAGACACACAGGTAGGCAAATTCAGCAGGATGGCCGACAACCCCCTCGGCGATTTTGTCAAAATGAAACCCGAGGGCGGCGGAAGTTGACGGCGGAGGCCATGAAGCTGACCGCGCCGGAAGTGCTCAAATACGCCGGGGACCTCCTGGGTAAACTCGCGCGCGATCTCACCATCTCGGACTGGCACGTGGTTATCGAGGTCGCGGCGGAAGACCTTCCCGAAGTCGCCCTGCGCCTGCGCGACGACAAAAGACTTTCCTGCAAATATTTAAGCACGATCATCGGCGTCGACTACGAAGAGTGGATGGAGACGCTTTACATGCTGCGCTCACAGGATCATTCGGTGCCGGTGCGCCTGCGAGTCAAGCTGGATCGCGAACAGCCAGAAGTGCCGTCTGTGGCCTATATCTGGAGCGGCGCCAACTGGCACGAGCGCGAAGCCTACGATTTCTTCGGTATCCAGTTCCAGGGCCATCCGGACTTAAGACACATACTTACCCGTGAGGACATGGACAGCTTTCCCTTGAGAAAGGATGCCCGCCCGCACAGGAAGCGGCGGCGTTCCGGGCAGGTAACCGGCATGGATGAAGCCGTGCGCCTCCCAGGCGAGCCTGACAGGAGGGAACGCTCGTGACCGCGGCCGAAGGAACCACGGGCCCGAGCAGCTCGATACTGCATCTCGAAGAGATGGTCCTCAACATGGGGCCCCAGCACCCTTCGACCCACGGAGTGCTCAGGCTGGTGCTGCACCTGGACGGCGAGATGCTCATCAGCGTAGACCCCGTCCTTGGCTACCTGCACCGCGGCTTTGAGAAGCTGGCCGAGAACCGGACCTACCTGCAATACCTGGCGATGATAAGCCGCCTGGATTACCTTTCCGGCATCTTCATGGAGTGGTCATACGTTCGCAGCGTCGAAGCTCTCATGGAGATCGAGGTGCCGAAGCGCGCGGAATATATCCGAGTCATCATCGGCGAACTCAACCGCATCATCAGCCATCACGTCGCCATCGGCGACTTCATGCTCAACCTTGGCGCCGTGACCCCCTTCTTCTGGGTCTTCCGCGACCGCGAAGACGTTATGGACCTGCTGGAGATGGTGACCGGGCAGCGCATGATGTACAACTTCATGCGCGTCGGCGGCGTCCGCTGGGACCTGCCCGAAGATTTCGAGGCCGGCTGCCGCAAGTTCCTCAAGGAGTTCCCCGGCAGGATCGACGAATACGAACAGCTGATCACCGAAAACGAGATATTTCTCTCCCGCACCTGGGGTATGGGCATCATAAAGCCTTACGAGGCGCTGGACTATGGAATCTCCGGCCCCAATGCCCGCGCTTCCGGGGTCGACTGGGACTTGAGGCGTGAGGTCGGCTACTCCGTCTATCCGGAATTCGACTTCGATGTGCCGCTGGGGCAGCATGGTGACTGTTTCGACCGTTACAAGTGCCGCATCGAGGAGATGCGCCAGTCCGTGAGGATCGTGGAGCAGGCGCTCGACTCACTCTGTGGCGGACCCGTCAACCTGAAGCTGCCGCCGATGCTCAGACCTCCCGCGGGCGACCTTTACCGCGCCGTCGAATCACCGCGCGGCGAGTTCGGCGTTTACCTGGTTTCCAAGGGCGGTCTCAGACCCTGGCGCCTCAAGCTGCGGGATCCCACTTTCTCGGCTATCTCCATGATTCCCAAGCTGACTCCCGGCTATAAGATCGCTGACGTGGTCGCAATCGCCGGCAGCCTCGACCTGCTTATGGGGGGTGTGGACCGATGAGCGAGATCATTGATTTCCTGAAAAATTTTCTGCCGGGATTCGCTATAGCCCTGGGCGTCATCGCCGCCAGCGCCGTCGTCTTCCCGTTCGCGATGCGCCGGCTCTGGGGCTTCATCTGCGACCGCCTGGGCCCGAACCGCGTCGGCCCGCAGGGGCTTCTTCAGCCATTTGCCGATGGCCTCAAACTCATGATAAAGGAAGACATCACCCCCGCGCAGGCTAACCGGCTGCTGTTCCTGCTGGCTCCGGCTGTAGCGCTGACGACGCCGATGCTCATGCAGATGGTCATCCCGTTCAGCGAAGGCTACACCATGGTCGACCTGAACATCGGGCTGATCTACGTGGTTGCGGTGGGCGCGTTCAGCGTCCTCGGTATCCTCATCGCCGGCTGGGCTTCCAATAACAAATATTCCCTGGTCGGCGGCCTGAGGGCCGCGGCGCAGATGATCTCCTATGAGATACCGCTTATCCTGACCATCATCATCGTGGCGCTGCTCACCGGTTCCCTCAGCCTTACCAAGGTAGTGGCCGCCCAGGATTCGGTATGGTTCGCTGTCGTCCAGCCGCTGGGTTTCATAATCTATGTGATCGCCGGTGTTGCCGAGCTCAACCGGACGCCCTTCGATCTGCCGGAGGCGGAATCGGAACTTGTCAGCGGCTACAACACCGAGTACGGCGGCTTCCGCTTCGCTTTCTTCGCCGCATTGATCGAATGGGGCAACGTCACGGTCTGGGCCCTGGCTGGTTCCACGCTTTTCCTGGGAGGCTGGCGTGGACCCTTCTTCGGCAGCCCCTTCTGGCTTGGGTTGAAGTGCTTCATCATGGCCCTGGTCATCATCTGGTTTTTCACTACCTTCCCGCGCCTTCAGATCGATCAGCTGATGTCATTCGCCTGGAAGATATTGATACCCCTGAGCCTTTTCAACCTCGCGGCCACGGGCCTCTTCATCGTGCTCTGGCCGGATAATTTCCTGCTGCCGACGGCGATAGTCAGCTGGTCCTGCATCGCCCTGTTCATCCTGTTCTTCCCGGGCGCGGTCAAGAAGGTCCTGATGCACAAGCGCCTGAAGCTCCTGGCTGAGAAAAGGATGACTTCCCTGATTTCAGGAACGGGAAAAGGCGGGATCAGATCGTGAGGAGACCACTCTAGATGCTGGGACTCATCAAAGGCATGCATGCGACGATTAGCCATCTTCTTACCCGGAAGGTTACTGTCCAGTACCCCGAACAGCGCCGGCAGCTGCCGGAGCGCTCGCGCGGACTCTTACGCATGCGCCTCAAGGACAACGCCGTCGCGCCGCGCTGCATCTCCTGCACGCTTTGCGAGCAGATCTGCCCGTCGGTGGCCATCAGGGTCTCATACGAACACAAACAGGCCGAGAATGTCTGGAGGCTGGACGCCGGCGCCGGAACCATGCTCAGCTATTTCAACCGCGGCGAGCGGGCTGTCGGGATCGAAGAGTGGCCCGGAGCGGATGGCGCGGATGATGTGAAATCCGCCGGCAGCTGCCTTGCCGGCTCGTTTTTGGATGCCAGAAGCCTGACGCCGATTGCTCTCGCCGGGGTCGCCGGGCGCACGGGCGTCTGGCTGAGCCAGATATTCAGCGTCGCCACTTTTTATGACTCGCTGGGGCCGGGAGCGCCTGCGCTCGAGCCCGCACCCGAAGTGCCTGGGCACTCTGCCACAGTCGGAGGATGCCCGTCTATACTGCTGGCCAATCACGGTGTCATCGATCCGGACAGCATCGACGCCTACAGCGGCACAGGAGGTTACAAGGCCGTCAACAAGTCGCTGACAGAGATGAGCCCTGATGAGATCGTGGAGGAGATAGCCGTAAGCGGCCTGCGCGGGCGCGGCGGCAGCGGTCACGCGACCGGCGCCAAATGGAAAACCTGCCGTGAGGCCGAAGCGGCTCAAAAATATGTGGTCTGCAATGCCGACGAAGGCGACCCCGGCTCATTCAAGGACCGTTCGATCCTGGAGAACAATCCGCACGCGGTCGTAGAGGGAATGATCATCGCCGGCTACGCGACCGGCGCGAGCCAGGGCATCATCTATATCAACGCCGAAAACTCGCTGGCGCTGGAACGCACGCTGCACGCCGTTGACCAGGCGGAGAGCCGCGGCCTTCTGAACGACGAGATACCGGGCACGGGATTCACTTTTTCCATCCGGGTCAGCGCCGTTCCGGGAGCTTTTATCGGCGGCGAAGAGACGGCGGCGATCGCCACACTGGAAGGCAGGCGGCCGATGCCGAAGGTGCGGCCCCCATGGCCGGCGGCCGGGCAGGGCCTGCACGGGATGCCGACGCTGGTGGAGAACGTCGAGACGCTGGCGACGACGCCCTGGATCATCAACAACGGCGCCGGCGCTTTTGCGAAGATCGGCGCTCCGCACGCGCCCGGGACAAAACTTTTCAGCCTGACGGGGGCGGTCGGCAAACCCGGCCTCTACGAGGCTCCGCTGGATATCACATTGAAGAAACTGGTAGAGGAAGAGGCCGGCGGTTTTGCCGGTGATATCAA
>Ga0265292_1002210_pt1 | contig 14105 bp, 11 predicted proteins | sample Munlanlewell296A_FD_189080 | JGI IMG/M metagenome (GOLD analysis project Ga0265292, IMG submission 189080) | Leachate microbial communities from a municipal landfill in Southern Ontario, Canada - Leachate well 296A | ecosystem: Engineered > Solid waste > Landfill > Unclassified | place: Canada...
CATATACTCAAAAAGACGTTGTCAAACGATTCAAGCATATTCCGTTGGCAACAAGTTTCCGCAGCACGTATGCGTATGACAATATTTTGTATCTGATAGCCGGAGAATTAATTGAAGCAGTCAGTGGTATGTCGTGGGACCATTTTGTAAAAACAAGAATCTATGACAAGCTGGGGATGAATAACAGCACGTTAACATTTGCCGATGCAGTAAAAAAAGGAAATGCTGCAACACCTCATGCTCTGATTGAAGGAATAGTTCGTCCTGTGGCAGCGTCGGACAGTGCAAAGACGAATCCTGCGGCTACGGTAAATACCAATGCGGAAGATATCGCCAAATGGATGATCTGCCAGATCGATTCAGGGAAAATTTCCGGCGGATCGCCGTTGTTTTCTGCGACAACAGCAAGAAATCTCTGGTCCGTTGTTACACCGCTTCCGGTTGGGAAAGTGGCAAAAGAACTTTCGCCGCTGCAGTCGAATTTTTCCGGCTACGGCTGCGGATTTAACCTGCGTGACTACCGTGGGAAAAAATTGGTGTGGCATACCGGCGGGTTAAGCGGAATGCTTTCGTTTGTTGCAATGATTCCGGAATTACGGGTTGGTGTAGCGGTGTTTACGAATCAGGAAATGGGCGGAGCGTTTTATTCCATCGGTTGGCGCGTGCTGGATCATTATATCGGCGCCAATTACGATTGGCTGACCGCGTATAAAATAATCAAAGATCGTGGAGATTCGGCAAATGCTGCGGCGGACAAAAAAACTGCAGCAGTTCGCGATTCACTTTCCAAACCGTCGTTACCGTTAGAGAAATATGCGGGGAAATATAGCGATGGGTGGTATGGTGATATCACTATCGAACAGAAAAACGGAAAACTCTTCATGCAGTTTGTCCCGACTCCGTCGCTCAGTGGATATCTGGAGCATTATCAATACAATACGTTTATTGCCCGATGGAGCGATCCTGAAATGCGCGCTGATGCGTTTGTTACCTTCTCCCTAAATCCGGACGGCAGCATCGAACATGCCAAGATGAAGGCGGTTTCACCCGCAACGGATTTTAGTTTTGATTTTCACGATCTTTTGTTGAAACCTGTTAAATAACGTAAGATGTTTTTTTACGATGTCCTATCATAGCTGTCCAAAATAAAACCCTTGTTGACAAAAATTTATCGAAACAGGTGGATGTATGGAAGATATGTTATGTTGAGAAAAGTAAGCCCTCCCCTACATTTCTTACAGTGTTGGATGAGATGTGGGAGGGAGCGAAATATAGGAGGATTGAGCGAGTTATTTCTCCCCCTGTAAAGGGGGGAGATACAGAGGGGGGGGCTGAAATCATGAAGGGACTTTTGATGTCGTTTTTTGCCATCTACGGGCAAGTGCGAACGGGATTCATCGCGCGCGTTACATTTCGCAAGGGATTCTTGTGCTTCTTTTCTTGTGCCGACCAAATCTTTATACCATGTCGGCATTCCTTCGGAACCCCGTTAAGAAAAGAAAGAGTAAGTTTTTCGCTTGTATGATTTATTTTTGGACAAGGATGATGTCCTATCTTATTTTGTTGAGGACAGTGAAATGAACCCACTCGTTACTTTGTACGAGCGGGACAAGGAGATTGACCTATGATCCCAGAGTATAGTAACGACATTGCAACGGCCATTCAACTCGCCCTTGCGCCAGTTTTCCTATTAACCGCCATTGCTGGGATGCTGGGTGTGATGGCTGGGCGATTGAGCAGGATTATCGATCGGGGACGGTTCCTGACGGAAGGTGGACACACAGCCAAATTTCCAGAACTCGAAGTGGCCGAAGAAGAACTGCACATCCTAGAGAAGCGGCGGCATTTCACCAGCGTAGCGATCACAGCATTCACCATTGCGGCGCTGCTGGTCTGCCTCGTTATTACTACTCTCTTTCTTGAGGTGATGTTCTCCGCACCGCTGCAGTGGGCTATCGGACTGCTCTTTTCTGCCGCCACGTTGGTACTTGTGATCGGATTGACCTTCTTTCTGCGGGAAGTGCATCTGGCGACGACAACTATCCGCATTCGCAAACCGCAACCATAATTATAAAATTATTATAGTGAAGTAAAAAATCTATGTCTAACCAACGTAACAATCCATTACACAGCAAAACATTGGAAATGATTTTGAATCATCTCGTTGCTCATTTTGGCTGGGAAGAACTAGGGAAGTGCATCAGGATCCGTTGTTTTAATGAGAATCCGAGTATTAAATCGAGTTTGACCTTCTTACGTAAAACTCCGTGGGCGAGGAAGAAGGTGGAGGAGTTGTATCTTGAAGTGATTAAAGAATAAGATTCAGATGTCCGACACCTTCTCAGTGACGGAAATCTAATCGTCTGCTACGCCTCTAAAAACATCTGTCCTAACACGCTGTCCCAATCCGCTTTTGGGAAATGTTTGTGAAAATCAGGCACTAATTCGCCGCCGTCTGCCAATGTTGCGCCAACGCCGCTGGTAGCAAACGAAAATTGCAATCGTTCCATCTCCCGCAGTATCCAGTTCGGCACTTCTTCCGCTTTCAATAAATGCGTTGTTGCACGTTCCGGATTATCTGCTCTTACTTTCAGATACCATCCTTTTTCACTGTTACCGTGGCCAATCACTTCTCCATCAATCGGGGAGAGGAGACGGATCGTCGAGTCCGAACGCCGGACAAGTATTCCTCTCCCGTTCACCGAGAGGTGCGAACCGATGGGAGGTAATTCGATGGAATGTGGTCTCCCGATAATTCTGGAACCGAAATCATCAATTCCCACTTTGAATGTACCGTCATCTTCCTGCTGTACCCAGGTGTGACCGCGATGATAGAGCCGATACGGAGGCATGGAGAATCCGTAGACTTCATACTGAAGTAGGGAACCTTTCTTCTTTCGAGCAGAAAAAACGGGGTGCAATGTACATGAACGGCAATCGAATTCGTTATCGCATACGCGGTGTTGCACATCGCCGTTCAATTCATGCCGGCAAACTTTCATCGCTGGTGCGAGATCCTCAAAATCCGAGTGCCATTGTATCGACTCCATCCGATGCTGCTGTTCGTCCTGTTGCGTTCTGCGTAAGGCGATAATGATGGTGGCAGCGACAGTGACGAAGACGGTGAAAAAAATAAGCAGAAATGTGACGTGAAACGCTGTCCAGTGAAATTCATAAACCCAGGGTACCATAATATGCTCCGTTCATTTCTGTAATTATTTTGTCGACGAGAATGTATCGATAAGACGCGTAACGAACTTCGGCTGTTTGAACACCGAACGCGACTGCGCAAATTCCCGCATAGAAAGCTCACCGTTTGTTTGACCGAGTTCCCGTTCCTGAGGAAAGATGACTGAATACCGGAATGTGAGCGAATACAATATTACTCCGTATGCAATCACAAATGCGAATGCTGCAACTTCTTCCCAGCTCGGTGCATAGGTGAGGAAATTATCGAACGGAAGTGTTGGCAGCGCGAGTGTCTGAATCGTCATAACAAACCGATTGAGCATAATACCGCTGCACACCAGAAACCCTGCGCCGAATAAATACCGTTTGTTCTGACGCAGGCGGCTGCTGAGCAAAACTAATGCTGGGATCAAACCAAGCACTACAATTTCAGTAAAGAGAATCCACGTGCCAAACGATTGTGTTGCATAAAATTCGAACGCCGGAAATCCGTTGCCGGGCGAAGTACTGTTGATCCAGATAAGCGTATCAATTGATTTTAACAATACATAGATGATCAGCATACATCCGGAGACTTTTCCAAGGAATCTGTACACTTCATCCTTCACCAGCCGTTTTCGCGTTATCTTTTCTACCAGCGTTGTTGTCAGCATCACAAAACTTGGACCCGCAGCGGCGGCGGAGATCACGAAGAGGAAAAATGTGGATGGCCAGATTCCCAATTCTTCTCTGAACGCAAATGGGCGGCCGCGAAGCACACCGAATAATCCTCCGAGTGAGCCTTGATGGAAGAACGAGAGGAATGTTCCAATTCCTGCAAACACCGGCATTAGTTTGTGCAGTTCAAATTCGAAGACGAGGAATTTTGGAATCTGTCGGAGCTGTCTGTTCTTCAGGACGATCGGCACATATTCGATCAGCAGGACGATGAGATAGCAGGTGAGGCAGAAGGTAACTTCCGTCAACATGGAATGTGTGTTCGGATGCCAGAACGTAAACCACGCGCGCAACGGCTGTCCGACATCCACCATCAGTACAAGCACGGCACCACTGTAGCAGATCAATCCGATCACTACGGCGCTGTTAATCACCGCTTTTAGCTCTTTCCTTCTCAAAATATAGAGAAGAAATCCGGTGAAGAATGCGCCAGCACCAAGCGCAATAACGGTCAGATCGAGAAAGATCCAGATGCCGAATGCAAACCGGTTATCCATATTGGTGTGGAACAATCCTTCCGCCAGACAGAGATAGATTGCATACGCGCCGACTGCCAGCAGTGCGAGCCAGGGAATAATCCACAGTAAAAATTTTTCGAATGTTGTCCGCTGCAATCCTCTTGGTATCAGTAGCTTATCCATGGAACTCCTCCTCTGCGATGCCGTCAGCTTGACGGGAACGGGTCTGCGCTTTTTCCGCCATTGCACGAACCCAGTGTTTTTTAGAGTGGTAGTAGACTTTTGGTTCTGTCCCCAGACGGGAGAGGAATCTGAACGAATTGGAGTTTGAAGCTAATGACGTGATCGGAGCCGTGGTATCGTTTAAGTCACCAAATGTAATTGCTTTGTTCGGACACGATTCAACACACGCCGGAATGTAATCCGCCGGATTGATCTCGCGATTTCCGAGTGTGGCCGCTTTATCTTTTGCGGAATGAAGACGACTGTGGCAGAAATTGCATTTTTCCACAACGCCACGCATGCGTGGTGCAACATCTGGATTTAATTGCTGCTTCATTCCGTCTGTCCACTCCGGATCCCACCAATTAAAATATCGCGCATGATACGGACAAGCGGTCATACAATATCGGCATCCCAGACAACGCTGGGGAACCTGTCCGACAATACCCGTGGTCGGATCGACGTCAACGGCATTTTGCGGACAGACCGTCATGCAGGGCGTTTCTTTTTCGCATTGCTGACAGAACATCGGCACAAAGACCGTTTCGCTTTGGGGATATTGTTCGTTATTGGAAACGGTTGAAATAGTAAGCCATGTCAGACCGTTGCGTTTATTCATTTTCTGAACTGCCGGCGGCACATTGTTTTCGATCGCACACGCAACAGCACACGCACCGCAGCCATTGCACTTGTCCAGGTTGATCACCATGCCGAACTTATATTTTTTTTCTACTGTCGTGTCCATCTGTTATACCTTCAGAATTTGTGCAGGGGTGATTCTCCAGGTTCCGTCATTGGTGACATCACAGAGATTTAAAAGTGTGTTACCAACAGGATGTGCCGGCGTTTCCGTACCGTTCAGGTTTGGACCGATCGCAGCATCGACTATACCGGGACGGACTGTTGTATCAATCTTCACATTCACCGCCGCTGAACCGTTCTTTGTTGAGAGTGTCATCGGTGAATCGTTTGTCACTCCGAGTTGCGATGCCGTTTCGGGATTTATCGAGACGATGCCGTTTACATGACGTAATTCAGTCTCTTGAAATACTTTACTGAGAATCGGTGAGATTTGTGAAGCACAGACTGCGCCACGCCATCCGGATGCAATCATTTGTAATGGTTCTTCCTTTGAGTCTTTCGGCTGTTCTGCTGAAAGTGCCATTGTAACCGAGCGTGGCGGTAATTGATGTATTTCATCATCTATCCAGATTGCGCCTGTTGTCAACGCAGTCCAGAGGTCGTCTGCTGATGAGAGTTCACGAATACTTGTTGAGCTTCCGTCACTATAGGTGAAGAGTATTCCGCGTTGTCCGGAATGGATCTGCGCAACTTTATTTTTCAACAATTCTTCTTCTGTCGGGATTTCCAACACTACATTGAGCCTTGCAGAAAGTTCTCGCAACACATCAACAGGATCGATTGTATTCTCATTTTTCTTAAGCAGTGGAATTGATAGTGAAAATGTTGCCGTTTTCGCATCGATGTTTGCCACCTGATCCTGCAACGATTCCAGATGAGCAGGGGACGGGAGAAGATAATCCGAGTGAACGGAAATCTGATCCAGCACCGGCGAAAGAGAGACAACCATCGAAGAAGTATTTGTCAATTTTTGTTCGATAAGTCTCCATGGAATAGCATACCCGGAGTCAGCACCGTCTACGATTAATGTATCGATGGAATGATCCGGTATATTCGACCAATGAATAGGAGTAAACTCCGATTGGTACCCTGGAATATTTTTTCGTGAAACAATACCGCCGTTTTTTCCGACACTGCCGAGAAGCAGATTGATCGCGGCGATCGTCCGTTCCGTTTCAATATCAAACGGTCCCCCGCCGGGATCGGCACCGCTCAGCACAATTGCTGAATTCACCGATGCTAATTCTCGCGTCAGCATTCGAAGGACTGATGGTTGAATACCTGTTCTTGCTGCAGTTTTTTCGGGTGAAAATTGGCCAATCATTGATGAGAATTGACGAATATTGGTAATTGATTGACGTATACGTTGTGCAATGAAATGTTCTTCCTCCAGAACAGAGGCAATACTTAATGCAACGAGACGTTCGGTACCCGGTGCAATGGCAATCCACTGATCAGATTGTAACGCAGTACGGGAATACCGACAGTCTATCTGTACAATCTTCGCGCGTTGTGAATTCCGGATAGCATTCATTCTGCCGGGAGTTCCCCATCCGTCCAACAACGGTGCTCCGAACGAAATAATCAGAGAAGTATTTTCAAAATCGTATCCGAGCGGCCCGGGCGATGGTTTCACCATTTCTTTTATTGCGTCCAAAGTACTTTCTTCACGCGACGGAGAAGTTAAATATAACCCGCGTTCTGTTTGTTGAAGGAATGATCGGTACAGTTCCGATATAGCTCTGTTCGGTTGGCGGTCCAGAATGGCGATGGTGCCTGTCGTTGATTTCATATGTCCGGCGATTGCATCCAACGCGCGTTTCAGGGAAATGGCGGACATTGAACTCTCTTCCGATTTTCCGGAGAACGTGTGCGGGTGAACGATTCGCAGCGGATGATATGCCATGTGGTGACCTGCTAATCCGCGCACACAGAGCGAACCATGTGTCAGTGGGTGAAACGGAACGCCAGTCAGAGAGAATGGCATGCCCGAAACACAGAGCGCTTTCATTGCGCAGCCGGCCGGACATAACGTGCAATGTGTGAAGACCGATGTGATCGGTCCGTGCGCCAATTTCGGTGTTAACGACCAATTTTGTGTCCAGATGGCGGAATCATCCAGCAGTTTCCAGGGAAGAGGAGAGAACATCAGGCCGATGATGCTTCCGCCGGTGAATTTTAGAAGGTCTCTTCGAGTAATTGATTTGAGCATAAGAATTTTTTGTTTATCAAGATGTAGCCCGCCTGTTCGGTAGACTGCATCTTGTAATAGTTATTTATGACACGACACGCATCCGTCACGCCTGTTATTGTCACCGTGACACCGTACGCATTTATCCATTTTCATTCCTTCCCACCGGTTGGAGGAAAATCCGGAAATGTTCGCTCCCCAAACATCCCTACTGTAACCGGAGATACGATTGGTGTAATGAATCCGTAAAGTGTCGCTGGATCCGTGCGGACCGTGACAGTCTTCGCATTTCATTTTACCAAGCGTTACATGGGCTGCGTGCGGAAAGTATGCATTGTCTGGTTGGCGCGAATAGACGAGCCAGGGAATTTCAACATTTGGAGTAATGTAGTGTTCCACTAATTGTTTTTCACTTACTGATTCTCCAATCGGCGATGCGTGGCACTCTGCACATTTTATCACTGACGGTATTCCCTGGAAACGACCAGTTTCATTCGTGGTGTGACAGTCGGTACATGCCATTCCGCCGCTTTCACCAGTATGTGTATTGTGACTAAAGTGCAACGGCTGATCGGAGGAGTGATACAGTATAGCAGGGAAAGCAAACCATCCGATGATTGCACCGAACAGAATGCCGGCAATAAGGACGAGGTAGGGTTTCATGGTTGAACATTCCAGAGCATTAGAGGTGAAAAAAATTCATTGTAGAGTTTCAGCAGTTCTTCACGAGTTAACCGTTGAGCAAAACCAGCCTGGAATATTCCTCCGTCCGTCATCAGCACGGCACCGCGCATATCTGGCTGTGAAGCAATATGATGGGCGAGCGTTGTCATACGGTCTAATTCCTGACGCATCCACGGATAGACGTCATCGCCGGTGAGTAATCCTTCGGGGTGCTCTTGCTCTGTTTTAAATTTTTCTTCGGTGGCTTCGAACAGCCAGCCGACGGTGTATGGATCGGCAATTATTTTTTCAGGATTAGTACGGAGGTAAGTGTTGGCACGCGTGATATTCATTGACTTCGGAAAAACGAATTGCAGTTCGACTCCCCGCACGGTGAACGAAACAGCCGGACGCTGGTTTCCTTTATTTGTGACGAAAGTGATATGATCGACTGATCCGAGAACTTTTGTTAAGAAAGCATCCACACCGATATGACAGGTGCCGTCTGTACCGATATCCATCCACATATGATTCGGTGAATAATACAGATTGGCAGGAATTTTTACATCATCAATCGACTGGCGGACTGCATTCCGTTTGCTGCCATTCGATGTGACGCTTTCAGAAAATTCCTTCGGTTGTGCCAGTCCAAGGTACAATTCGCAATATTTATGGCTATCCGTACCGCATTGTGAGAGGACGGATTCGGTGTAGGGAATGTATTTCGTCACAGCAGCAGCGGTACAATATTGCACAAGTGATTCGTGAAGGAATGGACAATGATCGATGCTCGGACGGTCTTCCATATGCTGCTTTGCTGCAGGGCAGTTGACATATTCATGTGACGAGCATCGCTCATGTTCAGGTTGTTCTGCGAGCCGGACGATCATCTTTCTGTACGCTGATGCGCGACAGAATTTGACCTGTGCTTCCCGTAAAAATGGACATCGCATTTCTCACCTCTCAATTCATCGCTCTCAATTAGTTCTCAGAACGTTGGATATTCTTTTCATCCTCGTCCTGTTCGTATTTCTTCACGTGTTCTTTTTCATCGATTCGTTTACCGCCGTCCGCCATAGTAATGCCGAGATCGTCCAGGACAAACGAATGGTCATCTTGCAATTGGGGAACACGCACTTTACTTCGCGCATCCGCAAAAAATTCCTTTGCAGCTACAACACCAAACGCGATGATGCAGGCAATGGTAACGATGCCAAGTCCGACATTCGTTAACGTCAGCCATAGGGTTTCCGAATCCATTGATTCAAACATAATGTTTCTCCTTCATTTAGATTGTCGGTTTTTTCTCTATCGGTATTCTGTTGGTTCATACTACCGTATGACAAACAGTATGCCTTGATTTATTGATTGTTCGTAATTGTTGTGGTACCAATACGTTGCGGCGATTTAAGAATAGAAATGAAGTTGGACAATTGATTCTTGTCTGTGGGAAATTGCCTCTCGGTATGTAGGAAAAATCAACATAACGGAAATCATTCAATGAAATTGAGACCAATAAAATCAACTCAAGAATCATCCAGATCATTCAGGAATTGTACAGTGAAATGTGTAAAAAATATCAGCAGACAATCGGAGAGATAATTCCGTGAAATATTTTTCAATCCACGAAAACCTTCAAATCAAGCAATGTTTGCATCGAAATAAAAAGGAACAGAAAATATTCCGTGGCACGGATGATGCAACACCAACAGTAGACAACTGTAGGAAAACACAACGATGAATCTCAAACAAAAAGCACTGAGGCTTCCGCCGAAAAAGCTCTCACAAAAACTCATTCTTTCATTCACACTCATTATGACCATCGTCGGAATGATCTCTTCGTTCATCCATGTAAAAACGCAGGAAGGACAACTGCTTGAAGCGATGATGCTCGGTGCCGATCAGTTATCCGGAAGTATTTCCAGCGCTACGTGGCATGCCATGCTGGCGGATCAGCGCGAATCCGCGTATCAAACAATGGAAACAATCGCTCAGAAGCAGGGAATTACAAGAATACGAATCTTCAATAAAGAAGGGAAGATTATGTATTCCACAGAAAAATCGGATACCGGCGTGGTTGATAAATATGCCGAAGCATGTTTTATGTGTCATTCTGCGGAACAGCCGTTAGTAAAAGTCGATGTTCCGACGCGCGCCAGAGTATATTCAACTCCGGATAAACATCGCACACTCTCCATGATTACTCCGATCTACAATGAACCGTCATGTACGGAATCGGATTGTCACGCTCATCCCACATCACAAAATGTTTTAGGAGTGCTTGATGTTTCCATGACGCTGGATATGGTGGATGCAGAAATGGCGCAACTGCAAATCCGTGTCTTCCTCATTTCATTTTCCATTGTCGTTGTCATGAGTCTGTTTATTTTTTATTTCACTAAACATTATATCGATGGTCCCATTCAACATTTAATCGCCGGTACACGCGCTGTCAGCGAGATGCAACTGGATAAACCGATCGTGATTGAATCGAGCGAGGAACTGGGGGAGCTGGCGCGGTCATTCGATATCATGCGCATCCAGTTGAAAGCTGCACTGGAGGAAATTAACGAGTTTACCGAAGGATTGGAAATGAAGATCCGTCAACGAGCGGATCAGTTGAAAATTGCTCACCAAAAATTACTGCAGAGTGACCGGCTTGCGTCGCTCGGACAACTCTCCGCCAGTGTTGCACATGAAATCAACAATCCGGTTTCCGGTGTACTGAATCTGGCGATGCTGATGCAGAGAATCATGAAGGATGATGGAATACCGAAGGAGCGTGTGGAAGAATTCAGGAAATATCTTTCTCAAGTCGTAAATGAAACTACGAGGGTCGGAAGAATCGTCCAGGATCTTCTTGCATTTTCGCGACGCTCAAAACCGTTTCGCGCAAAAATTGATTTTAATGCTATGATCAAATCCACCGTGAATCTGTTGGATCACAAAATAAAACTTTCCGGTGTGAAGATACACATGGATTTGCAATCGGATCTGCCTCTGATACATTGCGACGGTTCACAGATGCAACAGGTGGTGATTAATCTGATTATGAACGGCGCGGAAGCAGCGCAGGGAAAACCGGAAGGAACTGTATTCGTTAAGACCGAAAAGAATCTCTCCGGTAACCAAATGCTGTTTTTTGTTACAGATAATGGCGATGGAATTCCGGAAGAACATCTTTCAAAAATCTTCAGCCCGTTTTTTACAACAAAGCCGGAAGGGAAAGGAATCGGCCTCGGACTCGCAGTTGTCTTTGGCATTATCGAGGCGCATAAAGGAGATATCGATGTAAAGAGCGAACCCAATAAAGGAACGACATTCATTGTCACACTTCCGTTTGATGAGTCGTTGAAAACAGAACCGAAAAAGAATAATGCATAAAGAAAAAACGAAAATTAATTTCTCTCAAGGCTTGGCCATCTTTCATTCTCCCGTTTTCATGGAAAGAATGCAATTACCTTCCGCTTCAAGGGAGGGGGTAGCCTGCTGGCAAACAGTGGCGGGTCAATTGAGAAATGACAACGATAACAATCAGGACAACTCTTGAACGCAATCTACCTCGTACAGTTCGGAACAATCGATGAAGAGATTATCTCTCCGTTGGAAGTGTGTCTCTGGCAGGTATTTGGATTCGATGTAAAACGACTTAATCCGCTTCCCGATCCGGCATTTGCGCTTGATCAGAAATCCGGCCAATGGAATTCGTCATTGATTCTGAAAGATCTGGTTCGCCGCGTACCGGACGATGCGATCCGCCTGTTGGGAATTACAGAGCGTGACTTGTTTATTCCGATGCTCAGTTTTGTGTTCGGTCATGCTCAATTGAACGGTCCCGCAGCGGTCATCTCGCTTGCGCGGCTGCGGCAGGAATTTTATCGTTTACCGCCTAATGCGCCGGTCTTCCATCATCGTATCATGAAGGAGGCTGTACACGAACTCGGACATACGTTCGGTTTGGTACATTGTCATGATCCTCTTTGTGCGATGTCGTTGTCGAATATAATACAGCATGTTGATAAAAAAAACGGAGAGTTATGCAGTAACTGTTCCATCCTCTTCGAAGAATTCACCAATCATAGACGCCGGAATAACGGCATGGAGATGCAACGATGAAAAAGTTATGGAACATCATGGTCGTAGACGACGAAGAAGTAATGCGCGAATCGCTCGCCGCATGGTTGCGAGAAGACGGATATTCGGTTGATACCGCAGAATCCGGCAATGATGCGATTGTAAAAACGAACAAGAGAGAATATGCGATCTATTTTATCGATCTGAAAATGCCCGGCGGACACGACGGCATAGAAACGATGATGGAGATCAGGAAAATTCACTCCGATGCATCCATCATCATCGTTACAGCATATGCCACGGTGGATACGGCGATCACCGCTATGAAGGAAGGAGCGCAAGAATACATCGTGAAACCGTGCAACCCTGAAGAAATATCGCTTCTTGTCAACCGCATCATTAAGATTAAGAATCTGCAGAGGGAAAATTCTATTTTGCGGAAGAAACTGACGAAGCAGTACAGTTTCTGCGACATCATCAGCAAGAATCCGAAGATGATGGAGATTTTCGGATTGATCAAAGAAGTGGCAAGTCTTCGCAGCACGGTGATGATTCAGGGTGAGAGCGGCACAGGGAAAGAACTGATTGCCCGCGCGATTCATTTTTCCGGTGATAGGGCAGGCAAACCGTTTATTGGCGTTTCGTGTGCTGCGTTGACGGAATCGCTGCTGGAATCGGAATTGTTCGGACATGAAAAAGGTTCATTTACCGGTGCGACCGGACAAAAAAAAGGAAAATTTGAGATTGCGGAAGGCGGCACAATCTTTTTGGATGAGATTGGCGACATTTCTCCGAAACTGCAGTTGAATCTTCTGCGTATTCTTCAGGAACGGAATTTTTATCGAGTCGGCGGAATGGAACAAATAGACATTGATGTGCGCGTAATCGCCGCGACGAACCGGAATCTGGAAGATGCAGTACGGGAAGGAAAATTCCGTGACGATCTTTTTTATCGGCTCAATGTCATCAACATTCATCTTCCGGCATTACGGGACCGCAAAGAAGACATTCCTTTGCTTGTGCACAATTTTATTGAGCACATTGGCCCGGAATTGGGAAGAGAAGTGAACGACATTTCGGAAGGAGCGTTGAAGATCTTGTTGAATCATAATTGGCCGGGAAATGTACGGGAATTGGAAAATGCCGTTGAGCGGGCAATTGTCACCTGCAAAACAAAAGTGTTGACCGAAGAAGATTTTATTTTCCTCAATAATCACGGTCGGGAAAAGATAGAGTGGTCGATTCCATCGGAACTAACGTTGGAGGAAATCGAAAACCAGGCGATCACAGCTACGCTCCATCGCACACACGGGAATATCAAAGAAGCATCGACAATTCTTGGTGTAGATCGTTCGACGTTGTATGATCGAATTAAAAAGTACAATCTTCCACGCAATTAAAATGTAGAACCGGATGCCATCCGGTCCATTCGTTGAGCGGCAATTGTATGTCGCTCAGAGTTCAATCCGGGAGATATTTGCTACTGTACGGTTCCGCATTTAAAATCCGGTCGTGAAAGATGGACGGAAACTCCAAAACACAAATTAAGAGAATGCGTTGTAATAGAAAAATAACATCAGTTTTTTTATCAAATGCCACTGTTCGCCCACGTTTAGAGGCAGAATCTCGAAATGCGGGGCAGCCCACACTGCGGGACATTTACTTCTTTTCTTGCCCCGTCAAGAAAAGAAGAGCTTCCGTTTTTCATTTTTTCGTGATTTATTTTGGACAAGCATGATGTCAGGACATAGCTGTCCAAAATAAAACCCTTATTGACAAAAATTTATTGAAACAGGTGGATTTATTGAAGATATTTTATGTTGAGAAAGTAAGCCCTCCTCTACATTTTTTACCGTGTTGGATGAGATGTAGGAGGGAGCGAAATTTAGGAGGATTGAGCGAGCTTTTTCTCCCCCTACCAAGGGGCAATGCTGTCAGGTTAAGAAAGA
>Ga0265292_1002211_pt1 | contig 14103 bp, 16 predicted proteins | sample Munlanlewell296A_FD_189080 | JGI IMG/M metagenome (GOLD analysis project Ga0265292, IMG submission 189080) | Leachate microbial communities from a municipal landfill in Southern Ontario, Canada - Leachate well 296A | ecosystem: Engineered > Solid waste > Landfill > Unclassified | place: Canada...
CAGTGGAGTCCGGCACGTTTCTCCGCGCGCTGCGTTCCAACCAATCGGCCCGAACCACGAGCCCTTCCCTCAAAACCCTTCCCTTACGGCTGGGGCGTGGGGGGCGGGAACTCGAATGCCGCATTGCCCGTGATGAGGCGGGCGGCTTGCAGCGCCTGCTCGGGGGTGAGGAGCTTGTGGCGGTGGACGAGTCGATCGAGGGCGGCGAGCGCGTCCTGGACGTCCCGGGACGCGGACGGGGCGGTCATCCTCCAATGAGCGTTCGGGGGGCGGGAAATACGTTTCCACGGCGCGGGGGACCTATCGGAACGCTCAAAGCCAACGAGGAACGAAAGAAGGTCGGCACCATGGGACCCATCCGCGCGTTCCGGGACAACTACGTGGCGCTGTACGGTGGCGTGAGCTATGACCTCGCACCAGGCGCCGTCGGCATCGACCCCACGTTCCTGCAGGACGCGCCTGACCTCGCGGGGCGCCGGGTACTCGTGAGCCGCGGCTCTGGCGCTCTCTTGTCATTGAGCCGCCGACCCACGTTCCAAGTCGTGTCCCTCACGCACCTGATGCGGCACGCGCTCGACGCGAGCGGCGAGGGCGCGGTCGTGTTCTCCACGTTCGACTTGGACGATCCCAAGCGCGCGCGGCTACTGGAGGTGCTGGAGCTGGGAGACTCCGTCTTCCTGAACGCGGCCATCGAGCGTTTGCCCGACGTCGCGGTGCGTCACCCCTTCAGCGACTCTGCTTCATGATTCAAAGCAGGAACGTGAACGCGAGGAGCCCGATGGCCCAGAGGGCGATGACGACGCCAAGGCTGCGGGAAGCGAGCTTCGTCTCCGCCATTTCCCACTCGCGCGTCCACTGCTTCTCGCGGCGCACCTTCACGCCGCGCTTGTACGCGAGGAAGAACACGAGCGAGAACCCCAGCGGGATCACCGTCGTCCACAAGTAGAGTCGTGGCGTCCTCGGCGTGCCGCTCGTCATGACCGCTGCGCCCACGAGGAGGAGCAGGAGGATGCCTTGGGCGACGAATGTGATCATCAGGCGACGGCGCATGCGCTCGAACACGCTTGGTCCGCCCTTCTGGACGGCCGGCACGTCATACGCGGAGCCCCTAGGCTTCCACGTGTTGTCCTTCGACCCAAGAGTGTCGTCCGCCACGTTCGTCCACCAACTCGTCCACGATCCGCTTGCATGTCAAGCAACGGAACCCGTGGCGCTTCTCGAAGGGCGACATCGGGCTGCACGGTTCGGCCTTGAACTCCATGAACTTCCGGACCTGCCCGCATTGTGCGCACTGGCCCTGGACGATCATGGAAGGCATGCGGGTGCGCATCGAAGCGGCCTCGATATAAGCCTCACGAGAAGCAGGCGGTCAGCCCCTCCCAAGCAAGTGGCGTGCGTGGCTGGTGGACCCACGTTTGAAGCATCCCTCGCGCGTGACGCGAAACATGGGCGCGAAGGATGCCGGCGGTGGCGCAGTGTACGGGTTGGGCTTCATCGGAGCCGCGATCTACTACATCCAGACGGCGGCAGGGTTCTGGATGGGTGCGCTCGGCCTGCTCAAGGCGCTCGTGTGGCCAGCGTTCCTCGTGTACGAGCTCCTTCGACTCGTCCATGGATGATATCATGCCGATCTGGAGGTCCCTCTACATGATGACCTGGCTCCTCTTCGTCGAGCTCATGCTCGCGTTGACGCCGGGCGGCTCGAACGCCCCCACGTACTTCCACGTCGCGCTTGGGGTCGCGATCATCGCGCTCGCGTTCATCAACGCGCGTGCCGTGCGCCAGACGACCGTCCCTGGGCGCGTGAAGCGGACGGTCCGCTCGACATGTGGGAGGAGAAGGAGTTCGCCCACGACTCAGCCCCAGGCGAGTTCCCTCCTGTGGCTTCGTAGGGGCCGTGCGTCACTCGAACGCCGCGACGTCCCAGACGTGGAGGCTTGGCACCGTGAACGAGACCCACCCGTCGGCTTCATGATAGCTTGCGGTCACGTTCCCCACGAAGTCGGGGGAGGCGATGCGCAGCGCCTTCCCACCCAATGAGTACCCTGACGGCAGCTTGACCCGCACGTCGAGGTCGCTCCTGTGCGTGAAGTCCGTGCCGTTGAAGTCGTAGTTGAGGATGTGGACGAGGAACCGGCCGTCCTTACCCGTGAACGGGAGGAGTTGGACGGAGGCAGGCGCCGCGTCGGGTTGGGCGCTTCCGTTCACGACGGCAAGGACCTTGGCCGCCGACGCCGGATCCTGGTTGGACCAGAGGCGCCACCAGACGTAATCCCGAGAAAAGACGAAGGCCCCCGAGCCGATGGCGTGGGCGCCCTCCGTCTTGACTGCAGTGAGCTCAGGACGATCGACTGGCCGATAAGCCTCGTCCTTGGTCGCGAAGCGATCGTCCGACGCGAAGACGACTCCGCCCCCGCGCGCGTAGGCCAGGAGAGCATCGAGGTCATGCTGCGACCACCCCACGCCGCTCGTGAGCACCACCTTGTACTTCGAGAGGTTCCCCACTTGGTCGAGCCCCAGGACATCGTGCGGGACGTTCGCCCGCGCGAGCATCGTCGAGAACCCGCGTGTCGCGTCCAAGGCCATGCCATCGTCGAGGAACACGCGGGCGTGGAGCACAGCGACCTCGGGGGACGTCGTCCTGTTGAGGAAGAATCCTGGGTGCTCGCGCACGAAGGAGTAGAAGGGCCGCAGCAGCGCGCGGTCCGAAGTGAACTTGATGCCGATCCAGTCGAGCTGGTAGACGGGATCGTAGTACCCGCCGTTGGCGTAGCACTCTGCGAACTCGTGGGTCATGAGGCGAGTGCTGGGCTCCGTGCCAAGCCGCATCATCACGCGCCCGTCACCCTCGATGCTGTACCCCACGACGGCGGTCTTGTCCTGGCTAAGGAGGAACTTGATCTCGGGGCCGACGGGTTCGCCCGCGGGGAAGGTCTTGTTGAGGTTCTGCCGCCAGTCGGGCAGCCATCCGTGCTCGAAGAGGAACACGTCGATGGAGGAGTAGAACCGGGCGGTCGTCTCGAGGGAGCCGAGGTTCGCCGCGATGAACGTCGATCTCCCCTTCTGGGCCGAGTACGCGTGGACGTAGTCGATGAGGCCCTGGATCACGCCCGCTGCCGCCGCGCGTAGATACTCGTAGTAATCCTCAACGAAGGGGACCGTACCATCGCGCTTGTGAGTACGATAGTCATCACGAAGCCCATGGTCGAGGAGAAACTGCTTGTAATCGAACGTCGAGAGGTCCTGGATCCCCTTCTGCCGCAGCTCCTCGGGCGTGTAGTGTTGGCCAAGGTACGCAGGGAAACCGGCCAACGCAAATTTGTCGAAGGGCCCCTCACCCAACGGATCCAGGGCCCAAGCCGTCCCGAAGTGCTCGTCGATGGAGAAGCCGTCCGTGCCCGCATCGATGTGGGACCGGATGCCCGCCCTGAGGTACTCCTGGTAGGCGGGGTCGAGGATGTTGAGGAAGATACTCTCCTGCACGATCACGGGGTTCCCGTCCAGATCCAAGACGTACGCGGTCGCAAGCTCTGGAGGCAAGTCCGAGACCTTCTTCCAGTTGTCGTTGTTCCAGATCGAGATGCCCGAGATGTGTCGCGCGCCCAGCGCCTTCTGCTCCCGCATCCATTGCTGAGACGCAGCGCTCTCCGTGCCCGGTAGTCCGAGCCCATTGACGATGGTGGGCGAGAGAGACAGGTCCACCGTGTCCCTCACTTCGGGGCCATAGATGTCCACGAGGGACGGGAGGTAATGCTGGATCCGGGTCGGGTCCCGCGTCACGGGGGGTGTCGCCTTGGGCGCGTCGTTCGCCACGGTCGGCGTCGTCTTGGGGGGGAGGGTCGACGCGGCCGGCTTCGGGTCGCTGCTATCGCCCTGATGGGTGACGCTCACGGCGGGCGGGCCCGACGGCGCCTGGGTCCCGCCGCACCCGGGCGGCTGGGGCGCCCACGCGGGCGGGCATGGTTGACCGCCGGGTGTGGTGCAACCTGCCGCGAGCGTCGAGGCGACCAGGAGCAGCGCGAGCGCGCGCCCCCTCACGAGGGGACCCATGCACAAGCACGACTCCGTGAAGCGCCCATCAATCCTGTGCCGAACGCGTCCAGGGCTTGCCCCGGTGGGCGAGAATGCCTGGGATCCGGCGAGGATGTTCCCACTGAGGGAAGATATCAAACAAGAAAGAGAGTTGCGCCCGCAGGCGCTTTGCCGCGGCAGCGGCTTACTTGCCGCCGAAGTTGGCCTTGAAGCCCTTGCCCGGTCGGAACTTGACGGTCGTGGACGCGGGCTTGTTCTTCGTGATGTATTCTTCGCCCGTGAAGGGGTTCTTGGCTTTCTTGCCGCCCTTTTGCGCGGGCTTGACCTTCTTCGCGAACGTGCCGACGCCCGTGACCGAGATGCGGTCGTTCTTCTTCAGGAGCGTGGCGATGCCCTCGAACGTGCTCGTGACGGCGCCACGGGCGTCCTTGGGCTTCATGCCGGTCTTCTTGGAGACGTACTCGACGAGATCCTTCGTGTTGGCAGCCTTGGCCATGAATGTCGGTCCTCCGACGGAGCCGACGAAGGGAAGACCCCTCCTTAAGGGCGCGCCTTCAAATCCCTGGGAAACCAAGCCGCAGTGATGATAGTGGACTCCCTCATGCACCGCGACGTGGCCACGTTGCCCGCCTCCGCCACGGTCAGGGCCGCGGCCCTTCTGATGCGTTCGCGTGGGGTCGGCTGCGTCATCGCCACGGTGGCTGACTCTCCCGCGGGCATGCTGACCGAGCGCGACGTGACGTTCCGCATCGTGGCCGAAGGACGCGACGCCGAGAAGACGCTCGTGGCCGAAGTCATGACGCGACCGCTTGCGACCATCGAGCCATCCGCATCCATCGAGGAGGCCGCAGAGCGCATGAAGTCCCTCCGCGTCAAGCGCCTCGTCGTCGTCCTGGGCGACCAAGTGCGGGGCATCGTCACTGTGACGGACATCGCCTATGCTGAACCCATGCTGAACAAGAGCCTCATCGAGGGCTGGGTGAAGACCCGCTGGCAGGGGTAAAGGGGGCGGTCCGGCCTTGGGGAAGTCCCCACGCTTTCAAGGACGCGCTTGCTGATGGCTCCCCGCATGAACTGCGCGCACTGCGGCGCCGGCGTCATCTCGGGCTCGGCGCGTTGCTATCGCTGCCAGCACCCCAGCCCCATCGACGCGGCTCCGACCTTCGATGACGCGCCATCCTTCTCCATCACGCCGCCCGCGCCAGCGACTCGTCCGCCATCGTCACCCACGCGCCGCGCGGCAGTGGACAGCGACCGACGGTTGCCCGTCCGCATCGCGGCTTGGTGCGCGCTCGCTCTCGCGGCGCTGGGCATGGTGGACTTCGCGCGCGGCGACTCGGCTGGCGTGCTCGTGCTCGTCGCGCTCCAAGTGCTCATTGGCATCGCGCTCCTGAAGAAGTGGCGATTCGCGTGGGCTGGCGGCATCACCCTTGCGAGCGCGGATTGCATGCTCGCGTTCCTTGCCTTCTTGGGCGGGGGCGGGCTCTCCGCGCTCCTCGTCGCCGCGCTCGCGCTCGCGGGGATCGTTTCGCTCTCGCGCCACGGCACGAAAGCGAGCCTCCGCAGGCGAGCGGGACCAAGTGCCCGACCACCGGCCGTCACTGCGTCCTCGCCTTAGACCGTTGTACCTCAGTTCCTTTTCACCTTGCACGGCCTGGATAGCCCCATGCGCCGCGCTCTCATAGTGATCATCGTCCTGTTCGCGTTCCTCTCGTTTCCAGTCGCCCCCGCATCACCCCAAGAAGGCGTTCGGCACGCGAGCGACCGATTCGGGGCTTCCACCAATTGGGCGGGCTACGCGGTCCAGACGAACCTCGCGTCGCCAAGCAACGGCGTCGTGACCGACGTGAAGGGAAGCTGGGTCGTGCCTGCGGTCTCGTGCCCCGCAGATGGCACCAACAAGTACAGCGCGGCGTGGGTCGGCATCGACGGGTACTCGTCGAACTCGGTGGAGCAACTGGGCACGGAGAGCGATTGCCTAAGCGGCGGGTCCGTCCCATATTACGCGGCCTGGTGGGAAATGTACCCCAAGCCGTCGCGCCGCATCCAGCACGTGGTGCAAGCAGGGGACCACATGACAGCGGAAGTGCGATACTCGGGCGGCAACGCCTACACGCTCACCATGACCGACGCGACGCAGGGGTGGTCCTTCTCGACGACGCAGCGCGCCAAGGCCGCGCGCAGCAGCGCCGAGTGGGTCCAGGAAGCGCCGTGGTCGGGCGGCGTGCTGCCGCTCTCCAACTTCGGCACCGTGACGTTCACGGGCGCCAGCGCTACGATCGCGGGGCACACCGGCACGATCAGTGACGCCGCGTGGCAAGCGGACCGCATCGACATGGTGAACGGCCGCGGAGCGACCAAGGCCCAGACGTCGGCCCTGGACGGCACCGGCATCGCGTTCGACGTGACGTGGGTCAGCTCGACTTAGGGGCGTCGTCAGCGAGGCCGCCGTCGAATCCTGCGGGCCACGCCGAGGCGAGAGTCGTGATCCCCGTCAAAGTTCGCCCGTGAATGTTGTCGTGGTCGCCGCCGAGGTCGTCCTGAGAACCGGCATCGAGTGGCAACATCAACGGTTCGGGTCAGCGGGATCGCCGTGACGGCGGTTTCGGGCCCATGTTGGGCGGATCGCTGATCCGCTCGATGCATTTGCCGTCGAAGTCGTCGTCGAAGCTGATGATCTGCTTGGCCTCGGCGAGTTTCATCATGTGCAAGTATAGGGCATCGCTTAGGCTGAGAGTGCCATCGTAGCGAAGCACGTGTTCCATGGCGGCGTCGAGGTCGTCGATCGTTGGAACATGGATCTGAACCGTGTCCTTGAGCATCGCGTATGCTTGTCGAGCAGCTTTTCCGCCTTTGTGGCTTCCGATGATCGCGATCACTTCGCCAACGGCGAGCGCATGCACTTGGAGTGGTGACCACTTCTCGGCGAATGCGAGAAGAGCTTGGGCCTGCTCGTGCCACTGGTCGTCCTCGTCCATGAGTGCGACGAAGAACGTCGTATCGGCAAAGACGGACATGATGTCTCAGAGGCGGCGTTGCGCGCGGCGCTTGGCTTCAACACTGTTCCCCTTGGTCGCGCTCTTGGCGAAGCCAACCATGTCTCGGAGCGTGTGGCGGCGACGGAAGTGTACCGTGAGCGACCCGTCAGGGTGTTCGTCCCAAATGACAATGTCACCCGGGCCGACCTTGTGCTTCGTGCGGATCTCGGCTGGGACTTGGGTCTGATTGGCATCCGTGACCTTCGTCTCGACTTGCATACATTGTGTTCTGGTCTTACATTGTAATAAGACTTTGCAAGGTAGATCTCACTTGCCATGAACAGGTCCCCCGGCGTGGACGATCCGGCGGACGGCACCCAGAAAACGTATGCCCGCGAGGATTGCCGCGAACTCCTGGTTCGTCGAGCGCCGCAACCAAGCGGCGAGTGGGGCCTGGGGGAGCAAGCCCCCGCGGGGCTTGGGGGCGGAGCCCCAACGGCACCGGAGGCCTGATGGTCGCGGAGCGCGCTGCATCGTCCCCATGAAGGCAACGAACGCGAAACGCATCGTGCTGGTCCTCGCGCTCCTTTGGCTGGGCGCGTGGGGCGTCTCGGGCGTGTGGACAGGCGTCTCGACGTTGGGCATCTTCCTGTACTTCGCCGGGGTCGTCGCCTACGCGTGCCTCGGTGCGTGGGGCGAGCGCACGCGTTGGTTGCCATTTGCGCTCGCGCTCGTCCTCACGGGGATCGTTGCTGCCTCGACGTTCCTCCTCGTGCCAGTCGTGATCGGGGGCCTCATCGTGTGCGCGGCGATCCTGATGCCGACTGACTGATGCAGTGCGCTGCCGAAGGATGAAAATACTCCATGGCGCGTTCGCCGGTGATTGGAGGCTTTGGATTGGTCAAACTCAGCACGATCGCCGCGCTTGGCGTCGTCATGATCTCGGTCACGGCGCTCTTGCCGGCCGAAGCGAAGGAACTGCTTGGTGGTCCCACGGTCTCGCCGCACTCGACCACCGTCACCACGACGAAGACACTTTACCTGCACTCGATCACGCCTTCGGGCAACGCCGAGGAGCTCGCCGAGTTCGGCGTGGGCACCGCTACGACGACCACGATGGACGAGTCGGCTCCGGCGACCCCCGCGCCGAAGGTCACGCAGACGTCCAGCGGGAACCAACTCTACTGGAAGAACTTCCTGCTTGGTTACTGGGCCGCACCGCTCACCGCGAACGTGGAGAGCGCCAGCGCGGACCTGTGGGTCTCGGGTGCGGATGGCCCGCTATCGGTCTCCCTCCTTGCGGATGGCAGCTCAGCGCCGTTCTCGACGGTCACGGCGACGATCGCCCCGGGCCCCGCGCGCCTCGTGCATGTGGACATGCCGCTTGCGAAGGGTACTGTAGGCCACGAACTTCTCCTCCAAGTGTATGCCGGCACGGCGGGCGATCAGTTCTACTATGATGGTTCGCTCATGCCGTCCGCGCTGACGGTCACGCTGAGCCCCTACGTCGCGCCCCCAGTGGGCGGCGGCATGGCGTGGACGCCCTCCCCCGGCTGGGGCGCCGTCACGTCGGTGAACACGACGCTCGCCGCGCGTGAGACGAGCCTCGTCATCGACCCCACGAACGAGGACAACATGTTCCTCTGCGCGCCTTCCGGCGTGCCCAACACACCCTACGGCCAATCATACTTCTACAAGTCCAGCGACGCCGGCGCGTCGTGGCAGTACGTGCGCGTCGAGACCGATCAGACGGACCTTCGCCAGTACACGTTCGAGGGCGGCGACTGTGACGTGGCATACGACGCGGTCGGGACGATGTACTCAGCCGACACGTGGCTGGGCGACCTCAGCGTGGGCCACAGCACTGATGGCGGCCTCACCTGGGCTGGCACGCCGTTGGCCGTCACGAGTCCCATCGTGGACCGCCCCTGGCTCGTGGGCGGCCCCGCGGGCACCATCCACGTGAGCTACCAGGACGTGCAGTTCGGCATGCCGACGGCCATCTGGTACACGCGCTCGACGGACGGCGGCGTCACGTTCCTGCCCGCGGTCCCAGTCGCGCTCGCGGACCCGAACAACCCCTTCAGCTGGGAAGGCAACTTTGTCCTCACGCCTGACCAGCAGCACATCTTCCTCGTGTACAACAAACGCGCCAACGGCGTCGTCGGCGTCTCCTCTGACGCGGAGGAGGTGTGGGTCGCCGCGAGCAACGACGCGGGCGCAACGTGGTCCTCGACGCGCATCGCATCCACGGAGAACTCCGCGAGCTATCTCTACCCAAGTATCGGCATGGATTCGGCCGGTGGCCTCCACGTCGTCTACGCATCATCGACGGGGAGCGACCAGCCCATCTGGTACACGCACTCGGCCGATGGCGCCTCGTGGTCCGCGCCCGTCCCCATCCAGCGCGGCAGCAGCGGCTACGCGCCGTGGGTCGTTGGCGGGAACGCGGGCGAGGCCGCCATCCAGTGGCTGGGCACGCCCACGACCGTGAATGCCACGAGCACGGACGCGGACTGGTTCTTCTACTGGGCTCGCGTGGCCGGAGCGGACACGCCGAGCACGACCATCGCGTCAGGCACGACGACGAGCACACCCATCTTCCACGGGACGCATTCGGCCACGCCCGAGTTCAATCAGGTGCGCCTTGACAGCAATGGCAAGATGCGCATGGGCATGAGCGCGTTCTTCACGCCCGCTGGCGGGTCCGGCGCGAATTGGGCCGAGTTCTATCAGGCCGAGAACTGAGCGCGCGGTGGCGCCCAGTTCACTCCGCGCTTCGCTCGGCGGTCCGCAGCGCAAGCGCCGCTGATATCAGGCCAGCGTGAGGGAAGCCTTGGGGAAAATTCCCCAAGTGCTCTCCCGTGGTGGAATCGATCTCTTCCGCGTACAGTCCAAGCGGCGTCGCGCGCTGCGCCATGCGGTCGAACAGGGCGCGCGCATCCCGCACGCGGCCTTGCCGCGCGAGGACTTCGACGAGCCAGAACGTGCAGTACGCGAAGGTGGCCTCGCCGCCTATGACGCCGTCCGCCGCGCCAAGATAGCGGTACACGAGGCCGTTTGACAGCAAGCGCGCGACGATGCGCTCGACGGTGCCAAGCATGCGCGGGTCGCGCGCGTCGATGAAGCCCACGAGCGCGAGCAGAAGGTTCGACGCGTCGATGTGGCGCTCGCCGATGGCTTGCACGAAGTAGCCAGCCTCCGCGTCGTAGCCCTCCGTGAGGACCATCAAACGTGCCGCTGCCGCTTCGGCTTCCCAGTGTTCGCTATCACCCGTAAAGCCGTTGGCGCGCGCGAGGGCGGCGGCCCTGTCGAGCGCGACGCTCGCCATCGCCTTGCTGAGCACGAATTGTTTGGGCTCGCAGCGCACTTCCCAGATGCCGCTGTCGGGCGCGCGCCAGTTCAGCGCGACCCAGTCGGCAAGGCGCGCGTAGGAAGCCCACTCGTTCGCCGTCGGCGCCTCGGCGCAGCTCGCGACGAAGTGGAACAGTTCCCCATACACGTCGAGCTGGTGCTGCGTCGAAGCATCGTTCCCGATGCGGACGGGCGCGGAGCGGCGGTGCCCCTCGAGATGTGATAGCACACGCTCTGGGAGTTCGCGCGCGCCGCTCACGCTGTACATGACGCGGAGGTCCTCCGGGCCCGCGCCCACGGCGCGCGTGAGCCAGCGCGCGTACGCGTCAGCCTCCTCGTCGTGCCCCACGTCCCCGAGGGCGCGGGCGCACAGCGCGCCGTCGCGGATCCAGGCGTACCGATAGTCCCAGTTGCGCACGCCCCCGATCTCTTCAGGAAGCGAGGTCGTCGGCGCGGCGACGATGGCCCCGTTGCGGCGGCACTGCAGGAGTTTGAGCGCGAGCGCGGATCGGCGCACGAGCGCGGCATCGGGGCCTTCGATGGTCGTCTGGTTCGACCACGCGCGCCACCGTTCGAACGTGCGCACCTCAAGCTGGGCGGCGTCAAGGGCGAGCGCGTCGACGAACGGTTCGACCGACTCGCAGGGCGAGTGGCGCAAGACGAGGTCGACGCGCTCGCCTGCGCGGACGAAGACGCGCGCGTGCATCGCACCCTCGGGCGTCGGCGCGAGGTCCACACCCGTGAGGAGGAGCAACTCGCCGGCGCCGCGCGCGATCGTTCCGTCCTTCGTGCGAGCGAACCGCGCAGAGACCGCGCCGTACTGGAAACGGGGCGCGAACGTGATCTCGAGTTCGACGCAACCGCTGACGCCTTCGATGCGGCGCACAAGCACGTCATCCGACAGCCCGTGGTCCTCGTCGAACGGGGCGAAGTCCGTCACGCGCGCCGCGCCGCTGGCAGTCGTGTGCGTCGTCTCGATGATGTTCGTTTCAGGGACGTAGCGGAAACGACTCCTCGCTTGCTCGTCGGTTGGCGCGATGCGGTAGTGGCCGCCTTTCGCCGCGTCGAGAATCGCGCCGAACACGCTTGGTGCGTCAAAGCGAGCAGGGCACCACCAATCGATGCTGCCCGTGCGGCTCACGAGCGCCACGCTCCTTCCTGCGCCGATCGCGCCGTAATCCTCCAGCCGCTCGTAAGCGCCCCGCGACACGGGTCCGGCGAGCGAGGGAGCGCTGGTCATGAGCCTCGGTTCGGCCCCGGGGGGGAATCAAGCTTCCCGATTGCCGCTTCCGTCACAGTCGCGTGTGTCGTGGCGACCGACCGCTCGGTCGTAACGACCGTTGGGCGGAAATCTTTACCCGCCTTTCGCATCTCGTTCGTTCCGGATGGAAAGCCTGCGACTTGCAGTGAACACGCAGACGCCCTTGCTCCGGTTCCGTGACGTGTCAGGGACCGAGTACAAATTCACGACTGGCGGCGTCACGCGCATGCTCCTGCCGCTGCTCAAGCAGTGGCTCGCTGACGGCACCGTCGCGGACGCGGAGTGGGTCGCACTCGCCGCGGATGATGAAGCGCGCCCCGTCATCGAATTCGAGGGCGTGCGCCTCTCGTTCGTCGCTCTTCCCGAGCCAGAAAAGTCGCAGTACGTGATCGCCAAGGAGCGCATGTGGGAGCTGCTCAACTCCGGGCCCGGTGTGCCGCCACCGGAGGGCAAGATATCAGAAGACGCGTGGATCGGGTACGACGCGTATCAAGCTCGCTGTGCGGAAGCGATGCGCGAAGCGTGCGAGCGCGTGGGCTCCCCCGACCTGCTCTATGTCCACGATTTTCAGCAGCTTGGTGTTGCTGGCGCGTGGCGAGGCCGCGAGCGCGTGCCCGCCGTCTTCCAACTCCACACTCCGTATCCTTCGAGCCTTCCGCGCGAGTGGGACGACCACTTCGTCGCTGGGATGAGCAAGTACGACGCAGTGGTCGTCAGCACGCGGCGGTACGCGGACAACTTGCGCAACGCCGGCCTCAAGACACCGATCCACGTCATCCGCCCGTTCGTCGACCCGCGCGATTCGCCCCCGGCGTCAAGCACGCAACTCGAGCGATTCCGCTCGCAATTCCACCTGCGCGACGCCGACCGCGTCATCCTGAACGTCGGACGGATGGACCCCGTGAAAGGCCAGGACCACCTCATCATGGCCTTGCCAGCGGTGCTTCGCGAAGTGCCCGACGCGCACCTCGTCCTCGTCGGGAACGGATCCTTCTCGTCGTCCAAGACGGGAGGACTCGGGCTATCAAAAGGCGAACAGTGGCGCGCCGCGATGGAGGCCCTCGCGCGCGACCTTCGCGTCGATGCGCGCGTCACCTTCACGGGGCACCTTGGCGACGAGATGTTGCCGGCCGCTTACGAGGCAAGCCACGTCTTCTGCTTGCCCAGCACGCGCGAAGGCTTCGGCTTGGCCGCCATCGAGGCGTGGCTGCACGCGCGCCCCGTCGTCGTGTCCGACCGCGCGGGCGTCGCCGAGCTCGTGCAGGAAGGGGAGGACGGCCTCACGCTCGACTGCGGGGACACCGAAGCCCTCGCGGCCGCGCTGGTGGTCCTCCTCCGCGACCCCGATGGAGCGCGCGCCATGGGGCGGGCGGGGGAGAGGACCGCCGCGCAGGCGACGTTGCCCTCGGGGCGACTCGCGCTTGAGCGCGTCTTCGAGGAGGTACTCGCGAGCGGGACGGCCGAGGTGAGGACGCACGCCTGATCGAGCGATGCGCGCCGTCGCCGCCGATTACGACCGGACGCTCACGACCCACGACACGCTCGAGCTGGTCCCAGAAGCGCTCGACGCGTTGCGCACCCTGCGGTCCATCGGCGTGAAGACCATCATCGTCTCGGGGAGGTCCGTCGACTTCCTCGCCCTCGCCGTGGGGGACGTCGCCGATGCTATCGTCGCGGAGAATGGGTGCCTGCTCCGCACGAACGAAGGCCTCGTGACGCCGATCGGGGGCGTCGCCGCGGACCTCGAACGAGCGCTTGACGGCCTCGATGTGGAGACGGAACGCGGCCAAGTTATCGTCTCCTTCGACCTCGCATCGGAAGGGCTCGTTCGCGAAGCATTGGAGCGGTCGGGCATACGCGGGCACCTCGTCCGGAACCGCGACCGCGTCATGCTGCTCCCAGAAGGCATCGACAAGGCCGTGGGGCTCCTCGCCGCGCTCGAACTCGTCGGTGTCCTCCCCGAGCACTGCGTCGCGTTCGGAGACGGCGAGAATGATATCCCGATGCTTCGCGCCGTAGGACGCGGTGTCGCCGTCGGGAACGCGGCCCCATCCCTCCAAGCCGTCGCGGACGACATCACGTCGCTCCCGGGCGGCCTCGGCGTCGCCGCGTGGATCCGCGCCCAGCTCACGTTGGAGGAGGCCGCCCCGTGAGGCCCGACGTCTCCGTCGTGATCCCGTGCCTCAATGAGCGCGCCACGCTCGACGCTTGCCTCGACGCGCTGGAGGGGCAAGAGTTTCCGTGGGGACGCGCCGAGGTCATCATCGTGGACGGCGGCTCGTCGGACGGCTCCCGCCAGATCGCCCAGGCGCGAGGCGTCAAGCTGCTATCGGACTGTGCCCGAGGACCCTCGCGAGCGCGCAACATCGGGATCCAAGCGGCGAGAGCCGATATCGTCGCCTTCACGGACGCGGATTGCGCGCCCTCGCCAGACTGGCTCGCACGGCTTCGGGACGTCTTTTCGGAAGACACCGACAT
>Ga0265292_1002212_pt1 | contig 14092 bp, 10 predicted proteins | sample Munlanlewell296A_FD_189080 | JGI IMG/M metagenome (GOLD analysis project Ga0265292, IMG submission 189080) | Leachate microbial communities from a municipal landfill in Southern Ontario, Canada - Leachate well 296A | ecosystem: Engineered > Solid waste > Landfill > Unclassified | place: Canada...
TGCGGCGGCCCGCCCGAAGGGTTCGCACGCGGCGGGGCTGCGGCATCGGCGCCACTCGCGCTTCGCGCTCGCTGCCTCGCTCGACGTGGCTCTGCCACGCGGTCGCTCGGCCGCCTTCGCCTCGCCCGCCGCCGCGTGCGAACGCAGTGTTACCCAATCCACCTGGACGTCGTTAGCGGGATCTGCGGCCACGCGCGAGCGCGAGCAGCGCGACGGACGCGAACACGAGTGGCATCGTGACCGACGGTACTCTCTTTTCGGGAGTGCCCGTCCCCGTGGCCGCCTGCGTGGGTGTCGTGTGGGTGGGCGTCGTCGTGACGTTCGTGCCGCCCACGAGCGTTCCCATGCTCCCTGGTGCTTGCATCATGCGGTTGGGGTAGAGCGTCATCTTGAATGGCTGCGGACAGTTCTTGACGCATTCCAGCGTCGCTGGGCCGCTGGTCAGATCCATGTCCAGCACCGTTCCCACGCCTGGGTGCACGCGGATGAGTTTACCTGCGAACGTGAAGTCGTGAGTCGCGGCGATGCGGCGCTCCCGATCGGGGAACGCGTGGTACTGCGCTGCCGTGTTGGCGTCCTCGCTTCCTTTGATGGTCAAGTACGCCCTCGTGCCGAGCACGTTGATGTAGTTCGTCACGATATTGTCGTGATAGACCTCGATGTCGTTGGCGGACCGCGTCGCATCGGGGAGCGTGTAGTTCTCCGTGACGAGGTCATACTGGGTGTGGCTCGTCCCCGGGTCTTGCAGTTCGAGGTCCGCGACCTTGGGGATCTTCGCGAATGGGAAATCTGCGGTGGAGGCGCTCGATTCGCCGACGACCACGCCGAGAGAACCATCGAGCAACGCGGGGCCAAGTGGCGTGAGGCGGAGCGCGACCTTCGTGCCCTTCGCGAAGGGCGGTTCATCAGGCGAGGTGAGCGTGAGGTCGATGTGCTGGAACGATCCGGGCTGCATGATGGCCGAATCGAACGGCATGTCGGCGCTCGCTCCCTTCACGCCCTTGCCATCCGCCATCAGTTCCAGGCGCAGCGCCTTGTTGGTGTCGGGCGCGTTGGGCTGCAGCAGTTTGTCCGCTCGCAGCGATAGGATGACGTGAAAGCCCTGCGACGAGAACGCCACTGGCGCATCCATCGTGAACGAGAGCGGCACGGCCGCCGAGCCTGGCGTGTACTGGGCGAAGTACGCGATCCCTGCGCCGGGGCCGCTGGGTGCTATCTTGCCGTCCACCGTGAGCCACCCGTCGATGTTGAGGATGAGCGGGTCGTACGACGGAGGGGGACCTCCGTGCGCCAGCGCGAGGGGTGGGATGACGAGCGCGGCGAGGACGACGAATAGTAAGGGCGGGCGGTCCATCTCGACGATTGGGGCGAGTCGGCGGAGGGACATAGCTTTTGTTGCGACGACGTAGTGGAAAGGGGGGCCTATGTTCGCGACCCATCTGGCCGTTGAAGCGCTCTCGTGAGGGATGACACGGCCTCGCCGAACTCGTCGGCCTCGCGTCGCGTGTTATACGCGTGGAAGCTCGCCCGGAGCGTCCCGGGAACGCCGCGCGCGTTGAACCACGAGTGCAAGCAATGGTCCCCCGAGCGGACGAGCATGTGGTGCTTGTCCTCCAGCAGGATGGCCAGCGCGTGGGGGTCGATCCCGTCCAGCGAGAGGGGCACGATGGCTGTCCGCGTCGTGAGCGGCGCGCCCACGAGGTCCACGCCGGGGACGTCTTCGATCGCGGCCGCCGCGCGCCGCATCAGCTCCTCGCCATGGCTGTGGACCTTGCCCATGCCCAGTCGCGCGAGAAGCTCGACGGCGGGCTTCACGCCCGCGATGCCAGCGTAGTTCTGGAGCCCCGCCTCGAACTTGGCTGGCCCGTCAAGGAACTCCGGCGCGCCATCGTACGTCGTGCGCGCGACCGTGTTGCCTCCCGTGATGAATGGCGACAACTCGTCGAGCGCCTCAGGCTTCGACAGGAGCGCGCCCACGCCAGTGGGGCCGAGCATCTTGTGCGCGCTTACGGCGTAGTGGTCCGCACCAAGCCGCGCGAGGTCCACGCTCAAGTGGGACGCGGCTTGGGCGCCATCCAGCAGCACGCGCACGTCACCCGCCTCGTGCGCAAGCCGCACGAGCTCCGCGACTGGTGCCACGTAGCCATCGAGGTTGGAGACGTGCACGGCCGCCACGAAGCGCACGTCGCGGCGCGCGAGACGGTCGCGCCACGCTTCGAGGTCCATCGTGCCGTCGGGGCGCGACGACCTCGTGCCTCACGCCGCGCTCGCGCAATCGCTGCCACGGCACGAGGTTCGAGTTGTGCTCGCGGTCCGTCGTCAAGACGACGTCTCCCTTCTTCCAAGGGAACGAGTGCGCCACCAGGTTGATGGCTTCCGTCGCGTTCTTCGTGAAGACCGTGCCAGAGGAACGAGCGCCAAGGTGCTCCGCGAGCGAGCGGCGCGCATCCTCCACGAGCGTCTTGACGGCGAGAGAACCCTCGTACACGCCGCGCCCCGCGCAGAACGGCGTTTCTTCGTAATACTTCACGACCGCATCGATCACGGAGCGGGGCTTGAGCGACATGCAGGCGCTATCAAGATAGATCGGGGCGTCCGGTTTTGACAGCAGCGGGAACTCCTTGCGGAGCTGCTCGACGTTCATGAGTGAGGCCCCTCTTGGCGCGATGACACGAGAACGCGATGACGCGAAGATGCGGAGTATCGCCGCATCACATCCACCCCATCGCGCCCCTGAACGCCGCCATCGCCACGCGCGCTTCGGCCTCACTACGCGTCTTGAAGAGGAGCTTGCCCGACTCGAAGACGGAGAGCTCCACGTTCTCCCAGCGCACCACGAGCAGGATGCCCGCGTTCGCCAGTGGCTCGAAGCCCGCGTCCTGGAGGTCGCGCTCAACGTCGTGCAGCCGCAGCTTGAGCTTCTGCTGGGGCACGGCCTCGTAGCCCGCCCGGTTCTTGCAGAGCTCCAGCACGCTGTACTGCGGCGGCTCCATGATGCGGCCAAGCATGGTGTCCGTCAAGAAGGTTGGCGCACGCACGGCCCCAGGGCGCGATCCTCTCCCGACGCCAAGATGCCACTACACTTAGCCTCTTGGCGTGATTCACACGCACTCGCACGTACGCGCGCACCCCGCCTCTCGTATTACGAACGTAATACATCACGGATGTCTTTGGTCTGGCCTGCGCCCGGCCCTGTCAGCTGGCGTTCGTGGCGGCAATCGAGAACGTTGCGTGTTCTGGTGGGCTCGGGCGACTCGTCTTGGACCAGGCGCCGCCTTCGGCAACGCTTTTGCCGAGGCCCCCGCGTGCGCCCCATCTATGGCGTTCGACGCTGGCGCGACGCATCGTCACCTCGTGGCGTTCCTGCGGAGCTACGCCCACGACGCGGGCGCGCATGGCTTCGTCTTGGGCGTCTCGGGCGGAGTCGATAGCGCGGTGGTGGCCGCGCTCGCGCGGGAAGCCGTCGGCCCTGACAATGTGCTCGGCCTCCTCCTCCCGCACGACACGTCGGACCCCGCGGACGCGGCGGATGGCGAGTCAGTGTGCCGCACGTTGGGTATCGCCTTCGAGCGCATTGATATCACGCCCATCGTCACCGCGGTCGAAACCTCCTGCGCGGCACACAAGCTGCCAGAAGGAATGGCGAGGCACAACGTCCGCCCCCGCGCCCGCATGATGGTGCTCTACGCGCACGCAGCGCAACTGGGCAACCTCGTGCTGGGCACGGGCAACAAGAGCGAGCTCCTCACGGGCTACTTCACGAAGTGGGGCGACGGTGCGGCGGACGTGTACCCGCTTGGCGACCTGTACAAGACGCAAGTGTGGGAGCTTGCGCGCGAGCTCCGCTTGCCCGCCGCCATCATCGACAAGCCGCCAAGCGCGGGGCTGTTCCCCGGCCAGACCGACGAGGGCGAGCTGGGCGTCAAGTACGCGGACCTCGACAAGGTCCTTGCGGAGATCGAGGCCGGCCACGATATCGAGACGACCGCTCGCCGCGCCAGCGTCGGCGTGGAGACAGTGCGAGCCATCGAGAAGCGCATCATCACGAGCGCGCACAAGCGCAACCCGCTCGTCATCCCCAAGATGGGGTACCGCACACCAGGCTGGGACTGGAGAGAGCCACGACATCGGGTACTTGGGGGTGGGTGAACGTGCCTCGCGACAGCACCACGGAGGCACGGAGACCGGAGACGACTATGCAACAGCGAAGCCCACGAGAGAGACGGAGACGACAACTCCGTCTCTCTCCTTGGCGTGCGACTCCTGCGGGATTCTCCGTTCTCCGTGTCTCCGTGGTGAGAACCGGGGGTGGAGGTTCACCATGAAAGTCCTCGGCATCAGCGGCTCCCAACGCATCGGCGGGAACACGACCATCCTCCTCGAAGAAGCGCTCAAGGCCATCCACGGCCGCGTGGAGACGGAGCTCGTCGCGCTGGCTGACTTCGGCGCACCGGGACACCGTGCGGATGGCAAGCTCGATGAGGTCGTCGAAAAGATGCGCCAAGCGGACGCGTTCCTCTTGGCGACGCCCAGCTACTTTGGCATGCCGCCCGGGCGCATGGTCGCACTGCTGGACGCCACGTGGGAGGACCAGCGCAAGGGTGCCTTCGCAGCCAAGGCCGGCGCGGCGCTCGCGGTGGAGAGCGAGTGGGGCGGCGAACTGGCGGCGCAGTGCTTGGGCCACTACTTCACGGCGCACCGCATGCTCTACTTGGGCTACGCGGTTGGCCGCGGGCTCAAGGAACGCGAGATCCTGTATGATATCAAGGCGATCCGGGAAGCGCGCTTGCTCGCCAACCGGCTGGCGGACCACTTGGAGTCGAAGCGACGCTGATTCGGGCTTGGGGCTGCTCCCTTTCACCAAGGAGACGTCACCGACGTCGTATCGATAGCGCGAGTCCCGCCAGCGCGACGACTGCGAGCTCCACTCCCATCGGCGTGGGCTTCTTGGCTTCCGGCGTTGGCGGCGGCACGACCGTGCTCGCGGCGATGAGCGTCTGCGTCGCGTAGGCTTGGTGATCGAGGCCGGACCACGCGGCGATGATGAAGCTCAGCTGCGCTTGGCCGCGGTCCACGAACTCGTCAGTGAAGACCGCGCGGTCGATTGCGTCGGCCGTGAACACGCCCAACAGTCCGTACTTGGTCGCGGTCTCCAGCGTCGTGTTGTTGAGTTGCAGGTTCATGCCGCGTGCGGCGTCGTGCACGACGTCGAGGCCGCGCGAGCGGGCGTCGCCGAAAATGACCTCGATGCTGGTCGCGCGGGACGCGCGCTGCTCGGCCAGACTGATGACGAGCGCCATCGTCGATTCGTTGTGCGCCCTGACGTCCTTGCCGAACTCCTCGAGAGCTTGGAGCTGGTTGGGAATGCGGTCGCCGTACCCGGGGTCAGCGAGGGCCACGTTCGCCATGATGGACCAGTTCTTGCTGTCGAGCCGGGGTGGGAGTCCTTCGCGTTGGGCGACAGCGTCGAGGATGTCCGTTGCCCACTGGAGGTCCAAGATGGACGTGTGGTCCGTGCGCACGAGGGCGAGCACGTAGTCGCGCTGGAAGCCCGAGGTCTTCGGGAAGTCGCGCGCGAGCTGGTCGTGACCAGTCGTCTGCATGGCGGCGCTTAGCGCTTGGTCCGCGCTGTAGAGCGCGAGTTCCATCGCATTGAGCGCATGGATGTCGCCCTCGGTGGCCTTCAGCTTGGCGCGGTAGTCCTGCCAGTCCGCGCGCGCTTGCTGGTTCCACGCGGCCGTGCGCTCGATGACGAAGGACCTCTTCTCCGCGTCCGAGCCGAGGCTTGCGGCTTGGTCCATCAGTTGGCCCGTGAGCACGATCTCCGTGAACGTCTCGATGTCGTACATCGCGGTGCGTACGCGCCCTTGCCCGAGTGCGGTCGTCGCGTTCTTCAGGAAACCCTCGGCTTGCGGGTACCACTCGCGCGCCGTGTCGTTGGCGCCAAGCGCGAGCGCTTCGGCTTGCCACTTGCGCGCGAGTGCGTTCATCTCGCCGGGGAACGCGGGCACTTGGGGCACCGCGACGGCGGATGGAAGGAGGACGAGCGCGGCGATGACCAGGGCGAAGAGTGCGTGCTTCACTTGCGCCACCTCCGCAGGCCCAGCGCGGCGAGGGCGAGGCCAGCGAGGGGGACGAGCGGCGAGACCGGCACGGGCGACTTCGTGGTGGGCGTCACCGTGGGGCGCGTCGCTTCGGGCGCGGAGAGTATCTCCACTGGCACGCTGGCTTCGGCGCTTTGCGCTTCGCCCTTGATGTCATCGACTTGGAAGCGGAGCGTCGTGTTGTCCGCGAAGGCAAGGATCGGCACGTCGAGCGTCGCGTTCACTTGCCGCACTTCCCCAGGTGCAAGCGTGAGCGTTTCCGCTGGCACGCTGAGCCACGAGGCGCGCAGCCCCGAGCCAATGATCGTGAACGTGCCCGACTCCGTGCCGATGTTCGTGACGTTGAGCGTGAGGCGCGTGTTGGAGCCTGCTTGGACGGAGAGCAGGATGGGGCCATCGATGCTGACTGCGACGCGGGCGGGTGGCCCGACGAGGATGGCCCAAGGCGAGCCGGCGTCCTCGGGACTCGTGGCAGATAGCAATCCTGAGTGTGCCTCGATGTAGTACTGGAGCGTGCCTTCCGTGACTTTGCGACCGGGGATGGTCGCGGCGAAGACGTTGCCTGCCCGCACGAGGTCGAGCTTGTCGTAGGCGTCGCGGCCTGGCACTTTGTAGTACGCAGTGGCGCCGAGTGGCTCGTCGCCGTGGATGGTGGCGCCAACAAGGATGGATTGCCCTGCGTTCTTGTTCTTCACGCTGGTGTGCTCGATGCTGAGTGGCACCGTGGGCAGCGCGACTGGAGTGACGAGCACGTCCACGTCGCGCGACGTCTCGTTGCCGGCAAGCGCGTGCACGCTGATGGCGAGCTGCTTGTCGCTTGGTGCAGTCGAGGAGTCCCACTTGTAGGTCCACGATTCGGTGCCGTTCGCGGTGCGCCAGGGCCCATCCCCGATCTGCACTTCGACGCGGTCGATGCGGCCGCCAAGCTTGCTCGCGGCGCCGCGGACCTCGACCATCCCTGTGACGCCGACGCCGTCCTTGGGCGAGTCGATGCGGACGTTGACTGGCGCCGTGAACGTCGTGTGCGTGGAACCCCCACCAGTCCCGTGCTGTGTGTCAGGGCCATCGCGCATGGGAAGGAACGCGCTCGTGGCGATGTCCATGCGAGCGATGCCGCTCGCGGTGGCAAGATAGAGGATGCCGTCTTGGCTCGTGATGCCGCTCACGAAGTTCTGGACCAACTTGGAGTTGCTTTGGTTCCACAAGGTCACGTCGCCGGTGGTCACGTTGATGCGCGCGAGGCCTCCCTTCGTGCCGACCCACAATCGTCCGCCTTCGCGGTAGAGGTCACGCACTTCGTCCATGGGGAAACCCGGGACAGTGGTGTTGTCCCACACCTTATCGACCTTGCCGCTCGCGACGTCTAGGCGACCGACGCCGCCGTCCTTCGTGCCAACATAGACGACGGAGCCGTCTGGCAGCGCGCGGAACACGACGCCGCCGCCGGGGATGCCGTCGGCCGTCGTGTACGTGATGAACGCGCCCGAGATGCGGTCCATGCGGATGACGCCGACGCTTGCGCCAAGCCACACGGTGTTCCCGTCGATGTGCACGTCAGTGATGTACGAGTCGGGAATGGGTGTTGGCGTGCTCTTCGAGTTCCAGAACTGTGACGTGCCCGTCGTGAGGTTCTGCATGATGACCCCGTCGCCAAAGAGGCCGATCCACAATTCGCCTTGCGCGGCGTCGAGGCCGTACACTATGTTGCGCGAAGACGTGACCTTGCGTTCGCTCCACGTGTGATCGTCCGTATTGTAGCCGACGGCTTCCGTGCTCGTGGCGAACCACGTCATGTTCCCATAGCGCTTGATGGAGTTGACCTGGCCACCGGGGTAGTCTTGCCAGGCGCCGAGGTTGTACCAGATGCCAGGCTTCGTCGCGCTTGCGGGCGCGAACGCCGATACGCCCAGTTCGCTGCCCGTCCACACGAGACCATCTGCTGCGTGCACGGCAGTGAAGCGGTAGTTGATCGGGCCAGGCGAGGGAGCGTTCGTGGGGCCCGTGGAGTAGTAGGTCCAACCATTCTGGTTCGCGAGGGAGACGCCAAGCGTCGTGCCGAATACCCAGCTTTGTGTCGCGTCGTCGTACACGTCGTCCCACACGTAGGAGCCCATGAGGCCCCAGTCCTGCGCGTACGTCTGGTTCGCGTTCGTGCCGGGCACGAGTTGCCACATGCCGCTCCTGGTGGCAGCCCACAGGTCCGAACCGGTGCCGTCGGCGCGTGGGACTACGTCGAGGTCGTACACCCTGTCGTCAGGCATGCCGTCCGTCGTCTTGTTCCACTTGCGCGTGACGGCACCGTTCGCGTACTCAACTAGTCCTGCGTCCGTACCGATGTACGTCTTGCCGTTCAGTTCCGCAAAAGAGAGCACGCTGTTGGATGGGAGGCCGTCGTTCTTGAGCAGCACTGACCAGTTGCCTGAGGCACGATCGAACCTCCATGCGCCATCGCCATCCGTTCCTGCCCAGACCGTCGTGGGCGTGGCCACGATGCGGCGCACGGGCTTCGCGAAGTCATCGATCGTGCTCGTGTTCTTCGTGGTGATGGCGTCCGTCGTCCGGTTCCATGTGGCGACGCCAGAGAAATGCGTGCCCAAGAGCACGTCCCTACCGTCGATGGCGACCTCGTGGATGATATCGTCTGGCAGCGCGCTGTTGTCGAGGCGCAGCTGGCGGACGACCTTGTGCGTCGTCTGGTCGATGACGGCGAGGCCGAGGTCTGTGCCGGCAAGCACGTCGTTTCCGTCGGTCGCCAAGCCCAACGCGAGGCTCGACGGAAGGCCATCCTCATGCGTGTAGAGCTCGCGCGTTCCCTCTTGGAGCTTGAGGTGGACGACGCCGGCCTGCGTCGAGTACCAGATGTCGCCGTTCGCGCCGAAGGCGACGCGGTACGCCGTCGTGATCGAAGCGAAGAGCGTGTCATCATACTTCGTCAGATTGAACGAGACCCTGTGCCCCGGAGTGGTCGTGGGCTGCGTGACGTCCGGCGTCTGCGCTGACGTGGGGAGCGCGGGCAGGACCATGATGACGACGAGGAATAGCGCGACGAGTCGGGCTGGACGCATGAAGTGGCCTCGGCAACAGCCGCCCAGGGGGGCCTGGACCTCGCCGAAGTGGGGACTCGGGGTCATAAGGGTTCTCAGTTCTGGTTCAAGGAGACGATCAGCCGCTGTGTCGAACCAGCCTGGCACAGCGAGTCGAGCGGGCACGCGTCGCACATCGCGCGGCTGGGGCGGAAGGGGACCGCGTTCAGGAAGAGGTCGAAGTGGTTCACGGCCTCGCTCATGTCAGGGTTCACGCGAAGCTCGTCCCCCTTGCCCAGGAGAAGCCCCTTGTCGAGCAAGCGCTGGAGGCGACCACGGATGAACTCAGTGTACTGGAATGACTTCCCGATCGTCTCCCACTTGCGTGCGCCCCACCGCGTCGTGTTGTACTCGGCCCCGTGCGCTCTGGTGTAGATGTCGATGAAGTCGCGTGGCGCGAACTGGTCCATGCCTTTCTCGATGAAGATGCGGTAGATCTCGAGGTTCATCGAGAGGTCCTCGCTCGTGCGGCGACGGAACTTCTCGAAGCTGCACACTTCCCAGTGCTTCACTGGCAAGCGCCAGCGATAGGTGTACGCGTCGCGCAGCCCCTTGCCCAAGAGCTCCACGACGCCCATGGAGTGGAAGTGGGTGAGCTTCTCGCGCACCTTGTGGCTCGTGAAACCGTAGAACTCGCTGCTCGTGGAGGCGCGGTGGCCGTTCTCGCTCACGAAAAGGTGGTTCGCCTTGCGCGCGGTGAACCGGCCGACCTCGAGCTTGAGCTCCTGGTCAAGGAGGACGCTTCGTCCGTTCAGGAGCGTCGTGAAGAAACCGTCGTGGACTGAGGCGTAAACGTGGAGCTTCAAGGCCGCGTAGAAGGCCTTGTCCGTCGTGAACTCGTCCACGGGCAGTTTGTCCAGTCTAGAACCCTCCGCGGGGGAAAGGGAGACCTTCATTGAGCCTTGTCATCTTTGGGGGCTTTCGTCGAAAGCTGGCGGGGATGACCCCGACGGTTTATATGGTTTCGTGGCTGCGAGGCCCCCACGCCGACTCAGAGGCACATTCTCTAGAGACACAGTGGCCTCGACAGAACAGGATGAAAAGGATGGACAGGATGAACAGGTTCTCAATCATGACGACGGAGCACTCTTCTCCAGCTCGTCCATCATTTCCTTGACGATATCAAAGCCCTTCTGCCAGAACTTGCGGTCCCGGATATCGACGTCGAGCTTGGCGAGGAGCTTCTCTGGCGCGTCGCTGCCGCCCGCAGCAAGGAGCGCTTCGTACTTTGGCACGAAGGGCTTGCCTTCCTCGCGGTACTTGCCATAGAGCGCAAGGGACAGCAGCATGCCGAAGCTGTACGAGTAGCAGTAGAACGGGCTCGCGTAGATGTGCGGGATGTACTGCCACTCGCGCCGGAAGTCATCTGGCACGTCGATGGGGCCGAACTGCTGGCGCAATTGCGCGAGGTACACCTTGTCGAGGTCCTCGTTCGTGGCGCCCTCGGGAACGAGCTTGTGCGCTTCCTTCTCGAAGACGACGAAGTACGCTTGGCGCATCACGGTCGCGTAGATCTCGGAGAGCTTGTCGCTGAGGATGGCGACGCGGTCCTCCGGCGTCGCCTCCCGCATGAGCGTCTCGTGAAGCAGCATCTCGGCGAACACGCTGGCCGTCTCGGCCATGGGAAGCGTGCTGTGCGCGACGAACGGAAAGCGGTCGCGTGCGAGGACGCTGTGCACGGCGTGACCCATCTCGTGCGCGAGCGTCTTGAGCGATTGCGCGTCGCCCGTGTGGTTGAGGAAGACGTAGGGCGTCATCTTGGCCGTCACGGTCGCGCAGTACGCTCCGCCGCGTTTGCCTTCAGCAGGATAGACGTGCACGTGGTCCTCGTCGAAGACCCGCTTGGCGGCCTCCTGGATGTGCGGCGAGAACGAGCCGAAGACGGCGAGGACCTTCTGCTTGGCGTCCTCATAGGGCACGTCGAGCTTGTCCTTCGTCAACGGCGCGTAGATGTGATAGCGCGACGGCGCGAGGCCCAGACGCTTGGCCTTCCACAAGAAGTAGCGTTGGAAGAGTGGCGCGTTCTGCTTGCACACGTCAAGGAGCACGTCCACGGCCTCGTCGGGCACATCGTTTCCCTTGTTGCGCACGCCGATGGCGCTGTGGTAGTTGCGTAGCTTCAGGTTCTCGTTGGCCCAGTCTTGCACTACGCTCGAGTACAGGAAGGAGAGGAGATTCTCGTTCTCGGCGTACACGCGCCACACCTCATTGTACGCGGCTACGCGGATGGCGGGGTCCGCATCGTACACATGCTTCGTCAGCTCGCTCTGAGTGACGTCCCGCCCGGTCTTTGGGTCCTTGAATTTGAACGCGCTCGTCACGATCTCGCGCACGCGGTCGAGGGCGCTCTCGCCCGTCACGTCCTTGAGCGCGATGATCTTCTCTTCTGACTCGGAGAGCGTGTGCGGCCTGAAGACGCGCAGACGCTCGAGGTAGTAGCGCTTCTCAGCGTCCTCGGGCATGAGTTTGGCCGCGCGATCATCAGGAAGCGACTTCCACCAGAGGTCGAAGAAGCGCGTGCGGTTCCCGATCTCGGTGGTGAGGTTCTCCATCTTGGACATGAACGCCTGTACGTTGGGGTCGCGCGTGTCCGCGCTGAACGCGAGATGGCCCCAGTAGCCCAAGCGCGAGGCGAGTTCGCCCATCTCGACGTCGAGGACGAGGAGCTTGTCGAGCTGCTCACTCGTCTTGATCCCGTCCAGCTTGGGGCGCCACGATTCGAACTCCTTCGTCATCGCCTCCAGCTTGTTCACCAGTGCGTCGAACTGGGGACCATTTGTGGCGGGAAGGACTGGCTTGAGGTCCCACACGATGGGTTCGGGGTTTGGCACGGCCGGCTTCGTCACGAGGTGCTGGCAGGAAGGCCCACGGGTATGAGTGCGATGGCTCCCGCCCCTTGGCACGACGTCCAGGCATGACGAAGCCCGGTGCGTCATATTTTCCCCTCTCGTGGACTCACAAGAGTTAAAAGGCGACCGACCTTCGGCGTTCCCTCATGGCGGAGGCTCGGAGCGGCTGCCCAGAGTGCGGGGCGCCAATGGTCCCGACGCTGCACGGAAAGCGTTGCCCACGGCTGGGAAGCTGCGGGCGCGGCGGCATCGAAGAACGGCGCAACGCGCGCATCAGTGGATGACGCGGAGCCGGAAGCTTCAGATGCAAGCTCCGTTTTCCGCCGCCCCAAGGTCGTGAACACGTGACGAACACCCAGATCGTCGTCCTTCTCGAGAACCACCCCGGCGCTCTTGCCGATCTGGCTTCAGTCATCGCGGAGGCAGGCGTGAACATCGAGGCCATCCTCCTCGAGGGAAGCGTGGACTTCGGCATGGTCCGCCTCCACGTTGACTCCCCACGCAAGGCAGAGAAGGCGCTCAAGGACGGCGGCTACCAATACCGCACCGGCGAGGCCATCACTCTCAAGCTCCCCAACAAGCCAGGACAACTGGCGGACGTCTGCGCGAAGCTCGCGAAGGCCAAGATCAACATCGACTCCCTCTTTGGCACCACATCCGGCTCCGGGAGCCCCGAACTGGTGATCATGGTGGACGACGAGGCCAAAGCCCGCAAGGCCCTCGGCCAAGGGTGAGTCTTGCCAACCCGGCGCCGCGACCACGCGATGGCCAGGTCGCTCGAAAGCTCCAAAGCCTCGCCCCCGTCTTGCTGACCGGGGTCGAGGGATACTCATGTGCGGCATCATCGGCGTCGTGGGGACGCCTGACGCAGCAGCCACCATCATCGAGGGGCTCCGCCGGCTCGAGTATCGTGGGTACGACTCGGCAGGACTCGCCGTCATCACGAGCGACGGCCTGACGGTCAAGCGAAGCGTCGGCCCCGTCGAGTTCCTTGCGAAGCTCGATAAGCCCGTGGGGCACGTTGGCATGGGGCACACGCGCTGGGCCACGCACGGCGCGCCAACGCAGTCGAACGCCCACCCTCACAAGGACTGCACGGGCCGCATCGCGGTCGTGCACAACGGCATCATCGAGAACTTCTTGGAACTCCGCGAGAAACTCCTCGCCAACGGGCACAAGTTCGCGAGCGAAACTGACTCGGAAGTGATCTCGCACCTCGTGGAAGCGAACTTCCAGGGCGACTTGTACCAAGCCGTGCGCGCCGCCGTGGCGCACCTTGAAGGCAGCTACGCGCTCGTGGTCGTGAGCGCCGACGCGCCAGACCGCATCGTGGCAGCACGAAACAAGTCGCCACTCATCGTTGGGCTTGCGCCTGGACGCGCCATGCTCGCGAGCGATGCGACGGCCATCCTTGCGCACACGCGCAACGTCGTGTTCCTCGACGATGGGGACATGGTCGAGCTCGAAGGAGAACGCATCCGCCTTTACGACCAGCACGGGGAAACGAAGATCCCCATCGTACGCGAACTCACGTGGTCGCTCGAAGCCGCAGAAAAGGGCGGCTTCGACCACTTCATGCTCAAGGAGATCCACGAGATCCCCGACGCGCTCCACGAGGTGATGCGCGGCCGGCTCACGCAGCTTGGGCAACACTTCGACGTCGAGGGCAACCTCACGGAAGAACGCATCCGGGCCTCACGCCGCATCGTCGTGATCGCATGCGGCACATCGCACTACGCGGGGCTAGTGGGAAAAAGCATCATCGAGCAACTTGCTGGCATCCCGGTGGACGTGCAGCTGGCTAGCGAGTTCCGCTACGCGCCCAGCATCGACGTCGAGCACTCGCTCGCCATCCTCGTGTCACAAAGCGGGGAGACGGCGGACACGCTCGAAGCCATGCGTCGCGCCCGACAGCTTGGCTACAAGACGCTCGCGTTCGTGAACGTCGTGGGCTCGTCGCTCTCGCGCGAGTCCGACGGCGTGTTCTACCTGCGTGCGGGCCCCGAGATCGGCGTCGCGAGCACGAAGGCCTTCGTGAACATGCTAGGCGGATTCT
>Ga0265292_1002213_pt1 | contig 14085 bp, 11 predicted proteins | sample Munlanlewell296A_FD_189080 | JGI IMG/M metagenome (GOLD analysis project Ga0265292, IMG submission 189080) | Leachate microbial communities from a municipal landfill in Southern Ontario, Canada - Leachate well 296A | ecosystem: Engineered > Solid waste > Landfill > Unclassified | place: Canada...
AAGTTTATTAATTTTTTTATTTAAGGTTTAAAAATTTCTCAATTCTAGTAAGCATCACTTTTGTTCCTAAATTTTTAAATTAATGCTTCAACAGATGCAGAAAGCCTCTTTCAATCCTCTGGAATCAGCCAAAATAAGATAAAAAATAACCCTTAGCTACATTTTTTTCAACCAGCCAGGTTATTTCTAATGTTATAACTTAACAACTACGAAAGATACTGTAAATAAATAAAAAAAACCTATGGTAATTTATCCATTATACATGGAATTTTAACCCGGCGGTAAATAAAATAAATCACCATCCCATTAACTTCAGGACTCCTGACCTTGGTCAGTAAAAATAAAGATTTTGCAGCATTGTATCGCAAAAAGAAAATGCAGTAATTTTACAAAATGCACCTAATATTCATGTTTCCAAAGGAGGCTAAACTCATAAGTGATCGCTTAGGGGTTTATGAGCATGTCCGATATTCCGCAAGAAATAAGCATAACTATTTGAATGTTAAAATTTTATTTAGTAGAACTACATTTCTATTAAACATTATCTCCTGCTCGTTCGGTGTTTACTTTTTCTCCCTTCACCTCACGGATACAATTCATCTCATCCTGTAATTTATCCGCAAAAAGGAACATGTCGGAGCTGTACATAATAATATTTGCACCTGATTTTGCCCACTCCATTTGTATGTCGAGACTGCCTCTGGAACCATTGTGGCCACCTGCGGCAACACCACAAGCCCTGGCTTTTTTGATAATTTCACAGCTCAAACCGAGGAACTCTTTGCTTCGGTATTTTTCAGGCATCTCATAAGAGGCGGATAGATCATGAGGGCCTATAACTATGCCATCAACACCTGGTCCGTCAACAGATTGAACAGAAAAAAATTGTTCCATGTTGTTCACTCCTGTTGGGCTTTCGATGTTAAGAAGCAGGGTATAGTTTTTATTTTGGTTCTTCAAATAAGCTTCGAGCTCTGCCGAGGGTTTTTCTTCGCCGTAAAGAATTCTTTTAAGCTTTTCCCCTTTCAATGGGCGATACTTTACTGCCCCAACAAGGTCGTAAACATCCTCCATCTTTTCAACGTAAGGTACCAGTATGGCACCTGCACCAGCATCTAAAGCCTGAGTTGCCAGAAATGGATTGGGCTCCAGAATACGGACAACTGGATTAATTCCCGCAGCTTTATATGCCCTGCACATCCAACCCAAAGTATCGGGATTGTAAGAGATATGCTCATTACAAAAGAAGACATAGTCGAGGCCCAGGCTGAGAGTTAAATCAAACATCCTGGGTGATGTGGATGTTATAAGTGTACCATATACACTTTTACCTGAGCGCAGTGCGTCTCTAAATTCTTTTCCTACCATTACTTCTATTTTATTTTTTTTGGGTCTATCACCACATGTTTAATCGTTTTTTTCCCTTCTCCCAATGAATATGAATAAGAAATATTAAGAAGGCCATCACTGGTCTGTATCAAACATGGATATGAGAAATTTCCTTTTTTATCAGCGTCATATTCAACTAATTCTTTCCATTTCCAGGTTGAACCTTCGTCATCTGACATATACAGTGATAACTGATAGCGTCCATCAGTGATGTCGTTCCCTAAAAATGCCCATTCCCCGTCCTTCATTACACAGATTTCAACACTGGCTTCATTTGGAATGTCAGTTTTTTGGGAGAGACTCCATGATTCCCCGTTGTCCGATGAGGTACTGGTTTGCACCCTGTTTGGTGCATCGCCACTGTCGCGCATATAGGCAACAATGCTTCCATCCTTCCTGATAGCAAGGGCAGGTTGGATAGGGCCCCGACCAACAATCGGGAGGCTCGGCCTCCATGTTGTTCCATCATCGTCTGAAATGGCTATTATCGAAAAGTTAAGGCCATCTGAATAAAGCGGCAAAAGAATCCTTCCGCTTTCCAGTGTAATAGGATGGATACGTGTCATCCATCCAAGGCTCCTCTTCAGCAAATCTTTACTTGCTTCTCTGATCATGTTATCATATAGAGGAGCATATCCTGCCCATCCGGCCTGACTTTCAGGCATTTCTTTAAATCTCTTTTCAACCTCTTTCGAAAAGCTATCATCGGGTTTAAGAAAGATATTATCCTGCCATTCCCAAATGGGAGCCTCATTTCCATTATAGTTTGTGGTTGTACGGTACCTCAGAATGGCATCTTCCCATTTATTGGCAAGGACAGCCACCCAAAAAAGAAATAACCTTCCTTTACGGTTTAGAAAAAGTACGGGATTGCAATCGGGAATTCCTTTGGTATCTGCCATTAAAAATGGGACATTCCATGTATTTAATCCTTTTTTCAACCTTGCCCCCATAATCCGGACATCATCTGCAGTGCGTTCTCCACTACCCTGGAACCAGACTGCCAAAAAATCGCCATTTGGTAGCATGACAATACTGCTTCCATGTACATGCTCATTTTGGTAAGGAAAAATGAATTCTTCACTTACAATCGCTTTTTTAGCATTTCTTGTTTGTGCCATACCATTAAATGCGGTTAACAGAAACAAAACTGAAAATAGTTGGATCATTCTCATAATCTGACTTATTATTTTTTGTTGGTTGAAAATAATTTCATCAATACAAATCCAATAAGGGAAATTGCAAGTGTCCCAAAAACTATTGTCAGATTGCTGTGAAATGGACTTCTGAAAGCCAGCAAATTTCCTTCTGTAAAATAGATAGGTGACAAACTCATCCAGATAATAATCAATGCTCCTATAATTACTCCTATAACAGCATCGATATTACGTACTTTCTTTGAAAGATATCCTAAAAGAAATAATCCGAGCATACCACCGCTAAAAATTGAAGCCAAGCCCCACCATGCATCCAACACACTCTCAACACCAACTAGGGCCAAGGCGATAATTATGCCCAAAATACCAAAAATCAATGAAGAACTATAAAGAATCTTCATTGACGATTTTTCATCAGCTTCTTTGTTGAAATAGCGTTTATAATAGTCAGATAAAATAATTGTGGCTGTGCCGTTTAAACTGGTAGCTACTGTGCTCATACCAGCTGCAAATATAGACGCGATTAACAGGCCGGTTACCCCTGCCGGAAGACCATTCACAATGAAATGCGGAAAAACTTTATCTCCGGCACCGGGAACTTTAAGTTCAGCAGGTAATAAATCAGGTTGTGCAGTATAATATGCAAAGAGTGCTGTTCCGATATAAAAGAACACAATCGATACGGGGACATACAACAAAGAACCAAACAAAGCTGAAGACTTAGCCTCCTTTTCAGAACTGGTTGTCATATAGCGTTGTACATAGTTTTGATCGATGCCGTAATTCTGGAGATTAATAAACAAACCATAAATCAGGACTACCCAAAAAGTTGAATCTTTCAGGCTGGTTCCAAAACTTCCCAGACTAAATTTATTATTTGCAGCAGCAATCTCGAAAACCTGTCCTGGTCCTTCAGGCATTGAAAATGTCAATATGATAGCACAAACAACTGCACCTACAATCAGGATAATACCCTGGATAGCATCTGTCCAGATAACAGCCTGGATACCACCAAGCATCGAATAAACAGTTACAGCTATACCAGTGACAATAATTACCGTTTTTATATTCCATCCAAATAAGGCATTTAGAGGTAATGCAAGCAATAAAAGGATCGCACCGGTACGCATAAGTTGGGTTAATATATAGCACGTCGAAGCATAAATTCTTGCCCAGGCCCCAAAACGGATTTCAAGGTAATTGTATGCTGAAATACTTCCAAGACCCCGGTAAAGCGGAACAAAAAACTTAACAGCAAGAATTGAGGCGATTGGAATAGAAAGGCTAAAAACAAAAGCATTCCAGTTCGACATATAAGCTTTGCCCGGCAGCGCCAAAAAGCTAATACTGCTGACAAAAGTTGCAAATATTGACATTCCGACTACCCATGCAGGCAATTTTCCTCCTCCGGCAGTAAATTGGCCTGATGTCTTGTTTTTAAAGAAAAAACTGGCACCAAAGATTACATTCCCGAAGGTCAGAGCTATAAAGACGATAAGATCCAGAACAGAAAGTTTCATTTGGGTAGATTATTAAAAGTTAAAATAACATGGTAGCTCAATTCAGGATTCTATTCAATTTCTCTAAGTATTGTTCAATTTTCTTGCGTTCTTCCTTACCATGTCGGCGAAGTGGAAATGCCATGTAATCATCGCAAATATCCATAACCGACAACGCACATTTTATTCCCTTAGCAATCCTTGAATTGTGTTTACCAACATTATAAATTGTATTGTTGATTATCATGACTTTATCACGAAAAATCGCAATTTTCTCAAGATCTCTGTCAACTGACGCATTGTATAAATCTACGAATAATTTTGGAAACACATTTGCCCCCCCAGCAACAGCTCCATGTCCACCATACAAAATAGTGTCAGGTAAAAATAATTCAGTGCCAGTAATAATTGAGAAGTCAGGTGAGCCTTTAAATTCCTGAATCAGTGAGAATAAGTAAGACATATCTCCTGAGCTGTCTTTTACACCTATTGCACCCAATTCTTTTGCTTTTCTGATAGTTTCAAGAGACATATGCATTTTAGTGCAACTTGGCATATCATACATTAAAAACGGCAAAGGTAATTTTGGAACCAGATTTTCCAAATATTCCCTCATTTCTTCTTGTGCAATTGGCATATAATAAGGAGGAGCTATAACAACACCATCTAATCCCATACTTGCTGTATATTCTGCCATTTCCAGTGAGTAATAAAAGGAAGTGTCTGTAATACCGACTACTACCGGAACTCTGTGATTTACAAGTTCACTGGTTCTTTTTATAAGTTCTTTACGAAGTTTGTAACTAAGACTAGTTGCTTCACCTGTTGTTCCGAGCATAAATAATCCATGCACCCCTCCCGATAATAAATGCTCAACCAGATTTTCAAGCCCTTGTATATCAAGCGTATTGTTATCAATAAGAGGAGTAACAACAGGAGGAATAATTCCTTTTAATGGTAATTTCATAATTAACAAAATGTATATTATTTTTATAAAAAATGTTCGTTTTCATAATCTAATTGCGGTATATCTTTTTATGAATTTTTATCTTTCATACTACAAAGTAACAGGATAAGGTTATGTTTTACTTCTGGAATCTTGTTTTGTTTGCATTGATTTTTAACTGTAATGTGAGAATAATTACCTAAATTTGACTTTTTAGGTTAATAAAGTTTACCATGGAAATTGTCTACGAAAAGATATTTGTTTCCCATGAGCATTCGTTTATTACGAGAAAATTGCAGATGTACCAAGATTCCCATAAGGTACACTCCCATAATAATTTTGAATTGAATTATATAACCTCAGGTTCAGGGAAAAGGATCGTTGGTAATAGCATTATGAGTTATGCCGAAGGAGACTTGGTACTTTTAGGCCCTAATATCCCGCATTGCTGGGATGTTCTGGTGACAGGGAAGGTGACTCCTCCTGAATGTATTGTAACCCATTTTTACGAGAATATAATCATTTCAGATTTCTTTAATATCCCGGAACTTGAGGAGGTTGTAGCCTTACTGAAAAATGCCGGTAACGGGATTTGGTTCAAGGGCAAAAAAACTGAAAAGGTAGGTCTCGTCCTCAAAAAGATGGTGACTTTAAAAGGCCTTGAGCGTTACGTCGAATTGTTGAAAGTTTTTAACCTTTTGCTTCAGATTGAAGAGAGAGAGAATTTGGCACTTCCTTCTTCACTCCCAAACTTTTATGATAGAGATCATGACCAGATCAATAAAATCTATGAGTATGTTTTCAAAAATGTTCAGACAGGAATTAAACTAAAAGAGGCATCCGCATTGGTGTTTATGGAATCAGGTTCATTTTGCAGATATTTTAAAAAGAAAACAAATCAAACTTTTATGGGTTATGTCAAATATGTCCGAATTGGGATAGCTGCAAAATTATTGGCTGAAACAGACAAGCAAATAACTCAGATATGTTACGAATGCGGATATAAAAACTTAGCTAATTTCAATCTTTATTTCAAGGCCATTATGAAGAAAACTCCATCGGAATACCGCAAGGATTTCAAATAGTTTTGTTTTTCAATCAATATATTATTGGCTTTTTATTAGTTTTTTATCAATGGAACAAGCGTGGGCGATCATGTTTTGGCTCTGATCAAGACACTGTACCATAAGCATATACTTTACGATAGTTATGATATAACAACCTTATTGAAACAAGGTGTGAATGCATTCGGGATTCATTTGTGGAATGGGACTACTCAATGGTAAATGATATTAATTAAAAGTATGAGCTATGAATAGTTCTCAATATCAGGGAAATAAATTAAATCTATCGGAATTTAGTTGGCTAAACCAGCCCAAAGTTTTTTCTTTAGATAATGACCGTCTGACCATTCTAACCGATCTTGAAACCGATTACTGGCAACGTACCTATTATGGTTTTCAAAATGACAATGCTCATACATTCATTAAAGAAATTTTAGGTGACTTCACCTTTGTTGTAAAAACCGACTTTGAAGCTGTAAATCAATACGATCAATACGGGATCATCCTTTATCATGACAGTGAAAACTGGGTAAAGGCATCCGTTGAATATGAGAATGAAGAATTTGCACGTCCCATTACTGATTGCGCGGGCTGGCGTTTACGCTTGCAGTCCGTTGAAGTCAAGCTTCAAAGCTGTCTTTTCAAATTTTGAATTGGGGTTGTGTAAATGGTTTGACCATCATGGCAATTAGCCTGTTTTGCAGAATTATAGATATATAAACCAAAATTAACTAACATATTATGAGAAAATTGAGACTGTATTTATTTCAAATCCTTCCTTTGATTTCCACCTTCATTTTTACTTTAAGTTTGATTTCTTGCAAACAAGAGGCTAAAAAAACGGAAAGCACTTCAGGTGAAGAGATTTATCAGGATATCCCGTTTGTACAAGAGATTCACGATGCATATATGGTCAGTAATAACCAGGCCGATAACGAAGTGCGGAGTATTGCGGTTGACCACGAATCAAATGTCTGGATTGCAACGGCTTCGGGTGTTTTTCTCAAAAAGGCTGACAGCAGAGTTTGGGATCCTGTTATCACGGATGATGACCGGGGGCCGGCCTATTCGGTTACAGTTAATCCGGATGGTGATGTTTTACCGGGAACATGGGACGGCATTTACAGGTACAGAAATCATTCGCTTAATAAAGAAGAGGGGTATCTTGAAAATGTATCACATTTAAATTCCAAAAATCCGGCCTGGCAAATATATTTTTACCGTACGATGGAAGGCTATCTTTTCCCCATCTTGTTGAAATATGAAAAGGACCCACAGCTGAATCAGTTTTATAATAAACTTATTAACGAATGGATGGACAATCAGCCAGCCGGGGAAAACCTGATCAATAATCTGACTTATGCTTTGGCCTTACTGGATGGCACGCTATCTGGATATTATTCAAACTCCAAATCAGTAATTGTAATTCAATTTTTGATGGAGTAATATAAATCTTTTATAATCTGATTCTGATGAAAATTCAGTTAATATCCTTATGTCTGTTCATCCTGCTAATTGATGCCTGCACACCTCAAAAAATGGCCTTTATGCTGTCAACTGTGGTGAGGAACGGAAACGGAACAGCAGTGCTGATGATCATCTTTGGATTATTCTTCATGATACTCATCGATTTTCTCCGTAAAAGCCAGTGGAATGTATTCCTGAATCCTTATGACCTTCCCTACGATGTAAATGAGACAACCTGGGCCATAATTACACTTAAAAACCGTATTATCCTGATAACCGGATCAATCATATTTTTATTGGTTGCCCTGTTCAACCTGCAGAAGAGGGAGAAGTTTATGTAAGCATTAATTGAAGTAAGAATGAAGAACAATCGAATAGCGAACTAAGAACTATTCTTCACTTCTGAATTCAACAATCAAATGTTCTGCGTTCGTTTGTTTGTTTTTTTGCTTGCATGGATTTAGTGACAAAGTTAAGGGGATGGGTGGGGCGCTTTATTCAAACGGATGTTCCTTGCTGAAATCAGGTCGGTAGTTCTGAAAACTATCCATATCCTGAACCCAGCCATTTCTGAAACCCAAGTCCTCCATTTCCTCAACAACAGCCTCATATTCTGCTTTGTAAAGCGAACGGTTTAGGACAGGATGATTTCTCACTACTGATGTGGGTTGGTATTGTGACATGAGCGAAAGATGAACTCCGGACGACAACTCTTCAGCTATTGTCCTTAAAACATTTTTACTCTCTTCCACATGACCGGGTAAAACAAGATGCCTGATCAGCATTCCATTTTCTGCCAAACCATTTTCATCAACCCTCAGAGTTGATCCTTTCTGATAGTACATTTCTTTAATGGCTTTTAAGGCAACTGCCGGGTAATCAAAAGCATCGGAATACTCTGTTGCAATTTCAGAAGTAACATATTTATAATCGGGCAGATAGACATCAATTAATCCGGAGAGACTTTGTATGGTTTCAGGTTTATCGTAACTATTTGTATTATAAACTGTTATTGGTTTCAACCCACGCGAATTCATCCCTTTTATTATTGCCTTTACCTGCGGTGCAACATGAGAAGGAGATACAAAACCAACAGCTGTAATGCCTTTTGAAAGTAATTCTTCAATACGATCCAACACTGTGTGCAGGTCCATTTCCGTATTCCGTATTATTGATCCAGGCCGGCTTATTTCGTGATTCTGACAATAAATGCAATGCAGATTACAACCAGCAAAAAAAATATTACAGATGCCACTTGTCCCGCTTATGGAAGGCTCCTCTCCCCTGTGGATACATACCGATGAGATATTCAAACCTGCATCCATACCGCAATATCCGGCTTCTTCTCTGAACCTGTTAACCCGGCACTCCCTTGGGCATAACGTACAATTTTCAAGTATTAACCTGTCATTATTGTCATATATATCTGCCTGTTTCACAGTGATCACTGAAATATTAGAATCTGTTACCTGTAAGTTTAAAGTTAATCGCAAATATCGAAATGTTTGCTGATTTTCAAGCTACATCTTTGAACCACAAGCACAATACTTCAATATTAATGTTAATATTTTTGGTGATTTAATATAAATATATACCTTTGCAACCGAATTGAGGGGTGTTTGAGAACTAGGGGACCAGAGTCCCCTATTTTGTTATCGGTTTTCAGAAAATGGTAGAAAAACAGGAGATACAGGGATTAGTTGAAGAGTTCATAAAGGGAACCGGACTCTTTCTTGTTGCTGTAAAAGTAAGCAACGCCAATAGGATCACTATACTGGCCGATAAAAATGAAGGCATAACAATTGATGAATGTGCAGCTATTCACAAGCATATTGAAAAGAGCCTCGACCGCTATAAGGAGGATTTTGAGTTACAGGTATCTTCACCCGGTCTTGATCTGCCTTTTGCAGTTATTGAACAGTATTTAAAAAATGAAGGCAAAAAAGTAGAAGTTGTTGACAATGAAGGTTATAAGCATGTCGGCAAACTAAAAAACGTTACAGAAGGCGGATTTGAGCTTGAGACAGAATTGAAAGTTAAAGGAAAAACAAAAGAATTGAAGGATATTTCTTTCAATATCGAACAGATAAAATCGACAAGAGTTATTTTAACAATTAAGTAATAATAAGAAGTTTACACCAGATGGAAAATGTTAATTTAATCGACACTTTTTCGGAATTTAAGGAGCTGAAAAATATTGACCGCCCAACGATGATGAGCGTTCTTGAAGATGTATTCAGAAGCATGCTTGCAAAGAAGTACGGTTCAGCTGATAATTTTGACATTATTGTCAATATCGATAAGGGTGACTTTGAAATATGGAGGAACAGGGTTGTTGTAGACGATAAAGAGTTAACTGATCCTATAATACAGATACCTCTTTCCAAGGCCAAGGAGATAGATGAAGATTATGAAGTTGGCGAAGAGGTTTCTGATGAGGTCAAATTTCTTGACTTCGGAAGAAGAGCAATATTATCGTTAAGGCAAAATCTTACCGCAAGGATACTCGATCTTGAGAAGAATAATATATACAACAAGTATAAAGACAGGATCGGCGAAATAGTTAGCGGTGAAGTTTACCAGGTATGGAAGAGAGAGATCCTTGTTCTGGACGATGATGGTAATGAACTTATTCTGCCCAAAAGCGAACAGATACCCTCCGACCATTTCCGTAAAGGAGATTCAATAAGGGCAGTGGTGATCAAGGTTGAAATGAGAAACAATACACCGTTCATTATTCTCAGCCGTACATCGCCGGTATTCCTTGAAAGGTTATTTGAACTGGAAGTCCCTGAAATTTTTGATGGGCTGATTACCATTAAAAAGATCGTAAGGGTTCCGGGGGAGCGTGCTAAGGTTGCTGTTGAGTCGTACGACGAGAGAATTGATCCTGTTGGTGCATGTGTTGGAATGAAAGGTTCAAGGATACACGGGATCGTAAGGGAATTGCGTAATGAAAACATCGATGTGATCAACTTTACTTCCAACAATCAACTCTTCATCCAAAGGGCACTCAGTCCGGCAAAGATAACCTCTATCAAACTTGTTGAAGAGACAAAAAGGGCACAAATTTATCTGAAACCGAATGAAGTATCTCTTGCTATTGGTAAGGGAGGTCTTAATATTAAGCTTGCAAGCCAGCTTACCGGCTATGAGATTGATGTTTACAGGGAACCGGGTGGAGAAGATGAGGAAGATGTTAATCTTGAGGAATTTGGTGATGAAATTGAAGATTGGATAATCGAAGAGCTCAAAGCTATTGGTTGCGATACTGCAAGAAGCGTTTTAAACCTTTCAATCAGCGACCTTGTTAAAAGGACTGATCTTGAAGAGGAGACTGTTAAAGAGGTTGTTAATATCCTCAGAGCCGAATTTGAATAAAATATTAATATAAGCTATTCATAAACAGATTGTTTTTTGAAGTTTAAATAAAGGCAAGGCATATTTATGACAGAGGATATTAAGGTTACAAGATTAAGCAAAGCAGCCCGCGAATTCAATGTAGGAATATCCACTATTGTGGAATTTCTGCACAAGAAAGGGTTCGACCTTGATCCCAACCCAAATACAAAACTTCCGCATGAAGCATATATTCTGCTTGTAAAAGAATATAGCACAGACATCAGCGTTAAAAAAGAATCTGAAAAACTCATCCTTAAAGATCTCCACAGGAAAAAGGAATCTGTTTCCATTGATGATTTTTCAGAGAAAATTGAATCTGATGATGCTGACAGGGATGAAGATGTTCTGGTCAAAGATTCTTCGGGAGTTAAGACAACTGTGGATATCAAGACCGAAATCAAAAAGCCTGATATAAAACTTGTTGGCAAAATTGACCTTGAAAAGACATTAAAACCAAAGGTTGAAAAAGCAGCGCTACCCAAAGAAGAACCCGGGCAGAAGGTTTCGGTAACCCCGGTTGAAGCTGAAAAAACTGATAAGAAAAAGCCTGCCGCCGAAAAAGAAACGCCTGTTACCACAGTTCCCGTTGAAGAAAAAGAACCTAAAACAAATATTGATCTTCAAATTGTCGGGAAAATTGACCTCGATACAGTTGCCAAAGACACCAAACCTGTAAAAAAAGAGGAACAGAAAGAGAAACCTAAAGATACAGCGAAACAGAAAAGTAAAGAAATAGATGTTCCTAAACCGGAAGAAACGAAAGCGGCCGGAAAGAAAAAACCGGAAATTATCGAAGAAACTATCCCCGAACCTTTGATTGAAGAGCTTTTTGTTGAAGAAATAATTGATGAAGTGCTCATCCCTGAACAGGAAGAGGATATTATCGCTCTTTATAAGACAGATTTTAAAAAGCTGGTTGGACCAAGAGTTGTCGGAAGAATAGATTTGCCTGTAGAAGAGAAAAAGAAAACTACTCCGTTTCAACCTGTAAGGGTAAGCGGGGATTCCGATTTCCGGAGAAAAAAGAGAAGAAAGAGAATACTGAAAGAAAAAGAGGGAACACCTGTCGTCAAACCTATACCTACCGATAAAAAGGAAAAGCCCGGCGCCAAGAAAGTCATTAAAAAAAGACCTGTCAGGGCTGAGGTGAATGAAGAAGAAGTTCAGAAGCAGATTAAAGAGACCCTTGCCAGGCTCACTACAAAAGGTAAATCAAAGGGCTCGAGGTACCGAAGAGATAAAAGAGAGGCTATCAGCCAAAAACATAAAGAGGTAGTTGATAAGATAGAACAGGATAAGAATATTCTTAAAGTAACGGAATTCGTTTCAGTTAATGAACTTGCTTCGATGATGAGCATTCCCGTTACTGACATCATTTCCACGTGCATGAATCTTGGGCTTTTTGTATCCATTAACCAGCGTCTCGATGCTGAAACAATGGCAATTCTCGCTGATGAATTTGGTTTCACTGTGGAATTTGTCAGTGCGGAATTGCAGGAAGCAGTAAGGGAAGTTGAAGATGAAGAGAAAGATCTTAAACCAAGGCCTCCGATTGTTACTGTAATGGGTCATGTTGACCATGGGAAAACAAAATTGCTCGACTATATCCGGAATACAAATGTAATTGCAGGTGAAGCCGGAGGTATTACTCAGCATATCGGTGCATATGGAGTTATCCTTGAAGACGGACGTCAGATTACTTTCCTGGATACGCCTGGACATGAGGCTTTTACAGCCATGCGTGCAAGAGGTGCTCAAATAACTGACATAGCAATTATTGTAGTAGCAGCTGATGATGGTGTTATGCCTCAGACCAGAGAAGCTATTAATCATGCCTCAGCAGCAGGTGTCCCGATTATATTCGCTATCAACAAAATTGACAAGACGTCTGCAAATCCCGATAAGATCAAAGAGGCTCTGGCAACTATGAATTACCTGGTTGAAGACTGGGGAGGCAAGTATCAATCACAGGAGATTTCGGCTAAAAGCGGACTTAATATTGACCTTCTTCTCGACAAGATCCTTCTTGAAGCTGAGATGCTCGATCTTAAGGCAAATCCTGACAAACCGGCTATCGGAACAGTTATTGAATCATCTCTCGATAAGGGAAGAGGATTTACAGCAACTGTCCTGGTTAAAGCCGGAACACTCAGAATTGGTGATATTATGCTTGCAGGCAGCTGCTTTGGACATATAAAAGCCATGTACAACGAAAGAGGATACAAGGTTGAAGAGGTTGGTCCTGCTACTCCTACACTTATTCTGGGATTAAACGGTGCACCGCAGGCCGGTGATAAATTTAACGTGATGGAGAGCGACCGTGAAGCAAAAGATATAGCAACAAAGAGGGCTCAACTACAGAGGGAACAGGGTCTCCGTACTCAGAAACATATTACTCTTGATGAGATTGGCCGAAGAATAGCTATCGGTAACTTCCAGGAACTTAACATTATAGTAAAAGGTGATGTTGACGGTTCCGTGGAAGCTTTAAGCGATTCGCTTATTAAACTCTCAACTCCTGAGATCCAGCTTAACGTCATTCATAAGGCTGTAGGACAGATTTCGGAATCGGATGTTCTGCTTGCAGCAGCATCGAACGCAATTATAGTAGGGTTTCAGGTACGACCTTCTTTAAGTGCACGTAAACTTGCTGAAAAAGAGGAGATTGATGTACGCCTTTATTCCATCATCTACAATGCCATAGAGGAGATAAGATCAGCAATGGAAGGTATGCTCATGCCGGAAGTTAAAGAGGAGATTGTAGCAACACTTGAAATCCGTGAAGTATTTAAAGTCACAAAAGTCGGAACAGTAGCTGGTTGTTATGTCAAAGAGGGCAAAATTACGAGGAATACCAGGGTCAGGATAATCCGCGATGGTATTGTAATCTATACCGGTGAACTTGGATCACTCAAACGCTTTAAGGATGATGTGAAAGAAGTTGTAGGAGGGTATGAATGCGGACTTAACATTCATAATTTCAACGATATAAAAATTGGTGATGTTGTTGAAGGGTATCAGGAATTCGAAGTTAAAAAGACATTATAACAAAGCTGTATATTTTTCTGCTGTCAGAAGGTCGTTGACTTCAGAAGGATTAGTGATCTTGATCTTAACCATCCATCCCTTGCCGTAAGGGTCCTTATTAACAACAGCAGGCG
>Ga0265292_1002214_pt1 | contig 14085 bp, 15 predicted proteins | sample Munlanlewell296A_FD_189080 | JGI IMG/M metagenome (GOLD analysis project Ga0265292, IMG submission 189080) | Leachate microbial communities from a municipal landfill in Southern Ontario, Canada - Leachate well 296A | ecosystem: Engineered > Solid waste > Landfill > Unclassified | place: Canada...
GACCCAGCATCGGTGGCGAAATCCATTCCGGAACTGGCCAAATTAGGAATCGATCCACTAGAGGATGACTTTTCCGCAGAAGCGCTGTATCGACTGCTTAGGCCGAAGCGAGGTGGCCTCAAGGCAGTGTTGCTCGATCAGCATGTCGTCGCTGGTATCGGCAATATCTACGCCGACGAGATTCTGCATCTTGCGCGGCTAAGACCAAACCGGGTCCCTGCGCGGATGAATCGTGCGACAGTCGATCGTCTCCATCTAGCAATTGTCGACGTGCTGAACAATGCCGTCACACAAGGTGGGAGCACTCTTACCGACACCCAATACGTGGATATGGATGGTTCATCTGGTAGCTATCAACTACAGCATCGTGTGTATGGCCGCGCTGGCGAAATTTGTATCACGTGTGGAGTTTCGCGCATTGCCCAAATTGTGGTATCCGGACGGACCACGTGTTACTGCCCGAAGTGCCAGCGATGAGGAATGTGGAGTATCTGTAGAGAGACCGTTTTGCGGCCAAATTTCAACTATTCTCGCCGATTGAAGTGTTCCTCAAATCGCTAACTCTCAAAGGCTTCAAGTCCTTTGCCGATACCACGGTGATGGAACTCGAACCAGGGGTCACGGTAGTGGTGGGACCGAATGGTTCGGGCAAATCCAACGTGGTCGACGCAATTGCATGGGTGCTCGGCGCCCAGGCTCCGTCGGCGGTACGAAGCCAGAAGATGGACGACGTCATCTTTGCTGGCACATCCAAAAGGCCGGCACTTGGACGCGCCGAAGTCACGCTGACTATTGATAACAGCGCCGGATTGCTACCCATTGAGTTCACCGAAGTCACCGTGCGACGGACACTATTTCGCAGCGGCGAGAGTTCGTACGCAATCAATGACATCGACTGCCGATTGTTGGATGTGCAAGAACTGTTATCGGATGCAGGAGTTGGTCGTCAACAGCACGTGATAGTCAGCCAGGGCCAAATCGATGCCGTGCTCAATGCCCGTCCAGAGGATCGAAGGGGAATCATCGAAGAGGCGTCCGGTGTGCTCAAGCATCGCAAGCGGCGCGAAAAAGCCCAGCGTCGACTCGACAATACTGAGGCAGATTTAATGCGTGCGCAAGATCTGTTGAGAGAGGTCCGACGTAATTTACGTCCTCTCGAGCGACAGGCGGATGCTGCAAGGCGTCACGGCGCACTCGCCACAGAGTTGCAAAACATTCAGGTGTTTTTGACTGGTCGCGAGATTTCAGGTTTTCAGAAACGGCTCTCTGCCTTGGCGTCGGACAAACTCGACGGTGAACATTCTGAGCGAGCGTTGCGTTCGCGTTTGTCGGCGCTCGACACCGCGGTGATGGCCGACGAGGCCCAATTGTCGGCGAGGGGTGATTCCGCGGTTAACGACGAGCTGGTGCGCGTCGAACAACTTCGAGGCCGTGCACGCGGACTGCTGGCAGTGCTCGCCGAACGGCGACGCTCAGTTGAGCGTGACCGCGGCCAACTCATGGATTCTGGAGTCATTGCAACGCTCGAGGCCGATGCAGCCGAATTGCGTACCGAATTACAAAAAGTTCTTGACCAACTCTCCTCACTAGAGGCCGGGGCGACTAGCGGATCGACTGTCGGATCCAGCAGCCTCGAAGACGCCCGCAACACAACCGCGAAGGTCACCGAACTTAATGGTCGAGTGCGCGGCCTCAACGATGACATTGATCGATTGCGCAAGGTTGTCGCAAGCGAAGCGCGAGCGGAAGTCGACTTGCTCCAGCGACTTGCGAATGCCGACACTGAGCGAACCAATGCAGAATCGGCTCGCGATGCTGTGTTTGCCACGCACACGACGACGATTGCCGATTCGATGTTGGCAACATCGAGGATGCAGGCGCTGCAATCGACGATCGACGTCGCCAAAGCCGGAAGCGCGGTTTTAGGCGACCTTGATGGGGCGGTGGGTTCGCTTGCTGAACTATTGGAAATCGATGGCGAGCGTCGCTCGGCGGTCCAAGTTGCACTTGGAGATGCGCTGGCCGCCATGGTCACGACCAACGCGGACACGGCGAGAAGGGCCCTGCAGATGCTTCGCCAAGGTGCCCACTCTGGAACCGTGTTGGCGCTCAATGCGATCGCCACCGTGCCGATGACACCGCGAATCGACAAGGGCGTCACACTGCGCGGAAGCGTTCGGGCTCGACCAGGTGAACACGAAATGCAGGTCAATCGGTTGCTCGACGTTTTGTTATCACGTGTTGTCTACGTGCAGTCATGGACAGATGCCGTCGACGTTGCCCTTGCCCATCCAGATGTTGTCGTCATAACTGGAGATGACGATCGCTTTTCATCGTCCGGAATGAAGGTCGGTGCAAACATCGTCACCGCCGCTGCACTCGACGAAGCGACGCAGCGTGCCAAGCGCGCTGGAGACGCATTGGAAAGCGCAGAAGTCGATCTAGCCAGCGCGCAAATACATGTCGTCAAGACTCGCGACTCACATTCGGCCGCGCTGATGCTTCTCGAGCAACATCGAATACAAGCGGCCAGAAGTAACGAGCAACTTGCAAGCGCATACGACGCGCTGCGTTTCGTGCAGGCAGAATTGCAGGGCCTACTTTCACTGCTTCGCAATGATCTGGAAGTTAAGACTGCCGGCCTGCATGAGCGTCGCCAATTCCTTGAATCCCGATTGACGGACATTGAGGCCAGGCTCAGCGTGGATGTTGAGGCCCGTCAGGCAGCGGCCGCGCGAAGGCGAGTAGTTGAACAGTCAATGAATGCGATTGTGCGGTTGACTCACTTTGTCGAAGGACACTCGACAATTCTTGACTCTCGTCAGGAGTTTTTGCGCGAAGTCCGCCGTCGTCAGAGCGACGAGGTTCGCACTATTTCGCAACGCCTGGATGAATCGCGCCGAGAGAGATCGGATCTCGAACATCAGTTGGAGGAAAAACGGGAGCGCAATCGTCGCGTAGAAATCGAGGAAGCCGAAGTTCGAATGCGGTTGGAAGCTTCGGTCGACGGGTTACGACGTGATCAACAGGTTGAGCCGCAAGTCGCCGTTGATACGCCGATGCCAAAATTGGCCGACGGACAGACGCCGGTTTCCAGATCGCGCGAATTGGAACGCGAATTGCGGCTGATGGGTCCGATCAACCCGCTGGCACTCAACGAATTTGACGAACTGCAGACGCGGCATTCCTTCCTGGAAAATCAGTTGGAGGATGTGAAGAACTCGCGGCGCGACCTAATCAAGGTCATCAAGCAGGTGGATAGAGAAATTCAGTCCGTTTTCGCTGCGGCATTTGCCGACGTTCGCGACAATTACGAAAAGTTGTTCGCCATGCTGTTTCCCGGCGGTGTTGGCAAACTGACGCTGACGACGCCGGACGATTTGCTCAACACCGGAATCGAAATCGAGGCCAAGCCAATCGGCAAAAATATTAGGAAGTTGTCCCTGTTGTCCGGTGGCGAACGCTCGCTTGCGGCGCTGGCTTTCCTATTTGCAGTTTTCCGTAGTCGACCATCGCCGTTTTACGTCATGGACGAGGTCGAGGCCGCGTTGGACGATGTAAATTTGCATCGATTCCTCAACCTTGTCGATGAATTCCGTCAGGAAGCGCAATTACTCATCGTTAGCCACCAGAAACGAACCATGGAAGCCGGCGACTGCCTGCTTGGCGTGACCATGCAATCGGGTGGCTCGTCGCGAGTAATTGTCGAGCGTGCGGCCGCCAAATCTGCATGATCTCCCAGACTTCGTCTCTCCTTTTCCCGCTTCTTGCAGTTGTGGTCGTGCTATTTGGCATTGGCGTCGTCATGTATGGCCGCCGTTCGACCAAAACGTCTGCTGAACCAACAACAATTACGACGACGCCAGCACCGGCGCCGACGCCGGCGAGCCGGTTGGCCAAGGTCCGCGGAATCCTGTCGAGCGCGGTCTCTGGGCTGTTGCGGCGAAGCGAAATTGATAGTGCAACGTGGACAGAGTTGGAAGAAGCGTTATTGGTCGCCGACATCGGCGTACGCGTGACCAATGAACTAATCGGCAAGTTGCGAAAACTGGTTGATGACAAGGTGATTTCGACTCCGACTCAACTTGTTGATGCGCTTCGATCGGAGATGAAATCACGACTTGAAGGCGCAGATCGTGCCCTGAATTTTGACCACACGATTGGTGGACCAAATATTTGGCTCATGGTTGGCGTCAATGGATCGGGAAAGACGACGACCATTGGCAAGATCAGCGCCCAACAAGTTGCCGCCGGACGAAGCGTGCTGGTCGCCGCGGGCGACACATTTCGAGCCGCGGCAGTTGATCAACTCGCCACATGGGCCGATCGATCGGGCGCCGAACTTGTTCGAGGTGCAGAGGGGAGTGATCCGAGTTCGGTGATTTTTGACGCCGTGCAGAGGGCACATTCGCGCAACATCGATCTCGTGATCGCAGATACCGCCGGCCGTTTGCAATCCAACACCAACCTGATGGAAGAACTAAAGAAGGTTCGACGTGTGGCGGAAAAGGACGCCGGCAAAGTCACGGAGGTTCTGCTGGTCATCGATGCAACGACGGGGCAAAATGGCTTGGTTCAAGCCCGCCAATTTGCTCAAGCCACCCAGGTGACTGGAGTGGTGCTGTCAAAGTTTGACGGTTCTGCCAAAGGAGGAATTGTCTTTGCGATTGAAACCGAATTGCAAATTCCGGTGAAACTGGTGGGCGTAGGCGAGTCGATTGAAGATCTTGAACCGTTTAATCCAAATGGATTCATAGACTCACTATTCGACGAGTCATGAAACATCGCACTTTCACTTATGGGTTGTGGGTACTCATTGGGATGCTGCCAATGGCTTGTTCATCGTCCGACAGTTCGACGGACACGACTTCCAATCCTGGGGTGTCGGTGCCCTCGGGAAATGTGATTATCACCGATGAGCAAGCTGCGACTCTCATTGGCAAAACGGAGTCGGATGCTAAGGCGCAAGCCGACAGCAAAGGTTGGGTGTGGCGAGTTGGTAGACGCGATGGTGAAGAATTTGCGCTGACAATGGATTATTGCCAATGTCGCGTCACCGTCTCAATTGACAATGACATCGTCACAGAAGCCGTAGTCGGTTAGGGAAGAATTCACCGCTAACCTTCGGCAACACCATGTTTGACATGCTCGGTGACCGCCTCGGCGGAATACTCAAGCGTTTACGCAATAAGGGTCGTCTTACCCAGGGCGATGTCGACGAAATGCTCGGCGAGATTCGCACGGCCCTTCTCGAAGCCGACGTCAACGTCGCAGTAGTGGGCGAAGTAATCGAGCACATTCGCCAGCAGTCCGTCGGTGCCACATTGCTGTCGGCACTCAATCCCGGTCAGCAGATCATCAAGATCGTCAATGCCGAACTCATCGCCATGCTCGGCGGAGACACGCTCAAGATTTCATACGCTTCGCAACCACCAACTGTCGTTCTCATGGCTGGCCTACAGGGATCCGGCAAAACCACAAGCGCGGCAAAGTTGGCAGCATGGTTCAAGGCCCAAGGTCGTCAACCGCTATTAGTCGGCGCCGACCTGCAACGACCCGCCGCCGTCGAACAACTCCGCGTGCTCGGAGCCCAAATCGATGTGCCTGTATTTTCTCAACCCGGCGATCCGGTTGAGACCGCGCGAGTCGGGCTGGCGCAAGCGCGCAGTCTCGGGCGCGACGTACTCATCGTCGACACCGCCGGCCGCCTAGCCATCGACGAAGAAATGATGCAACAAATTAGTCAAATCTCGCAAGCGGTGTCGCCGCTGTACACGTTTTTGGTGGTTGACGCGATGACCGGTCAAGACGCCGTCACCGTGGCCAAGTCTTTCGATTCCGCGCTGTCAATTTCCGGAGTGATTCTGACGAAACTTGACGGCGATGCCCGCGGTGGTGCGGCGCTTTCGGTGAAGCAGGTCATCGGCAAGCCGATTGCCTTTGCGGCCACCGGGGAGAAAATTGACGCTTTCGAACAATTCCATCCCGACCGAATGGCCAGTCGCATCCTTGGCATGGGCGACATGCTCACGCTTATCGAGCAGGCCGAGCGCGTATATGAAAAGGATCAGGCCGAATCTGCCGCGGCAAAGATGCTCGAAGGCGCGTTCACCTTGGACGACTTTCTTGATCAATTGCAGCAATTAAAGAAGATGGGGCCGTTGCAAAACGTGATGGGAATGATTCCGGGAATTCCAAAGGAAATGAAGAACGCGGAAATTGGAGACGATCAGGTGAAACTGACCGAGGCGATCATTAGTTCGATGACCATCGAGGAACGACGAATGCCGGAAATCATCAATGGCAGTCGGCGAAGTCGAATTGCCAAAGGAAGCGGGACGCAGATCGCCGACGTCAATCGTCTGGTCAAGCAATTTAGTGAAATGCAAAAGTTAATGAAGCGAATGGGATCGAAAGGAAAGAAGGGTGGCAAGGACTTTGATCTGGCCGAGGCGTTGGGCTCACGGGTGTCGCCCCGCTAGCCTGTCACCCATGTCAGTCAAGCTTCGCCTCACCAGAGTCGGCAAAACCAAGCAGCCGCATTACCGAATTGTGGCCGCCGATACGCGCAAGGCACGCGACGGAAAATTCCTCGAAATTGTCGGGAATTATCACCCAAAGAACGACCCTTCAGTCCTGAGCGTGGACAACGTGAAGGCAATTAAGTGGCTCAAGCAGGGCGCGCTGCCGAGCGAGCGGGTAAAGAAGCTTCTTGAAATCTCGGGTGCATGGGCAGAGTTTTCGGCATCAAAAACAGCCAAGTAATTTTGAGTACACATCGTGTCTGACTTGCCGAACATCATTCCTGCACCCGTTGCATCGGCCGTACTCGACCATGTCGTTCGCTCAATTGTTGACAACCCAGAGGCCGTTCGCGTCGAAGGTTTTCCAGACGGCGACAAGATACTTCTGGAAGTGCGCGTCGGTGATGGAGATCTCGGTCGCGTCATCGGTCGACGGGGTCGCACTGCGCAAAGCATTCGCACCGTGGTCCGCGCGGCTGCAACGCGCGATGGCGTAGACGTTGATGTCGACTTCGTCGACGACTGAGCGACTTCCGCCCAAGGGTTTGTTGCATGTCGGGCGTATTGCCCGAGCACACGGAGTGCGCGGAGCGCTATATGTCCAACTTTTTTCAGATCATCCGGATCGCCACGCGATAGGTTCCCGCCTTTGGGCGTTCGGCGAGTGGTACGTCATCGCCTCGGCCAAAAAGCAACAGGATCGATGGCTTATCGAGTTTGACGGACTCAACGATCGCAACGTGGCGCAGCGACTGGCCAACCAAGACTTGTATGGCGAACCAATTGACGACCCCGCAGTGTTGTGGGTCCATGACATGGTTGGCAGTCAAGTTGTGGGAGTGAATGGCGAGGAATTTGGAACCTGTGTGAGCGTCATCGATAATCCTGCCCACCCGCTCATCGAACTTGATAGCGGAAACTTGGTGCCGGTGCCGTTCGTGGTCCTACATGGCGATGGTTTAATAACCATTGACCCGCCAGAAGGGCTATTCGAAGTATGACTTCCGAAAAGACGGACGGCGCCTTGCGGATTGATGTCTTTTCCATCTTTCCCGATCTAGTCGACGATTTCTGCTCTGAGAGTTTGCTTGGTCGGGCACGAAGCGAACAACTCATCGACCTGCGCTGTCATGATCTGCGCCAGCACTCCACCGATGTGCATCACAGCGTCGACGACGCCCCGTTCGGCGGAGGCGCGGGCATGGTCATGCGACCTGAACCGGTCTTTGCCGCCGTGGAGGCAATACAACCGCATCGGCCGCTGTTGTTGCTGTCACCGGGTGGTCGGAGATTTGATCAGGCGTATGCAGAGCAACTCCTCGCCGGCGGGGGATTTAGTTTGCTGTGCGGTCGATACGAGGGCGTCGACCACCGCATCATCGAGCATCTCATTGATGGGGAGGTGTCGGTTGGCGATGTAATTCTCGCCGGTGGCGAAGTTGGCGCCTGCCTGATCATCGAGGCAGTCACTCGTCTGGTGCCGGGGGTCATGGGCAACAGCGACTCGCCAGTCTCGGAGAGTTATGGGGCTAGTGGAATTTTGGAGGAACCGCAGTACACCAGACCGGCCGAATTTCGCAATTGGCAAGTACCCGAGGTGTTACGCAGTGGCGACCACGCACGAATTGAGCGCTGGCGACGAGCCCAAGCGCTGCATCGCACGCTCGCCGCGCGTCCCGATTTGCTTGATAAGCGAGGCGGGCTGAGTGCCGCCGAGCAACGCTTGTTGGAAGAGTTCCCGCCAGTGCCGTATCCTTCTAGGTTCCCCATTTAGTGGGGTTCCCCTACTGAAGGATCGCCTCATGAAGTCCACCGACATTGTCGATAATCAATTTCTGCGCACCGACATTCCAAGGGTTGGACCAGGAGACGAAGTAAAAGTGCATGTGCGAGTTGTCGAGAGCGGCAAGGAGCGCGTCCAAGTGTTCCAGGGCAACGTTGTGGCCATCGCCGGCTCCGGTGTGGCTGAGACCTATACCGTGCGCAAGATCAGTTACGGGGTTGGCGTCGAGCGAACGTTTCCGATGCACAGTCCGTCTGTCTCAAAAATTGAAGTGGTCAAACGGGGCGATGTGCGCAGGGCAAAACTCAACTTCCTTCGTGAGCGAAAAGGCAAGTCGGCCAAGATTCGTGAAAAGCGCGAAATCTAAGTTGCAGAACTTGCACCTATTTCTACACATTGATCTTGGACATCGTTGAACACTGACGATCTGGAAAATTTTGAGGCCGAGCGCGAGCTCCACCTCGCTCAGGAATATCAAGATGTTGTCGGCATGTTCAAATTTGCCGTGGAAACCGATCGGCGGTTTTATCTGGCAAACAATGTCGATGTAAAAGTTTTGTCTGAAGGATCGCGACCAATAGTGGAAGTGGTGTTGGTGGACGCATGGGTGTGGGACATGTACCGCAAGAGTCGATTCGTCCAACGGGTCCGCGTGCTCAGCTTCAAGGATCTCAACATCGAGGAACTTCCGAGAATCGATCTGTAAGTGCCGCCGCGCGCGTTGCGCGTGGAAAGTGGGCAGAAGATTTAGCCGCTCGGTGGTATGAGCATCACGGATATCAGATTGTCGCTCGGAATTGGCGCTGCCCTCGCGGAGAACTCGATGTAGTTGCCGTGATCGGCGACCAACTTGTGGTCTGCGAAGTGAAAGCCAGAGCAAGTGTTGCATTTGGCACACCGGCGGAGGCGATCACAACAACCAAACAACTACGGATTCGACGAGCAACCGCCAAACTCCTTGATGAATTGCGTTCCAATCGGTCACTCGCTATTCGACATGTTCGCTTCGACGTCGCGTGCGTGCTCGGAACTCAATTGGAGATGTTGACGGATGCGTTCTAGTCGCGGTTGCCTTAGTACAATAGGACGTAATTGAACTAGCGAGGAATACATGGCGAGCGACGAGCCGACACAACCACTCTGGGGACCGCAGACCGATCTAGCACTGGCCAACTTCAATGTCTCCGGATTGCCGTTGCCGATCGAGGTTGTCCATGCGTTGGCGGCGATCAAAGCCGACGCGGCAGTTATCAATGGTGTCGGTCAGGTAGGCGATGATTCGGCTCGCTTTGCGGCCATCGCGGTGGCGGCTTCAGCCGTCGAAACAGGCGAGCACAACGAACAATTCCTGATCGATGTATTTCAAACCGGGTCTGGTACGTCGACAAATATGAATGTCAATGAGGTGGTGGCGAAATTGGCTTCCGCGGAGTCGGGACTGAAGGTTCATCCAAATGACGATGTCAACTCGGGGCAATCTTCCAACGATGTGTTTCCAACCGCGGTGACAATCGCCGCCGTCGTTCAGATTAAGTGGTCGCTGCTGCCTGCCATCGCTCAGTTGACAGACTCGTTAGACGTTGCCGCCAATCGTTTCGCCGACGTCGTCAAGGCTGGGCGAACTCATCTCATGGATGCAGTGCCGATTTTTCTTGGCGACGAATTTGACGGATACGCCGCTCAACTTCGCGAAGCGAGCGAGCGTTTGCAAACCTCATTACCTCGCCTTGGCAGGGTCCCTTTGGGTGGTACCGCTGTAGGCAATGGTCTCAACACATCACCAGAATTCGGTGCCGCAGTTATTGCCCGAATTGCGGATCGATACGGCATCGAACTGTCAATCGCACCAAGTCGATTTGCCGCTCAGGCATCGCGTGACGGATTGGTCGAAGCATCAAGCCACCTTCGCGGCCTTGCCATCGCGTTATTCAAGATCGCCAACGACATTCGTCTAATGGGTTCGGGACCAGAGGCCGGACTTGGCGAGATTTTTCTATCGGAACTGCAGGCCGGCTCTTCGATCATGCCAGGAAAAGTCAATCCCGTGATGTGCGAGATGGTTGCCCAAGTCGCTGCCCAGGTCTTTGGCAACGATGCAGCAATTGCGTTCGCCGGGTCGCAAGGATCGTTCGAATTGAATACGTATCAACCGATGATTGCGGCCAATCTTCTCGGATCGATTCGCATTCTGACCAAAGCATGCACTCTTTTTGCCACTCGATGTGTCGACGGCATCGAGGCGGACATCGAGCACTGTTTGTATTACGCGAACGCCACACCGGCGCTAGCGACACGACTCAATTTGGTACTCGGCTACGACCGCGTCGCCAAACTAGTTAAGCAATCAATCGCCGAGAATCGACCGCTGCTCGATGTCGTGATCGCAGATGGATCGATCGATCCAAACTTGGCCGCCGAATTGCTCAATGCAGCCGATATGGCGCTCGGAAATCGTCCGCCAAATAAGCCTCGTTCAAGTCGGGCGTGAGTCGCGATTGTCCCAGCAGGCGTAATGCCAATGTCGACGTAAGTCTGGGGCGTCAGCGGGAACACAGACGTAGTGGCCAACTCCAGCGACGATGTCGCGATTGCAACCGGGACACACATAAGTCTTGATCGCTTCGTACGGTTGCACGCGTCGAACTTCTACTTCTCCGAAAGTTCCATCCCACATTGTCATTCTTGACGCGTAATTATCCTCGAAACGCCCAGAGAATGAGAACGCTGATTGTCATCAACGCACTGATCACAATCAAATAGTCGGTCGGCCGTTTGACTTGCTTGCGGTGCGGATCGAAGCCCATGCAGCAAGTATCGTCACTTTTATGGAAACTCTTGAGGTTTTTCGCCAAAATGGGGTCGTTACCGTGACGATGAACCGGCCGGCCAAGAAAAACGCGATCAATGAGGCCATGTGGCAGGAGCTTTTGGACACATTTCGTCAAATTGCCGAAACCGATTCCGACAGGGTTGTGGTTCTGACCGGCGCAGGCGGCGAATTCTGCTCGGGGGCCGACCTCAGCGCAGATGGCGCCCGAAGGGCCGATCGCCATCAACTTGCCTCGATGCGCAACATCTCAGACGTTTGCTTGGCACTCGCCAGAATTCCTCAACCGACAATTGCCAAGGTTCGAGGAGTGGCCGTCGGTGCCGGATGCAACATGGCGCTCGTCTGCGATCTTGTCGTTGCCTCAAGCACTGCGCGGTTCTCGGAAATTTTTTCCAAACGGGGACTCTCGATTGATTTCGGTGGTTCGTGGTCGTTGCCACGGCGAGTTGGTTTGCACAGGGCAAAGGAACTTGCATTTTTCGCCGACATCATTAATGCCACCGACGCCGAACAATTCGGTCTCGTCAATCGAGTGTTGCCGGATGCCGAACTTGATCCATTTGTAGACGAGTGGGCGAAACGACTTGCAGTTGGCCCACCAATCGCATTGGCTCAGACGAAACGATTGCTCGATCAATCGGCAACTGTCACGCTGGAACAGGCGCTCGACGATGAAGGCGCGGCACAAACGATAAATTTCGGCACCAAAGACACGCTTGAAGCGATATTGGCATTTACCGAGAAACGCGAACCTCGATTCATCGGTCGGTAGCGTCTTAGGCGTGCGACGCCTTCACGAATTGGCTTCGGCAGGAATTGCCTCAATCATCATCGTGGCGTTGGGTATTCCGTCGATGGCCTCGGCCACGAGCACAACGGAGCCCCCGCCAGAGTCAATCGACGAACAGGGCGACATAACTGGGGTGCCGGCCGTAACCGCGCCACTTAATCCGTCGGCGGTGACGACAATCCCCGCCGGTTGTGCGTCGCCAAGTGAACCCCAAGTCGTGTTCGTCGGTCAGCTACTCAATTTGGATGACATCACCGCTACTTTCTCTCGATTGCAGGTTCGAGCGGGTTCGCTTGGTGGGTATTCGACCATTGACAGTTCCGAAGGCGATGTGGTCAGCGTTCGCTACGGACGCGACTCAAAATTTCTGCACGAAGGCAATACGTACCTCGTCGGCGCGGCGAGCGCGATCAATTCACCGATCCTCTTCTCTAAAGTGCGTGAATCCGCCGAATTGTTCGGAGGCGACCAGGTAATCGGTCTCAGCGATCAGGGTGTTGCCTGTCCGCGATTTGACGACCCGATTCGCACATTTAACGAAGACGGGACGTCAATCGACACCGGCGTGTTCTCACCACTGTTCGACAATCAATGGCAGATCGTTCTTGTTCTGCTTGTCGCCATCGGATTGGTTGTCGCTGGCCTAGCCAGCATGGTCATTATCAAGCAACTATTTCGCTGAAAATGCGCGGTTAGCCAAGGTTCGAAGTTCGTCGACCGCGTGGTCAAGACCAAGGCTGTCTCTGAACAAAGCACTTCCCGCAACTAAAACATTTGCACCGGCGGCGGCAGCACCGGAAATGGTCTTTTGACTTATGCCGCCGTCGACTTCTACATCGACAGAATCTTCCAATCCTGCTTCGCGAACCATTTTTCGAACCTCGGCAATTTTTGGTTCCATCTCAGCCATGTAACTTTGGCCACCGAAGCCAGGATTCACCGTCATCACTAAGACGAGATCGACAAGATTGAGCACGTCTTTGACCGCGCTTGCTGGCGTCGACGGATTGATTGCCACTGCGGCGGTCGCACCCAACTCAGCGATGTTGCCAAGCGTGCGGTGAAGGTGATCGCATGCCTCGACGTGGACGATGAGCCGCTGGCAACCCGCTTCGACATACCGCTTGGCCATGACGTCTGGGGTGAGCACCATCAAGTGGGCCTCAAATGGCAGAGTAGTAAGCGCCCGAGTTGAGGCGATGATGTCTGGACCAAAGGTCAGGTTGGGTACGAATTGCCCGTCCATCACATCCCATTGGATGAGGTCGACGCCCGCCGCATCGAGTGCGACGATTGCATCGCCAAGTTTGGAAAAATCAACTGGTAATACGGATGGAGCGATCTGAATTGGTCGCGTCACACACTCGATCATAGTTGTCATGCCCTAGAGTCACGCGCAGTGGATTCACATCAGGTACGAATCGAACGACTCGTAGCGGGCGGTGACGCACTCGGCCATCTCGATGACGGGCGAGTGGTGTTCGTACCTGGGGCGCTGCCCGACGAAGTCGTGGATATTGAAATCACACACACCAAAACCGATTTTGCTCGCGCCAAATTGATCCACGTCGCGACAGAATCGCCTCACCGGATAGCAGCACCGTGTCCACACGTGGCTCGCGGTTGTGGCGGGTGCTCGTGGCAACACTTGGCCAGTGACGCGCAGGTGGCGGCCAAGGTTGAAATCGTGCGCGAGGCATTGCGACGAAACGGCAAGATCACCGACATCGAAGTGGTGGACGGCGGAAGGATCTCCGATTGGAACGCTCGCACGACTCTCCGGATGGCGGTTGACGCCTCCGGACGGCTTGGTTTTCGCCGTGGGTCATCTCATGACGTAGTCGATACTCCGGTATGCATGGTTGCCCACCCGCTATTGAACGAAATCATTCCCAACATTCGTGCGAGCAAAGCCGACGAGGTGACTTTGCGCTGTGGTGCCAATACTGGTGAGCGCGGCGCATGGGTTCACGACAAGGACGGTCGCGGCACACTTAGCGGACTTGCTGCCGAAGTCGGTCTCGGTCATGAAGCGATCGTTCACGAAGTTGTCAACGGTGTGAAATTGCAGGTATCGATGTCCAGTTTCTTCCAAAGCTCGCATCAAGGTGCAGAGATGCTGGTCACGACAGTTCGTCAAGCTGCCGGCGAACAAGCG
>Ga0265292_1002215_pt1 | contig 14084 bp, 11 predicted proteins | sample Munlanlewell296A_FD_189080 | JGI IMG/M metagenome (GOLD analysis project Ga0265292, IMG submission 189080) | Leachate microbial communities from a municipal landfill in Southern Ontario, Canada - Leachate well 296A | ecosystem: Engineered > Solid waste > Landfill > Unclassified | place: Canada...
TAGCGGTTTTTTTGTTAGGTGTTCCGTCAATTCTGTTGTAAACACTCCCACCGATTATATCGATGAAGTACGAGGTATGTGATGCAGAGTCATGCAGCACAAATCGTCGAGGTCTTCAGCTCGTTGCAGGGCGAGGGCATTTATGCGGGCGAGCCTATGACCTTTGTGCGATTCGCCTCCTGCAACATGCGATGCCGCTTCTGCGATACGCCGCAAGGCCTGTGCGATTCTCCGCATTGTCGTGTGGAGACGCCGCCGCGCTCCTCAAGCTTCAGCGCGATCGACAATCCCGTCTCCGCTACAAGGCTTTGTGAGATCCTTCAGACATTTGAAGATCCGTGGATCTCCGTGACCGGAGGCGAGCCGCTCGAGCAAGCCGGATTCCTTGCGGAGTGGCTGCCGGCGATGGCGCCTAGCCGTCGGGTGATGCTGGAGACCAACGGCGTGCTCCATGCAGAACTTGCGAAGGTGCTTCCTCACGTGCACGTGGTGAGTATGGACATCAAGCTCCCATCATCTACGGGATGCGCTGCGCGCTGGGCCGATCATGCGGCGTTTCTCTCGGCAGCGGTCGCATCCGGACGCGAGATATACGTGAAGCTCGTCGTGACCGCAGAGACCACAGATCGCGACCTGCAGGATGCGATCGGCTTGGTGACAAAGGTAAACAAGTACATCCCCATAGTGATCCAACCGGCCACCCCCACGCTTACATTCAATAGCCCGGTCTCCGATGATCGCCTGCATGCAGTGGGGCGCCTTGTCGGCGCATACCTCGAAGACGTGCGCATAGTCCCGCAGATGCATAAAGAATGGAATGTGCTGTAGGTCCTGCGCGCCTTTGGTTTGGAACCCTTCCCTTCGTCGCTGGCGCACTTCGCTCGCTATTCGTCGCCAAAAAGTCGTTGGCGTCATGCGACTTGGAGATCCTCCTCCGTCGGCTTCCAAGTCGCAACGCCAATCGTCTTTTTGACTTCCTCATACGCTCGTCTCGTAACCGCGCCTTTTACGCTCCTCCGGGAAGGGTTCCAAACCAAAGGCGCGCAGGACCATTTCGTCCCGTTGTTTATTGCGAAGTACTGAAGCCCCGCTTGCTCTGTGCCGAAGCAGATCGGCGGAGTGGCACTCAGTAAGCGGGGGAACCCTGCGAACTTCGTGGCACGGAGCCAGCCGCGGGTCACCGCGACCTCTGGCACGGTGTAAAGTTGCTAGTGTTTTGCCCTTGCGCGGGCGGCCTGGCTGCGATATCCCCATGCAATGATCACAAGAGAAGAATACGAGCGGCGCGAGGAGGAGATGCTGGCACCGTATGCTGTAAGGAGCGGCCGCAGCCGCGGTCGGGTCTATCCTGAAGAACCGTGCCCATTCCGCGCATGCTTCCAGCGCGACCGCGACCGCATCATCCACTGCGAGGCATTCCGCAGGCTCGAATACAAGACCCAGGTCTTCGTCAACCACGAAGGCGACTACTATCGCACCCGTCTCACTCACACGCTCGAGGTCGCGCAGATCTCCCGCGGGCTCGCCCGCACGCTCAGGCTGAACGAGGATCTTGCCGAGGCGATCGCGCTCGCCCACGACCTCGGCCACACGCCGTTCGGTCACCGGGGCGAGACGGCGCTCAACGATCTCATGACGCCGTACGGCGGGTTCGAACACAACCGGCAGAGCTATCGCGTCGTGACACTCATCGAGAAACGCTACCCGGATTTCCCGGGCCTGAATCTCTCCATCGAGGTGCTCGAGGGGATCGTCAAGCATGCGAGCGAATATGATTCGCCCGACCTGAAGGGTCTTGCGATCGCGGCCCCGCGATATCCTTCGCTGGAGGCGCAGGTCGTAAACGTCGGTGACGAGGTCGCGTACATGAATCACGATCTGGACGACGGCCTCGAATCCGGAATGCTGCGGGAGGAAGATCTGGAGGACGTGAGGCTCTGGCGCGAGACCAGGACACGGGTCATGAAGGGCTCGCCGGGAATAAGGACCAGGATCGCCAAGTACAGGACGATCAGCCGCCTCATCCATACGCTTGTCACTGACCTTCAGCGCGAGACAAAGCGGAGGATCGACGCGTTGCAGATCAGGGACGCGGAGTCGGTGGCAAAGACCGCCGAACCTCTCGTGGCGTTCAGCGCGGAGATGGTCGCTGCCACAAAGGAGCTCAAGGATTTCCTGTTCGCCAAACTCTATCGCCACTACCGCGTCGAACGCATGGCCGACAAATCAACTCGCATACTGGGGGCGCTCTTCAATACATACCTCAATAATCCCAAGGTCCTTCCTCCCTCGCTCGAGCGGGCAATCCGCGAAGAGGGAAATGCCGCGCGCCGCGTCTGCGACTATATCGCCGGCATGACCGACCGCTTTGCGCTGAATGAACACGCAAAGCTCTTTGATCCTAACGAACGGGTCTGAACTATCCCTCGACATAGGTATGCGATATCATCTCCTTCAGGGGTTCCATGCCCACTTGAGGGGGGATAGCCCCCTCAAATTAATGCACAACTTCTTTCTCACATAGCCGATAAGAAGCCATCATGGCCATCATGGGAGCCGGCAAAGGTGGGAGCAATACGGGCAAAATGCCTGTGCCGCCATCCTCTGAGTTCAAGGCGCGTGAGACAGCACCAGAGGGTGCGCCTCTCATCGGGGTCATAGAGACACCTGCGCCATCACCGCCATCCGATAACTTCGTCGGTGCGCCGCCGACGTCCGCATCCGCGAAACCCACCAAGGCCCTTGCCCAGAGCGTTCGTCGTTTTTCCGCCGCTGCCCCTGGTTCGGGTCCTCACACATCTTTCCCCGGACACGCCGAGATGTTCCAGGAGTACGAGGATATGATCCGGCGAATCGCCCTGCGTGTGGAGAAGTGGAAAGGCCGGTATGGAGCAGCCTCGCATGGGCCGGTAGAGGATCTGCAGAGGCGCCTGGATCGCATAAAAGCCCAGGCCGCGCGGGCAATCGAGTCAGGCGCGGATGAGGGATATCTGGAAGATGTGGTGGATGCGACTCGGATCCTGTGGAATCGCGTGCTCAAAACCGAGCGAGAGTTCTTTGCCGGAGCTCACTCCGGCAGGGGGTTCAGGGTCCATTTGCATGACTATACTCCGGACGATGAGCCCATGCACCCTCGCGGTACGCGCCGCCCTGGCACTCGCACGCGGACACGGATCGGCACGACGGTCACATCCGGTCAGCTCATTCCCGCACTTCGAAATGAGGAGCGCGTGGACATGAGCATCGGACTCAGGCCGCATCAATGGGAGATGATAGATGCCATTCAGCGTGATTGGGGAGAGCACGAAACGCATGGCGATGAGCCGTGGAAAGAAGGAGTAGTGGTTGCACCCACGGGTAGCGGCAAGACCCATGTGATGGGCGCATCTATCGAGCTGGGCATCCGCGAAGGGTGGTTGAATTTTACTGCTGGCAGCAAGGTCGTGATCTTCACACATCTCAAGCAGATCAAGGAGCAGAACCTTGCCCGCATGCAGGAGCTTCTGGATCCGGTCTTTCAATCGCTGTACGGCCGGGCGGCGCGCATCACGGCAATCGGCGAGGGACAGTGGGACGCGAGCGGGGATGTGGTCGTGGCAAGCGTGCCGACCGTGGGGAGAAATCTCGAACGTTTCAGCGATGCTTTGCGCTCGACGCCAACTGCCCTTGTTCTTGCGGATGAATATCATCATGCAGACGCGGCATCTTGGCAGAAGAGCCGAAAGGCCATCGAGACGGTCGTACCCCATGGGTATGCCATGGGATTCACCGCCACCCTTCCGCCACAGGAGCGCCCCTCCACGAACATCGTCTCTGAGCATGCGGTGCGGGAGATGATGCAGGTCGGGGTCATCCCTGCGGTGGATCTGATCCAGGTGCGAACCGGCGTGAGTCTGGAGAGAATCCCCACAAATTATGGGTCGTTCAATTCCACGGAGCTGTCAAAGACCGTGCGCAACCCCGAGCGATACGAGCATATGATGCGCGCGCTGGAATTCGGCGGAGTAAGGGGCGAACGCGGCGGCGTGGCGCCCACGCTGATCTTCACCGTGGACCGGGCGCACGCGCACGAGACCGCGTATTTCTATCAGGGATATTTCACAGGCAAGCGTAAGGCGCATCAGACCGAAGACGGCACAACTATCCGGCCGATGGGCCAGAGAAACATCGCGGTGATGGGCGAGTCGGCAACGCTTAAAGAGGTACATCAGCTGCTAAAGGCGTATCGAACAAGGACGCCAACGGAGTTTGATCGCTACGCGTATGGCGCGCCGAGTTTTGGGAATGGGAACACGGCCTATTATGCGTCAGGGAAGGTGCGCGAACGGATCGACGGGATCGTGGCGGTGATCACAGCCCAAACCCCAACCCCGGTGCGTCAGGCTTTGATCCAGGCCTCAGAGCATGGTGAGGTCGAGACGATCGTGAACGTGCGCGCGCTCGGCGAGGGGCTTGATGCGCCCTGGATCCAGAACCTCATCGGAGCGTCTCCCACCCTTGTGAGCGACAGCAGCAAAATGGTGCAACGCGCGCAGGAGGTGGGCAGGATGCTGCGCTGGGGGCGTGACGAGGTGGATGACGCGGGGAAACTGCTGCGGCCGGCGCGGGATCGTGTGGCGATCGACCTGATTGACGACACGAGCATCAAACGACCGCTGACACGTTATTTCGAGACGCTGGGGCTTGGTGACGCGCATGAACGCGGGTACGGCGTGCGCATCGACGTGAAGAACGGGATAATACGGTCGCAGGCCTACGGCGGGATCAAGGATGTATTTGAACTGGATGAGCAAGGGGGGGGGCGCGCAAGAAGCAGAGGCCCACGACGCCGGAGGAACTCACCCCGATTGAGGGGGAGTGCCGGCATCTGCTGCTGCCGGATGATGTGGTGGGAGACCTTGCACGCGACCTGCGAACCCTCCTTCGCAATGAGTATCGCCGGGATCTCTCGGGCATGTCGTTCGATCTTGGAATCACAGAGGAATCGCTCGTGGGTTTTTTGAACGGGGCAACTCCTGAGGGCGATCGCCTGGTGCGGCGCATTGCGACACTCTTGTATCAAGAACGCCAGAGCCTCATGCCGTCATTCCTGAAGGCGGCCCTGGGATGGGAGCCAATACACACAATACCTGAGCCTTTGCAGAATCTCGTGACCGAGGCACGCAGCAAGGCGATTGTGTTGTTTGGTGGGACATTTCCACGGAGCTTTGAGATCGAGGGCCATGGACCAAGTGGCCAGTTGCACGGAAGTCCCCTTCACAGATTGTTTCAGAAGGGAGATGTGAAATTTGGCGGTAAATGGACTCCGCGTAAGTTTATTGAAGATCTGATGCAGCTTCTCTTTGAGGTTGAACGTGTTGATGGCGGATATCGATATGCGCCTTTGCAAGGAATGGAGGCCGTCAGGATTAATAATCTTATTGCTGATTTCGTCGCTCAACAACTTGATTGGACGCCAATTGAAGAGATCCCGGAGCGCATGCGGCCGCTGGTGACAGCGGCTCGGGAAAGGGCCATTGCGCTCTATGGCGGGCTGTTTCCAAGCGAGGGCTTTGACATTGAGGGCCATGGGCCAAGTGGAGCCTGGATCGGAAGTCCCCTTCACAGATTATTTCAGAAGGGAGATGTGAAATTTGGGGGTAACTGGACTCCGCGTAAGTTTATTGAAGATCTGATGCAGCTTCTCTTTGAGGTTGAACGTGTAGATGGCGGATATCGATATGCGCCTTTGCAAGGAATGGAGGCCGTCAGGATTAATAATCTCATTGCGGATTTCGTCACTCAACAACTTGATTGGAAGCCAATTGAAGAGATCCCGGAGCTCATGCGGCCGCTTGTCACGGCAGCTCGGGAAAAGGCCATTGCTCTCTATGGCGGAAAAATTCCAAGTACCAGCTTTGACATCGAGGGCCGTGGGCCAAGTGGGGATTTGTACGGAAGTCCTCTTCACAGGTTGCTTCAGAATGGAGAAGTGAAGTTTGTGAGTAGCAGCACTCCGCGTAAGTTTATTGATGATCTCATTCGGTTCCTCTTTGAGGTTGAACGTGTTGATGGCGGATATCGATATATGCCTTTGCAAGAGATGGAGGCAGCGAGGATTAATAATCTCATTGCCGATGTCGTTATTCAGCAACTTGATTGGACACCAATTGAAGAGATCCCGGAGCCCAGGCAGCCGCTTGTCGCGGCAGCTAGGGAAAAGGCCATTGCGCTCTATGGCGGGCAAATTCCAAGTCATAGCTTTGACATCGTGGGCCGTGGGCCAAGTGGCCAGTTGCACGAAAGTCCCCTTCACAGATTGTTTCAGAAGGGAGAGGTGAAGTTTGAGGGTAGCAGCACTCCGCGTAAGTTTATTGATGATCTCATGCGGTTCCTCTTTGAGGTTGAACGTGTAGATGGCGGATATCGATATGCGCCTTTGCAAGGAATGGAGGCCGTCAGGATTAATAATCTTATTGCTGATTTCGTCACTCAACAACTTGATTGGACGCCAATTGAAGAGATCCCGGAGCCCATTCGGCCGCTTGTCACGGCAGCTCGGGAAAAGGCCATTGCTCTCTATGGCGGAAAAATTCCAAGTACCAGCTTTGACATCGAGGGCCGTGGGCCAAGTGGAAGTCTGGTAGGTAGCCCCCTTCGTGCCCTGATCAGCAATGGCAGCATCCAATACAATAACAGAAACACTCCCCGCATTTTCTTTTGTAAACTCCGTGACCATCTTTTTGGTGTCGAGCATGCGGGAGTGTGGGATCCAGGGAAAGAGAGTTATAAAGATTCCCATCGCGCAGCCCCCGTTGCGCCGGGGATTGAGGCCATGCTCTTGCGCTATGAGGCCGAGGCCAACGATGCGTGGGGACAAAGAAGGGGCTACGAAATCGTGATGCATCCGGGCGGGAACTCTCCAAGAGCGAGGGATGAAGAAAAACCTGCCCGCAAGGGGCGGCATGGGGGCAAACAGGGCAAAGGCAGCCCCTCAGCTCCATCTTCCGCTGCACCTGTCACCCCGGCTCCGGCAGCGCCGCCAGCCCCTTCTAACGCAAGTGCATCCTCATGGGATCCGGGACGCATCGCGAGTTTGGGTGCAGCGATGACCTGTGGGGCCTCTCCTGACACTGACCTTACACCATTCGAGCTGCCGATTGAGCTGCTGCCCGACGCACCAGAAGCAATCCCCCTGATCCCGATGTTGCCGGTGTCCCCCTGCCTGATCTGATAATGAACTGCTGGCGAGGATGCACCTCGTCATTTCAGGTAACGCAGCGCATATTGTGACCTCGATATAGCTCCTGTCTTATTGTGCCGTCTGATTGATTCCCCGCAGCCGTTGCGGGGACACCGCCTCACCTCCCCCTTGATGGGGGAGGATGGGAGAGGGTGACAACATGGAGGTGCCTATGAAGACGTCGCGTATGTTTGTGGGTGCTGTGGTCCTGGGCCTGGCATCGCTGTTCTCGCCATTTGCGTCACATGCCGCAGAGATGCCGGAGGCGCCGGTGGCTTCACAGCCGCCGCTGCCTGCGAACTGCCAGGCGACCGTGAAGATGTCGATGACGCTCACCGCGCATTTCGTGACCCTGCCCGATGCGCCCGCTTTCAAGGCAAAGGGCCAGGGCGAGCTTTGCTATGAGATCGACGGCAAGACCGCAAAGATCAAAGGCGAATCGATCCCGCGGCTTACCTATGAGTCAGAAAAACCGCCGGCCGGCCTCTCCGCGCTCACCGTGCTCATAGACGAGATGCCCGGAACGACTCCGGTGGTGAGTTGGAAGGATTTTCCCGAGGTGCAATTGGAAGGTGCGGATGTGAGGATCCGCGCTTATGAAGCCAGGGCAGCCGAGATCACCGACGATCGTACGCCCATCGTCGATATAGTCGTGCCCGATGTCGTGCTGTCGACCGCCCCGGTGGCCGTGGAAGGCATCGACTCACAGGGCTACGTGGATGGCGATGCCCTGGAGGCGAAGCTTGTGGGGCGTACGGTGCTGCCCGAGGATGATTTCCCGGAGTACCAGAAGTGGCTCTCCGGGCAGGAGGTCCTGCTCGAACTCGAAGTAGAGGTAGAGAATCCATACGACAAGAAGCCCGCGGATAAGAATGAACAGGGCAAGCAGCCGCCGACGGAGGGCAGGCAGCCGGCAAATGAAGGGCCCAAGCCCGCAGCTCCATCTCACGCCGTCTTACAGCAGGCAAAAGAACAGTTCTCTCTGAAACCGGTATGCGACGAGCGGAACATGAGCTGCGTATATCCCAAGCACGGCATCGGCATCATCAGGGCCCCGGGCGAGGTGTACAAGTAGTTTTCCGACCTCGTCATGAAGCCACGCCAATGACGGCGTTCCGGGATCATCTGTTTCGGAACGCGCCTCTGGCTATCATCTCGCAAGCTAACACCGTGCCGGAGTACGCGGAGACCCGCGGCTGGCATCTCGCAAGCCGACACGGAGTTGCGCTCAGATAATAAGGCTAACGGTGGATTTCCAGCCGATGCGGTCCCCATTGCTCGAAGCCTGCCGTGGGTCACCGCTTGTTCCGTGCCGGAGACAACCTCAGACTGCTGACAAAGGCCTTTTTGTGTCATTGCGAGCAACGCAGTGACGATCCTCAAAGCAGATTGTATCATGGCGCAGAACGAGCGGTGTCCCCAGTCCAGCTTCGAGCAATGGGGACCGCGGTGGCTGGTGATTCGTCGTTAGCCTTATAATCTGACTTAGACTCGGTGTCGGCTTGCGAGATGATGGACTGGGGACTCCGCTCACGCAGTGGCAAAGGGCAAGGCGAGCAATCAAAGTTGCCTGGCACCGAAGTTCCGAAGTTAATTCGGCGGGCTCCTTTGGCCTTGCCCGCACCGGAAAGCGCTGATATCTAAGGGCGCTGGAGGAACCAGATGGAAATAGGAATACTCGGACTCAAGCAGAGCGGCAAAAGCACTATTTTCGAGATCATGACCGGGGTGCGTTCGCGCGACATGTACGGCGAGCCGTGCGTCCGCGGTGTAGCGGCCGTGCCGGACGAGCGGTTCGACACGCTCGCCCTGATCTTCAAGCCTGCCAAGGTGACGCCGGCCGCCATACCCTTCTCCGACGTCAACGCGGGCGGCGAGAGCGCATGGGAGGCGATCCGCCAGCACCTCCTGGCCGCGGACGGATTCGTGCACATCGTAGACGCCTTCACGGCGCAGGAGCCCGGCGAGGCGGTCGCCAGGTACAGAAAACTCGCCGACGAGCTCATCATCTCGGATCTCGTGGTGGTCGAAAATCGCCTGACGAGACTCGCGAAGATCCCCAAGGCCTCGCTCAAGCCCGAAGAGGCGCGCCATGCGGCGATCCTCCCCAAGGCAAAGGAGATGCTGGAACAGGGACGGCTTTTGCGCGACATGGAGCTCACGCCGGAGGATCTGCACGCGCTTCGCGGGTTCGCGTTCTGGACGTTGCGGCCGGAGCTCGTCGTCGTGAACGTGCGCGAGGACAACATCTCGTTCGCTGATGCCCTTACCGAAAGCCTTGGCGCCAGGGTTCCCGTGATAGGCATTAACTGCATGCTGGAGGCGGAGATAGCCGAACTTCCCGCATCGGATCGAAGCGCCTTCATGGAGTCGATGGGCGTCTCGGAACCGGCATTTGAACTCATCATCCGCACCGCATTCTCGCTCCTCGGCCGCATCTGCTACTTCACGGTCGGAGAGGACGAGGTCAAGGCCTGGGTGATCCCGGAGGGATCGACGGCACCGCGGGCGGCGGCTGCCATACACAAGGATTTCGAGCGCGGATTCATAAAGGCCGAGGTCGTCTCATACGACGATTTCATAAAATGCGGCGGAACGCTGGGCATGGCCAAGTCCGCAGGCAGGCTCAGGCTCGAGGGCAAGGAGTACATCGTGCAGGACGGCGACATAATTTCGTTCAGGTTTAATGTGTAGACAACATCCCTCCCCTTTGTAAGGGGAGGGCAAGGGTGGGGTAGCGGTCATCCCCCTTTGTAAGGGGGAGTTAGAGGGGGTAGATCTTGATCTACCTCCCCCTGCCTCTCCCTGCCTGCCTGCCGGCAGGCTTACAAAGGAGGGGAGGGTGAAACAATGGATCTCGATCACAAAGCGCACGAACTCAAAACAGCACGGATCCCCTTTTGCTGGGCCACGGTCGTGGCTGCTACGGGCTCGGCGCCCAGGCATGCCGGCGCAAAAATGATCGTCACCGCCGACGCCTCCTTCGGCACGGTCGGCGGCGGCGGTCTCGAGCACAAGGCGATAGACGATGCGCACCAGGTCATGCAGCGAAGGTCGCCGGAGCTCATCTATTATCCGCTGACAAAAGAGGGGATCCAGCCGTGCGGCGGAGAAGTCGAGATTTTCTTTGAGCCTGTCCTCCCTCTTCTGCCGTGCGTCGTCTTCGGCGCTGGCCACGTGTCGGAAAAACTCTGTCCCATGCTCACGGAGCTCGGGTTTGAACTCACGCTCGTCGATGAGCGCGCGGAGCGCCTCGAGCTTACTGCATTCAGGAACGTCGCCCGGCGGATAGACGAGTTGCCCTCCGAGTTCATTCCAACGCTTGAATTTTCTGACGATCTTCACGTCATCGTTGTCACTCACAAACACGTCCACGACGAAGAGATCGCGCGGGCATGCCTTCGCAAGCCCTTTAAGTATCTGGGCGTAATCAGCTCCCAAACAAAGTGGGCGCTCTTCTGCGAGGGATTCCGCGCAAAAGGATATTCCGAAAATGAGATCGCTCGCGCCACAACTCCGATCGGGCTCGACATCGGCGCGGAGACGCCGTTTGAAATTGCTGTTGCGATCGTGGCACAGATGATTCAACTCAGCGCAAAGCCCGAAGACTTTGCCAAAGGCGTTGCGCATTTCAGCTCAAAGCTGAAAGCTCAAAGCTGAAAGCTCAAAGCTGAAAGGAAAGGCAGTTGCTTTGAGCTTTGAGCTATGTCGTGTTTTCATATCATCGGCATCATCCTCGCAGCAGGTGCAGGGAGGCGCATGGGGGGCCCCAAGGCGCTGCTGCGCTTTGACGACGGCACCACGCTGCTCGAACGGCAGACGAGCCTTCTGATCGAGGGGGGCTGCGCCCGCGTGGGGATAGTCATCGGCGCGTTCGCGCCTGAGATAAGGGTATCCCATCCGGCGATACCTGCTCGCTGGATCATAAATGAACGGTGGGAGATGGGGCAGTTCACATCGCTGCAGGCGGGCATTGCGGGGTCGCTCTCGACGGATGCCGGCGGGGCGATGGTCCTGCCGGTCGATGTGGCCGGGATCTCAAGCGATGTCGTGACCGCGATCATCGACACGGCGCTGCGCAATCCGCACCTCGATGCGGTCGTTCCTGAATACGGCGGGCGCGGCGGACATCCGGTTTATCTCTCCAGATCTTTCTGCACCTTACTCGCGGGCCTTGATCCAGCGGACTCGCGCTCGCGGCTGGACACGCAGCTGGCCCTGCTCGCTAACGCGATACGCATCCCGGTGAACAACCCTAATGTAGCGAAGAATATCAACACTCAGGAAGAGTGGGAGACAATGAAGCTGTCATCCTGAACGAAGTGAAGGATCCAGTGGAACCCCAGGGATCCTTCGCGGAGTTTGCCCTGAGCGAATGAAATGAGTCGAAGGGCTCAGGATGACGTCAAGGGCTACGCCCTTGACGTCATCTCTCGCAGGTATCGCGCGAGCAGGCCGCCTGCGGCAAACCGGCGATAGTCTGCCGTCGAACGGATGTCGTCGATCGGAAACACTTCATCGGCCAGCGAATTGCGCGCAAGCTCGATCATGCTGTCAGTGATCACCTTGCCGGTGAGCAGGGCCTCGGTGCCCGGCGCGCGTATCGGCGTGGGCGCCACGCTGCCTACCGCTATCTTTATCCAGTCGACGCCGCCGTGCCTTATCCTGCCGCGCACGCAGAGCGAAACCTTGGAGATCGCCTGCGCGCGCCTGGCGCCGACCTTCAAAAAACTGCCGCGCTCCTTGGTGTCCGGCATCCGGATCCGGATCCTCGTGAGCAGCTCCTGTGGCTTGAGCGCTGTCTTGCGGTAGCCCACGAAGAACTCCCTCGCAGGAATCCAGCGCTCGCCGGTCAGGTCCTGCGCCAGGAAATCGGCGTCATGCGCCAGGAGGACCGGCAGCGTGTCGCCGGCGGGCGATGCGTTCATGACATTGCCGCCGATCGTTCCGCGGTTCTGGATCTGCGGACCCCCGATGCTCAGGCAGGCCGTTGCGAGCGAAGGGAATCTCTGCGCCACGACCCCGTTCGCCGCTATCTCGGCGTGAGTGGCGAGCGCCCCTATCTCCACTCCCTCGTCCGTGACGGATATCCCGCGCAGCTGCGCAAGCTCGGAGATGTCGATCACCCCATCGAGTTTTATGATGCCCGAGCGCCATTGCACTATGAGATCCGTCCCTCCTGCAAGCACGGGAAATGTGCCTGGGCTGGCGGTCATCAGGGCCAATGCCTCGGGAATATTTGGAGGCCTGTTATATGCGAACGTCATCCCTTTCCCTTCCTCACCTTGCCGGCTTTGCTGGCCTGACTCGCCTTTTCTATGGCATCTATTATCTTCACGTAGCCGGTGCACCTGCAGAGGTTGCCGGAGATCGCCGTGGCAATCTCCTCGCGCGTAGGCCTGGGGTTTTTTCTGAGCAGGGCGTGGGCGGCCATGAGCATGCCCGGCGTGCAGATGCCGCACTGCGCCCCGCCCTCGTGCACAAAGCACTCCTGCAGTGGAGAGAGATGGTCGACATCGCCGAGCCCCTCCACCGTAAGGATCTCGTCGCCGTCTTTCAGCTGTCCCACGAGCATGAGGCACGAGTCTATGACCTCACCGTTGAGCAGCATCGAACAAGCGCCGCACTCGCCCTCGCCGCAGCCCTCTTTAGTTCCAGTCAGCTTGAGCTGAGAGCGCAGCAAATCCAGGAGTCGCATCTCCGGCGTCGCGTCTATCTCACGCTCCACATCATTGATCTTCAGTCGTTTGATCACGGTTTGCATGCCTCATAAAGTCGCTCGGGCGTTATCGGCAGGTCGCATATGCGAATCCCGGTCGCGTGCGCAATCGCATTCGCTATCGCCGGCGCGCCGCCGTCCATCGGCAGCTCCCCAAGCCCCTTGGCTCCCATTGGCCCGTATTCGAACGGCAACTCCAGCAGGATCGTCTCCATCTCGGGCGCATCGAGTGCCGTGGGTATGATGTAAGTCTGGAGCCGGTTGCTGCGAACATGTCCGTCCTTCATCACGAGCCTCTCCATCAGCGCCCAGCCAAGCGCCTGCACCGTGCCTCCCTCAACCTGGCCTTCCGCCAGCAGCGGGTTTACGGCGCGGCCCATCTCCGACGCGGTCCAGATCTTGCTCACGTGCACTTCAAACGTGTCCAGGTCGACCTCCACCTCGGCAGCATTGCAGCCCCATGCGTACACGGGATACGCGTCACCGTTGAATGTCTTATCGTTCCAATGGATGCCGGGCGGAAGCTCGTAGTGATCTATGATCGTGAGCGCGCCCTTCTCCGCGAGATACGCCTTCACAAGCCCGCTGACGGGCATGAGGGTCTTTTTGCCGCTCATGAGGTTTTCGCCCTTGAAGGACAATCTGCCGGCGTCCGCATCAAAGCGCTTCGCTGCAAAAGCGAAGAGCCTCTCCTTGAGCTGCGATGCGCACTTGCCGAGCACCACGCCCATGACCATGGTCGTGCGGGACGCCACGGTGGGCCCGCTGTTGGGCACGAGCGCAGTGTCGGGCGTCTCTATCGTGACGCAGGAGAGGTCCACGCCCAGGTGATCGGCCGCTATCTGCGGAAGCACCGTATGCGAACCCTGTCCCATCTCGGTGCAGGCGGTGAGCACCGCGATCCTTCCATCGGCATCGAGCCTCAGGCCCGCCTTGCCCTTGAGAACCGCTTCGCCTGAACCCGTGAATCCGGAGCCATGATGAAAGAGCGAGATGCCCAGGCCCTTGCAGATATTCTTGCGCCTGGACTTTGCAAGCTCCTTGCGCCGCTTCTCGAAACGCGAGCGTTTGGCCACCGCCTCCAGCACCGCGGAGGCGCCAACGCTGCCGCGCAGCACCTGGCCTGTAACGGTCGCGTCGCCG
>Ga0265292_1002216_pt1 | contig 14072 bp, 13 predicted proteins | sample Munlanlewell296A_FD_189080 | JGI IMG/M metagenome (GOLD analysis project Ga0265292, IMG submission 189080) | Leachate microbial communities from a municipal landfill in Southern Ontario, Canada - Leachate well 296A | ecosystem: Engineered > Solid waste > Landfill > Unclassified | place: Canada...
AAATTCTCGATTCATCTTATCCTGGTCCAGCTCCGTTGGTTGATATCTGCCTACGCTAAAGCTTCAGCAGACAAAGTAAAATCAGAAATAGCGATTAGGCAAAGCCGAGTCCTATATCGGTAAATTAAATTTTCCGGATTCCAATTCCAGGTCCGTCCGGCAGAATTACCTTTCCATCTCTTATAGTAATTCCTTCAAAAACATCATTGTCGATCAAAAGATTCCCATCCAGGTCGGCCCAATCGACTAAGGGTGAAAGTTGAGCAGCGGCCGTCACCGCACAGGAAGTTTCTGTCATGCAACCAATCATCACTTTCATATCCAGTGCTCTGGCCATGCTTATCATAGTATAAGCTGCACGCATACCTCCGCACTTCATAAGCTTTATATTTATCCCGCTGTAGACTCCCTGTACTTTTTTAAAATCACCAATTGTCTGTATTGCTTCGTCGGCTATTACAGGTAACGGACTATTTTGTGTCAGCCAGGCTAAATCGTCAATAGCTGCTTTGGGCATTGGTTGCTCAACAAACACAACCCCTTGATCTTTAAGCCATTGTGTCATTTCAAGTGCCATATTTCTATCAGTCCAGCCTTGGTTAACATCCACACATATAGGTGTATTTGTTACACTTCTTACTGATTGGATCATTTCCTTATCATTTCCCTGACCAAGTTTTACCTTGAGGATTCTGTAAGGCGACGCTTCCCTCACTTTTTCTTTAACCACATCGGGTTTATCTATACCTATAGTAAATGAAGTATTTGGTGTGTGTTCCGGATTAAGACCCCAAATCCTGTACCAGGGTTGCTTCATAAGTTTCCCGACCAGGTCGTGCAAAGCAATATCCACAGATGCCTTGGCAGCATAGTTCCCCGGAGCAATCTGGTCAACATATGTCAATATTTCTTCCATCAGGAATGGACTGGCAAATTGAGTCAGGTCAACACCTGTAAGAAATGCATTGGCTGAATCATGACTCTCACCAAGATATGGTGGCATCGACGCTTCACCGTATCCGACCATATTCTCAAATTCAATTTCTGTCAACATTACCGGAGTCGTAGTTCTTGAACCGGATGCAAGTGTAAAAACGTGTTTTAAATGCAGTTCATAGGGCTTAAATCGCAATGTCATTCCTGAACTTTTTCCCGGTTTTTTATTAATCCCAATCCACTCCGGATATCCTAAGGATACATACGAAAAACCAGCACCTCCTGCAATCAATCCGCAATCTTTCAGAAATTTCCTTCTTGTTTTCATACTAATATTCCACTATTCCAATATTCCCTTATTCTTTTGATTTTCAATACCATGCATGCTTATAAACAGGTACAATTCCCATATCATTCTCTACTCCTATTATTCGTTTTGCTGACAACAGAGAATTCTTTCTATAACTGCTATAATTGATTTGTGTGGAATCCAGGCTGTTTATCATTACTCTTCCTGACGAATGGATATACTCGCTATCTCCCTTGTAAATAGCAACATGAGTAACATGTGAGTTTGAATTTTCTTTTGATCCAAAGAAAAGAAGATCTCCTCTCTTAAGTTGGCTATATCCGTTTGAGAGATCAACTGAAAGGCCATGATCAGCTTGTAATGAGGCATCCCTTGATAAGATCATGCCATTCATAAAATAAACTGACTGTACAAAACCACTGCAATCAACAGCTTTGGATGAGGAGCCACCCCATAAATAAGGCAATCCAAGAAATGTTGTTGCAACCCTGCATACTTTTTCCTCCGTACAGAGAACCTGAGTTTTCCAACTCCTGAAATCAATTATCTTTTTATTATTTAAAAAACCTTCGCGCCCATCAGGTAAAACAATCCTTGCATAACCTTTTGACTCACCTGTTTTTATCAAAATACTTCCGGCTACCAGATCACCAACAACCCCTGATTCATCAGGCGAAGTATATACCCATCCGGAATTCTCCAGATAGATTACTCTGTCAGCCTGTTTCCATGCAGCAATTTCAGCCCTGTTCATCGACTTAACAGACGATTTTTCAGTCCAGGCTATGTATCTGTCGGGAGTTTGGATTAGAAGCCATGAATTACTATTCTTAAGGATATGCACAGGAGTACCAAGAATTGCCTGCGATACCAATTCCGAACTATGGTCGGGTCGCTTCCTAAGGTTTATCACACTTAAGGAAACTAATCCCCGGTATTTTTCATTCCTCACAGTATCCGGTAGAAGTAAAATACTGTCAATAAGTACAATACCTCTATTACTTAAAGTTTTAATTATCTCCTGCCTGGCCTGTGGAATAGTCGTTTCGCCACGAAGAATTATCGATCCCCTTTTAGCAATTCCGGCAGTTACAATACAAATCCCTTCCCTTTGATCAGGAACCCATCTGGCTGCAATACTATCTATTTCAGCTTGTTTATCTTTATGCAAAGAGGAATGACATCCATTCAGGATTAACAGGATTCCAATCCAAAATCCAATAATAATAAAAAACTTTTTATTCTCTGAGTGGTTCATCAGCATCTGATATTTTTCAATATACTTTTCAAATTTACCTATTTTATTCGGTAAATTGCAGCTTGTTTAAATTCCGTTAAATACCTTCCTTCAGCTTCATTAATTGGTCGTTCGTTCCTTTCTCAATAAAATAATAATGTAGTACCAGTAGTTGCAATAGCATGAAAATACAAAAAAACACTGAAAAATGGAAACAATTAAAAAATCAACATTTGAATTCCTCAATATTTTAAAAGATAATAACAACCGGGAGTGGTTTATTAAAAACCGGTCATTATATACAGATGCCAGAGATAACATTGAGTCATTTGTTCAGGCAATAATAAATAAAATAATTGATTTTGAGCCCATTATGAAAGGACTTGAAGCTAAGAGTTGTTTTTACAGGATTAACCGTGATATCCGCTTCTCGAATGATAAATCACCATACAAGACTCATTTTGGAGCTTTTATTGTCAGAGGCGGGAAAAAAAACGGTGATAAATTTGCAGGTTATTATATTCATATTGAGCCTGGGAAAAGTTTAATTGCCGGTGGTGCTTATATGCCTCCTACCCCATGGTTATCTGCAATAAGGGAAATAATAAATGAAGAACCTGTGAAACTTATTAAAATCATCAATGCAAAAGATTTTATAAAATATTTCGGAAAAATTGAGGGAGAAAAACTTAAAAAGGCTCCAAAAGGCTACCACACAGATCATCCAAATATTGATCTACTTAGATTTAAAAGTTATCTGGTTGTAAATGAAGTTACTGATGAATTCGTTCTGAGTGAGAAGTATTTTGATCATGTTCTGAATGTTATAAAGGCAATGAAACCGTTTAATGATTTTCTGAATAATTATTAATAAATATTTACTGGTTCTCTATCATCCTTTCTGATTAGTATATCATTTTTAATAAAAATAATCTACATGACAGGTCTTGAAAGAACATTTTCATTTATTAAAGGAGAACCTGTTGACCATCCTCCATTTCACCCCATAATCATGCGATGGGCGGCAAAATATACCGGAATAAAATACCGGGATTTCTGCCTCGATCCTCTTGCCAAATGCAAAGCAATGATACTCTGTGCAAGAGATTTTGAAATCGACTGGGTTACTGTAATGTCCGATCCATGGGCTGAAGCATCAGCTTTCGGGATTCAGATTGAATATCCTGAAGACAACCTGCCTATTGATACCGGAGGACATTTGGCAGATGCAAAAGCAGCAGCAAAGCTTCGGCACTTTAATCCTTTGGAAAATGTCCGGTGTCTCAACAGATTGAAGGAAATACGTGAGTTTAAGAGACAATCAGACAATGAATTATTTATTGTTGGCTGGGTAGAAGGACCTGTAGCTGAATATGTTGATTTACGGAAAGCTACTGATGCATCCATCGACTTTTATCTCGATCCGGAATCAGTTGGAAAAGCAATGGACACAATAGTTGAAAGTGCAATAGAGTTTATAACTCTCCAGGTAAAAGAAGGTGCCCATTGTATAGGTATTGGCGATGCATTTTGCTCACAAATAGGACCTGATCTGTATAACAGTTTTGCTTATAGCAGACAAAAAAAACTGGTTGATCATATACATAGTCTGGGTGCTTTAGCTAAGCTACATATTTGTGGAAATACTGAAGCCATTTTACCCTTAATGATTGCTACAGGGGCTGATATTATCGATATTGACCATCTGGTTCCATCAATGTCTGATTTTGCAACTTTGCTCGGACCTTGTCAGGTCTTTTCGGGTAAATCCGATCCCGTCACAATAATTCAGGATGGAACTCCGGAAATAATAAAGCAGTCAGTTATTGATGATTTAAGACAAGCTTCAGGCCGGTGTATAATCTCGGCCGGTTGTGAAATTACCCCGGGAACTACTGTTGAAAATATGAGAGCATTCGGACTTGTTGCAAAAGAATCACATTAAGAGAGAGATGATTTAACTGAATTTATAAGAAGGTATTTTTCTCATTCTCAGACTTAAAGGAGTAACTTCAAGATATTCGTCATCTTTTATCTGCTCCATCGATTCCTCAAGTGAGAATTTCAGTTTTGGTGCTATCCTCAGGCTGTCATCTGACCCTGAAGCCCTCATATTTGTAAGCTTTTTCCCTTTAACAATATTTACCTCAAGGTCACCAAACCTCGTATATTCTCCGATTACCTGACCCTTATAAACTTGTTCTCCCGGATCAATATAGAATCTGCCTCTGTCCTGAAGTCTGTCAATTGCATGGCCGGTTGCCATACCCTGATCGAGGGAAACCAGTGAACCATTTTGTTTCGGTAACAGATCATCACCTTTATATTTATCATATGCTCTGAACCGGTGATGCATTACAGCCTCACCTGATGTGGCTGTAAGCATGTTGTTTCTTAATCCTATCAGTCCTCTTGATGGAATATCAAACTCAATATGAGTCAGGTCTCCCTTGGGTTCAATAACAATCATTTCACCTTTCCTCTGGGTAATAAGTTCAATGGCTTTACCTGAAAAATCAGGGAGTACATCAATTGTTAAAGTCTCATAAGGTTCTGATTTTAATCCATTTATATCTTTCAATATGACCTTTGGTTTACCTACCTGGAATTCATATCCTTCGCGTCGCATAGTCTCAATAAGTATCGAAAGATGAAGTATCCCGCGGCCATAGACATTGAAAGTATCTTCTGATTTTGTATCTTCAACTTTAAGAGCAAGGTTTTTTTCTGTCTCTCTCATCAACCTTGTCCTGAGATGGCGTGAAGTAACAAACTTGCCTTCCTTGCCGAACAAAGGTGAGTTATTGATGGTAAAAACCATACTCATGGTAGGTTCATCCACTTCGATTCTCTGCAACGCTTCAGGAGCAAGCAGATCGGCCAGGGTATCCCCTATTTCGAAATCCTCCAGTCCGATAACAGCACATAGATCACCGCATCTGACACTTTCAGTTTTAACTCTTCCCAGTCCTTCAAAGACATAAAGTTCTTTAACCCTTACTTTCTTAACTTTACCATCCCTCTTGCACAAGGTATAGTCAACACCGGTCATAATGTCGCCTCTGAATACACGGCCAATAGCTATTCTTCCAACATAGTTCGAAAAATCGAGTGAAGCAACCTGCATCTGAGCTGTTCCTGTAATATACGGCGGTCCAGGTATTTCCTTAAGAATCGTGTCAAGGAGATACTTTATATCGGTTTCCGGCTTTTTCCAGTCACTACTCATCCATCCGTATTTCGACGATCCGAAAACTGTTTCAAAATCAAGCTGGTCGTCTGAAGCATCAAGGTTAAACATCAGTTCGAAAATATCCTGTTGAACTTCATCGGGTCTGCAGTTATCTTTATCGACCTTATTGACGACAACAATCGGTTTCAGTCCCAGGGCAATCGCTTTTCCAAGTACAAACCTTGTCTGCGGCATTGGTCCCTCAAGAGCATCAACAAGTAACAAAACACCATCTGCCATCTTAAGAACCCTCTCAACTTCTCCTCCAAAATCGGCGTGACCCGGGGTATCAATAATGTTAATTTTAACACCTTTATAATTTGCTGAGACGTTTTTAGAGAGGATTGTTATCCCTCTTTCCCGCTCAAGATCGTTACTATCAAGAATAAGATCACCCGCTTCCTTCCTCTGATCAAGCACCTGGCATTCCTGTATAATCCTGTCAACCAGAGTAGTTTTCCCATGATCCACATGTGCAATGATCGCTATATTTCTTATTAATTGCATAAGAATCAATTAGACCGCAAAAGTAATATTGTTGCCGGGATAAATGATAAAAACTACGAAAATTAAATAATACCTAAACCAGCTAAATGCCGGTTTTTTTGATCATCTTAACATCTGATTATATAAAAAGCTTTGTGATTATGATTATCCCAAATCTTCTACTTATAGCCGGAACAGGGACCAAATCGGGGAAAACCTCAATGGCTTGCAAAATAATCAGGCAATTCCCCGGTCTTAAGATTACTGCGGTAAAGATAAGTCCGCACTTTCATGAGACTACAACAGGTTTGATTTCCATATCTGAAAAAAAAGGATATTCAATTTATGAGGAGACTAACAGGGATACTTCAAAGGACACATCCCGCATGCTTCATTCAGGTGCTCATAAAGTATTCTTTGCAAAGGTTTGGGATGATCAGCTGTTGGGTGTTTTTAATGAAATAATGGAATATATACTATCAAATGTTCCCGTAATTTGTGAATCGCCTGCTTTAAGAAACTATGTTGAACCAGGAATTTTTATAATTATGTCTTCAAATGCTGTTAATAAACACAAGAATATAAATTACTTACAAGCATTACCTCATGTAATGTTTAAATTAGAAGAACTGGAGAAAATTGAATCTCTTCCTATTTTATTTGAAAATGGTAAATGGTCTGTTCTTTGATTTCGACCAGCGGACAGCAATCACCCTGTATGGATATCTGGTCATCATATTATGCGCATTAGGGCAATTTGTCCTGTGGATTTTTATTCCCTCCAAAATTGTGACGAAACCAAAAACGCTATACCCATATTCCGGATTGCAGCATTTGGCCAATTTATAATCAAGACCCTCTACTCTATCTTCAATAATCAGGTAATCAGAATATTGAGAATCAGATGGTTCTTTTGCCTCTTTTTCCGGCACCATAGTAGCCGGACTAGTCGGTTCAATTGATTCATCTTTTAATAAAACATCTTTTATATGAAGGAGTTCAATCTTCTCGGTTGCAATAAGATAATAGAGATCCTGTGCAGTTTTAAGGCTGTAAGAATTGAGCAGTTTTTGTATAACGGTATCACCGTAAACTATTTTCCAGTTCTTCAGCCGCCGCATTAGTATTTCCTTTCCTTCGGCAGCTGCCTTGGTCTTCTCCTCATTCAGAACCTGCTTAATCTTAGTTTTTGCTTTTGTCGTAATCACAAACGACAACCAATCCTGCTTTGGCTTCTGATTTTTTGACCTGATGATGGATACATGATCACCATTATGCAAGACATGCCTTATCGTTACATTCTTTCCATTTACCTTCCCTCCGACACATGAGGCTCCAACATCGGTATGAATATCGAAGGCAAAATCGAGAACTGTTGCTCCGGCAGGTAACTGGCGCAGATCGCCTTTTGGAGTAAATACGAAAACCTCGTCGGTGTATAATCCTGACCTCACCTGATCGATAAATGCATTATCCTCTTTTTCAGATGATTCAAGTATTTCCCGCATTTTGGAGAGCCAGGTGTCGAGTCCTCCTTCTCCTTTCATTCCTTTATATTTGAAGTGCGCAGCCAACCCCTTTTCAGCTATTTCATCCATCCTGAATGATCTGATCTGCACTTCAACCCATTTTCCTCTGGGCCCCACGACTGTAGTATGAAGAGATTCATACCCGTTTGATTTTGGGACAGAGATCCAGTCTCTCATCCTGCTTGGATTAGGTTGATATAGATCTGTTACTATAGAGTATGCTCTCCAGCAGTCAGATTTTTCTTTCTCACTATCGCTTTCAATGATTATCCTTACTGCAAAAAGGTCATATACTTCCTCAAATTCCACTCCCTGCTTCTTCATTTTCAGCATTATGGAATGTATTGATTTTGTGCGACTTTTGATAGTGAACTTAAAGCCTTGCTTTTCCAGTTTTTCCTTCAGAGGAATTGAGAAGTCACGTATCAGTTTATTCCTCGATGCTGTGGTTTGCTTCAGACGGCAATCGACATATTTATATTGTTCAGGCTCCAGATATTTAGCAGCAAGGTCTTCCATTTCCGACTTGATGTTATAAAAGCCAAGTCTGTGGGCCAGCGGAGCATAAAGGAAATAGGTTTCTGAGGCCAGGGGTAACCTCTCCTTCTCCGGTGCCTTGCCAAGGTTACGCATATACTCAAGTCGTTCAACAAGCTTTATAAGAATTACTCTTACGTCGTCAGCAAGACTTAATAATAACTTACGGAAATTTTCAGCCTGATAAGAAGATTGCATTGAATCGATGCTGGTAATTCGCGTAAAGCCGTTCAGAATTTCAACAGTTTTTTTCCCGAACTCCTTTTCAAGTTCTTTTGGAGGAGGGTTTACATTATTATAGGAATCATGCAATAATGCCGTGATAATTGAAGTCAGTCCAAGCCCCATTTCCCCGGCTATGATCCTGGCAACGGAGAGAGCGTGAAGGATTTCAGGTTCGCCGGTAAGGATAGTTTTATCACCACAGGCTTCCACTGCAAGATCAAGAGCTCTTCTGATCTTAACATTATCTTCAGAAGCTACCGTATTTTTTGCTGCCTGAAGTAATGCACGGTAACTGCTATTTATTTTTTGTGAGTCTGCCATCATTAATCTCTTTGTATTTAGACTATATTTTTTTATAAAGATAACACTGGTTTCAAAAAAAAATCCCCGGGACAGTTTGGGAACCCCGGGGATTTCAGAAAATATTTTAATTTCTATTATCTGACCGAGATTCCCAAACCTGCTGATAACATATTATATTGTGCCAAGGTATAATCAGCATGAATTGTGATAATAGCAAGTTTTATCCTTAAACCAATATTAGCTCTTACACCAGAATTCTTGATTTCTATTGCAGGGAAGTTTTTAATAACTCCTGCATCCTCATAAACATCAGGGGGTGAATAAGCTGCGTTATAAGTAGGTGTCGGGAAGTTACCAGTCAATTTGATATCCGTCTTTGTACTACAGTAGCCAACTCCGCCATAAAGTGTAAGAACTGGAATGTTAATAGATCCAACTAATCCGACATTCATTGCTGCAAAACTGGCTGATAGGTTTTGATTTTGAAAGGCAGTAGTCGGATAATTAGTACTGTAATGCGCTTTTGCCCAGTCAGGTTGAAGGTCAATCCCCGCATTTCCCTGAAGTTTTGTATAACCACCAAAAAATGAAACATCCCATAATTTCATCATTTTGTATCCAGGTAAATATTGTAAAAGACTATGCATAACACCAACGCCAAAAAGGCTGATATCGCCCTTACCCCCAAGATCGATTTTTGGAATGAACCTAAACTTAACTTCGGTTCCAAAAGGGAGACCCAATCCCAACTGGACCGTAGGTGTCGGTACATATTTCCATTCGGTTCCGGGAGGAGCAGCAAAGGATGCTAGTGTGACTCCACTTGCATTATCTTTATAGGTCATAACCGGACCATTTTTATTCGGACCGGCAATTGTGGATGCCATACCCGTACCTGTAAGTTTAGTAAGACCAATCTTGGTAACATCAAAAGTGTTTTCTGATGAGGGAACGATTCCCGCATTGACACTGAGTGTAAGATCGAATCCCAACAATTTATGAGGCTTTGCCGAATTATACCAGCCACCGTTAAGACCTGCTCCAAAAGCATTTGTATAGGGTGAAATATAAGCCTGGAGGAATTTTACACCATCTGCAGGGACACTTTTTAAAAAATCAAAATTGTCAAACTGTGAAAATGATACCGATGAAATGATTAAGAGGGAACTCATCAGAGCCCCTAATCGTTTTGTGAATAGTCTATTCATAGCAGTTTAAATTGATTCATATTTCGAATTAAATACAAATATAAAAAAAAATGAATACTTAAATCATTAAGAGTATTTATGTACTACTATCACATAACTAAATACATTAGATTAAGGTTGCTTTGGTGCCTATTTAAAATGCAGATTTTACTCTTCAGGATTCTTCTTCCCGATGTTATCAAGGTTCTTAAGTTCTTGTATACCAGTATTTTTTGACAAATCTGAAATGCTTTTAAGATTAAGATCTCCTTTTATTGAGATAAGGGAATTCCCACCGGGTCCTCCGGTTATAACAAGTAATTCAGAAATAATGTTCCCTGCTTGTCGTATGAGAAACTTTGTAATATTGGGACCTTCTTTAACCACCATCAGGTCTTCATAAGCAGATAAATCAAGCTTTTTACTTAGTTCAGTGTAAAAATTAAGACCCTTGTTCAATAACGAATCTTCTACAGAAAGGATCCTGATTGATTTGAGTCTGTTTATAACGTTATCCGCATCTTTGTTTTCTGTATCCTGGTTCGCAAACATGCTGAACATTTTGCTTGAGATGGTTACCACTGTGAATCCGTCCTTCTCAGAGTATTTATTGAACATCTCATCAATCGGATTGGTTTGAGCCTGCATCATCATGGTCAGGTAAAGAGCGGTGATAGAAAGAAATAGCTTTTTCATATCATTGATTATTATTTATTTATATTCTTATCGACAGGTACATTAGCATTTTCAATTGCTTTCTGAATATAATTGAGGTTCTTAAGGTTTTTCTCAATTATGATTGTCGATTTATTAATTGCTTCAAAGCTTTTTGTTGTCATCTCATTGATTTTAATGACTGATTCAAGAGCCCGGGCACCATGGTTCAATTGAGATGAAACATCTATAAGTATTTTCATGGTTTCCGCATAGGCAAGTTCAGTATCTGTGAAGGTATCTCCAGGCTCATTCTTGTTAACAAAAAAGAAAAATGATCCTACCAGAATGAGTAAACCAGCTGCTGCACTCATATATGGAAAAACATGTTTTCTGAACTTTTGTGATTCTCTTTTACTATCAGAGGCATCAATTTCCGTTAAAATTCTGGCTTCAAAATCAATGGATGGTTCAGGTACTTCTCCGGCTGCCGTATAATAGCCGAAGATCACCTTTTCGGCTTCGTAACCTTCAGGAACATCTTTCTCCTTAAAATACTCTTTTAAGGTCTTTTCCTCCTCTTCAGTACTTTCCCCTTTATAGTACTTTTCGAGCAATCTGTTTAATTCCTCTCCGTTCATATTGATACTTATTATATTCATCTCTGATAAATCTTCTTGCCCTTGATAACGTAACCCTCAGGGTATTTATATTCTGGTCAGTTTTTTCAACTATTTCTTCATATGAAAGACCTTCGATATCCCTGAGTCTTATAATAACCATGTAAATGTGTGGCAGGTGATCAATAATATTGTGAAGTATTTCGATTGCTTCCCTACTTTCCATCTGCTCATGAGGCGATGGAGACGTTATGTTTTGATAATCCTGCCTGTTGTGTTCTCCCTGATAAATGTGTTTTTGTTTTCTGAGTTGATCGATACAATAATTTTTTGTCATTGTTGTTGCCAGTGCATCGATGCTGTTATATTCATTTAGCTTTTCCTGCATTTTCCATAATTTAATAAAAATCTCCTGAACAGCGTCCTCCGCTTCCTCCTGGTTTTGGAGGATGCGGAAGGCATAGCCAAATAGTTTACGGTTGAGCTGTCGAACAAGATCATTAAAATCACTCCTGGTCATTCCTGCTTAAAGCAATTATTTCGATGTTTATAAAGATAGATACATTATTAATTACTTATTGTTTGCAACAATGTTCAAACCATGGTTTTTCTTTACATCATCGGAGAATTTTTTTGCCTCTTTATATGTCATGTTGCCTTTTATCTGAATAAGTACATTATCCTCTCCTCCTGCAATAAGCAGAAACTCCCTGAATTTATTCCCTTCTGAGCGGACTAACATTCTCAGATCCTGGTCTGACTTTTTAACTCTCATGAATTCTTCATAACGGTCAAGATTAATATCATTAATAACCATGTCGTAAAAATTCTCAACCTTTAGATTCTCATCATCCTGTGCAAGAATTCTGATTTCTGTAATATTCACGGGTAAAGAATTCTCCTCTTCATCGTCATCATCATCAAGACATGTGACAAGTTTAAGCAAATTCCCATTTATGGTAACAGTTACAAATCCATCTTTGCCAGCATATCTTTCAAATAATTCATCTATCGATTTCTGTCCATAAATAACAGTTAATGTAAACGTTAACGCAACAAATAAAAATAGTCTTTTCATAACATGTGTTTTTAAATTACTAATTGATTTTACTTGTATGACGGAAATGTTGCCTTTTCATTACAAAAAAACCGGTTTCCAACAGGCACCGGTTTAAGAAAAGTATTCAGGAGGTTCTATTTTATAGGTGATTTGGGTTCTTTTGACATTTCGTGATAATAAACCCTATCAACAAATTCAGGTACAATTCTTTGGAAAAGAGCAGTAAGTCTTCCATCCCAGGTTAGCAACTTATTTCTCTTTTTCTTCCTGATACCTTTAAGTACCCATTTTGCGACATACCCGGGCGACATCAACTTACGTTCATCCCTTGGTGACTCACCCTGTTCCAGTCCATTTTCTGTAAGAGCATGTTTTCTGATCTCGGTGGAGGTAAATCCGGGAGCAATTATCATTACATGTAATCCCTTTTTCAGATTTTCGATCCTTATCGTTTCCAGAAAGCCATGCATGGCAAATTTTGAAGCTGAGTAGCCTGTTCGTCCGGGTAATCCATGAAATCCTGCAACTGATGATACACCAACCAGTGAACCTTTTCGTTCAACCAGATATGGCAACGCATATTTTGTACAATAAACTGTACCCCAAAAATTTACATCCATTAAGCGATGAAGTACTTTTAGATCAACATCAAGGAATGAAGCTCTCATGGATACTCCCGCATTGTTTATCAGGATATTGATACCACCGTATTTCTCGACTGTTTTTTCAATAAGCCGCTTACAATCCGATTCAATACTTACATCAGTTTTAATAAAAGTGGCATCGCATTTATCAGCTTTTATCTCATTTACGATCTGAGAAAGCTTTTCTTCAGACCTGGCAGCCAGAACGACTTTGCTGCCATTTCGGGCAAATTCGCGTGAAATTGCTTCTCCTATTCCTGAAGATGCTCCGGTTACAATTACAACTTTGCCTTTAAAAAGATTGTTCATGATTTCCCTTTAATTTCAGATAATTGTCAATGCTAAAATAGCAGATTAAAAATGAAATTTAAACAAATTATTGTGTTTTATAAAATCCGGATAGAAATTATTTCCTTAACCAAGTGTCAAAAAAAGGAATTGATTTTCAACAAACTAAGGTCGTTAAAATAAAAAAGAAAAGCAACTGCTTTCCTTCTTTGTGATCCAGCTGGGGCTCGAACCCAGGACCCCATCCTTAAAAGGGATGTGCTCTACCAGCTGAGCTACTGAATCCTTTCTGTTTTTGCGAGTGCAAATGTATGATAAATTTAATTTAATGCAAAAAAATGCAACAATTTTTCCAGATTGTTGTTCCATTTATTTGATTAAATAAGTTGGGAGGGGTGTAAATACTTTATAATTCTATATTATCTATCTTGAAAGAACAGGTATCTGCCTGTTTATTGATTCCTCAAGGGAGATTAAAGTTTCTGTGCGTACGATGCCTGAAATATTCTGAATCGTATCAGTAAGAATCATTCTAAGATGTTCATTATCACGTGTATATACTTTTATAAATAACGAATAATTACCTGTTGTATAGTGACATTCAATGATTTCAGGAATATCCCTGAATTTTGTTACAACTTCCCTGAAATGGCCGGGGTGGTCGAGAAAGATACCAATATAAGCACAGGTTTTAAAGCCAACCATAACCGGATCGACTTTAAATTCAGATCCTCTGATAACGCCTATCCGGATAAGCCTCTGAACGCGTTGATGTATTGCAGCACCTGAAACACCACATTCCCTGGCAACTTCAAGGTATGGGA
>Ga0265292_1002217_pt1 | contig 14067 bp, 18 predicted proteins | sample Munlanlewell296A_FD_189080 | JGI IMG/M metagenome (GOLD analysis project Ga0265292, IMG submission 189080) | Leachate microbial communities from a municipal landfill in Southern Ontario, Canada - Leachate well 296A | ecosystem: Engineered > Solid waste > Landfill > Unclassified | place: Canada...
TCGCGGAAATTTTACGGTGACGGTCGATGCGAACGGAGATGTGATCATTGCGGCTAACCAAGAACTCTAACCAAGAGCCGCGGAAGAGAGGCCGAATTTCGGCGTGGTGGAGGAAACGGCCACTATTGGGGTCGAGCTCCCGAGTAAAAAAAACGCCCGGCGAGCGGACGAGTTGATTGACAACGACACGTTCGACGCCGTTAATAATAAAGGTGCCGACGGAGGTCATCAAGGGGATGTCGCCCAAAAAGATCTCTTGGTCCTGAACGGCTTTGGTCTGAAGATTGGTGAGTTTGGCGGTGACTTTCAATGGGGCTTCGAAGTTGACGCCTTTTTCCATGGCCTCTTTTGGAGACAATTTCGGTTTGCCGAGGTGGTGGTCAAAAAACTCCAGCTGAAAAAATTTGCCGGTGAAGTCTTTGATGGGATTGAGTTCTTGGAGAGATTGACGGATGCCGTTCTTGAGGAAGTCTTGGTAGGAATCGACCTGAATTTTGGTAAGGTCTAATTCGGGAAGGTTCTTATGTGGCTTACCCCAGTTTTCGCGTATGGCTTTTTTTGACATCCTATATTAGCTTTAGTTATGGTAGGGACGGAAAAAACCTGGCTACCGTCCGGCGCCAGATTTATTGAACTGTTGCGATGATATCATAGGCTCAAGACGTGTGTCAACGGTGAGTTTTGGGAATATCGGCAATTGTCAGGTTAGATCCTTCTCTATTTGGCCCTTTTTCTTCATTCAGCATCATTAAATTGCTTATGGTATTCACTTATACAATGTTGCCTGAAACTTTCAACAAGATCTTCTCTCTTCGCAAGGTCCTCTTTTTTATAAAATTTTGGACTTCCGAAATGCACAGACGCCTGTTTTCTCTGGAAAAGTACCCTGCTTTTTTCAAGCCAATGAGGTAAATTTTGACCTTTGGGCCAAACATCACCAAATCCCTTGAGAAGCACCGGAACCAGAGGATGTTTATAATCGGTCATACTTAAGAGTAATCCGATTCCATCTTCAAAATGTCTATTGTCAATTGGACCAAATGTTCGTGTTCCTTCAGCGGTTGGAATTAAAATGAGAGCATTGGTCAGCTCGCCAAACGGACGTCTCCATCCATCCCAGTATTCTTTCTTGGCAAGAAATACTAACGAATGTTTTTGTTTTAGGGGAAGTGCAAGTCTCATTGTCCATGAGTCCAGGTGACTTGTATGCGGAAAGAGATTATATATCGCAGGACCCTGAAATAATTCTAAGTTTTTATACCCCGTAACCTCTATACCTGTAAAACGCAATAAATTTTCAACAGCATCCCGCTTTAAATGATCCAAGGGATTTAGATTGACATTCAGGCATACCCGTTCCGGCATATTCGGGTATTATAAATGAAATTGTGCGGTGTCTAGGACAGTGGAAATCTAAATGACTGCTCCAAAACACCCCATCGCCAACCAAACATAATCCGTCTTGGTCCTGAAAGGTTCTCCCGTCACCTGAAGAAGTAGTGCGAGAAATGTATCAACAGTCTTTTTTTAGGTAGGTGCAGATGTTTTGATTGTGCTCTTTTATAGTGACGGCGTAGTGGATCTGACCGGTGGCGTCGTGGAGGTAGAACCAATTTTTGGTTTGGTTTGGTTTGGCCGCGGCGGCGAGACTGGTCCTGCCGGGATTGTCGATGGGAGCGGGTGGGAGGCCGGTATTCAGATAGGTGTTGTAGGGAGAGGAGAAGGCAAGGTCGGCTTTTGTCAGAGACTTGGGCCACCAGTCACAGATACGAATGCGGCAGCGGGCGCTGCTTATGGCGTATTGGACGGTGGCGTCGACTTGAAGAGGCCAGTTGTTTTCAATACGCTTGGCGATAATCCCGGCAACCTCGGCCCTTTCGGAGTCCCTGCCGGCTTCGCGCTCGACGAGAGAAGCGAGGATGACGACTCGCCTAAGCTGTTCGGGAGCAACATCGAGAGAACTGGTCACCTGGGTAAACTGGGAGGTAAGTCTATCGATGACCGCCTGAGTGGTGACCTTTTCGGCGAGGGCGTAGGTGTCTGGGAAGAGGCGGCCTTCGAGCTTGACTGTCTTTCTGACGAATTCTTCGGGGTCAAAGTTGTGCAGCATATTGCTTTCTACCAATTTATCAAGAACTAGATTGGCAATCTCCTCGCGACGTAATCCCTCGGGAATGGTGACCCAAATTTGTCGAGTGCTGGCTTTGATTAAACTTTGGGCAATATCGGTGGTGCTTTGGGACGGAGAAAGGGAGAAGTAGCCGGCTTGGATTTTCTTGCCAAGATTGAGTCGGAAGACGGTGAACTTGAAAACAGTGCGGGAACGGATGAAGCCGGCCTTACCCAAATTGTTGGCAATCTGATCAACGGTTTGGCCTGGAGTGACAACAAATTCTATGCGACTGGTGTTGGTGGGATTAACGGGCTTGGCGTAGAGACTAAAGGCCATGGTGGCGACGATGGCGAGGACGAGGAAAATGGCAGTGAGGTAGCGGCCCATTCTTAGACTTCTTCAAATAGAGCACGACGGTAGGCCTTGGTTTTTTGGTTGAGCATGAAGATACGGCCGCACTTACAAGTAACTTTGTCGTGATCTTTGACTTTGCTTTTCTCGACCTTACCATTACCCAGAGAAGAACCACAGCCAACGCATTGACCGCGGGAGAGTAACCAAGCTTGGACGGGAGCAATGATGTTTTTGAACATAATCGTTATTGTAGCAAATCTGACTGATAATGCCACTAGCTATGAGTGCTTTTTCATTCTGTAGATGGAATGGCCCCTTCGGTTTTGAACTAGTTTCAAGCTTAGTTCGTTCTGGCTACCAACTTTTGGGACCAGTCGATTAAGAGCGTTTACAACGACAACCCAAAGTTCCCCGTCCAAGTTTAAGGAACTAAACGGTTGTAATAGAAACTCTTGCGTTATCGCTTCATCGCCAATCTTGGCGGGAATATTCGAAACGATCAGGTCAAATTTTTGATTAGCTAACGATTCCATTCCAACACTGCCGATGGCAGTAGCATTGCTGATACCATTTTTCTCGATATTGTATTTTGCATATTTGATGGCTAAAAGGTCGCGATCGACCATCACGACCTTTGCTCCAGGATATTTGCTCGCCAAGACAATTCCAATTGGACCATATCCACAGCCGAGGTCCAGTATCCGTTTCGGTTCAATTTCCGGCGATAGGTTCCTAAGGAGAAAATCTGTACCATGGTCTACGTTAAACGTGGAAAAAAGTGTTTCTCCTAATTCGAAGTGAAATTTTTTTCCTTCAAGAGGATATGTTATCTCTTTTTTGAAATATACGTCCATATCTAGTCCGATTCTAGCAATTATCATTCGTTGAAGTAATGTTCGGAGATTTCTTGGTTTTCGTCAAACATAAAACTGGCTCTGACAAAAGACCCGCCAAAGACTTTTGGCATCCAAAGAACGTCATCAGGCCACATTTCTATATATGGTATTTCTGAGATCTTAAACCACTGAGGTTTCATTTCCTCGGTTTCGGTCGGTTCTCCGGTCCATTTATCGGTTTTATAAACAAGAACTTGCTGGTTCCAATTTTTATCGATGGGAACTAGAGGAAAATAAAAATTCAATTCGGCAACTTGGATGAGGTCGGTGGCTTTGACATTAATTTCTTCTTCTGCTTCTCTGATGGCCGCGCCCATGATGTCTTCGCCAGGGTTTGACTTACCGCCAACGCCGTTCCATTTGCCAACACCGAAGCCTCTTTTTTTCTTAGCCAACAGAACTTCATCGCCTCTAATAAGAAGGAGGATTGTCGCTTGTCTTAGGGGTTCGGTAATACTTTTTTCGTATTCTTTCAGTTTGCTCATAAGGGGATTCTATCACCAGCTATTTAGAAAATCGTCGATTTCTTTGAAGCTTTTGTGGGTGCGGGGTCTAACCCCGTAGGGCAAACCTTAAAGATTGTTGTCCAGAAATTGCTTTAGGGAAATTAAGTCCCTTTTTTCTGAATCGTAATGATACGAGGTGATGCCTGTCGACTGGGCACTTTTTACGGCTTCTGGATTGTGTTCAAAATAAATAACATCGCTAGATTGTAAATTAAAGTGTTTTAACATCTGCACGAAATACGTTGAGTCGGTTTTGTCAGGATTATGTTTAAGAGTAAACATTTCATAGGGTAAATTGATCAGACCAAATTCCACCATTTGCTCGTCGTTGGCATTTGTCAGAATTATCTTTCGATTGGGGTATTTTTCCAGCAAATCAAACATTGGTTGAAAAATTCCAACGCCTTCAATTACAAATGTGTCTACAGCATCGACCAAGATTGTCTTCATAACTAAAGTTTATCAGCATGGTGAGTTCTAATCCGGATTTTACCTTCAAGGCCAGGCCTTGCAGGCAGGCATTCTTAACCACCACTTCAACTATTCGAACCGTTGAACTTTTTTTGTGTTTCAAAAAAATAGTGTCTGTAAGTCGGGAATTCCGAGGATAGATTATTTACAGATTGGGGTCAGTGGGAGTACGGGGTTCAACCCTGTAGGGCCTGGATCCGTTTGTTAATTAACGGAGAGAAATGATTTAAGTATCTTTTTTGAACTTCGGGGAGTCGCCAATCTTTACCAGTTATTTTCTTTCGGCACACTGAGGGGCCACAATTACAATTCCAGCTGGATACAAAATCTTCATCGGCCTCCCAAAGGGCGTAATCGGCAGTAATTTCTTCGTTGGGATAGATGTCTCGCTTGGCAATCAGAGTATCGGCCCCATTTAGCCAGAGATTGGAATCGCAGGAGTGATTGGTGAAATATCCTTGATCGTCTCCTCTGTCTTCAATACTGAATAGCTCATAATCCCATTGCATTATTAATTTTCCATCCTGCTTGGCTCGCTCGGCCCCGGCTCTGTTTGTATATTCACTTTTCCAAACTACAACCTTCTCTCCCGCCTTAATTGTTTCTTTAGCAAACAAGCCCATACCACCCCCAGGAGACTTTCTAACAACTGCCTTAGGAGTGATCCAGTCCTTGATGGTTTTATTCATAGGTGATAAATATTCGTATGACCAGTAGATTTATTCTTTAATTGGGCAGATTTCAAAACCGTGGACGAAAACCTGGGCCCCTTTGAAGGTTATTGTCTCTAAGGCTCTGGTGAGTCCGACTGATTCGATTTTGTCGGTTACTTTATAGACATATTGCCAATCACCATCCGGAGCGGGGGCGCAATCTTCAAACAATCTCGTCTTGTTTCCCAGTTCTTCCACCTTCTTGATTAAATACCCGATTACTTCCTTTTCGGTAATTCCCAGTTTTTCCAGCTGTTTTGGACTTATTACTCCTCCGGCGTACAAACGAGTGATCTTTTCCTCCCCTATCACAGCGAGTTCCTGACCGCCGCCGGTTCTGGCTGACAACCATTCGTCATGGTAGGTTTTTCCGGTCGCCTCATCGACATAACGACTCTGTTTAAATGCCAATCCACCTCGATCTATAGTTTCGATCTTAGTTTTCCCAGCGTAACCCTTTGAAAGTCCTTCAGTTAACAGCTCTGTACCTTTTGACATAGCCATATTCTCTCACAAAATAAACTTGGCCTCATTTCCTTCTCCCCTAAGAATTTGGAGCACCATAGATAATCCTTCCGGGGTTAACTCAGAAGGAGGATTCTTTTGCAGTTCGTCGGCTAGCTGACGATAATCTTCTTCTTGAGGAAACAAAAGGGACAGTTCAAAAGGAGTTCCACGAAGAAGTCCTTCGAGCGATAGTAAAATTAAGGCGGCATCTGAAGTAGGTTTTCCCTGCTTTTCGAATTCTTTTGACATGATGGACATAATGATATCACAAGGCGAATTATGATCTGGAGTGAAGTATGATTGTTTACAAGAATGGCAAAAATTAAAGTTATCGAAGTGGAATGCAAAAACGGACATTTGCTCTTCGGGAAGTATCGGAAGGTAAAAGCTGGCAATCTACTCAAGTGTTACATTGACGAAATTGGGACTGACCATGTTGGCGTTTCGAATCTACCGACGGGGCAGGACATTTTTTGTCCTCATTGCAACCTGCGCGTGGGAAGAATTGGTTTGGTTCACGGACGACCAGCGGTAGTGGTAAACCACGGAGGGATTAAGGCGATTAGGACTTAAGGTCGACCAAAAACTAGCCTAAATTTACCTTAATGTCGTCCTCTTTTACGTCCCCGACTAGTGCTAGATACCAATTATCATCTACAAAATACTTTTTTATTGTTTGGTTAATGCCATCAGGATTTGTTTTCTGAATCAAGTCGATGTAGTTGTAGCAATTATCATTAACATTCAATGGATTTGTTTTGTCACTATGTAGATCTACCCAAGATTCTGAAGATTGAAGTGAGTATCTTTTTGTTTTTAACATCTTATTTTTTGACCTTTCAATCTGATCTGCTGAAACCCCATTGGTTCTAAGTTCGTTTATAATTTCACAAATAATATCTAACACCTTGGATAAATTCTTTTTTGGTGTGGTTGTGCTTATTCCCCAGGCACCCGTGTCACTAAAAACTAATTGGGAGGATGAAACTCCGTAGACGAGGCTAGCCTCATAACGTAGTTTTTTTAAAAGGAGTGAGGATCGTCCCGAGCCGATGATGTCATTAATTATTTCCAGATTATAAAAATCGAGAGAACCAAGGGAATTGGTCTTGAATCCAAAAATAACTTGAACCATTTGTTCGTCTGTCTTTTTTATTGAAATTTTGCCACCTTTTTGTGTTGGTTGACTCTGGTTGGTTGGATTAATAACCCCATCATTTAGGCCAATCGTTGAGATCTTTTGGGTTACGTCTTCAAAATCGACTCCCCCAGAAATAATAACGTTTGAAAAGCTCGATAATGTGTTCGTATGAAAACTTATAATGTCATCAACGGTAATCGAATTTATTGACTCTGCAGTCCCAATTGTGTTGAGAGAAAGGGGTGTATTTGAAAAACATACTGATGAAAATAGATCTCTTACTACTAATGACGAATTTTGTTCTCTGTTCATTAATTCTACCTTGACCACTTCTTTTTCTTTCTCAAAAATATCGGGGGCAAATAATTGTTCCGTAAAAAGAGTCTGGTAGATTTTGACGATTTGTGAAAAATCATTCGGATCTGCTACCGCGAGATTGATATTTAATAGTTCCTTGGAGGTTGAGGCGTGAATTCCTCCACCGTAGCGTTGTAATTCCTCAACTAATTTGTCTTTTGTAGAGAAACTTTGTGTTCCAGAAAAAATCATATGTTCATATAGGTGAGCTAGCCCCGCTTTTTCTACTGGGTCAAAACGACTACCTTTAAGGAATGAAATTCTCGAATATACGGGAAAGTCGCGTCGATAATATAAAGAAATTTGACGATTTCCCAATGTGGATGAGAAAAAATACTTTGTTCCTAAAATATCCATTCTATTCAACTTTACCACGTATAAAAAAGAAGCCTCTCCAACCTTGTGGCTGGAGAGGCTGGACGCCGGGCAGACTAATTGTCGGTGATGGGTTCACCATCATCGTCACTGGTCGTCCCAAGCGGGGGCCCCATGTCGTCGTCGTCACCGGGGCCGATCAAAGCGAGTTTGATAAGCATTTTTACCTCCTTATAGGCTTAAGCTTGGAGAAATTCTACCATCGATAGCTTTTGCTGTCAAATTATAGGACATTTTTTATGGATAGTTCAATTTCGTTAGGAATGAGATCGAGATAGTCTTGGAGGGTGAGGGCGGCGGCGGCGGCGTGGTTGCCTTCCTGACGCTTTTTTTTGGCCATACCCCCCTCAACCATTTTTTGGGTGGCTTCCTGACTGCTTAAATCCTCGGGGTGAAGAACGACTTCTCCAGAAAAAATGGCTTTGATTTCATCGTGAAGGACTAGGGCCAGATCCCTGATCGGTCCTGAATTCGGCTCGCCGATAACGATGACGCCGGGACGGTGCTTCTCGATTAATATTTTAATTTGATTAATTAAATTGTGGGATTCGAAAGTGGTAAGAGGTTCGGCCAGCTTCCCCTCGAATGAGATTGCCATGCCGATTTGGGAAAGACCGGGATCTAAGGCTAAATAAATCATGATTTGATTAGCTCGGCCTCGACGACGAGACGGCGGAGCTTCGTTCCCGGCGGGACACAAGTGATTAATTTCATGATCTTTTTGGTGTAGTCCTGCTTCAGGACCCAGAACTCGGTTGGCTTGACCTCATACATATTGCTGACGCGATAGGTGTATTTGACCCCAGCGTAATCGACGAAGATATCGGCACCAATCTTGATGGTAGGAAGGGTGGAAAAAATGGTGAGGTAGTTTTCCGGATTGAAAAACTGTGGTAGGGTGGAGTGGCCGAAAATGACCGGCGCGCCGGCTTCGCCGGGAAAGGCGGTTTGTTGATACTGGATCAAACTCTTGGCAAGATCGTCGGTATTGGCTTTGACAATCGCTTCCTTGATGCCCAAGGAGGGAATGGCCAACCGATACTCCGCCTCCTTCGTTGGCAGTTGGGTCAGAACTGATGGCTGACTATTGAGATTGATGAATTGCGATTGGCCGGTCGGGGGAGTGGTGACACCATCGGCAGGGGAAAAAGTGAACCAATTGCTGGCCTTGGTATAGTCGACGTCGGTAATCAAGGTCGGTTCGTCGGTGTTGGCTTCACTGGCGAATGATTCGTAGATGATTGGCGATAAAAGGGTGTTTTTGTTGGAACCGCTGTTTAACTTGATGGAGAGGTTGTAACTGACCATCGGCCAAACGACAGAGGCAACTAAACCAAGTCCAATGGAGGAGACTAAGATGGGTAAGATCCTCAAATAGCGGGGAATCAACTTCCCCGGCGAGGGTGTCTCCGGAGTGGCTTTTTGATATGAATAAAGCATGCTACTGGGTGGCGAGGCGGTAATTGTAGCCCTTCGAGTTTAAAGGGAGAAATTGGTCGAGAAAGGGGAATTTCGGCGATACATAGACGGTGGCGCTTTGATAACCGGGGGTGGTTTGGAGAATGTTTTTCAGAGCAGTGATGGGTTTACCTCGAACGACCTTGGTGAATTCGGTCTCATTTATTTTCGGGAACAAAACGGCCCCAACGTTGGCTTTGGTGGCAAAGGTGTTGGTGTCAAGCGGAGTGGGGTCGGTAAAACTGACTTGAGTTTGTTCCGAATCAAAGACGAGTCCAAGATCAACGGAGGCAAGAATTTTCTTTTCTATCTGACTAAGCATTTCCTTTTTGCTATAGACGAGAACGTCCAGGTCCGCGGCAAGGTCGAGGTAAAGCGTGTTGGCTTCCTGACCGAGGGTGTGGTCGAAAGTTTTGGTGGTGTACTTGAGGGCACCGATGACAAGAGAGCGGTTGTCGGGATCGGAGGCTTTGAGCTGATCATCGATTGCTACCTTGATCTTGTCACTGACTTGCGTCAAGAGTTTGTCTTGATCTTTTTTATCGACGGCCTTAACAGTTCTGGATGATCCGCCGGAGAAGGTGGCGTCAACGACAGCGACGACGTCTGATTTCTGATGACCATCGGCGGTGAGTTTGATGCCTTTTTCCAGATTGGAGTCGGCGCCGATTTTGGTAGCCAAAACTGACACGGAAACTGTAGCCGGCGAGGAAGGGTCGGCGCTACCGGAGGCGACGGAAACGGCCGTATCGAGGGTGAAAGTTTGTCCATCAGGGGCGGTGATTTTCGAACCGACTTTAAGATTAATTGCTTTAGTAGTGTAGACGATAACCTTGCCGGTGGCTTTGTCACCGACAAGAGCCTCGCCGGTGGTGGGAAGACTGTCACTGGCTTTGGCGGAGAGGGTTTTCTTGGTGGCGATGACTGATAAATAATTATCTTTGGTGCCAGTGCCGATCGAGACATCGATCGTCTGATTGACGCGGACCGGAGTAATAGACATGACGACCTTGACCTTGCCGAAGAAAAAGTAGTAAGCGATGAGTCCGCCAATGAGAAGGAAAAGAGCGACGAGAGGGAGAATGATTGCCAGACCCTTGAACTTGAAACTAGGAAAAACAAAATGAGGAAGTTTGATCTTTGGTAGAGCGAAGTGGGGAAGTTTCTTGACGACGGGTTCAGGTTCGACCATGGATACGGTCTCCTCAACTTCTTCTCTGACCTCCACGAATTTTTCAGCTTCCCCATCGATGGAAAAACCAATCGATGTCAGATCGGAAGTGACACTTTCGACGATGGTGTCTGATTTTTCCTCGGCCGGTGTCGGGGCCACGTTTTCGGGAGCAATCGGAAGACCGATGGCTTTGGCGGCTTCTGACCCGCCGGAGAGGGCGATGGCTCGGATGGAAAAGTCGATGGGGAGAACTTGAACCTTGGGGAGATGAATGAAAGGGAGTTTCTCGGTCCAAGAATAACCGATGATCTGCTGTTCCTCGTTTTCCAGATCGCCGCCATTGGTCAGGACAAAACGGGCGGGAAGTTTCTCGGCTTCGAAGCGAGCCAGTCCTTCTTCGACGTCCCGGGCTAGGTCATCGCTTCTACCAACTTCTTCCTGAGCTTGAATTTCACCGAGATTGACGAGGGAGACGATGACCTTGCTGGGATAAATCTCGAGAAGAATAGCCGTCGGAGGAACTCCCTCCTGAGTCTTGAGATGGCTGACGATCGCTTCGGTGATGGTGACCATGCCGATGGCCTTAAGATCCAGTTCTTTGATAAGGCGTTTGATCAGTTTCTGTTTGGTCGGGTGGATCCGATTCTCACTCAACCAGGAGTCCGGCAAACCAAAGATAACCCTATCCGGTTCGGTGTCTAGGCCGCGGATGGCTTCGGTGAGAGAGGCATCGACCCCATTGATGAGCGAGTCTTCGGTATCCCAAAGCTCGTAGCTTCCTAGAGCGACAATCGAGGGCGCCTCGTCCTCGACTTGCCAGACGGCGGACTTGATCATCGATTCGTGAATCTCGACCGCCAAAAAAAGTTCCGGAGTATTTTTTTGTTTTTTGGGTGAAAAGATATTATTGAAGGCCATAACAGAAGCTTAAGAGACCTTGGTGAGATAGAGTCGACGCAGGGAACTGCCAAGGGACTCTTGTTTAACTATCTTTATCTTACCAATTTCGGAGGTATGGCCGACGTGGGGTCCGCCGCAGAGCTCCCGGCTATAGTCGCCGATGGTATAAACAGTGACTTGGTCGGGATATTTCTCCTTGAAAAAGGCCAGGGCGCCGGATTTGATGGCGGCATCATAAGGCATAGCTGTCGCGGTGACCGGAAGATCTCTTTCAATTTTTTCATTGACGGTGTTTTCGACTTTTTGAAGTTCTTCGGGGGCGAGAGCTTTGTCATAAGTAAAATCGAAGCGGAGCCTTTCGGCCGTCAAATTACTGCCAGCCTGGTGAACGCTGGTACCCAAAACATCACGCAGAGCTTGGTGGAGTAGGTGGGTGGCGGTATGATACTGAGTAACCACTTCGGAATGGTCTGCCAGTCCCCCTTTGAACATACCAGTGGAAGCGGTACGGCTGGTGTCTTGGTGTTTCTTGAATTCGGCTTCAAATTGGTCTCGGTTAACAACTTGTTTTTTTTCTTTGGCGAGCTCAAGAGTCAGTTCCCAAGGGAAGCCATAAGTTGAAAGCATGTCGAAGGCAACTTTGCCATCAATTTGGTCTATTTTTTCAAGAACCTTAAGTCCTTTATTGACTGTTCGTTGGAACTTTTCAATTTCGAGTTTGATGACATTACTAACTCGGTCAAAGTCTTTGGATGCGTCAAGATAGACGCCTTCGTACACAGCAAAGATAGTCTCGATGATGGCGTCAAAGTCGGCGCTCTTGGCTTCCGGCTTCATCCGAAAAACTTTGAAAGCGGCGCGGCGGAGGAGGCGGCGGAGGAGATAGCCCTGCTGTTTGTTGGAGGGTTCCAAACCTTCGGCGATCATCATGACCGAACCCTTGAGATGGTCGCAAATAATGCGCATGGCAGAAGAATTATCGGAATATTTTAGTTTGGTGAGGGTTTCAATTTTTTCGATAATGGGCCAGAAAAGATCGGTTTTATAAACATCTGGGTCGTGATGAATGGCGGCGAGAATCCGTTCGAGTCCTCCACCAAAGTCGACATTTTTTTGGACTAATTCCTTGAGGGAACCATCGGTCTGTTTTTGGTAGAGCATAAAGACGGAATTGCCGATCTCGAGAAAACGGCCGCAGTCACAGTTGGGGTGACAACTTTCTCCAAACTTTGGGTCATGGGGAGTCCCAAAATCATAGAAGACTTCACTATCCGGCCCGCCCGGCTCACCTACCGGCATTTGATCTGGAGTACCAGAACGGGACCACCAATTTTTCTTGGCGTCATAGTAATGGATGTGGTCATGAGAAACACCGAGTTTTTGCCAAATTTGGGCTGATTCCTCATCCCGACCAACTCGATCGTTGCCGGCAAAAAGAGAAACATGGAGATTTTCTTTGGGTAGACCGAGCTGGCTTGTATAGAACTCCCAGATCCAAGCCAGTTGTTCGCCCTTGAAATAATCTCCCAGTGACCAATTACCGAGCATCTCAAAAAAAGTTTGGTGGCGGTTGTCGCCGACTTCTTCGATGTCGCCAGCGCGGAAACATTTCTGACTGTCGGTGAGGCGGGTACCGAGGGGGTGGGGTGCGCCGAGAAGATAGGGCATCATTGGTTGCATGCCCGATCCCGTAAACAAGGTGGTGGGATCATTGGCGAGAACGATTGGTGCCGAGGGAATAATTTTGTGTCCGTGAGCCACAAAAAAATCGAGATATTTCTGACGCAATTGATTGCCGCTTAGCATGGGCTCATTATATCGCAAGGCCGTCAGGGGTCGAGGGGGGTACCGTGGCTTTCAAAGTAGTTGGTCTTGGGACGGGGACGGTTGGTGAAGGGGGCGGGGGGTGGCGGAGTCTCCCCAGTGAATTGATTTTCGATCTCGTGAACAGCTTGGCTGGCGACGTTTTTGGCCTCTTGAAATAAGTCCTCATTTTTCTCCAGAGTTTCTCCGGCCGATTTGAGTAATTTTTGAGAAACTTTCCGGCCTTCCTCGGTTCCCAAAAGAATCGTGCCAACGATGCCAATGGTCAGACCGAACATGAAGGTAGAGAAGGAGTTGTCAGCTAAGGGCTGATCTTTGGGCTCATTCATAGCGGTGTCTGCATGGTGATGGGGGGTTTTGGCCCGTTGTGTTTGTTGACAAAGGAACTGAAAATCTCAATGATCTTGGTGCTGTGTTTGAGGCCTTCAACAACAGCTAGGACATTGCTGAAGGGTTCGGCGAAGCGTTTCATGGCGGCTTCGGTGGTATCGAGAGCGGAGTTGAATTTCCCCAAAGAATGGGCAACCTCCTTCAAAAGAAAAATGATCTGGATGCCGATGACGGTGGCAACGACGGTGAGAATGGAGATCGAGAAAAGGCTGACGATTTGGGGCAGGGGCATGGATTTAGTATAGCAAGTTAATTTTTTTTGTGTCGGGTGAGGTAGGCTGTTTCTTCGGGATATTTTCTCATTTCTTCAATCAGACCGTCCGCCCCTGAAACAAAGACGGCTTCCCCTGGGGTTTCACCGGGAAAAGACTGGCGATCTTGGTAAAAAGCAAACCGATTAGCTTCTGGTGTGATCATCTCGAGACCGGCTTTGAGGTAAAACGGAATTAACTCATCAGTGCAAAAACCAATTAAAGTTTTTCCCTGTAACTTGGCGTATTTCTTAATTTTATTTAGAAGCAGGGCGCCGTATCCTTTTCTCTTTACTGTCGCGGTAAGGGCATTAAACTCGAAAACGGAATAAGTTTTCTGGCGAAAATCGACTCTGGTATCTCGTAATATGCTGAAGGCTAAGATACTTCCGCTCGGATCTTTGGCAAAGAAGAACTTATCGGTCCAGCTTTCGTTGTCAGGCCTTGGTGAAATCGGAATATCAACATTGAATTCTCTCTTTCGTAAGAGATTGATCGAATCAAGGTCGTTCTGGGTTAGATCTGAACCGGAAACGATGGAAAATAATATTTTTTCTGCTGGTTCCATGAACAAAATTTTACACCCGAAGAGAGAGATGGTTCATTGCTATTTCTTTAGAAAATCTACAAACTGTTT
>Ga0265292_1002218_pt1 | contig 14056 bp, 7 predicted proteins | sample Munlanlewell296A_FD_189080 | JGI IMG/M metagenome (GOLD analysis project Ga0265292, IMG submission 189080) | Leachate microbial communities from a municipal landfill in Southern Ontario, Canada - Leachate well 296A | ecosystem: Engineered > Solid waste > Landfill > Unclassified | place: Canada...
TGTCTATACCCATGCCAAAAGCGATCGTCGCCACGATAATGGACGTCTCATCCCGAATAAACTTCTCCTGGGTCTGTTTGCGCTCCTCTTTTTCCAGCCCAGCGTGATATGGCAGCGCGATAAATCCTTCGCCGCGCAAATCCGCTGCCAATTCTTCCGTGTTTTTGCGGGAAAAACAATAGATGATGGCCGGCTTGCCCTGATGCTTTTTCAAAAGCGCCGCCAACTGGTCAAAACCGCTTCTTTTTGGCTCCACATAATAAGTTAAATTTGGACGATTGAAACTGGAGATAAAAAATTTAGAATTTTTAATATTCAACTGCTCTACGATATCAACCCGCACCCTCTCTGTGGCCGTGGCGGTAAGCGCGATAATGGGAACATCGGAAAAATCTTGACGCAAACTTTTCAAATTCCGATAATCCGGCCGAAAATCATGCCCCCATTCGGAGATGCAATGCGCCTCGTCAACCGCGATCAAAGAAACGTTAAGCTCGCGCAGAAAATCTTTAAAATGCGGCAAAGCCAGCCTCTCTGGCGCTAAATATAGTATCTTAACCTTGCCGGATCTGGCCTCTTGGCAAATTCGCGCGATCTCGCCTCCGGGCAAACTGCTATTCACGAATTCAGCCGCGATCCCATTGGCTTTCAGGGCGTCAACCTGATCCTTCATCAGAGCGATGAGCGGCGAGATTACAATGGTGATGCCGTCAAATTTGAGCGCAGGCAATTGATAGCAGAGCGACTTGCCCCCGCCGGTCGGCATCAAAACCAAACAGTCCTGGCGGTTTAGAACTGTTTTGATTATCTCTTCCTGCAAAGGTTTAAACTCGTCGTAGCCAAAATGAGTTTTTAGAAGATTGAGCATAGCGAAGTTTTGCTGCGACACTATTCTAAATGAATTACCCCATAAAAAATTATTTTAATAATTGCGTAATAAGCGCGATCATCTGATCTTTTTCTTTCGGATCGCTTTCGGCTACGAGCAACGCCAATGCGGTCAACGTGTTATCATTAATCTTTTTCTCTCAGGTCTCACGATAAAGATAATTATTCTTATCCAAAAAATAAACAAACAAAAACGAACCGATCCGTTTGTTGCCGTCGGTAAATGGATGATCCTTGATCGTGAGATAAAGCAAGTGAGCGGCTTTATTCTCTGTGGTTTTATACAGCTCTTTACCGCCAAAAGTTTGGTAAAGGTTTTCAACTACGCTTTCAAACCCAGCATAAATTTCGTGCCCAAAAATTTCGCTCGCTTCTTTTTTGGCTGTTAGTTCTTTTTTCAATTGGCTGATAATAAAAACGCAGTCTTTGTAAGCCAGAATAAATTTACTCTTGACGCCCTTAGCGCCTGCCAGCTGGTTTTTATCGTACTTTTCCAATAATGTCAAAGTCTTGGAATAGTCGGCCAACAAATTAATAATTTCTTGTTCTTGTCCCGCCAGCATTTTGGCCTTTGATTTCTTTTGCAAAAAAGCGATTGTTTCTTTCAGTTGGTTAAATTTGTCATTTGCCTCAAGTAATCTTTTTCCATTAACTACATAACCTTTTAATAAATAGCTCTTTAAGACTTTGGTTGCCCAAATTCTAAACTGGGCAGCTCTTCGAGAATTAACCCGATAACCCACTGATAAAATCACATCAAGATTATAATACTCAATCTGTCTCTGCACTTCTCGCCTACTCTCTTTTTGAACTGTTGCAATTTTTGCAACAGTTGCTTTTTTGTTTAATTCTCCACTTTGGTAAACATTGCGTATATGTCTGGAAATGCCTGATTTATCTGTATCAAAAAGACTACCTATCTGATTCAAAGATAACCACACTGTTTCTTTTTTCATCTTTACCTCAAGTTTAACATCGCCGCCTTTTGGCCGGTAGATTACAATCTCGCCTCTATTAAATTTTTCAATTAGTTTCTTGATGGACATAAATAAAATTAACTTAATTTTCTTGGATTCAACTTTTTAACGCAACAATACTATCTGTAATTGTTATAAGGAGTGCCGAATTGAACGTCGCAGTGAAATTCGGCTGGCAAATCAGCAAACGGGTCAAATTTCTCCGCCGATTGGCGGATCAATTTGACACTCCACCGGTTGTACAAGTGTTGCGTTAGATTCTGGAGTCAAACTTTATTATACCACAGCTAATTACAAAATCACACAAAAAATTAAAACTCCCCCGACAGGGGGAGAAAACTTGATGAACTTGAAAAACTTCCCAACTTTACAAACTCATTTCAACACCTCTCCAACCGCTTTCCGATACGCGCAATAATCGCAATTATCACCAGGATTGGGCAAATCATCACTAGACAAACACTCATGCGCGCCAATAATCGCCGGCTCTACCCATGCGTCATCGCCCTCATAAGCAATCAAAGTCAGCTCAAACTCCAATTTTCCATCAAACGCTTCCTTATCCGTATTCCCATTGCAATAAACAAAATACCCGGTGCTGGAAACATTATACCCCTTCTGCCGCAAAAGCCACTGATACACTTCCATCTGACGCTTGTAGCCAATCTGCCAATCCTTATCCAATTCTTCAATCTTCTCGGCCTTGCTCGTTGACTTGTAGTCAACCACCATATATTCATCCTTTGAATTAATCCACAAATCATCAATCGCGCCAGTAATCAGCATCCCTGTCCCCTCGTGCAAATACTGCACGCCGGTAAAATTCTCCCGCCACTTATTCAGCTCCGCATGCGCCACCGGCCGGGCATCCACCCCATACTGCTTTTGCAAAGGATGCTGAGTATTTTTCGCCCGATGAATGTCAAATTCTTTTTTGAGCAAAAAGTCCACGGCCGAATTTAGGGCAAAAGGATATCCGGGCGGCCTCGCCACGCCCAGCCGGTTGTCAATATAAAAACAACGCGGACATTCTTTGAATAAATCAATCTTTGACCGCGACAGCTTCCATTTGGTGATTTCTCCTGGAACAAAGTTCCAGTTTGGATTGCGATGGGGCTTGTAATAGTCGGACATAGTCAAAATTTAAGTTAATAATAAGGTTTAGAGTATTATACCAAAAAACCGCCGCTGAGGCGATTTTGGAGGTTGAGATATAAAGGATGATTTTACCGCTGGCGAAAATTTCTCCTCGGCCCGCGGAACTGCCGTTCGTGCCTGTAGCGCCCGCCATTAGAGTTGGCATGAACAAAACTCGCGGCCACTGCCCGGCGCGGGGGCAATACCGGCAAAGCGAGAACGGGGATGGTTTTTCTGATCAAGCGTTCAATCTGCCGCAGATCGCCCCGCTCTTCCGGCGTCGCGAACGACACGGCTTTGCCGGAATTTCCCGCCCGGCCGGTGCGACCGATGCGGTGCACGTAATCCTCCGGATTGTCCGGCAAATCATAATTCACTACCAAAGAGATATTATTCACGTCAATGCCGCGCGAAGCGATATCAGTCGCGACCAGCACCCGATATTTTCCGGACTTAAAACCTTCCAGCGCATTTTTTCTTTGGGAAAGCGAACGGTTGGAATGGATTTCAGCGGCCGAGTGTCCCATGGCCGCGATGCTTTTGACATACTTTTTCGCCCCGTGCTTGGTGCGGGAAAAAACCAACACTGTGCCATCATGATCGGCCAGATGTTTTTCCAATAATTGCATTTTGCATTCTTTGCTGACAATAAAAGCTTCTTGCTGAATCTTCGCTACCGCTGTGCCGGATGGCGATGCTTCAATTCTTACCGGCGCTTTCATGTATTGATTAGCAATTTTTATAATCTCTGGAGGCATGGTGGCCGAAAACAACAGGGTCTGGCGATCCGCCGGCGCCAAACGCAAAATCTGTTTTATCTGCGGAGCAAAACCAATATCCAACATCCTGTCCGCTTCATCCAACACAATAATTTTTACGTTCTGGAGAGAATAATTTTTTTGTTTAAGGTGGTCAATCAGGCGGCCCGGGGTCGCGATCACAATATGGGGATTCTGGCGCAAGCTCCGGGTCTGCTTTTGAATTGGCGCTCCGCCGATAATTACGACCGTGCGCAAACCCAATTTTCCGCCCAACTGCCGCAGCACCTCATCAACTTGTAAAGCCAATTCGCGGGTAGGCAAGATCACGAGCCCCCGGCCTTTGTTGGCCGCGAGGCGCTGTAACATGGGTACGCCAAAAGCCAGGGTCTTGCCGGTCCCGGTTTGCGCCACGCCCACGATATCTTTCCCGGCCAAAACCGCCGGAATGCATTTTTGCTGAATCGGCGTGGGCGAGGTGAAGTTTTGCTCGGCCAAAATGGCGAGCAAGTTGACGGCGATGCCGAGATTAGAAAAATCCGGCGCCGTTTGATTGGTTTGTGTCATAAAAAAAATATGTGACCCGTTTCCTGCTGGGCCACAATCATGACACAAAAGAGGTACGAGTCGTCGCCGTTGTCTATAGCGGCGGATAATTAAGAGTGGTGATTTTAACACGGGGGCGGATTTTTGTCAAGGGGTTTGTGGTAATTGTCAACAGGAAGTTAAAATGTCACTTAAATCTCCACAAAAAAATCTCTTTTAAAAGTAATATTTTCTTTCTCAACATATCCCAAAGCATTTCTCACCACACGCGTTTTTCCAATCATAATATCCTGAAACTCATGTGAGTGCCCGCACACCCATAAAGCAATATTGGGATTAGAGATAATAAAATCATCCAAGTTGGTGGCGTAGGCAGAATTGATTCTGCTATTTATGTACATTTTATTAATATGTTGATAACTAGGAATATGGTGCGTCATTATTACTATCTTGCCATCAAATTCCTTTTCCACTTCTTCTTTTATAAATTTCAGCGAAATTTCATGATATCTATTTGTGGTAGCAGTCGTAATTGGAATTTTACAATTGTCAATCGAATCTTTTGCGACTATTATTTTATAATCATTCATTACCGCTCCGATTGTTAAGTCTTCGTTTTGGCGGACGTGGCTCCACATTGTACTCACCACAAATTTCACGCAATCAATAATAATAACTTTGTTATTTAATTTAACATGATGTTCGGTTATCTGGCTGGAATAGCTTGGGTAAGCATAAGTACAGGTGCCATGATAAAACTCATGATTGCCCATTGTAGAAATAATATGAGAAAAATCATTTTCTATCTTTTCATAAAAATCTTTGGCCTTTTTCTTATATTTATCAACAACAATATCCCCAGCCAAAAGTAAAACGTCGCCTCTTGGCATCAAGGGATTTTCAGCAATCCATTTTTTATTTTCCGGAAATTCCAAATGTAGATCTGACGCGATTTGTATTTTCATATTCATTAATTCTACTCTTCAACCAATGCTTCGTCAATCAAAAAATCCGTCCAATCGAGCGGACTTTTTATAATTTTAACTGTACCTGTTTATGAATTGTCTATCTCTTCCTCAACCCGCATCTCCAAAATCCGATCCACCCGAAATACCCGATCGTCGTTGCGAACGAGGCAGTACGCCTCAACACCGATATAAATCTTGCCCAGATATTGCCTCTCTCCCACCGAATGAAGAATAATCCGGCGGCGGGATTTTATATCGGAGTTTTTCAAATTGAGAAACTTGTAAAATTTGTAGAATTTCGCAGAGATCTAATTTGACGTCTAATTGTTTTTTTGCAATGGCGGCGAGATGGTTTATGCGGGAATATCAAAGTTGTTGGTGAGGTAAATGTAACAGGCGCTGGTTTCTTTGTCATAATACTTTATGCGGCGGAGTTTTTCAGGATAATCTTTTCTTGAATAAAAATGTTTGAGTACAATCTTTAAAAGTGCAGGTATCCGCGCGGTCCATGACATAGATAGCATCCTTAGTAGTGTCGAAAACGCACTACTGTTGCGTTAAACCTCACCTCGCACCTTAAAATTTAGCTAACAATACAGTAGATTTGGCATTTTTAACTTGTACACGACTTGAATCTGGTATGATAGTTTTATTAACATTTTAATAAAATTATCTATGTTCCAAGACCAATATGTTTTTTCACAAATCATTGAATTTATCCCGCGCCGCGAATTCAATCAATTTGTTTTTGATCACAAAGGTAACTGGCACAGTCGCAATTTAGATTGTCGCGACCAACTGTTGGCAATGATGTTTGGACAACTAACCAACCTGCGCAGTTTGCGGGGAATCGTTCTTTGCCTGAACGCTCATTCCAATTTATTATATCACCTCGGTTTTAAATCAAACAATTTTATACTATCAACTTTGAGCCGCGCCAATGAAAATCGCGATTGGAGAATTTATCAAGACCTGTCCCAGTTATTAATCAGGCAAGCGCGTAAACTCTATCTCCATGATAATGATTTTACCATTGATTTGCAAGGAGCGGTTTACGCGCTGGATTCAACCGTGATTGATTTATGTTTATCAACATTCAAGTGGGCATATTTTGAACTGGGAAAATCCGCCGTTAAAATTCACACCCAACTGGATCTGAGAGGCAACATACCATCATTTTTTCACATCACTGAGGCAAAAACACATGACATTAATTTTCTGGACATTCTTGAGTTTGAAGCCGGCGCGTTCTACATTATGGATCGCGGCTACTTCGACTTCGAGAGGTTGTTTAAAATTCACAATGCCAAAGCATTTTTTGTGATCCGCGCGAAAAGCAGTATATCCTGGACACGACTTTATTCGCGCGCAATTGACCGATCAGCCGGTCTACGCTGTGACCAAATTATTAAACTAAACAATTTTTATTCTAAAAAACATTATCCAGAAAAATTAAGGCGAGTAAAATATTATGACCAAGAAACAAACGTCCATTATGCATACCTTACAAATAATTTTGACATTGACGCCAAAACAATCGCCGACCTGTACAAACACCGCTGGCAGATAGAATTATTTTTCAAATGGATAAAACAGCATTTGCGGATTGAGGTATTCTGGGGCTATTCAATTAACGCGGTTAAAACACAGATTTATATTGCTATGTGTACTTTTCTCTTGGTGGCTATTATGAAAAAGCGATTTAAGATCAAACGTGATCTCTACGAAATTCTACAAATTTTACAGGTCTCGCAATTTGAAAAAACCGCTATCCAAACACTCATTTCCGAAGCTGAATTGCAAGTTTCTGGAAACAGCCGACAAAGAGAGCTTAAATTACAGTATTTTTAACGCAACACTAGTGCGTATCGGTATAAGCGAAGTTTTTGCAGAGCGTAGCGAAGTAAAAATTTGCGTGAGGCACGAGCCGAGTGCCGAACCGCTTATGCCGTGTTATACGCCCCGAGCGAAACGCAGTGAAGCGAGAGCGCAGCGGGGCGCGACTGAAAGGAGCGAGTTCAAAAAATGTTTTTAATCCTTTTTATTTTGATAGGCTTTTCTTCAAATAAATATAAATTTATTTTTTGTTTTGGGCGAAGGGCAGAGGGGAATTAAAGGGGTGAATGCCCGAGCCCAAAACTCCTTATTATAATTTTTCCAATCCATCTTTTAGCACCATTGTTGCCTTACAGTCATCTTCGTTGTATTCCAAAACTCTTTTTAATATTTGCTCATCTTTATTGTTTATATAATCATTAAACCATTGAATTGACAATGCTCCTGAAGGTGTTTTGTCTCGCCATTCAAATCCGAGATAAACAGCTAAAGCCTTAATAGAATAGCTTGGTAATGGCCAGTCAGTATTTTTTAGAACAACATTGGTATATAAATCAATTACGTTTGGATTATCAAAAAAATTTTCCACCTCTTCCTGGGTCACTACCTCGGGATACCTTTTTTGCATTTTTTTGTATGTTGTTTTTTCATGATGAGAATAGTAATAAACAGAGAAATCGTTTTCTGGAAGGCTTTTTATATATTTCCAAAAATTAGACCAAGCATTTTCTTCAGCTTCGGGTGTCAGTTCTCTGGCCGTAAAGTCTAAAAAACGTTCTCCGTTTGGACTTCTTTCATATACACCATGCAAATATACAAATTCTTGAGTCGGGTCGTCCTCGATGTCAAAAAATAATTCAAAAGCTACTTTTGGAAATTCAATTTTGTTATAAGCAACTGGCTTCTTAATGTTTTTGATGATGTTGGCTCTTGAAACCATGTTTTCCAATCTGCTTTTTCCTAAATTTTTCAGAAAATTTTTATCTTTTTTCTTTTGATCGAGTAACTCATCTATATCAAGTTTTAAAACTTCTTCAATTTTTGTAATCCCTAAATCCTGGTTGATAATGTCTCGCCAGCTTCTGCCCATGTAAAATATTCCTGATAAATCATCTGTGTCCATAACCCATTTTTTACAGCTGTTATACCAAGGACATAGTTTACAGATACCGCCGTATGCTGGTTCATTTTTGATTTTGTTATCTAGAAGTAGAGAGACTTTTTCTTTGACATCTTCGTAGAGTTCCCAAAAAGTGATTTTATTTCTGACTCCTTGCGGTGCGTTTAAATCATACATAACTTCATTTTCGTCAATATCATATATAATTCCTTGCTTTTTGTTTTCAAAACCAAGTCGTTGTAAACAATCGCTGTACAGTGCTAATTGAACAGCGTAATGTTTTTTAAGATTACCTTCATCATCACTTTCTTCATCAGCACCTTCGACTCCCATTCCAGACTTGATATCAATTGGCATATATGATCCGTCTGGCATTCTACGCAATAAATCAGGAATTCCACGTAAATTATTAGCAATCAAAACACCTTGATAGATTAAAGGTTCTTTACCCTTCATCGCTTCAAGAGTTTTTTGAAAACGATCTTCAAAATCGCCTCCTGAAAGATCTTGGTACGAGCCAATTTGCTGGATAACTTTTTTTTCGTACTGTATCCCTTTTTCCCAAAGCATTTTAACGAAAGGATTCGTCTCTTGTATCTTCTCATCTTGTGGACCCCAAATATCCCGCCACGGTCTGTGCCGGCACCGCATATAGTTGTAAAGTTTTGAAGCAGTAATATATCCCATAATCTTAATAAGACTTTGTCCCTTTACAATATGGAAATTTTGAACATCCATAAAATTTACCGTACCTACCTTTTCGCAAAATCATTTTTGAACCACAAACAGGACAAGTCTTATCACCCAAAATTACAGCATTATCATTAATATCATCGGCAGACTTTTCGATCAAAGTATAACCTTTACAATGCATGCAAAATCGTCCATATCCGGTAATCAAATCTGGATCTCTAAAATCTTTATAATCTCTTATTTCTTTGCATTTTGGGCATTCTTTCATTTCACCATTTTGCAAACCCTCAATCGTTTCGTGGATATGACTTATTACATTATTTTTCCCAAAACTATTTTTGATAAGATTCCCTATTCGTTCGTTTAATGTGGAAATTGGATCACTTCCAATGTTAAATTTATTTATTCGCAAAAATTTATAGCCATAACTTTCTAATACTTTTTGCCTGTAAACATCTGCGTCAGTAAAAAAATTCTGACAGTTAAATTCATTTACCTCGTCAATATCTTGAAAATGTTCTCTGAAGCCATCATATTCAATAATAATCTTATGTTCTTTATGGCTTTCATCTTTATAGACCAGCAAAAAATCAACTTTATATTTTGGGTGATCGTATGTTTTATCAAGTTGTTTTAAATATTTTCCAAGTTCAAATTGAGGAATAAATTCAATATTTTCTTTATTCTTTTTCCAAAAATCAGTTTGATAAAACCAGTTCATTACTTCTGGCTCCATTTTTGATTTTTCATCAACTTCGCTCACGCTTCGTTCTTTTTTTGCCTCATTCAGTGTAAAAAGATAATGTCTTAATGCCTCTCCAATCGAACCATTATATTTTTCTATTGGTTTGCTCAAAACGAAGTGCATATTTTCTTTGGCGCGACTAAAACCAACATTCAATCTTTGTGCTCTGATTTTCCCGTCTTCTTCATTATCAACATCGTTTAAGTCTTTGATAAAAACACCCCAAAGATGATCGTCTTCTTCTGTCGCAACCATAGAATAGAAAATAATATCTCTTTCCTCTCCCTGACAAGTATCAAAAGTCATTATTTTCAATTTGAGCTTATCGTAAAAATAATCTTTTTCGGGCAACTTACTAATCAGCTCAACAAGTAGCTTTTGCTGGTTAGTGTGAGGTGTAATTATCCCCACGCTTTGATTGCTGTCAATTTCTTTTAGCTTCTTTAATTCAGAAATAATAAATTCTACTTCTAGCGAATTGCTGTTTTGGGCTAATTCTTTTTTTCCGTCATGTTTGATAAATGAAAATTTGATAACCTCATCAATAGCCTTGCCTCTAATTTTCATAACCTGCAAGCTGTTCTGATAAAAATACCTATTTGAATAAGAAATAATTTCTTTATAACCTCTAAAATGTTTTTTAAGAAGAGCTTCGTAATTGTTTATAAATTCAAAAAATTCGAGAATGGAAGTTTTGATATTGAATTTTTTAAGCCTTACAAGTTTTGCTCCCTCATCTGAAACACATTTAACAAAGCAGTCTTCGAGATTGTTTATATACTCCCTATTTGTTTCTGTGCGTGCTTGAGCAGTTTTTACATTGCTAAACTGCCTTTTATCCCCGAGAATTAAGATTTTTTTGGCCCTCAACAAAGCCGGAAATGCTTGAGCAATGCTAACTTGCGAAGCTTCATCAATTATTACTAAATCAAATATTTCTGGTTCAAGAGGGATATATTCGGCATAATCTCTTATGCCCGCTAAAATACAAGGAAACGCTTCTTTAAGCTTTAAAAATTCATCTTTTGGAAATCTTTGTTTCGTTCTAATGATATTTCTAAGCGTTTTAGCAGTTGCTTTATTGTTGTTGTAAAAATCAATCAATCTTCCATCGAGAAGAAAAGTCATTTGAGCCGTAACGAGATCCTCAATATTTTTCTTTTGGCTAGCGTAATTCAAAGTAGGAATAGATTTAAAATCTTTTTCTATTTTTTGCTTCAAATTTATATATCTAACTAACCTGTCAAAATCGAGGCTAGAAATTTTTGTTAATTCATTCGTGCATAAGGTCTTAAAAGAAGACAGATCGATTTTAAGCTTTTTTATAGTATTGGGGTACTTGCTCAAATTGGCACTTAAAAATTTCAAATCATCGCCGAGCTTATATAAATCAACCAGAGAATTTAAGACATCTTCGTTTTTGATTGCTTCATAAACAAAATTAAGGTAGTCAAAATTTATTTTGTATTTTTCGTCGAGCTTTGTCTTTATTTCATTTGCAAAATTAAAGATACTAACAATATTTTTTAGCTCGATTAAATTTTGATGCGGAGCAATCGGTGCCGAATAATCAAAGTGTTTTTTAAATTCTCTGTTTAATTCTTCCAGTTTTTCTTTTTTGAATAAGTAGCCAAAAAGCCAATTTTTTTCTTTCTCGTAATTTTCAATAAATTTCTTCAGCTTTTCTAGATCGTTATCAGCAAAATTATCAAATTTTAATATTGAAGATAACCCCATGCCATAAACTTTTTTCAGTTTGGCTATTGAAGAAGAAAGAAAATTTAACAGCCATAAATATTTTTGAAAATTAGCTATACCCTTAAATTCATCGATTGAAAAATTAAGTAGTTCAAAAAATCGGGATTCGCTTTCTTTTTCGCTTGGATTGATAACAAGTTTATCCTTCAACGATAAAAATATTTTTCTAAACTCTTCAAGCTCTATGGCAGATTCCTGTTGATCTAGTGCTTCATTAATATCAATCGGAAACCCCTTATTTTGATAGTAAGATTCTAGGTCAAAAAATTCGTGAATTTCTTTTAAATCAATTTCTTCATAGGCTAAAATTTCGGCCTGCAAATCCTCTTTCAATGTATTCTCTGATTTTTCTATATTGCCCTCAATATTTTCGTAATCCTTCTTTATTGCTCCGTGAAAAGTGTTAATATTCTCTATTGATGGAGCTGATAAAATTTGAGCATAATTACTGCCCGTTTTTCCTAATCTTAAAATCGGATTTTGAAATTTTTCGTCTTTTCTAACATTTTTCAGGGTTTCTGTTATTTTATCCTCAACCACATCAAGGGCTTCCTTTTTGTCAGACAAGACAAGAACGGACTTATTTTTAAGTATAAAATCAAATGCGATTGCAGTTATTGTATGACTTTTGCCTGTTCCCGGAGGGCCCTCAACAATAATATATTTACAATCGTCTCTTCTAATGGCTGATAAGATTTGAAGTTGCTCGCTGTTTAGAGGAATTGGACTACTAAAAACAAGTTTATCGTTCGTCTCTGTATTGTCCCATTCTTCCTCTACTGCTGGATTAAAAGATTGCGGATTTTTATGAATAAAGTCATCAATTAATTTATTAAAAGCTTCCGCTAAAACACTGTCTCCCGAGGCAAGTAATTTTAAAATATCTTCGTAATCATTGACTAACGCTTCATCAGATTTATCAAATAAAGTGATATAACAAGTGTTTGATATTCTAATCAAAAAACTTTTTGCTACTTGTTGTTCAGGATTATTTATCTCAATATTTTTATCTAGCTCAAAAAAATTAGTTATCTCATTCAGAATCTCGCTTACTAGATTTCTAAAATCGTTTTGGTGCTGGGCTAAATAAATTATCCTTTCCGATGTTGTTTTTAAATTGCCCTTTTTACCCTTTTCTTGATTATATTCCTGTGTTATGTACTCTAACGCTTTTTTATTTATATAAACCTGTGAATCAAATTCGATAGTCAAAATATCATTTTGTTTCCCGACGGAAAATGGAATATAAAAAATTGGGAATTTTGCTTTGTTGAAGGTAATATCGCAAAAATACAAATAGAATTCTTGCTTGTCTAAAATTGTTCTGTTTCTTTCCATCTCATAAACTTCTGCGAACAAGTCGCCAACCTGAAAGCTCTCAAAAAATGAAAAAATATTAGATTTAATATCTTGAATTTCAAAAACATCTTTCAGTTGTTTGGAAATATCAATTTTTTCTTTAGACAAAAGAAGCTTTAAAATTTCAGATATTTTACTCTCTAACAAAGAAGACAAAACAGAGGTCAATTCCTCCTCCATTAAATAAATATTATTTTCATCTCCAAGGTTTAAATTTTCTAATGGTTTTTCAAGATTGCTTATAAATGGCAAAACGAGACCGCTTTTTATTATTTTTGCCGTTGCTTCAAGAGAAGTCGTTAGTGCTTGGTCATATTCTTTTTTGTACAAAGTAGCCGATTTCTCTATTTCTTCACTAATCTGATTAAGCAAGTTTTCGATTTGCTTTTTCGTTATTTTTTCAGATTGAAGCTTGATTAGATCAATAAGATTTTTTGGAATGTTTGTTTTGTAATCGCCTTTCTGAACTGTATTAATAACATTTTTATCAAAAGTGTGGTTTATTCCTTTCCAAACAAGGTTATTAAAAGACGGGTATTTATTAAGATTCAAGCCAATGAGTAAATTATTGCTACTCCTGAATTGGACACTTCTTTTTGGATTTTTTCTTTTGTGAAAATCGGTTTCCAAAAAATCCATAAAATACTTGGCAACTTCTTTTATAAAAGCCAAGCCGTTATTTTCATTGTCTTTTTTTACCAATTTAGTTTCAGTCATAACATGTATGAATAATATAATTATAAGGTGATTCTAAAGTAATTTTTATCAATAAATCGTTTTCGGAGTGGAGCGGAGAAAACACCTTATTTCCCCTCTATATTAAATAAAAAACAAATTTATTCCCCTTTTTAAAAAGCCTATCAAAATTCCTTATTATAAGAAAAATATTTTTTGAATTGCGTATCAACTCGTTTATATACGAACTTCCTTCGTAATATCTACTAAATCTGGTATAATATACGAACTGTGGATAATTCTTCAACCCATCAAAATCTTCTGGAAGTCATGGAACGGGAAATGAAACTGCGGGGATATAGCCGGCGGACGTTGGAGGCGTACCGGCGCGTTGTGGTTGAGTTGTATTCGTTTTTTGGGCGTCCTCCTCGCGATTTGGCGCGGGAGGAGTTGGCGGCGTTTTTTCGCGCTAAACAGGAGCGGGGATTATCGGATCAAAGTATATCCCTTTATATGAACGCGGTCAATTTCGTTTATCGCGCGTTGTATAAAAAGGGTGATTTTGAAAAATTTCGCCATCCGAAACGGACGAAGAG
>Ga0265292_1002219_pt1 | contig 14047 bp, 11 predicted proteins | sample Munlanlewell296A_FD_189080 | JGI IMG/M metagenome (GOLD analysis project Ga0265292, IMG submission 189080) | Leachate microbial communities from a municipal landfill in Southern Ontario, Canada - Leachate well 296A | ecosystem: Engineered > Solid waste > Landfill > Unclassified | place: Canada...
AGGTGAGCCCCACGCCCACCTTCCAGGAGCGGTTGTCGGGGGAGAAGGGGGAATCCTCGGCGTCCACCTGATACGCCGCCGCGAAGCCGACGTCGGGCAGATATCCCGACTGCCGGAGCCGCACGTTGCTCCCCGCGTTCGCGACCCGCAACGACGAGGCGCGCAGGTCGGCCCGGCCGGTTGCCGCGCTCCCCCCCTCTTCCGGTGTCCCGGGGTCCGGGAACTCCGGCGGCGGGCCGGTCACATCCACGGGGGGCGCTCCCGGCTCCCCCATCGCAAGGGCGAGCCCGCGGCGCGCGAGCTCCAGCCGGTTCTCCGCCGTCACCTTCGCGCCTTCCGCCGAGGCGACCGCCACCTTCGCCCGCAAAACATCGGAGGCGAGTCCCATCCCCGCCGCCTCGAGGCTCTCCGCGATCCGCAGGTGCTCCCGGGCGTCGGAGAGCCCCTGGCCTTCAACCTCGACGAATTGCCGGGCCGTGATGACGTCGAGGACCGCGGCGAGGACCCGGTAGACCGCATCCTCCTTCCGCCGGTAGAGGTCCTGGCCCTTCGCGTCCGCCTCCACCTTTGCCATCCCGTAGCCGATGTACGCCTTCGGGGCGAAAAGCGGCTGCTCAACCGAGAGGGTGGCGACGAAATCGTTACGCGGCGGCGGGCTGTTAAAGTTGCGCACGTCGAGGAAATCGGACGCGAGGAGCTTTTCCTGATTCATCTTGAGCCCGAACGCCTCCCCGGGAACGCTCGTGCGCACGAATTTCTCATCGAACCGGACGGAGGGGAGAAGGTATCCGCGGGCCGCGTCGGCATCGCGGCGCGCGGCGACGGCTTCCTCTCCCGCCGCGGACACAAAAGCGTTGTTCGAGAGCGCCCGGGCCACCGCCTGGTGGAAGTCGACCGCCTCCATCGCCGACGCGGCCGGCAGGAGGGGAAAACCAAACGTCAGAAGAAGCAGCGCCGCCCCGGGCAGGGCGGAAAGGGAAGAAAATCGGGCGGGTCCGGCCATCCTCGCCTCCTTTGCGCAACACTTTATTGCAGGTTCATGCAACATCCCTTTGTTTCATTGTGAAATAGCACATTGCGTGCCGTGGTTGGTTTGTCACTTCCCCCGCAGGATCGCGATGGTGTACTTCTCATGGTCGAGGACGGAGGCGGCGAGGCGGTTCACGTCCGAAAGGGTGACCGCCGCGATCTTTTCCGGAGCCGCGAACGTCTCCTCGTACCCCGTGCCGTACAGCTCGTTGTAGACCATCTTGTCGGCGTAGGAGTTATTGCTCTGGAGGCCGATCTCGTAGGTGCCGATCATCCACTTCTTCGCCCGCTCGAACTCCTCCCGCGTCACGCCGCCCTTCTTCACGTCGGCGATCTCGTCGAGGGTATCCGCGATCGCGCCGTCCAGCTTGTCGGCGCTCGTCCCCATGTAGAAGGCGAAGAAGCCCGGGTCCACCTGCTCCGAGGAAAACGAGGTGACCGAGTAGGCGAGCGACTTCTTGTCCCTCAGGTTGACGAATAGCCGCCCGCCCATCCCGGCGAGCGCCGAGCCCAGCACGTCGAGCGCGTACCGGTCCGGGTCGGTGAACCGCGCACCCGGATAGCCGATGACGAAGTGCGCCTGCTGCTTGTCGCGACGTTCCTCCACCCGCCGGATCCCGTCGTGCAAGGGAACCGGCAACGCCCCCAGCGCCGCATACCCCGGCCGCGTCGGCATCTCCCCGAACGCCTTGCGGACCGCCGCGAGCGCCTCCCCGGCGTCGATGTCCCCGGAGATCGCGATCACCATGTTCCGCGGGTCCGCCCACCGCTCGTAATACGCTTTCAGATCCGCGGGCGTCATCGCGCGGACCGAGTTCTCCGTGCCGAGGGGATTCCGACCGTACGGGTGGTCGCCATACTGCGCACCGAGGAACAGGAGGAAGGTCGCCTGCGTCAGCTGGTCCTTCTGCTGCTTCAAGGCCCCCATCGTCTCGATCCGCTTCTTTTCGAGCTCCTCCGCCGGGAAGGTCGGCTCGAGCAGCGATTCGGCGAACAGGCGAAACCCTTTTTCGAAGTCGCGCTGGAGGAACTTCCCATTCAGGCCGAACGAGTTGCGGCCCGAGTAGCCGGAGAGATCCGCCCCCATGTTCTCGACCGCCTCGGCGATCTCCCGGGCCGTGTGCCGCATCGTTCCCTTGACGAGCATCCCCGCGGTGAGGTTGGCGACGCCGCCTTTCTCCTTCGGTTCTCCGCGCACCCCCGCGAGAAACCCCGCCTGCACCGCCACCACCGGGACGGTGCGGTTCTCCCGAACGATCACCCGGATCCCGTTGCCGAGGACCTCCTTCACCACGGTCCGCTTTTTTTCGGTCTTCGCGGCCGGCGCCGTCGCCTCCGCGAACGCCTGCCGCGCGACGGCACGGACCTCCTCCGCGGGAAGAATCCCCCCCTTCCCCGCGGGCAGGACGGCCGAAACGGTCAGGTTCCCGGGCGCAAGATACTTCTTCGCGACCGCCTGGATGTCGTCGGCGGTCACCGCCCGGATCTTGCTCAGGTACGTCTGCTCGAACGCCGCGTCGTTCAACGTGGTCTCGTAGAATCCAACGTGGCGGGCCAGCGCCGACTGCGACTCGAGGGAGTAAAGGAAATCCGTCTCCGTGGCCGTCTTGGCCCGCGCGAGCTCCGGCCCCTCCGGAGGAGCGGCAACCATGCGGAACGTCTCGAGGAGGATCTCCTTGAGGGCCTCCCGCGCCTTCTCGGGCGACAAGGTTCCGCCGACGAACAGGAGCCCCGGGTCCCTCGGGGTATACGACGACGCGGACACCGAGTCGACCAGCCCTTTCCCGTCCTTGACCGCGCGGTAGAGCCGCGACGTCTGGCCGCTGCCGAGGATCATCGACAGCAGGTCCCAGGCGTAGACGTCCGGGTCCTTCATCGAGGGGCCATGGAACCCCATGTCGAGGTAGGCGCGCCGCGCGTCCTTCTCCTTGACGACGACCCGGGTCTCCCTCTGCGGCGGCTCGGCCGGAATCGCGGCTTTCGGCGCGGAACCGGGGGGAAGCCGCCCGAACGTCCGCTCGATCAGCGGCCGGGACGTTTTCGGGTCGACGTTCCCCGCGATCACCAGCACTATGTTCCCGGGAACGTAGTTCGCGTGGAAGTAGGCCAGGAGATCCTCGCGCGTGGTCTTCCGGATGGTGTCGACATACCCGATGACGGGGCGCCCGTACGGGTGGACCTTGTACGCCTCACGGAAGAGCGCCTTGGAGACGACCCGCCCCGGGTTGTCCTCGTTCATCCGCACCTCCTCGAGGATCACCTCGAGTTCCCGCGCAAGCTCCCCGGCGTCGAAGACCGAGTTCCCGAGCGTGTCGGCGAGGATGTCGAGCGCGTTCTCGAGGAACCGCCCGGAGAGGGTGATGTGGTAGACCGTCTGGTCGAAGCTCGTGTAGGCGTTGATCTCGCCCCCCACCGCCTCGACCTCCCGGGCGATCTCCCCGGGCCCCCGGCGCTTCGTCCCCTTGAACGCCATGTGCTCGAGGATGTGGGACATCCCCGCGCGGGCTTCGGTCTCCGTGGTGCTGCCCGCCTTGACCCACGCCTGCACCGCCGCCACCGGCGACGACGGGTTCGGCCGGATCACGACCGTCAGTCCGTTTCCGAGCGTGTACTTTTCGACCAACGCTTCCTCCCCGGCGGAGGGAGTCGCTCCCCCCGCGATCGCGGCGAACAGGGCCGCGCCCAGCAGCCAGTGCGTCCGATTCCGCATCTTCATCCTTCGCTCCCCGGCGATTTCCTGCGCTTCGAAAACCTCTTCAATGGATGATCCCGAAGGGTGACGCGGTTCACGCCGGCTTCCAGACCCGGGCCATCAGTCCGGTCAGGAAGACGGCCAGCCCCAGCCGCACGCCGAGGATCGCCGGGCCGTTCCCCCCGATGACCACGAAGATGAGGATGTCCTCGATCACCGAGTGGCAGGTGGCGAGGAAGAGCCCCATCAGGAACAGCTCCCGGCCGGGGAGCCCTTTTTGCTGCGCCACGCGGATGATGATCCCCGCCCCGTAGGCGATGCCCAGGAAGATCCCGGTGAACAGGGGGATCGCCGCGTCCCGCGTGAGCCCCACCCCCCGCATCATCGGCTCCACGACGTTTCCCGCCCGGCGGAAGACGGGGAGGTACCGCAGCACTTCGAAGAGCGTCACCAGCGGGACGATGATGAGGATGAGCTTGGCGGAAAGCTTCAGCGCCCCGAGGAGGGCGGGAAGGAGAACCTCCATCAGGAAAGCCCCGGCAGGGACATCGCCCAGGAAGATGCGGTCTCCCACAGGCTCCAGAACCCCCGCAGCAGCAGGCCGGCCGCGCAGGCGACGACCAGCCGGCACAGGGTGAGGACCCCGCCGCGTGCGCCCGTGGTCGATAGCACCCCGCCCTCCACGACGAGGTTGTGGGCGATCCCCATCATCAGGCCGCACTGCGTCACCTGAAAGGGGGAAAGGTGGAGCGGGACGATCACCGCGATGGCGGCGTACAGGTTCAGGAGGAACGCGGCGACGAAGGCGAAGGCCGCCTCGCCCGGCAGGCCGAAGATCCCCATCACCGGCGCAAAGACGTTCCCGAGCAGGTCGAGAACGGGCGTCCCTTTCAGCAGCGTGACCGCCACGTAGAGCGGGATCGACACCTTGATGATCTTGAGGGACGTCGCGAAGCCTGCCGAAAGGCCCGTGCGGATCCGCGTCGGGATGTCGGGGATCGACTCCTCTGGAGCGCCGCGTGTTTCAGGCTCGCTCACCCATCCTCCTTCGCAAAACGTGTCAGGTACGATAGCATGACCGGGCAAGGAGGTCGCGATGCCGGGCAATTTGTCGCACCGCACGAACCGGAAGCTCTCGCCGGGATCGCACTATCCCCTGGGCGCCACCCTTGGGCCGGGAGGGGTCAACTTCTCCCTCTACTCGGCGACCGCGGAAGAGGTGTGGCTCCTCCTCTTCGACCGCCCCGACGGCGAACCGACCGACATCATCCGCGTCGAGAACCGGGACCGGTTCGCCTGGCACGTCTTCGTCCACGGCGCCGGCGCCGGGCAGCTCTACGGGTACAAGGTCCGCGGACCGTTCGATCCGGCCCGGGGACTCCGGTTCAATGACCGGAAGCTGCTGATCGACCCGTACGCGAAGGCGCTCACCGGCAAGATCGTCAACGAGGACAACCTGCTCCTGTCCTACGACCCCGGCGACCCGGCGCGGGACCTCTCCCTCGACCGCCGGGAAAACCAGGCCGTCGACCCGAAGGCGATCGTGGTGGACGACCGGTTCGACTGGCGGGGGGACGCGCCGCCGTCCGTCCCGTTCGAACGGATGGTGATCTACGAGACCCACCTGAAGGGATTCACCGCCCACCCCTCTTCGAAGGTGGCGCACCCGGGGACGTACCTGGGCTTTGCCGAGAAGATCCCGCACCTTCAGTCCCTCGGCGTGAACGCCGTCGAACTGCTCCCCGTGCACGAGTTCTACGTCGACGACTTCCTCCGCGCGAAGGGGCTCACGAACTACTGGGGGTACAACACGGCCGCCTTCTTCGCTCCCGAGTCGTCCTTCGCCACCGGGAGCCGCCCCGGGTGCCAGGTGGAGGAGTTCAAGACCCTGGTGCGGGAGCTGCACCGCGCGGGGATCGAGGTGATCCTCGACGTGGTGTACAACCACACGGGTGAGGGAAACGAGCTTGGGCCCACCTTCTCCTTCAAGGGGATCGACAACCCGTCATACTACGTGCTGACCGGGGGGCCCCACGACCCGGCGCGCTACTACATGAACTGGACGGGTTGCGGCAACTCCTTCAATCTTTCGACCGCCCCGGCGATCCGGCTGGTGATGGACTCGTTGCGGTACTGGGTCGAGACGATGCACGTCGACGGGTTCCGGTTCGACCTCGCCTCCGTGCTGGGTCGCGAAGGCGGGATGTACCGGAAGTGCGCCTCCTTCTTCGACGCCGTCTCCCAGGACCCGGTGCTGCAGAAGGCCAAGCTCATCGCCGAACCGTGGGACCTGGGGGCGTACGAGGTGGGGAACTTCCCCGTGGACTGGTCGGAGTGGAACGGCCGGTTCCGCGACACGGTGCGCCGTTTCGTGAAGGGGGACGGCGGGCAGCTGCGCGACCTCGGATTCCGGCTGACGGGGTCGGCCGACCTGTACGCCGACGACGGGCGCTCCGCCTACAACAGCGTGAACTTCGTCACCTGCCACGACGGGTTCACCCTGCGTGATCTCGTCTCCTACAACCGAAAGCACAACGAGGCGAACCTCGAGGGGAACCGGGACGGGACGGACGACAACAACTCCTGGAACTGCGGCGCGGAAGGGGAGACCGACGACCCGGAGATCGCGCGGCTGCGGCGGCGGCTGGCGAAGAACCACGCCTGCCTGCTGCTCTTCTCCTCCGGGACCCCGATGATCCTCGGAGGCGACGAATTCCTCCGGACGCAGGGGGGGAACAACAACGCCTATTGCCAGGACAACCCGATCTCCTGGTTCGACTGGGGGGAGGTCGAGCGGAACGCGGACATGGTCGCCTTCTTCCGGAAGGCGATCGCGTTCACGAAGAAATACACGATCCTCCAGCGGCGCAAGTTCTTCACCGGCACGGACACGGATCAGGACACGAACGCGGTCCCCGACATCCAGTGGTTCGGCGAAGACCTCGGGCCTCCCCGCTGGGACGATCCGGAGGCGCGGGTCCTGTGCTACCTCCTCGACGGGAGCGAGGAACCGTCGGAGGCGGGGCCGTACTTCCTCTTCCTCGCCCTGAACGGGGATTACCGGCAGCGCGAGGTGATGGTGCCGCCGCTCCCATCGGGGCTCCGGTGGCGGCGCGCGATCGACACGAGCCGCCCGGCGGGAGAAGACTTCGCGGACGACGGTGCGGAACCCCTGCCGGATCCGGCGGACCGATATCTCGTCAATCCAAGGACCACGGTGGTGCTGCTGGGGAGATAAATCGAACCCGCCCGCCGCGCGTCACCTCCGCGCCTTGCGCATCCCCTTCGGCGTCTTCCCGAACAGGACGCCCGCCCGCAGGACCGGCTTCCCGTCAAGGTAGAGATCGCCCTGCGCGCGCAGGTCCTTGATCATGTCCCAGTGAACGGCTGAGTCGTTCTTCCCCCCCGATTCGGGATACGAACGGCCGACCGCCAGGTGGATCGTCCCACCCATCTTCTCGTCGAGGAGGATATCGCGGGTGAAGGAGGTCACCCCTGCGTTCGCCCCGATGCCGAACTCGCCCAGAACGGACGCCCCGCGGTCGGCGGCGAGCATCTCCTTCAGGTACCCTTCGTTCTTCTCCGCCGAAGCCTCCACCACGCGCCCTTTGCGGAAGGCGAGGCGGATCCCCGCCACCTCGCGCCCGCCGGCGATCGCGGGGAACTCGAAGAAGATCTTCCCCTCCGTGGAGGTCTCGACCGGCGCGGTGAAGATCTCGCCGTCGGGCATGTTGAATTCGCCGGCGCACGGGATCGCGGTGCGCCCCTTGATCGAGAAGGAAAGGTCGGTCTCCTTCCCCACGATCCGCACCCGGTCGGCCTTCTCGAGCACCTTCTTCGCCCGGGCGAACATACGCGACATCGCCGCCCAGTCCTGCTCCACGGCCCGGTAATACAGTTTCTCGTACTCGGGCAGAGACCGGTCCGTCTCCTGCGCGAGCGCCTCCGTCGGGAAGTTCGTGAGGACCCACCGGACGCGCCGCAGCACCACCTCGGAGATCGGCTTGGTCGCCTTGCGGCGGTCCGCCATCTTCCGCGGGGGAATGTGGGAGAGGTGCCGGGTGTTGCCGGGAGCGAGGATGACGATGTCGGCGTCGATCGTCTTCGCCTCGTGCATCTTCGTGGGCGGCATATGGGCGATCTGCTCCGCGGACGCCTCCTCGTAGAAGATCGCGTTCGCCTCCTCGAACCCCACGGAGAGCAGCGGGTGCGCCCCCGCCCGCAACACCTCCCGGCAGACCTCCAGCGCGAGGGAACGGCCGAGCTCGCCCGTGGAGATCCGAACGATCTCCCCTTTTTTCGCCTTCACCGAATAGCGGACCAGCGTTTCCGCGAGCCGCCGCACCTGCCGCTCAGAGCCCAAGATAAACCCCCTTTTCCGGATGTCTCCGCCGGCCGCGGGCGGTCACTCCCCCCGCTTGACCGCCTCGATCGCCGCCATCTTCCGGTGGGCCTCCTCGACCTTTTTCCTGGCGCGCTCGAGGACGACGGGGTCGGCCGACTCCAGGTTGAAGGCGTAGCAGGTGTCGGCCAGGATCGGCGACTGGATCCCGAGCTGGCGGTTCTCCTCCATCTCGAGCGTGAGCACCCCGTCCCACTTCTGGCCGAGGATGCTGTAGCTCCCCACGAAAATGGATCGGAACGTGGACTCCAGCATCTCGTAGATGTGGGTGCAGCTCATGTTCCGGGGGATCCGCTGCTTCACCTTTTTCAGCCCCCCCCGGTCCAGCACGCCGATCCCCTTGAGCGACGAGAGCATCTCGAGGGGCTTCGTCTCGCAGCAGGGTTGGGGGATGCGGTCCATCTTCCCCCCGATCTCCTCGATGCGGTAGTCATCGGAGAGGAGGATCGCCAGGTTCATGTCGTGGAAATCGTCGTGAAGGCGCGTGATCGTCAACAGGCGGCCGTCCTCGAGCTTGTACAGCTCGCACTTGAGGATGCGCCCGAAACTCTGCTTGTGGTGCTTGGCCAGCTCCCTGATCTCCTCGAAGTCCATCGTCTCCCCTTCTCCCCCCGGCTACGCGATGAGATTGCGCAGCGTCGCCAGGTTGCGCAGGTCCATCGCGAACTCGTCGTCCTCGCCCTTCGGCGTCTCGAGCACCATCGGCAGCGTCGAGAACCCCTTGTGGGTCAGGATCCGACGAAAGGCGGAGAGGTCGATTTGCCCCTCGCCGATGTGCTCATGCCGGTCGACGCGGCTGCCCATCGCCGTCTTCGAATCGTTCAAGTGCCACATCCGGACCAGAGGGAGGATCTTTTTCTCCTTCATCTCCGCGAGGAGGACGTCCCACCCCGCCGCCGTCCCGATGTCGTAGCCGGACTCGAACAGGTGGGCGCTGTCCAGGCACACCGCCACGTCGGGCGGGTTCCCGGCGGCGTCGAACAGCTCCCGAAGCTGGCCCATCGTGCGGCCGATCGAGTTTCCCTGCCCGGCCGTGTTTTCGAGGAGCAGCGTCACCCCCTCGGGGAACTTCCCGAACGAGCGGATCGCCGACGCGATGCGGGAGATCCCCTCCTCCACCGGGTCGTCGCCGCAGGAGCCGGGGTGCATCACGAGGTACGGGACGCCGAGCATGGCGGCGCGCGACGCCTCGTCCTCCAGCGCGTAGAGGGAACGGGTGCGGACCGTCTCTTTCGCGGAACCGAGGTTGATGAGGTAGGCGCAGTGGATGGCCGCGACGCGGACGCCCGTGCGATCGCTCTCGTCCCGCAACGCCCTCGCGTCTTCCTCCCCGAGGGCCTTCCCCATCCAGCGGGTGTTCTGCTTGGAGAAGATCTGGACGACGTCGGCGCCGATCCTTTTGCCCCGCTCCGGCGCCGTGTGGACCCCTCCCGCGACGGAGACGTGCGCCCCCAGCGGGGGCCCTTTCCGGGTCACGACTTCTTCCGCTCCAGCCGGTGGCACTGACGGCAGTTTTTCTTGCGCAGCGGGTGGTTCTCCGGCATCGGGGGGCCTTTCTTCACCTCCGCCGAAGCCGGCTTCGCCCCGTCGTGGCACGACCAGCACACCGCGTCGGCCTGCGCGGTGTCCTGGATCGGCCCGACGGCCAGGTGCGCCTCGGTCCGCGGGATGAACCGCTCCTTCCCCGTCATGGAGAGGACGGTGAGCAGGCCGACGACCGCGACCACGACGAGCAGAAACTGGAAGTCCCTCGCCCGGATCTCGCCCATCGCGTCAGCCCCGCGCCTTCTTCACGCGGAGGACGCACTCGTCCTTGCCCTCCCCGCGGGTTCCCTCGAAGCAGAGCGCGCAGCGCAACGCCCCTTCCCACGTCCCGAAGTCGACGGAGTGGGCAACGCGGCAGAGCGTCTCCACATCCTTGTCCGGGAGACCCATCTCCCGCCACTCGTCGACCAGGGGGCACTTCGACATCGCGATCACCGCCTCGTCGGGGGTGAGCGACACGACCCGCGGGGCGAACTGGTGCTGCTTCACGGGATCCGGAGACGCGAACTCCCGGGCGGCCTGCGCGAGGTCGCCGGAGCGCGCCTTCTCCGAGTAGTTGCGCGTCGATTTCTCCCTGCCGAAGTTGTAGATCGCCTCGCTCATCAGGTCGACCGCCTCCCGCTCCCCGAGCCGCTTGCGCAGCACGAGGAACAGGTGCGCGTAGACCGCCGCGCGCTGGCGGGTCGCCTGCGCCACCTTTTCGCCGACTTCCGACATGGGACCCCCCTGGTGATGCATCACCTTTAGAACATTAACGTTTGATTGTAAGTCCGGCGGGGTCCACTTTTCATCTGTTTTATGTTTTACCCGAAAAGCCACACAGGCCACAGAGGGATCTGCAGTGGGGGACACTCTTCCCCTGATCCCCCAACAGACCAAGAGTGTCCCCCCTGACAGGAGAAGGTCCCTGTGAGGTGGAGGCGCCTTCAGGGGACATACCTGCCAGGGGGGGACATTCCTGGTTCTGACCCGGGAGGAAGGGAAGGAGTGTCCTCCCACTGCGAGAAGGTGTGTCCCCTGCCCACAACCCACAAACCAGCATCACAAGGTCGGAGTGGATGCCCCCCGCCCCATACGAGCTCCGCGCAGGTGGGGTACCCCCGAGGGGAGAATACCAAGGGGGCACCAGGAACCCTGCGGGGGGCACTCCGCTTCTTGTACCTACCGGGCGGCGGCTGCGGCGGCTTTCCTCCCGCCGCTCCGCTCGGCGGGGACGGGCGGCTCGTCGGGCAGCGCCGCGATCTTCCGGTACTCGTCGCGGACGTAGTCCTTGAATCGCCGGACGGCGAGCTTCGCCGCCGGGTCCTCGCCGTTCCCCGCCGCGGACGCGGCGCCGTCGACCGAGGAGCGCAGCAGCTCGTAGTAGCGGACCCCCCCGGCGGTGGCGTAGGAGCGGGAGGGGACGAGCACGGTCGGCGCGTCCCCCTTCTTCGACCGCCAGACGGAGCACCCCACCAGCTTGAGGCCGGCGAGGAGCCCCTCTTCGAAGTGGATCTCGACGTCGGCCAGCTTCGACGCCGGCGTCCCCCCGTGGTTCAGCACGTAGTGCACCCGCATGGTCTTGCCCTCCTTTGCGCGTTGATGCGCGAGAGGAGTTCAAGTACCGTGCCGGGACCGCAAACCCCGGAACCGAACCCCCTTAAAACCCCAGAACCGGGACGTTCCTAGAACTCCAATAAAAGAGGGACACACTTTGAACCGCTATTTCGAACCTCCTGCCGAGTAATGAGTGTCCCGGTTCTGTGGGAGTTCTAGGAACGTCCCGGTTCTGGGGTTTGATTTTATTGGGGGGTTCGGTTCCGGGGTTTGCGGTCCCGGGGCTCCCGGGGGAGGTTCACACCATCATCTGATACGGGTCGACGTCGGCCTCGAGGCGCACGCCCGACTTGCGGACCCGCTCGCGGAGCGGGCGCAGGAGCTCCGGGAAGAGATCCCCCACCGGAAGGTCGGGGGGCATCACCAGCAGGATCTGATAGTGGAAGCGGCGCTTGACCCGGGCGATCGGGGAGGGGGCGGGGCCCAGAAGGCGAACTCCGTGGGCGGACATCGGGCCGGAAAGCGCACCGGTTACCAGGTCGGCCGCCTCGCGCGCGGCGTCCTGCTTCGCTCCCGACAGGCGAAGCAGCAGCATCCGGCCGAAGGGGGGGTACCCCATCGCCTCCCGCGCGGCGAGCTCGTCTTCCATGAATCCGGCGTAGTCGTGCTCCGCCGCCCTGCGGATGGCCGGGCTCTCCGGCGCCATCGTCTGGAAGAGGACCTTGCCCGGCCGGTCCCCGCGACCCGAACGTCCCGCCACCTGGGTCAGGATCTGGAAGGTGCGCTCCGACGCACGGAAGTCGGGGAACGACAGGGAGAGGTCGGCCAGCAGCACCCCGACGAAGGTGACCTCGGGGAAGTCGTGTCCCTTGGCGATCATCTGCGTCCCGACCAGGATGTCCACCTCCCCCCGGTGCATCCCGGAGAGGACCTCGGCATACGCGCCGCGCTTCCGTGTGACGTCCGAGTCGAGCCGCGCGACCCGCGCCTCCTCCCACCGCTTCGAGACCCAGGAGAGGAGCCGCTCCGTCCCGATCCCCATCTGCGCGAGCTTGTGCCCGCCGCACTTCGCGCACGATTCGGGCTCCTTGCGCTTCACGTTGCAGTAGTGGCACAGGAGCGCCTCGTGCTCCCGGTGGTACGTGAGCGCCACCTGGCAATTCCCGCACTGCACCGTGGTTCCGCACTCGAGGCACGTGAGGGCGGCGGCGAACCCGCGCCGGTTGAGGAAGAGCATCGCCTTCTCGCCGCGCGCAAGGGTCGCGTCGATCGCCGTCTCGAGCTCGGGGGAGAAGTAGCGGTCGGCGCCGCGCCGGTCCGTGCGCCCCTTGAGATCGACCACGGAGATTTCCGGCATGCCGCTCCCGCCGATCCGCTCGGGGAGGGAAAGCAGCGTCGCAGCGCCGGTCCGCACCCGGTGGAACGACTCCGCGGAAGGGGTGGCGGAGCCCAGCAGGACGACGGCATCCTCCATGCGGCCCCGCAGAAGGGCGAGGTCCCGCGCCTGGTACCGGACGCCGTCCTCCTGCTTGTACGCGGCGTCGTGCTCCTCGTCCACGACGATGAGCCCCACGGACGGGAAGGGGGAGAAGATGGCGGAGCGCGCCCCCACGCAGAGGAACACCTCGCCGTCGCGGACCTTCCTCCACTGGGAAGACCGCTCCGCCGGCGTGAGCCCGCTGTGGAGCACCGCGACGCCGTCGCGGAACCGGGAGCGGACCCTGCCGAGCAGTTGGGGGGTGAGGGCGATCTCGGGGACGAGGAAGATCGCCTGGCGGCCCGTGGCGCGCACCTGCTCGACCGCGCGCAGGTAGACCTCGGTCTTCCCGGAACCGGTCACGCCGTGCAGCACGAAGGCGGCGTGCCGCCCCGAGGCGACGGCGACCCCGATCCGCGCAAGCGCGGCCTCCTGGCCGGGCGTGGGCGAGAGATCCCCCGCCAAGTCGGGAAGGGACGCGGCGTGGAGGGTCACCGGCCGGAGCCGCGACTCCACGAGCAGGAATCCTTTCGCGGCAAGACGCTTCGCCGCCTCCGCTCCGCCCGGAACCCGTAACGAAAGATCGGACGAAGATAGCCCCCCGGCCTCGCGGACCGCTTCGAACGCGAGGCGCTGCTTCGGAGTCATCGGACCTTCGGGGAGGAACGCTGAAGGGCGGTAGAACGCCTCCATCCGGGGCGCGGCGGGCGCTTCCTTCCGCGGGAGCCCGCGAGGGAGCGCGGCGCGCAGCGTTTCGCCCAGCGGGGCGAGACACCCGCGGGCCGTCGCGGAGAGGAACGCAAGGTGCCGCTCCGACACGTACGGCGTTTCATCGAGGATCGCGAGAAGATCCTTCGCGTCCCGTCCGCCGAGGGCGGAGGCGTCGGTGATCGCCGTGACCAGCCCCGTCATCTTCCTCCCGCCGAACGGGATGAGGACGCGAACGCCGACCTGGACACGGTGCTCTTCCCCGAAGGGGACCCCGTACGTGAACGGATGGTCGATGGGGAGCGGCACGGCCACTTCGACGAACAGCGGCGCGGAGAGGGAAAAGGTCATGTCCGGATGATACTACGGCCGATGGAAAGGTGGTGGAGGAGAAGGGGATTGCCCGCCTGAGCCTCGGCCATCCAGGCCATTGCCCCTCAAGTGGTTTTCTGCGGGGTACCCCAGGGAGCGCATTTCGTCCGGGAGTGGGGCGGCCTTGGCGGCGCGGTTCAATCCCCGTGTTCATGATCAGAACGGAAGATAGAAAGGTGGTGGAGGAGAAGGGGATTGAACCCTCGACCCCCACGTTGCGAACGTGGTGCTCTCCCAGCTGAGCTACTCCCCCACCTGCGCGCAGGAAAGCATTCTCGCCGATTTC
>Ga0265292_1002220_pt1 | contig 14045 bp, 15 predicted proteins | sample Munlanlewell296A_FD_189080 | JGI IMG/M metagenome (GOLD analysis project Ga0265292, IMG submission 189080) | Leachate microbial communities from a municipal landfill in Southern Ontario, Canada - Leachate well 296A | ecosystem: Engineered > Solid waste > Landfill > Unclassified | place: Canada...
TTAAACCCTCGTTGAGCAAGAAGATTTATGGCTTTTTCAAAGAGTTTTTGTTTAGGGAGAGTTTTTAATCGGGACAAACGTGAGGAAAGAATTTTTTTAGCTAGTTCTTCTTCATTAATTTTTGTGTTTGCAAAATATTCGTCAACTAGTTCTTTATCAACTCCAAATCTATAGAGTTCTTGTTTGATAGCAAATACTCCTTTAATTTTTGTCCTTGTCCTAGAAGTAACCAGATAGTTAATAAATTCTTTATCGTCTAAAAATTTTAGTTTTATTAAGTGGTCAATGATTTTATCAACAGCCTCATGGGACCAATGGGTAGTCCTTACTTTTTTATAAAGATGGTCGCGGGTTTCCTTTATTGTTCGCGGACGGAATTTGAGATAAAAGAAAGCAATGTTGAGAAGCGGGATTAAATCATTTTCCATAAATCTCAATAACCAATATATCAAGCATTCCAAACAATGACCAATTACCAATAATCAACATTCAAACCGTTTGATTAATTGAATATCGAAATTTGTTTGTTTCTTGGAATTTGGTTATTAGTTATTTCTTAATTAATTGTTTAAGTATTTGTTCCCGTACTTTCGCGTCCTTCATTAAAATTTCTTTTACTTCTTCTTTTCCATGACCTAAGACCTTGTCATTATATTTAATAAACGAACCGCTTTTAACTAAAAGCCCAGCGGCAATTGCGGCATCAATTATCCCCTCTTCTTTATCTATTCCTGTTGCGACGATAACAACCTCAGCTTCTTTAAAAGGCGGGGCGACTTTATTTTTAATTACCTTAACTCTGATTCTAGCTCCATAAACCATATTGTTCTTTTTTAATGTTTCAATTTTTCTGACGTCCATCCGGACGCTGGAGTAAAATTTTAAAGCCAGTCCGCCTGGCGTGGTTTCAGGATTACCAAAGAAAACCCCAATTTTTTGTCGAAGCTGGTTGGTAAAGACAATTGTTGTCTTTGATTTAGAGACGATTCCGGTTAATTTTCTCAAAGCTTGAGACATTAAACGAGCTTGAAGGCCCATCTGGGCATCTCCCATTTCGCCTTCAATCTCGGCTCTGGGAACCAAGGCGGCAACTGAATCAACTACAACCAAATCAATACCTCCGGATCTAATTAAGGTTTCGGCAATTTCTAAAGCCTGTTCTCCGGTATCAGGTTGAGAGACTAAAAGATCTTCCAATTTGACCCCCAAAATCTTTGCCCAAGCTGGATCAAGCGCATGTTCAGCATCAATAAAAGCAGCTGTTCCACCGGCCTTTTGAGCTTCAGCAATTAAAGAAAGACAAACAGTCGTTTTTCCAGCTGCTTCCGGTCCAAAAATTTCAATAATACGCCCACGAGGAATTCCTCCGACTCCAAGAGCCGTATCTAAGGTAGGAATACCAGTGGAAATAACATCAACTGGGACAACTGAAGACTGTCCTAATCTCATAATACTTCCACGTCCAAACTGTTTTTGGATTGCATCAATCGCTGTTGTCACTGCCTGTCTTTTCTCCGCATCTTGTGATTTCATATTTTTTAACTTTAAAAACTTTATAACTTTATAACTTTATAAACTATTGTTTTTTTTGTCAACCGCTTATAACCTACAACCCTTGAACCAGATTTATCTTCGATAAAACGGTTCAAGGTTGCCCTATACCCTACGTGGTATAGAGGCAAAAACCTACAATAAATAAATCAAGCTAACCACGATTATCCCCCAGAGCGCAATGGTCACGATTAGTGGAATATCGGTAGTAATTGTTCGCTCTGGCCTTTCTCCTTCAGCTTTTTCGTACAGTAATTGGGCATAGCGGGCAATTCCGTAAACAACAAGTGGAATGGTAATCATCAACCATTTTCTTGCCTCAAATCCTGGAAATGTTTGATTAAAAAACCTAGAAACTATTGTTTCTGCCTGTGGCGGTCTTTCAACATAAGCATAGGTAGAGTAAGCAATGATTGTGGCTGTCCCAAAAGTATAGGTAAGAAAATCTAAAAAATGCTCGTTATAACGGTAAAGGGATAAACGCGCTTTGATTCCATGAGCAACTAATTCAGCATGGCGTTTCACCGAAGCCATAAAAAGAGAGCCAAAAAAGATTGTTAAGAGAAGCCAAATAGGAATATGATAACCGGTTGCTATTTCACCGGCAAAAGTTCTGATCATAAAAGAAAAAGAAATTGTAAAAATATCGATAACTGGTTGTTTTTTTAGAGAAAACGAATAGAAAAAATGAAGAAGAATAAAAAATAAACTTAGGAAAAAAAATGGTAAGGAAAAAAACAAAGCTAATATTAAGGAAGCCAAACTCAAAACAAAGACGATAAAAGTAGCCTCAGGCAGAGAAAGGTCACCAGAAGCAATCGGCCGGAATTTTTTTATTGGGTGCTTTGTATCATATGGATAATCGATGATATCGTTGAGGACATAAGAGGTTGATGAGAGTAAACAAAAGATGATAAATGCATAAAAAGATTTTGTAAAAAGATCCAAATTAAAAAGTTGACCGGAAAAAATAATAGCTGTAAAAATAACAAAATTCTTTAACCAGTGATTAATTCGAAGAGCATAAAAATATGTTCGCAGCTTATTATTTTTCATGACTTATTGAATTATACTAAATGTTATTATATTATCATATGTCTATGATTAATCTTGACGATATAAAATCAACAAAAAATCTTGATAAAAGCAATGTTTATGGTTCGGTCGAAGAACTTTCAAAACAATGTCTCCACGCATACGAAGATGCAACTAAAATTGTAGTAGACGATTCATATAGAGAAATTAATAAAATTATTATAACTGGTATGGGAGGATCTGGTTTAGGTGCTAGAATTATTGATGGTGTTTTTGGTTTAAAACTAAAATATCCATTTTTTCATATCCACGATTATGATTTACCATCATGGGTTGACAAAAAAACTCTTGTTATCTGCTCGGCATTTTCTGGGGAGACTGAAGAGCCAGTGCAAACTGCAAGACAAGCACAAAAATTAGGATGCAAATGGATGGCTATTGGCTCTGGAGGAACAATTATTGAGTTGGCAAAAAAATATAATGTTCCTTTTTATCAAATTGTTTCTACTTATAACCCATCAAAACAACCCAGAATGGCCATTGGTTATTCTTTGATTGGTCAATTAATAATGGTTGCCAAAACAGGGATTATTGATTTTTCTAAAAAAGATCTTGATTCTTCTTTGAAGGCTATGCAAAAAATTATAGATAAGATGAAAATTTCTATAAAAATAGATTCTAATCCAGCTAAACAAATAGCTCAAAAGTTATATCAAAAAAATATTATTTTTGTTGCCTCTCGTCATTTAGTTGGAGCAGCTCATACAACTAAAAATCAAATTAATGAAAATTCAAAAAACTTTACAACGATTTTCGATATACCCGAACTTAATCACCATCTAATGGAAGGATTAAGATTCCCCGATTCAAATAAAAAAGACCTAATCTTTTTCTTTATTGAATCAAATCTTTATCCAGAAAAAATAAGTCAACGTTTCGAGATAACTCAAGACGTGATTAAAAAAAATAACATAGAATTTGTAACTTATAAGGCTGAAGCAGAAGACTCACTTTCTCAAGTTTTTGAATTTGTTCAGTTTGGCGGATATCTTGCTTTTTATCTAGCAATGCTTAATGGTCTAGATCCAGCTGCAATTCCTTGGGTAGATTATTTTAAGACAAAGCTTGGACAATCATTGGGTCAATGGAAATAAAAAAACAAGATTTAGGAGGTCTGGAAGTTATTGATTAAGGATTACTTTTAATAAAGTCTTCAACACTCTTTAAAAGTAAAGGAAATTTAATAAATTTTTTATCATAATAGGAGCTAAAATGTCCAGCATTCTTCATAAGAATAAACTTTGCGTTTAAATTTTTTGCAATTATTTTTCCTTCATTAATTGGTATTTTAACAGGGTCATTATTTGATTGAAAAACTTCAAAATATTTTGCCCCTCTTTTAATTTCATTCCAATTAAAAGGTTTTTTATGAAAGGAATCAATTTTTTTCCAGCCTTTTGGATACCAAATAAAATTAATCCAAGGAGCAACAAAAAAAACTGATGAAACGGGTTTTTTTAATTTTTCTAAAAATCGGTAAGTAAAAATACACCCTCTTGAATGAGCAATAATAATAGTATCTTCGTTAATATATTTTTTATAATCCTCTAATGTTTTTAACCAGTCAGAAAGGTTATGTCCTCCATAAGCAGGATCTTTTTTATTAACTGGGGGAATTGGAAATTGAGGAACAAAAACCCGATGACCTAATTTTGATAATTCTTTTTTTAACCAAGGAAACCAGTTTTCTTGAGGAGAACCATAACTTCCATGAATAATAAAAATATTTCTCATAAACAAATTATATCAATTCAGCCACCTGTTTGCCTAATTTAACCGCATAATTGGTTCCCCGGTCATAAGGATAGGTCATATCTAAATTGGCAATAAAAAAGTTTTTATTTGGAGTAATAAAATCAGGCTTATTTTCCTCAAAATCTTTGTCAAAAATTGGCTGTGCAAAAGGCGCTTTAAATAAAAAAGAATTCTGAATTCTAAATTCTGAATTCTGAATTTTATTTAAATAGGGTTTCACCAAATTTAATATTTCTTCTTTACTCATCTTTAATAATTTACTATCCCCGTCCACATACCATCCAATATATGCTAAGTGATTGTTATTATAATTTTTTTTATCAGCGAAATTTGTATGCTGGGCAAGAATCATAAAAGGAATTTTTTCAGTGCAGATATTAAGCCAATAAGTTTTATCAAGGATGGGTTTGTCTGTTTCTAATATTAAAGTAATCGCATGTAAATACTTTAATTTATTAAAGTGGGATAAATATTCTTTTGGAAAAACATCAGAGGTTAATTTACTTAAAACTGGAGTAGGTAATGTTGAGATCACTTTATCGTAAACCTCTCCATTGATAACAAACTGCTCTCCTCTCTTTTTAATTTCTTTAATTTCATAGCCCGTTAACACGTTAACCTGTAAATCCTTTAACTTGTTTTCAATGAAGTTAATAAAAGTTTGGAATCCCCCCTCAATATATCCTAGGGATTTGGTTCTCTTTTTGATTCGGGCCCAGATAAAAGAACTTGAAATAATTCCCGCATATTTGCCGAACTTTCCCCGAAAGAGTTGTTGCCATAGTGTATTCCAGACTTTAATTCCCATGCTTTTTTTTAGAAATTTTTCAGATGTCATTTTTTTATACATTGGTAAAAAGGGGGACAACTTAAGAAAAATTATTATTAAACCAGCTCGTAGTTTGTCAATTAATCCCAGAAGAGGGAACTTTAAAAGATCGAGAGGAGTATCAAGTGGGTAACTTAATAATTTTTTATTAACAATAAACAAAGAAGATGTAATTGGTTTTTTAAAATATATTTTATCAAAATCAATTTCTTTGGCGAAGTTTAAAATATCGTAATCATTGGCAAAAAGATGGTGATAGGCACGTTCGAGATACCAATTCCAATTATCTTCTTTAAATCCTGCTGCCAATCCACCTAAAACTTTTTCTTTTTCAAAAATTGTTATTTGATGATTCTTTTTAGCAAGATAATAAGCAGCGGTTAGACCAGTAATTCCTCCTCCAAGAATGGCAATTTTCATTTATAGATCAGTATATAATTCCCGCAAATATACCGTAGATAAAACGCAAGAATTATTTTTTGTAAAATTTTTGGGACTCAATTAAGATTGTTTCTATAAACATAGTTGAGGGAACAGCTAACAATATCCCCATAATCCCAGCTAATTTTCCACCGATTACCATAGCGATTAATATAATAATTGGGTGTAAACCAGTTACTTTTTTCATAACTACAGGAACGACAAGATTGTTTTCTAATTGTTGAACAACAAGGAAGAGAATAGCGCAATACAGACCTAATACTGGGGAATAAAAAAGGCCAATAAGTATAGCTGGAATTGATGATACGATCGGACCAAGGGTGGGAATAACTTCAAGAAGTCCTGCTAAAACGGCCAGAGCCAATGCATATTTTACACCAATAATATTAAGTCCGATATAAATCATTGTCCCAACAACTATCATAAGAATAACTTCTCCCCAAAACCAACCACTCATTCTTTTTTGGGCGCGTTCTGATATCAAACTAATTTTATTTAATTCCATATCATCAAAAAAATTTCCTAATAATCTTTGAGCAAGATTTTTTTCTAAAAGAAAATAGAAACCAAAAAATAAAGTTGAAGTGACAAAAATAACATTGGAAAAAGCAGCTCTAATTAGATTAATAGTTTCATTGGCGAGACTAGGAATATTATTGGAAAGAAAGTTTAGATTAAAGTTAGAAGACAAAGTCGGCAATACCTTACTGATGATATTAGGTAGGTTCTTAAAAAGAATAACAATTTCGCCGGCTAAAGGAGGGATAATTAATGCAAATAAATAAAAAATAATAAAAATAAAGATAAAATAAACTATAAAAGAACCAATTGATCGATGTATTTTTTTTGTTTCTAAAAAATCAACCGGCTGACGTAAGGCCCCGGCAATAATAAAAGCAATAAAAAGAGAAAAGATCAATTCCCTAATCTGCCACAGTAAACCTAACGACAAAATAAACAGCACGGCAAAAACAATCGTCTTTGCTGATATTTCAATTTTTTGAGGTTTCATATCTCTAATTATAACGGATTATTTTGTAATTATAGGGCGAGAAGACCTCGCCCCTACAAGATTAACCTTTGGCTAAGGCTAAAACATAAACTTTTTTTACTCCGGCTTTTTTCAAAATTCTAGCCGCTTCTTTAACAGTTGAACCGGATGTTACTACATCGTCAATTAATATTATGTTTTTGTTAGAGACGCAAAATTTTGCGTCTCTACATTTATTTTTGATGGCAAATGCCCCTCTTGTATTAAAATACCTTGCCTTTTTGTTTTTTATTTGTGCCTGTGAAAGTATCTCCCTTTTCCGAACTAATAAATCAATAATAGGGAAATGAAGAAACTTTTGAAAAAATTTACTTATAATTTTGGCTTGATTAAAGCCCCGTTCATTATATTTAATTTTTGATAATGGAATTGGTTGAATTACAAAATCCGAAGAAAGCTTCTTATAGAAGCCTAACTTTGTAATTACTTGAGGTTCAATGGCTTTATAAAATTCTTGCCAAACCTGCACAGCCAATCGATATTTAATATTTTTAATAACTTTTTTTAATATTGGGTTGTAATAATAGATTGTGACCAATCCATCAACGTATAATTTATTTATACAATTAGAATGAGTTAGGCCGAAAAGAGAAGGCTTTTTACAATAAAGGCAGATATCTGATTTGATTGGTTTTAATTTATTTTGACAAGATCGACAAAGATAGACCCCAATGTATCCACAACCAAGACAAAATTTTGGGAAAAGGAGATCGGTAAGGAACATATGTTTATACCCATTATAGTAGTTGAATTAACATATTTTGTTCACAAAAATAATAGAATATTCTTTTACCAGAAAATGAAAATATATTTTGAGGCTAAAAAATTAATTAAAAGAAATTGATATGGTTTTGATATATTTTGACCTCTTGAAAACTGCCAGGTAGTGTTTTAAATTTAATATCGCACTAGATAAAGTTTATCAAGTTTCAAGTTATAAAGTTTGTCAAGAAATTTTTTTACTTGATGAACTTGAAAAACTTGATAGACTTGGAACTAGAATATTATGTACTGTATATTCTGTCAGCACCATGATACCGAGGTAATTGAAACAAGAGTGTCTGAGGATGGGACAACGATAAGAAGAAGAAGATCATGCCCAAAATGTGATAAACGATTTACAACGTACGAAAGACTGGAAGAATTACCCATAATAGTAATTAAAAGAGATGGAACAAGAGAAAGATTTGATCGAGAAAAGCTCAGAAGCGGCCTTTTTAAATCATGCGAAAAAACGATTGTAACCGCTGAAAAAATTGATAAAATAATCAACGAAGTAGAAAGAGAACTAAAAGAGAAAGATGCAACAGAAATAGAAAGTAAAACAATTGGTAATTTAGCTTCCAAACGATTAAAAAAAATTGATAAAGTGGCTTATATCAGATTTTCCTCAGTATTTAGAAGATTTGTTGATTTGGATGACTTTGAGGAAGAGTTAAAAAAATTTAATCCCGATTAAATAGGGAGAAATAATATGAAATTAAAAGGAATTTCAGAAAAGGTTTTTTTGGATCGTTATTCATTAAAAAATAAAGAAGGTAAAGCGATGGAAAAACGACCGGAAGAGATGTGGGCGAGAATTGCTAAAGCCGTTTCAGTGGTTGAAAAAAAATCAAAACAAAAAAAGTGGGAAAAAGAATTTTATTCAGCATTAAAGGACTTTAAATACGTTCCGGGAGGCAGAATTTTATCCGGGGCTGGAACAGGTTATGATGTTTCTTTTTACAACTGTTTTGTTATCCCATCTCCAGAGGATTCAAGAGGAGGAATCCTTAAAACTTTAGGACAGATGGTGGAAATTATGGCTCGAGGCGGCGGGGTTGGAATTAATCTTTCATCTCTCCGTCCCCGAGGAGCAAGGGTCAAAAAAGTCAATGGTTTTTCATCAGGGCCAATAAATTGGGCCGAGCTTTTTTCAGTTGCCACGAGAGATATTATTCAGCAAGGGGGAACCCGTCGTGGAGCCTTGATGCTTATGCTTTGGGACTGGCATCCTGATATTGAAGAATTTATTACCGTCAAACAGGATTTATCAAAAATCAACGGGGCCAATCTTTCTCTTTGTGTTTCTGATACTTTTATGGAGGCAGTTGAAAAAGATTCCGACTGGCCATTAGTATTTCCGGACATTAAAGATCCGGAATATGATCGAAAATGGACAGGCGATTTGGATGCTTGGAAAAAAATGGGTAAAAAAGTTATTGTTCATAAAATTGTTAAGGCTAGAAAACTTTGGGATTTAGTGGCAAGCGCCGCCTGGAAATCAGCTGAGCCGGGCGTCGTTTTTATGGAGAGATATAACAAACTATATAACAATTATTATTGGAATAAAATTATCTGTGTTAATCCATGTGGAGAAGAAGGATTGCCTCCATGGGGCGTATGTAATTTAGGATCAATAAATTTATCAGCTTTAGTTAAAGGAAAAGATATTGATGAAAAAGGAAAATTTGATTTTACAGCTTTAAAGAACATTGTAAGAACAGCGGTTCGTTTTCAAGACAATGTGGTAGATATGGATCCCTATATATTTGAAGGAATTCGTAAAACCCAACTTGAAGGAGAAAGAAGGATAGGACTTGGAACAATGGGATTAGGTGATGTTTTAATTAAATTACATTTGCGTTATGGTTCAGAAGAATCACTTGAATTTATTGAGAAGCTTTATAAACTAATCCGCGATGAGGCCTATCAAGCTTCATCTGACTATGCTCGTGAAAAAGGAAGCTTTGTTAAATATGATCAAAAACTTTATTTAGAAGGAAAGTTTGTAGACCAGCTACCTGATGATGTCAAAAAATCAATTAAAAAGAATGGAATAAGAAATTCTTTACTTTTGATGCAGGCCCCAACTGGATCAACTTCTTTGATGGCTGGGACTACCAGTGGAATCGAGCCAGTCTATGAATTTGAATTTATCAGAAAAGATAGAATTGGCACTCATATAATCCGCCATGATCTTTATGATTCTTGGTTTAAAAAACATTCAAAAGAAGTCGAAGCTGAAAAGGTAAAAAAACCAGAATGGTTTGTTTCTGCTAATGAGCTAACACCGGAAGATCATGTAAAAGTTCAGGGAGTGATTCAAAAATATGTTGACGCTTCAATTTCAAAGACGGTTAATGCTCCAACTTCTCACACAGTTGAAGATGTTAAAAAACTTTATAATTTAGCTTATAAATTAGGATGCAAGGGAATTGCCTACATGAGGGATGGCTCTCGACCCGGCGTACTAGAGCGAAAACCTGAGCCGGCTGAAGCCAAGACCAGCAAACAGGTAGTTTGCCCTCCTCCCTCTTACACTATTAAACCCCGTCCGATGGTTGTTCATGGCGCTACTTACAGAATTAATACACCGGTTGGAATTGCTTTTATTACCTTAAATACCAATGGGGGCAATCCCCCGGAACCATTGGAAATTTTTATTAATGTTGGTAAGGCTGGAAGCGATGTTTACGCAATGGCAGAAGGTTTAGGAAGAATGATTTCGGTCGCCTTACGTTTTTCATCTCATATTTCTGTTTTTGATCGTGTCAATGAAATTATTACCCAACTGCAAGGAATTGGAGGGGCTAGAACAATGGGTTTTGGTAAAGATAGAATAAGAAGTCTGCCTGACGCAGTTGCCAAAGTACTATCGATGCATTACGGAATGAATGGAGAGAAAAAAACCAATGGGGCTGTTAAAGAAGACCCAAAATTAGTAACTGCAACGACTCAACCGTCATTGATTCAACCGGCAGTAGCTGTTGCCCGATCAACCTCTTTTGATATCTGTCCATCGTGTGGTGAGGTAACCTTAGTCCACGAAGAAGGCTGTAAGAAGTGCTATGGTTGTGGATACTCGGAATGCTAACAAAACTAGTTGAATCGGTCAGAGTCAGTCGAGCCGGTTTAATCAGCAACTGATTTAACTGATTTAACCGATTAAACTGATTTAACCTCTATGTCAATATACACACGTACCGGAGATTTTGGAACGACCGGTCTTTTTGGTGGGAAAAGAATTTCAAAAGCCGACTGTCAGATTGAGACCTATGGATCAATCGACGAACTAACTTCCTACATCGGTCTTACTGTTGTTAAATTGAAAAATAAAAAAGAAGCCAATTTTTTAATAAAAATACAAAGAGACCTTTATCAAGTAATGGCATTTTTATCTGGAGTAAAAACCGACTTATTATTTTTAGAAGACAGAGTTTTAACTTTTGAAAAAAATATTGATCTGATAGAAAAAAAACTACCAAAATTAACTAAGTTTATTATCCCCGGAGGCAACGAAATCTCTTCCTTATTTCAAATACTTCGAGTTCTTTGCCGAAAAGCGGAAAGAAGGAATATTGATTATTTTAATTCAAAACAAATTACGGATAGCGAATTACGAATTATAAAATATCTTAACAGATTATCTGACCTGTTTTTTGATCTATCACGCAGGTATGGAAAAGATAACGAAGTTGTTTTATAATCGTCTAACCTATGAAAATATCAAAAGATAAAAATTCGAAATTCGCAATTCGTAATTCATCAATTTTTGCCATAATCTTATTGGCGGTTGTTGCCCGTCTTATTCCTCATGCTCCAAACTTTGCCCCGATTGGTGGTCTAGCTCTTTTTTCCGGATCAAATTTTAAAAATAGAATTGCCTTATTAATTCCATTAACGGTCATGTTTGTTTCAGATATATTTTTGGGGTTCCATAAAACCATTCCTTATGTTTATGTCAGTTTTATTATCATCGCCTTAATTGGAAGACTAATTAGAAACAATAAATGGCAGTCATTACTCAAAGCGAGTTTAGTTTCTTCAATTTTATTTTTTTTGATAACTAACTTTGGCGTCTGGGCAACCGGTACAATGTATCAAAAAAATTTAAGCGGACTAATGCAAAGTTATGTCATGGGACTACCATTTTTCCGCAATACAATTCTTTCTGATTTATTTTATTCTTTTTCGTTTTTTTATGGATATAGATTTTTGTCGAACTTTGTTTTTAAAAAATTCGCCACTACTATTCATTGACTATCCCTCTCATTTAATCTAGTCAGACATTCTGTTTATGGGCAATATATTTTATACCATTTGGTCTGCTCTGGTACCAATCTTGGTACTGATCGCGACTAAAATCGCCCGCTGAAAGAATCGCTTTTATGAAAGCTTTTAGAAGAATTGGCCTGTCGTATGAACTAAAAACTGTAGCTGAAACATCCCAAGTCCTATCAAGTGACCCGCCACTATCAGCAACAGTATCCTTTACCAATTCGTCGGTACCAGTAACGACTGACTCGTCCATCTTACAAGCTAAAGACTCAAGTATTTTTTGTTTGTCATCAGGAATCAATATTGCATTAGGACCACGAGCTTTAATAAATTTATTTTTATAAGCAACTCTATCTTTATAATGGGAGAAATAGATTGTCTTCATTAGCCCAATTAAGCTCCTTCCATAGTAAAATACTGGTCCGAATAATTGTCCGCCGTTTGAATCAAACAATCTATTTGATTGATTTTGTAGTTTTTCTGCCCAGGTATTTACAGGAATTGTATCTGCATCAGTAAGAAGAATAGGACGAGTTTCGTTGTTGTCATTAAAATAGGAAAAGCCTTTTTTTAAAGCAAAGATTAATCCGGGTTTAGTTTCTTCTATAACTATGCATCCCAAATCTTCGGCAACTTTAGCAGTTGAATCAGTACTGGCATTATCTATAATTATTGGTTGCACAGGATAGGTTTGCATGGCCAAACTGTATAGTAATTTAGGAAGTTTTTCTTCTTCATTTCTTGCACATATTAGTACAGGTAAAGAGTTTGGGTTATTTGAATTAACTTTAAAAGTTGATCTAATACTTTCTCCATATTCAGATAATATGATATTAGAATTCATCCTTATCAATACCTGAAGCAAAGTGTAGACTTTTATCATGGGGATGATAGTCTCTCTTCCAAAATTTATTCTCTTTTCCACAGATAAAAAACTCATGATTATATTATACTATAGGTTGTTAGTAAATCTACCTTGATTTTTTTACTAACTTTTATCCCAAAACCGGAAGGGGGAAGTTTTCTTTCAAACATTTTTTTATTTAAATTCAACAATAAGTCTTTTTCCAAATACAAAAGCAAGTTTGTTTAAAAAATTTACCGTTGGGTTAATCATGCCTTTTTCCAGTCTAGATATAGCCGATTGCTTGGTATCGAGTTTTTCTGCTAATTGTTTCTGAGTCATTTTTTGCTTGAGACGAAGAGAAATAATTTTATCCAACAGTTCATATTCAGGTCTTAAACCTTCGTATTCTTGTTTTATATCTTTATTTTTTAATAAACGTTTTTTTAGATCCTGATAATTACTCATATGATGTAAATATAACCTATACGCTATATATTGTCAAACGTTTTTTAGCGACTTCTATTTCTTTTTTTGGAATTTTCATTTTCTTTTTTTTAAATCCGTGAATAATAATAATTGTGTTAGCTTTGAGAATAAAGAAAAATCTGATCGATTCCTGTTTTCTGATCCTTAGTTCAAATAAATTATTGGCAATTTTTCTTACATAAGGCATTCCAATATTTGGACCATATTTTTCAAGAAGATCAAATAACCAAAATATTTTAGCAATTGTTTTATCAGTTAGACTAGCAATAAAGTCATCAACAATTTTTCTATTAGCGTTTTCATAAAGTTCTATTTTAAAAGTCATATTATTGACAATAATAAATGAAGGATATACTAGTCAACTGCTTATAACCTACAAAAGCACAGTTTTAGGCTATAGAGACGGGATAAAAATGACGATAGATAATAAAGTTTAATTTTTACCCTAAAATCGGAAGCAGAAATTTTTCTTTTAAATATTTTTTATATAGTTCCAAACTATCCCCATGATCAAAAGCAATTTCTTCTTTTGCAGGAAGTTTGTCAAAATCAAACCACTGGAGATGAGAAACTTCTTCGTCTGATTTGCCAGTTTGTTTGATAGCATTAGCAATAAAAATTATGTCAACGTTCTGACGGTCTTCCATTGGTCGGTTAGGATTGTCATTAATTCGAAAGAGTTTTAAATCATCTATCTCCCAACCGCTTTCCTCCATAACTTCTCTTTTGGCCGCCTGAATTAAATTTTCGTCCCTATCAAAAAATCCTCCGAGTAAACCCCATTTTCCCGATTCGGCAATGAGCTTACCATTAAGAGTCCCTCTTTTCCCGAATAATATTTGTTCGTCTTTAACAACAATTGTATTAACAGTTACATGACGAAGAGAAGCTTTATTATTATTTTCAAAATAACAAGTGATCATAAGTATATTATAATCAAATTATGTCAA
>Ga0265292_1002221_pt1 | contig 14043 bp, 8 predicted proteins | sample Munlanlewell296A_FD_189080 | JGI IMG/M metagenome (GOLD analysis project Ga0265292, IMG submission 189080) | Leachate microbial communities from a municipal landfill in Southern Ontario, Canada - Leachate well 296A | ecosystem: Engineered > Solid waste > Landfill > Unclassified | place: Canada...
CAAAGAGCAAATTATCTTTTACTAATAAATCTTTGGGAATACCTTTAATTGCGTTAATTGTAACATCCGGTTTACCTGAATAATCTGACACAAAAAAAGGAGCATAACCTTCCTCGAAGATAATATCAGCAACGTCTTCTGACTGTATTTTAATCTTAAAATCAGCTACACAAATAATTTTCGAGTTCAAAATAATATACAATTTTAAATTATACTTTGCACGGGGTAAATTTGTACATTCTTTAAAAGCCCCAAACCCCAAGTCCCAAGTTTCAAGAACCAAGACCTACGCTACAAGTCCCCTTTGAATTTGGGGCTTGTCCCGAGTATTCGGGATGGAATTTGGGACTTAAAAAAATGTATGGTTTTATCCCGTTTTATGTATAGACATAAGAGTATTTAACCTTTCAAGAAATTCCGACACATCATTTTTTGCTGTTAATTCATCTACATCAAACTCATTGGTTATAGCTGTTGCAATATCTTCTTCGGTATTTTTTCCGTCAATTTTATCCCAGATAAAACTGCCAACTTCGTTTAGGGTGAATATTTCAGTCATATTCGCAATATCGTTTTTAATTGGAACCAGAACTTTTTCGTTTCCAACATTTCTAATGGCAAATAGTGATTTCCTGTTATATAATTCATTTATATCCATAAATATTTTTTTGTAAATATAAAAAAAAGTCCCCTTAAAGAGGACTTTTTAAATTTTTATTTCTGTTTTCAGAACCCAGCGGGTTCAAAGGTTTATAAAATTTGTTTGAGGTTGTTTTGTTCGACCCCTGCGGGGGTCGCAGATTATCCCGTTATTTCAGCTTTTATAAACCTGTGATGCCTCCGGCATCTTATTTTTCCTTCTATTATTGAACCCAGGGCTTTAGCCCGAAACAAACCTGTCAATCCAATACTTCGCATAAATTTTTTTTTTGTAAATATAAGGGAACCTCTAAAAACTAATTTTCAGTTTTTAGAGATGCCTTTTACTGTAATTTATTTAAACGGATTAAAATTGAAATGATTCGGTTGTATAGATCCATCAGGGTCATGCGGAGGCATAGGAGATGACACCTCATCGTCATTGAGTTTTTAGAGATGCCCACTAATCAGACAAATACCCTTGTATTTTTAAATACATACTATAAAATATACCTTGTATTTTTAAATTTATTAATACATTTGCATAAAAAAAGATAATTATTTAGGTATAGGGAAATAGAGGTATTAGGTATAAGGTATAAAGGGTATAAAGTCCATGGGTTGGGCAACTGGTTTGGTAAAAAGTCAAAAGTATATGGGGGGAAAACCCAATAACCAAAGACCATCAACCAAACCAGCCGCTCAACCTTTCAACCTAAAACCAGATTTCTTTCAGTATAACCTATACCTTTATAACCTATACCCTTATACCCTTTACCTGAAACCCAGATGTAATAATTTACCCCGTGCAAAGTATATAATGTATAAAAAAAATTTATATGAAAAAGACCGAATTATCAATAATCATACAAAAAGATGAAAAAGGTTTGTATGTTGGGCAAATTGAAGAATTTCCGGAAGCCATTTCACAGGGAAGCACAATAGCTGAACTAAAATATAACCTTATTGATGCCCTGAAACTATTACTTGAAACACAAAAGATAATGCTCTCAAAAACGTATAATAAGCAAAAATTTATAAAACGAAAATTGCAATTTGCATGAAATTAAATGAGTTTGTAAAGCATTTGAAAAAGAACGATTGTAAATTATTACGCGAAGGAAGCAATCATTCTGTTTGGGTAAACACTAATAATAGTAAGCGATCTACAGTTCCAAGGCACAAAGAATTATCAAATTTACTATGCAAGATTATTTGTAAACAATTAGAAATACCTCATACTACGAAATAATAATCTGATTCAGCATCCACCTGTTTTAAAAAAGCCCCAAGAATCAAATTCCAAATTCCAAATTCCAAGTTCCAAATTCCAAGTTCCAATTTCCAAATTCCAAATTCCAAATTCTAAGTTCTTCCCTTCCCCCTTGGCGAAAGGGGTTAGCCTGCCTGCCGGCGAGGCAGGGGGGATTGGTTTTCAAACTGCTATCTATTCAATCCCCCCGACCCCCTTTTCAAAGGGGGATATTTTCGGCCCCCTTTTCTAAGGGGGAGTTAATAAAAAAAGTCCCCTTAAAGAGGACTTTTTTTTAAACAATTGAACAATTGAACAATTGAACAATTGAACAATTAATTTAGTTATTTAAACGGATTAATGCTGAAATTATCCGGTTGTATAGATTCACCCGGGTCGCCCGGAGGTTCTGACGCCATAAAGACCGAAATTTCGTTATCTAATTTAATCCGTTCTATTTGCGGCTTGGCATAATCGCGTTTTTGTTTTTTATCTATTGTTTTCATAATGAATATAGCTCAACCTATATTAAGGAAAAAAAAGTCCTCAAGATGAGGACTTTTTTTTGAACAATTAAACAAAAGTGTTATTTAAACGGATTAATGCTGAAATTATCCGGTTGTATTGATCCAGTCGGGTCCCCCGGAGGATTAGGCTCTGACGCCATAAAGACCGAAATTTCGTTATCTAATTTAATCCGTTCTATTTGCGGCTTGGCATAATTGCGTTTTTGTTTTTTATTTATTGTTTTCATAAGATTAGTTTTTTAGGATTTTAATATTACTTGCTGATCATTACTTTATGAGTAGTTATTTGAGTACCTGTCTGAACTTTTACAATATAGATACCCGCTACATTAAGCTGCAATTTGTTTAATCCTTGTGCAGATTGCTGATTCATGATCAGGTTGCCAAGCATGTCGTAAACTTCGATTATAGCAGTTTTTGGAGTGTTAACATAGATGATGTTATTAGCTGCGTAAACAGAAGCAGAACTTTCAGAAATAGTTGTGATGGAAACAGCCATACTACCGAAATGTAATTTAAAGCGGTTAGCATCGTCAACAACTGCTGAAGAGAAATTGTAGATAGCCGATTGGCGAAGGTCCTGAATAACGTTTAGCTGCACATCTTCCAGGTAAGCAGGGATGTTTGAATCAAAGTCAGCCATGTTGGTGGCATTCAGAGTAAATGAGCCTGCAACATTCGTTTTAAAACCTAAATCAACTATGCGTTCGTCATTGGCAGCAAGTTCAGGAAGACCGTTAATAATAACAATTGTATTATCAGAAGTGAGTGTGTAAATCTGAGGATAATCGTTATCGGTGCTGAACATTTTTTCCGAATCATAATTATCGAAAATATCAGCAGCTCCCTGGTAGAAACCAACGACAGCTTCATCATTTAAAGTACCGTCAGAAACTTCCATTCTGCAAACATTGCTTTCGCTTGTTTCTTTATAGAATGGCACTGTGCTGTGTACTCTTGCAGGATTGTCCATGATTAATGTACCTGTTGTATATCCCTGAGCAACTTTCACCCAGAATGCCTGCATGGCAGGAATGTATTGTTGTCCGCCAAGAACGCCGGTTCCGGTTAAAAAGTTATAAGTCGGGTAATTGCTACCGCTGCGATACCAGATTGTGGTTTGCATGTTTGTGCGTGTAAGACCTGTTCCTGCAACTCCAAAATCAATAGCAGAAGGATAAGGATTACAAACAAGATTGTAACCTTCATAGCCAACGATTCCCGGAGTTCTAACGATATTGTTTGCTATGCCTATAATACCGGTATTAAGAGCTCCGGCAAAGGCAACAGTTGTAGCAGGTGCAGCAAAGTTTTTATAAGTATAGCCGCGCAGAACAGTATTTAAAGTAGCTCCATCAGTAACAGCTGTATATGTTGTCCCGGCTCCGCCTTCAGTATAATATAGTAAGCGTTTACCTACACCTGAAACAGCTGATAAAGCATTACCAAAGGAACCGGCATTAGCAACAAAACTGGTTACCGGCGAGCCAATATACCACCAACGGTTTCCTGTAAGATATTTTTTAACAGTAATAGTACCTGTATTAGTGATAGTCCCATTGCTGATAAAGCTACCCGTACCATTTACATCTGATTCTATAGTAAATGTACCTGCATTATTGATAAATGTACCGCAAGTTAAAGCTTTTAAAGGATCAATGGTGAGGGTGGCTCCGCTGTTAATAGTAAGTGTATCGCAGCTAATTAAGGAATTTGACATTGTAAGTACTGATGTTCCGCTAACAGTCAATAAATTAGCTGTTGCAGGTAAACCATCACCTGTAACCTGAGCGCCTGCACGATTATAAGTATAATTTGCTCCTGTACCATAAGTGCGTATTCCGGTAACCTGAATATTTCCGTTTGCACTTGAAGCGGTAATTCCTAAAGCATGACCTATACCAATTGTTCCTCCTGAAAGAAGATTAAATGTTCCTGTTGAACCGGTTAAAATACCGGCTCCAAAATTTACGGTTGCTCCGGGATTGATAGTGTAATTGATGGCGCCGGACACTGTCCCGCCTGTTGTATAGGTTTGAGCGCTCGTACCATTAAATACAATTGCACCACTTCCGCTAATAGTACCGCTGGTATGAGAAAAATCACCGGCAACATTTAAGGTTCCGGAACTCATATTTAACGTACCGCTGCTTAACGAAAAGATACCTGCAACAGTAACCGGGCTACCCATAGCAAATGTAGCAACACCGTTTATTGTTAAATTGCCATAAGTGGCTGCAGCAACAGTGCTTGCAGCTCCCTGGCTATATATAACAGTGCTGCCTGAATTTAAAGCGCCAAATGTAGGAACCGTTGTATTTTGAATGGTTAATGTATTTGAACCTGATAAAGCAACCGGAATATCTATTGTTCCGGTGAAAGCAAAACCAGAAGGTACTGTAAATGTTATGGCAGCAACCGCAGGATTACCTAAAACTACTTTTGCGTTTGCACCTGTTACTGCCCATGCAGCGGCAATTGTAGCGCTAGCGCCGTTATATATGTTAAATACCTGGTTAGCGGTGGTAAAGTTGGCTGGCGCTGTACCGCTGCCATCGGTGACTGGGCCCCAGCTAGTAGTCAAATTAAGTGCAAGGCCTGATTTATTGTAAAAAGTATTAGTTAAAGTTTGAGCGCCTCCGGCAGTTGTTGTGCCTGATATTGTACCGGCGGGGGAGAAAGTAAAATTACTTGTCGTTAAAGCGCTAAGGTTAATGGTATTGCCAACAGTCGCGCCTGCTGCAACATCGGCAAGAATATATATGTAGCCGGGTGTTCCATTGGTTATTACCTGCGTAAATGACGGGAATAATTTTAAACCGGCTGCACCTGGTGCTGGAAGAGTACTTATAACTGAACCTGTTCCATAGGTGCTGCTTGTTGAGTAGTAAACTTTAAGATTAGTTATGTCTGCAGGAACGTAACTTCCTGCCGTTGTACATGTCATACCGGTAAGAGTGGCGCTGGTACCGGTTACGGTAACGTCAATCTTTGATTTATGTAATATCAGATTACCGGTTCCTACGTTAACACTGGCAGCAATTACCTGCGGAGCATTGTCTGATAAAACAATGTTTCCGGATATAGTCTGCACACCTCCTGCAGTTGTTGTTCCTGTCGTTGCACTGGCGTCGAAAGTAAAATTACCCGGCGCTAATGCGCTAAGGTTAATAGTATTGCCAACAGTAGCGCCCGTTGCAACATCGGCAGTAATATATATGTAGCCATTTCCAATGAGTATTACCTGCGATGTAAATGCCGGGAATGTTTTTAAACCGGCTATATCTGGCGTTGTAAGAGTACTTAACAAAGTAGATGTACCTACGCTAAAGCTGCTGCTTGTTGAATAGTAAGCTTTAAGATTTGTTATATCTGCAGAAGCGTAATTACCTGCCGTTGTACATGTAATACCGGTAAGAGTGGCATTGATTAAGGTAACGGCAAGGGCTGATTTATGCAGTACAACATTTGTGCTTCCTACGCCAACATTGGCAGCAATTACCTGTGTGCCATTGTCGGATAAAACAACGGCTGGATTAGGTTCTCCCACCACAAAGTCGCCATAAGTAGTTACTCCTGTAACACTAGTGGTATAAGGTGATTGTGTATTTGCTCCGAAAGTTGGAGATGTCCATCCTGAAGTATATTTACCAACTCTAAACAAACTTTGATCAGCTGAACCAATAATATCACCCAAATTATAAGTAAATGTCGGAGCATAATTAGTACAAGTAACACCATTATTAGTTAAAGTCCAATACTTGTTAACATCTTTTGCTGTATTTATAGGTGAACCAGTAGTAGCGTGTTGTCCTGAAGTAATTTTAGCAGTGAGATATCCTGCAACGCTGAGACCTGTATAAGCAACACTAACGGGGTTATAGCTTGTGGCTGTTCCCACAGGAAAATTATAGGTACTAGTGGTTATAGCAATTGCTCTTTCCAGGTTGCCTACTACTTTACTTGCCGCAACTCCGGTTGGAGTAGAAGTGGCTAATTCGAGAGTAAGTTTGTTAGTTCCTGTAACAATATTACCCGAAGTTAAAGTGAGGGTGCCATTTACCGTTGTGTTAACACCAAGTGTAACATCCAATAAGGTTTTATTTATTGTAAGGTTGTAAAATGTAGCAGCAGAACCAGTAATGTTTTGAGCGAGAGTAGCGCTGTTAAATGTAACTGTGCCTGTTCCGTAAGTGAATGTTCCGCTATTGCTCCAGTTGCCGCCCACATTAAGATTGGCGCCTGGACCTGTTACAGTTCCTGCTGTGATTGTAAAATTACCGGCAACATCTGCAGCGTTTGAAAAACTCCATGCTCCGCCGATGCCGTTAAAAGTAATATTGTTAAATCCGCTTGTAGTTGTAAGCGTTCCGGCAATGGTTTTTCCTGTTGCTGTAGAATTAAATGTAACCGTACCTGTGCCGTTAGTGAATGTTCCTCCGGCATTGCTCCAGCTGCCACCCACATTAAGATTGGCCGGGGCTGTTACAGTTCCTGTTGTAATTGTAAAATTACCGGCAATATCTGCATCGTTTGAAAAACTCCATGGTCCGGCAGCGTTAAAAGTAATATTGTTAAATTTTCCGGTCGCACCTGTAAGCGTTCCGGCAATGGTTTTTGCTCCTGTTGCAGAAGTAAAAGTAATTGTGCCTGTTCCGCTATTGAATGTTCCGTTATTAAGCCAACTGCCGCCTACATTGTGAGCATAAGGACCTGCATTATAAGTGGTACCCGCAGCAATTGTTACATTCCCGGTAACATTAAAGGCAGCGGCTGTAGTAGCAGAAATTGTTCCTGTCGTGGTGAAGTTACCTGCAATTGTAATTGCTGTAGCCGGCATTGTTTTTACGCCGGAACCACTTAATGTAAGATTATTGTAAGCAAATTTTCCTGGAGTTCCACAATCTGCGGGAATAGCTTGCGCAGCGCCATTAAAATTAACTGTGCTCCCTGTATTAACAAACGCGCCAGCACCCGTAAATACAGCACCTGAAATATCGAATGTACCGGAAATACCTATAATGCCATTGAAGGTAACATTATTGGCAACACGGTCGGTGGAAACAGTAAGATTTGAAAAATTATTAGCAGCTATTGTTTGCGCACCTGCACTATTATAAATTACCGTATTGGGATTTGCTGTAGCAATTAAATTTGCAATGCCCGATGTTCCGCTAATTGCAAGAGTAGCATTGGCTGCTTGTGTAAGTGTGCCGGATCCGGCAAGTGAAGTGGAAACTGTTAATGTGCCGGGGTTATTATTTGTGTATGTTCCGTTTACTGTTAAGGTTAGAAACGTAAGTCCTGCAGCGCCTGTTATTGATTTTGCAGCGCCTGTTAAGGTAACGCCACCGGCACCTGCTGTAAAGACTCCTGTATTTGTCCAGTTTCCACCTACGGTAATAAGACCTGTATTCTGTGTAATGGCACCTGTTCCGGTAAGATTTCCTGTAAGGTTAACAATATTAGCGGCAACAAGCGAAGTTGTGCTTGATACATCCCAGTTACCTCCTATTGACAGTGTTCCTGCAGCAGTTGTTTTAGTTCCTGCAGCGTTAAAAGTAAGATTTCCATAAGTTGCATTAGTTATGGTTTGAGCGCTGGCACTATTGTATACAACAGTACTGCCTGAATTTAAAGCGCCTAATGTAGGAATCGTTGTATTTGTAAGGGTTAATGTTGCATTATTTGAAACATCAATTGCAGCCGTTGTTAAAGCGAATGTTGCCGGAATAGTGAAATTAATTGCATTTGTTCCATCACCAACTACAACTTTTGCAAGAGTTGCTGTCCATGCAGCGGTAATTGTAGCGGTAGTACCGTTAATTATGTTAAATACCTGGTTAGCAAGGGTAAAGTCGGTCGGATTTGTACCTGTGCCATTGGTGTTTGTACCCCAGTTAGTAAGAACATTAAGCGCTGTGCCTGATACATTGTAATAATTTGTACCAAAAGTTTGTAAACCTCCGGCAGCTGTTGACCCTGTTGGGGTAATACCGGTGATAGTAAAATTACTTGCCGTTAAAGCAGCAACATTAATAGTATTGCCAACAACAGCGCCTGCTGCAACATCGGCAGTTATATATATGTAATTATTTCCGATGGGTAGTGTCTGCGAAAATGCCGGGAATGTTTTTAAACCGAATGTACCTGGCGTTGTAAGAGTGCTTAACAAAGTAGATGTACCTACGCTAAAAGCGCTATTAGTTGAATAATAAACTTTAAGATTAATTATGTCTGCGGAAACGTAAGTCCCTGCTGTTGTACATGTCATTCCGGTAAGAGTGGCATTGACTCCGGAAACGGTAAGAGCTGATTTATGTAATACCAGGTTATTGGTTCCTGCGCCAACACTGGCAGCAGCTACCTGCGGGCTATTGTCTGATAAAACAACGCCGGCATTAGCTTCTCCCACCACAAAGTCAGCAGTAGTAAGAGCAGTTTGTCCTGTAATTTGAGTGGTATAAACTGTGGGACCTCCTGCATTTGCTACGGGAGTTGGAGCCGGAGATGTCCATGGACCCCCTGGGTATTTACCAACAATAAAATTAGCCTGAGTTCCTCCTCCGATAATATCACCCGAATTATAAGTAAATGTCGGAGCATAACTAGCGTAAACAGTAGTAGTATTAACTAAAGTCCAATATTTGTTAACATCTTTTAATGTATTTACCGTTGAACTGGCAATTTGAGGGTGTTGTCCGTCATTAACGATAGCCGTAAGGTATCCTCCGGTGCTGACCGTTGTAAAAGCAACATTAACAGGGGTATAGATTGTGGCTGTTCCCACATCAAAAGTATAGGAAGGAGAGCCTAAAGCAATTGCTCTTCTCAGGTTGCCTACTACCTGCCCGCTTGTGCGGGATACCGCAGCGATTTCATTATTTGCGACAATAAGTATGTTAACTCCTGTAGTAATATTACCCGAGGTTAAAGTGAGGATGTTATTTACCGTTGCATCAGCGATAAGTGTAACCCCCCCTGAACTTTTATTTACTGTAAGGTTGTAAAATGCAGCAACGCCAGTAATGCTTTGAGTGGAAGTGCCGTTAAATGTAAACGTACTTGTTCCGGGAGTGAATGTTCCGCCATTGCTCCAGTTGCCGCCCACATTAAGAAGGTTGGCCAAGGGCTGTACAGTTCCTGCTGTAATTGTAAAATTACCGGCAATATCTGCATTGTTTGAAAAACTCCATGTTCCTGCGGCGTTAAAAGTAATATTGTTAAATTTCCCGCTCGTACCTGTAAGTGTTCCGGCAATGGTTTTTGTTGCAGCAACAATAAAAGTAATTGTGCCTGTACCGCAAGTGAATGTTCCGAGATTGCTCCAGCTGCCGCCCACATTGTGAGTGTAAGGACCGGCATCAAAAGTGGTACCCGCACCAATCGCCACATTTCCAGTAACAGTAATGGCAGCTAATGCAGCAGCAGAAATTGTTCCTTCAGTGGTGAAGTTACCACCAACTGCAAGCGCTGAGATCGGCATTGTTTTTATGCCCGAACCACTTAATGTAAGGTTAAGATAAGTTACATCTTTTACTGTTTGGGCTGCGCCTGTATAATTAACTGTATTGGTTGCTGCAGTAGCAACTAAACCACTAATGGTAGAAGTTCCGCCAATATTAAGAATTGAACTTGCTGCCTGTGTAAGTGTGCCGCTTCCGGCAAGCGAAGTGGAAACTGTTAATGTGCCATTATTTGTATATGTTCCGTTTACTGTTAAGGTGGTAAACGTAAGTCCTGTTGCTATTGTCTTTGCAGCACCTGTTAAGAGAACGCCGGCAGCGCTTGCGGTGAAAGTTCCTGTATTTGTCCAATTTCCTCCAACGGTAATAAGACCGGTACCTTGTGTAATGGATCCTATTCCGGTAAGGTCGCTGGCAGCGCCACTAAGAGTAACAATCGTATTGTTTGTATTCAGGTTTGTTGTGCTTCCCACAGCCCAGTTACCTCCAATTGTAAGTGTTCCTGCAGCAGTTGTTTTTACGCCCGCGCCGGAAAACGTAAGGTTGTTGTAGGTTCCTACAGGCACAGTCTGAGTTGCACCATCATATATAACTGTTCCTGCCCATGTTTTACCTGTTGGTAAAGGTGTAGCAGAAGTGTTTTGAGTTTGTAATGTAGCAGTAGCTGGTTGGGTTACAGTACCAGTAACACTAAGGGCATAGGTTAGCATATTAAGTATACCAGTAGCACCCGAAGGGGTAAAATTGACACCCACTGTAATATTACCATCGGCATTATTGATGGAAGCGCCTGTATTATCTATCGTTAAATTACCGGCATAAATCCTTCCCGTTATGACTCTATTACTACCACTCGCAGTATATACAATCGTAGAAGCTGCTCCAAGTGTTATAGTCGGAGAAACTGTAGAGCTGATTGCAGCGCCTGCAACGCCAGAAAAGCCAGTGAGATTTATAGTCTGGAATGTTCCATTGATAGTAACAACCGAAGTTGCACTAAATGTATTTGAGAAAGCTGCGGAATTTAAAGTTGCCAGAGCATTAACGGTTAGAGGAACACCCGTGCCGAATGTTTTAGCCGCATCCAGAGTTATGATTCCGGTACTGGCAATAATTACACCACCGGTTGCAACAAATGGGGTTATCCATAGGTTTGCGTCGGCTGTACGTGGAGTTGTTGTGTTGTATTGGAGCGTAGCTGCTGTACCATAAGTAAGGGCTCCTGTTAGAGTAGCTGTTGCAGTTCCTTCTATCGAAAGAATGCCGTTAACAGTATTAGCATTAGTAAACGTCTTTACGCCGCTAGTAGCAAGTGTGAGGTTGTTAAATGTTGTAGTTGTTGCCGAAAGAGTTTGGGCAGCTCCGCCGAAAACCACTGTTCCTGTTCCTGCGGTGAATAATGTGCCCGTCCCACCCCAAGCTGTTGCGCTTGTACTATTTTCGTTGAGTGTGCTGGAACCACCATTTAATGTCCCTGCTGTAAGGGTAACGTCTCCGGTAAAGGTATGAGTTAATGCTGCACCGAGATTCAGTGTTCCGCCAGTTCCATTTATAGTTAATCCAGCGCCGTTTACATTACCTGTGAATGTTGCGGTACCTGCGGTCTTTGTCATAGAAACCAAACCGGTTGTTGTGAAGGCACCTATACTCTGTGTTGTTGCTGTTCCGGCAATCGTAACTCCACCTGAGCCACTTGTTAATGTGCCAGTATTAATAAAATTTCCATAAAAAGTTAATAGAGTATTTCCCGGTGTTAATGTCCCTGCTGTAAGAGTAATGTCTCCCGTAAAGGTATGAGTTAATGCTGCACCGAGATTCAGTGTTCCGCCAGTTCCATTGATAGTTAATGCAGCGCCGTTTACATTACCTGTGAATGTTGCGACACCTGCGGTTTTTGTCATGGAAACAGTACCAGTTGTTGTGAAGCCGGCGATGTTTTGTGTAGCTGTGGTTCCAGCAATTGTGACCCCACCTGATCCACTGGTTAATGTGCCAGCATTAATAAAATCCCCATGAAAAGTTAATAAATTAGCTCCCGGTGTCAATGTTGCACCAGCATTAATGTTTAATGGAACACTTGTGTTATTTCCTATTTGCACAGCACCAGGAGTAGTAATGGCACCCGTACTGGCGATAATAACCCCACCGGTTGCCGCAAATGGAGTAATCCATTCTTCTGCCGTGGCAGTTCTTGCAGTTGTTGTGCTGTATCGAAGTGTTGCGGCTGTGCCATAAGTTACAACTCCGGTTGTTACAGCAACTGTTGCAGTTCCTTCCATGGAAAGAATGCCATTTACAGTTGGCGTAGTGGCGAATGTTTTTACGCCTGTACCTGAAAGTGTAAGATTGTTATATGGTGTAAGAATAGTAGATGATTGAGCAGCTCCAGTGTAGTTCACAGTACCGGTAAGAGGGGTAAATGTTCCTGGAGTTCCGGTGACGTCTCCCCCGATGCCGAGAGTACCAGCGCCGGTGAACGTTATTAAACCGGCTGCAGTAAACGTGATACCGCCACTAAGGGTAACCGTAAACGCACCAATAGATAAGATACTGGTTGTTGCAGCAAAATCTATACTGGTAGCAGCTGCCGCGGCACCTACGGTAACAGTATGGGTGGCGGCAATAGTTACTGCGTCACCAGCTACTGGTACAACAGCACCAACCCATGTTCCAGTTGTACCCCATGCGCCTGAAACGGCAGATGTTATGGCTACTGCATTAGCAAACGACACTGTAAAAAGCAGTATCATTAAGATTCCGAAAAATAGTTTTGTTTTTTTCATTGTGTTTTTCATAATGGATAAATTTTTCATAATGGATAATTTTTTGTTTTTGTTAATGGATAAATTTTTCATAATGTTAGTTTGTTTTTTGGTTAGTATTTGTTTGTTATTTTAGTTACAAGGCATAAGTTATAAGGCATAAGGCAAGGCATAAGTTATAAGTTATAAGGCATAAGGCATAAGGGTATAGGTCTTTTCCTTTATACCTTAATACCTCTATTTCCCTGTAATTTATTTTTTTTTTATTCGACACCTTATTATTATACTTTAAATTGCTGAATTGTTAAATTGCTAAATTGTTAAATGGTTTGTTGGTTTTGCGTTATCATTCATTCGTCATTCAATCATTCCTTCATTCAATCATTCATTTTGGTTATTCGTCATTCATCCGATAGCTATCGGATCATTTTTTAATTAACGGGCAAAAATACATACATAAATTAGTATCTCCAAACATTTTATCAATTATTTTAACAAGAGCATCTCTAAAAACGCTACAAGCCTTACTAAACAAGGAAATAAAATTTGATTAATTATTTGTTTTTATTTTTGATTATACTTTAAATGGTTATTATTTACTCACAATAGTATTTTTTTTTTAAAGGTGTTCGTGAGATCGCTTCGCTAAGTTGCATTTTATTAACCCACCGAATTACGAATTTTGTACGAAACTACGAATTACGAACAGTTCGTAAGTTCGTATTTGTTCGTACTTCGTTGGAATCATTTTTTAATCAAGGGACAAAAATATATATAAAATTTGAATTTCCAAATATTTTATCAATTATTTTAACAATTATACTGTAAACGACATAAAATTTATGCTGAGCATGCCGAAGTACTTTTCATTTTATAAAAGGTATAGGGTATAGGTTATAGGGTATATGGAAATAAAAAAATGTTGGAATATCCTTACTTATCATACTTTTATACCTTTATACCCTTATACCTTTATACCCTATAATTTATTTAATTATTGGGCAAAAATACATAAAAAATTAATATCTCCAAATATTTTATTAATTATTTTAAAAAAATGTTTAAAATTTATTTAAAAAATTTCATAAAGCAATGTTCCCCCGCTTACGCCAAGCCGCTGTTGGGTGCAGTGTTAATCGTTCTTCCACATACTTTTTCAGTTGGTCAAAAGTCATATCTTGAATGTCCAAGCTTATTTTGTCACGGATTTCCCGCAACTGTTCAATAGCAGATTTTTCTTTTTTCTTTTTTTTTGTTTTCATATTTCTAAAATTTCTCTTGGTGTTCGTATTTCTAAAAGTTTGTGTCCCAATTTGTAATTTACACCATTGTACCCTCTGATATGGCTAACATTTACAATGTGTTTAAAATTCCAACTTGTTAAAATGTCTGCGTTG